>Ga0058691_1000057_pt1 | contig 116399 bp, 94 predicted proteins | sample AgamicAtPrz_FD_55051 | JGI IMG/M metagenome (GOLD analysis project Ga0058691, IMG submission 55051) | Agave microbial communities from Guanajuato, Mexico - At.P.rz | ecosystem: Host-associated > Plants > Phyllosphere > Phylloplane/Leaf | place: Guanajuato, Mexico | collected 2012-05-28
GGCGCGGATTGCAAAGGGCCGCGCCCATCGGCCCTTTGCCCGTACGCCGCAGCGGGGCGGATGAAACTGCCGTGCGGTTAGCGGGCGGAACCCGCTCAGGGTTCGGTAAAACCGGCTGAGCGGTCGGACCCCGCTCAGGGTTCAGTAAAGACCGGCATAGCGGGCCGGACCCCGCTTACAATACACCGGCAGTTGAGCGGGCCGGACCCCGCTCAAGAGAGTGCTTGCGCTGCACAGATCAACGCCAAATGGCTTAACCCCTGCGGCATATTGCCGCGCCACTCGTCACTGCGGACGTCAAACATCTCATTGAATGTCTCAACGTTGCCGCGCTGGCACAGTTTGTTGAGAATCTCATCCATGGCGACCTCGGCTTGCGCGTGTTCGCCTGTAGCGGCCAACGCTTCAACCAGCCAAAAAGAGCAGGCGATAAAAGTGCTCTCTTCCTGCTCTACGCCACTGTAGCGATACAACATCGGGCTGCCATGGCCCAACTTCTCACGAATAGCGCGGTAGGTGGCTTGCATACGCGATCTGTCCACCGCGTTGCCGTAGCGATGCATTAATGCCAGTGAAGCATCCAAAGCGCCATCACTGTCGGGATAAAAAAGATACGCCTGATGTGCGTCACTCCAGCAGTGCGTCTCAATCCAATCACGAATACGTTCGCGCTCACGCTGCCAACGACTCAGCCAGGTAGGTTCAATATGGCGCGCTTCAGCCAGCGCCACGGCGCGATCGAGTGCCAGCCAGCAGGCCATTTTCGAGTGCGTATAGTGCTGCTGCTCGGGTAATTCCCAGATGCCGCTGTCTTTTTGTCGCCAGGTATCCGCGCAGTGATTGGCCAGCTCACCCAACATGCGTGACGTGGAGAGATCGAGAATGTGACCGGCGCGAATAAACAGCTCGGCGGTTGCCAGCATGTCGCCATACATGCTCAGTTGCACCTGATCGCGGGCGTTATTCCCCACGCGCACGGGTTGCGAATAGTGATACCCACGCAGCGTGGGATAACGTTCGGCGGGAACGATGCCGCCTTCCAGGGTATAGCAGGCACGCAGCGCGGTGCCGTGGCGAATAATGGTTTTGGAGAGCCAGGAAAACGCCGCTTTACAATCTTCCAGCGCGCCTAAATAAACAAAGGACTTGATGATCAAACAGGCGTCGCGCACCCACGCATAGCGATAATCGTAGTTTTTCTTGCCGCCAATACCTTCAGGCAACGATGTCGTGGCCGCCGCCGCCAGAGCACCGGTGGGTGAGTACCACAGGAATTTCAGCGAAAGCGCCGAACGGTGCACGTGGTCGGCATAGCGTCCTTGGTAGCTCAGGCTTTGCGCCCAGTCTCGCCAGGCGGTATGGCTGGTTTCAATGCGGCTATCAATCGCTGCAAGATCGGGCACCGCAAGGGGTTCGCGCTCGGTCACCAGCAGCGCCACCAGCGAACGCTGCTTTGCCGTAACACGCAATAGCGCGCGAATGCGCTCATCATCTTGCTCCACGGTATGCCAATCGCTGCTGGTGCGGAGCATGGCCATCAGATCGGCAATATGCCAGACGTTGCCCTGCTCAGTGGGATCGCACCAAGGCGAACAGGTTTCTGCCAGCGTGCCGAACCGCAGCGTTAAACAGAGTTCAACTTCGCCGTCCAGCCCTTCCACGCGTCGCGCCAATTCACTCCACGGTAGGCGTCCTGCCAGCGTACTATTGAGCGACTCTGTCAGTAACACGCTGCCATGTTGAGTGATAAAGCGCGTTTCCAGCACATTGCTGTCCGCACGGTAAGCGCGTTCGGTTTGGTAGGGTTGGGTCGGTTCGATTTGGAAGAAACCGCCAATGTCGGGGTCGAGCAGGCGGTCAAACAGCGGCGGCGAGTCGAGATTGGGTGCGCACCACCAATCAATGGCCCCATCAGGTGCGATCAGGGCCACTGAGCGGCCCTCGCCAATCGCGGCATAGTCACCTAAACGGGCAAAACCGTTTTCGCGCATAGGTGAGTGAAGTCGTTGATTATTCATGCGTCATCCCTGTCAGCAAAACGACAAGTGGCCGCCCGGAGGCGGCCACGCGTTGATTATCGCAAACGGCGTTATACCGTGCCGGTGCCGCCATCTGAGCACCATACCTGACCCGAGGTGAAGCTGTTGGTGGTCTCCGCGAAGGTCACATACAGCGGCGCAATCTCAGCGGGCTGTCCTGGACGGCCCAGGGGTGCGGTAGCGCCAAACTGCTCAACTTTTTCCTGCGGCTGCCCGCCGCAAATTTGCAGCGGCGTCCAGTACGGACCCGGTGCAACGGCATTAACGCGGATCTGCCGCTCGCCCAGCTGCTTCGCCAGCGCTTTGGTGAAGGCAGCAATAGAGGCTTTGGTTTGCGCGTAATCCAGCAGAACAGGGCTTGGCTCATAAGCCTGGACAGAAGAAGTATTAATAATAGACGCGCCAGCAGGCAAATATTCCAGGGCCGCTTTGGTTATCCAGAACATCGCATAAACGTTGGTCTTAAATGTGGCGTCAAAATCTTCTGTAGAAAGCGTAAGAATAGATTCGTTAAATTGCTGGCGGCCGGCGTTGTTCACCAAAATATCCAGGCCGTCCAATTTCTCTGCGGCTTCTTTTACCAGCTGCTGGCAGAAAGATTCGCTGCGAATATCGCCGGGAATCGCCACGGCTTTACGGCCTTCTGCTTCGATTAATTTAACCACTTCTGCGGCATCAGGCTCTTCATCCGGCAGATAGTTAATGGCAACGTCAGCACCTTCACGTGCGTAGGCGATGGCAACCGCGCGACCAATACCTGAATCACCGCCGGTGATCAGTGCCTTACGGCCTGTCAGGCGGCCCGTGCCGCGGTAGCTGGTTTCGCCGTGATCGGGGCGGGGTTCCATTTTGCTTGCTAAGCCAGGAATAGGCTGAAGCTGTTTTTTAAAAGGAGGCTTCGCGTATTCCTGGGTGATCAGGGTTTTATTCGTAAATGAGGACATGCTTATCTCCTTATACAGTGGAACGAGTAAATTAAGCCTGGCAGAGATGTGACGTTTGTCACGTCAAAAAATGTGCAAACGGTTTTTTTATAAGCGAGGCGGAAATATTTTTAGTTACAAAGTCGGTAAGTCGATGATTATTTTCATAGGGAAGAAATCGTTTGCTTAATTAAGCGTGACGCCAGCGTTGCAGGGCAAAAAATTACGCCTACGCTGAATGCATAATGCTAAGAGTTCAGCTTTTTTCTAACGAAAATAATATGACGTGTCGTTTAAGAGGCAATCAATGAGTGAAGCAACCTGTACGCTTTTATTTAATGGCGAACGTTTAACGGGGCTGGCCGATCAGCCGCTGATTGACTTTCTTCAGGCGCAAGGAAAAACGCTGCCGCACGTCTGCTACCATCCTGCGCTTCCGCCGTTGCAAAGCTGCGATGTCTGTTGGGTAGAGGTGGAGGGTGAACAGGTCAGAGGCTGTACCCTGCGCAGCGCAGAAGGCATGCAGATTGTAAGCCAGAGTGCGGTTTTGCAAGCGGCGCAGCAGGAAGGGATGGACAGAATTCTTAACCGCCACGAACTTTATTGCACCGTCTGCGAGCACAATACCGGCGACTGTACGCTGCACAATACCGTCGCGGACATGCATATCCCCATTCAGTATTATCCTTACGCGCGTAAACTCGATAGCAAAGATCACAGTAATCCGTTTTATACCTACGATCCCGATCAGTGCATTCTCTGCGGGCGCTGCGTAGAGGCGTGCCAAAATGTTGAAGTGAACGAAACGCTGTCTATTGATTACAGCGCCGATCATCCGCGGGTGCTGTGGGATGGCGGGACGCAAATCGCCGGTTCGAGCTGCGTGAGCTGCGGGCACTGCGTCACGGTCTGCCCGTGTAACGCGCTGCTGGAGAAGACCATGCAGCCTAATGCGGGCCCGTTCACCAATATGGATGAGGATCTCAAGCGCCCGCTGATCGATTTCGTTAAAAGCATGGAAGACAGCATCGGCATGGAGCCCATCACCGGTATCTCCCTGATTGATGATGCGCTGCGTAAGGTCGAGATCACGAAAACCAAGACCGTCTGTACCTATTGCGGCGTGGGATGCAGTTTTGAAGTGTGGACGCGCGACCGCCATATCCTAAAAATTCAGCCTGTCGCTGATGCGCCAGTGAATGGCATTTCCACCTGTATCAAAGGCAAATTTGGCTGGGATTTTATTAACAGCCCCAATCGGCTTACCACACCCCTTATCCGCGAAAACGGACGCTTCCGTCCGGCCAGCTGGGATGAGGCGCTGACCCGCGTGGCGGAGGGACTGCGCACGGTAGAGCGGAACCACGGCGGTAATGCCATTGGATTTATTGGTTCCAGTAAAGCCAGCAATGAAGAAGCGTACCTGACGCAAAAAATGGCACGCCTGATTTTTGGCACCAATAACGTCGATAATTCGTCGCGCTATTGCCAGAATCCAGCAACCGAAGGACTGTTTCGCACGGTAGGGTACGGCGGCGATGCCGGTACGTTGCGCGATCTGCAGCAGACGGCGCTGATTGTCCTGGTGGGCAGTAATCTCGCTGAAAATCATCCGGTTTTCGCCTCACATATCAAGCAGAGTCTGAAACATCGTGGTCAGCAGTTGCTGGTGGTTGACCCGCGGCGTCATGAAATGGCCGAGCGCGCCGATTGTTATCTGCGTATCGCGCCGGGTAGCGACCTGGTCTGGGCCTCGGCGATGAGCAAATACATGTTTGATCATGGCTATGCCGACGAGACCTTTTTGGCGCAGCGCGTGAATCAGGTAGAGGAGTATCGCGCGTCGCTGGCCCCGTTTACCCTTGAGTATGCCAGTGAGGTCACCGGCTTATCGGTGGCAGCGCTCACCGAGGCGGCGGAGATGATTGGCCGCGCCGACAGTGCCTGCATCCTCTGGGCGATGGGGATCACCCAGCACAGCCACGGCGCGGATACCAGTACCGCGCTCTCTAATTTGCTGCTCGTCACCGGAAACTATGGCCGACCAGGCACCGGCGGCTACCCTATGCGCGGGCACAACAACGTGCAAGGTGCCAGTGACTTTGGCTGTCTGAGCAACGTCTATCCCGGCTATGAAAAAGTCAGCGACCCGCAGGTGCGCGCGAAGTGGGCGCAGGCGTGGGGCGTCGATGCTAATGCGCTCTCTGCTAAACCCGGTCTGGATAACTTTTTAATGGTGCAGCACGCGGATGAGAAGAAAGTGCGTGCCATGTACATTATCGGCGAAGACACCGCGTTTTCCGACGCCGATGCCAGCAAAGTCCATGAGGCGTTCAGCAAGCTCGATTTTATGGTGGTACAGGACATTTTCATGAGCCACACCGCGCAGTATGCGGACGTGGTCCTACCGGGCTGCCCGAATCTGGAAAAAGAGGGCACCTACGTGAACACCGAGCGACGTATTCAGCACTTCTCACCGGCAATGGCGCCGCTGGGTGACAGCCGCCCAGACTGGCAGATCTTGTGCGACCTTGCCGCCCGCTTGGGGCACCCGTGGTCTTACCCTAATCCCGGCGCCATCATGGCTGAAGCGGCTAGCATTGCCACGCTCTTTGCAGGCGTAAGCTACGAAAGATTAGTGGGATGGCAGTCGCAAATCTGGCCGGTTAACGCCGACGGCAGCAGCACGCCGCTGTTGTATACCGAGCGTTTTGCCTTTCCCGATGGCAAAGCCCGGCTCTATCCGCTGGAATGGCGTGCGCCAATGGAGCAGGCTGACGCAGAGTTTGATTTAATGCTCAACAATGGCCGCATGCTGGAGCATTTTCAGAGCACCAATCAAACGGGACAGGGCGGGCGCATGATGTCGCTCTCGCCTAACTGGTTTGTGGAGATTTCCCCGGCGCTGGCGCAGCAGCGTTCGCTCACAACTGGAGAGTGGGTTGAGCTGGAGTCGCGGCGCGGCACGCTGCAGGTACCGGTGGTCGTCACAGAGCGCGTGGCCGGTAATGGACTCTTTATTCCTATCCATCACGGGCGCTCTGGCGTGAATAGCCTGACCGGCGATCACCACGATCCGGACGTCAATACGCCCGCCTATAAAGAAATTGCCGTCAAAATGCGCAAGTGGGCCCATGCGCCGCAGCCCAATCCACTTCCACAGCACAACTTCCGCCACGGTCAGCGTACCCCGCTGGACCATTTGCCGATTGAACAAAAGTGGCAGCAGCCGGAATATCGCTTGCCGCCCGAACATGTGACGACACCGGAGAAAAGCTAATGGCCGAACCTTTGGAGTATCAACCTACGCCAACGCCCACGGAACCCAGCGCGCATGAGGCGCTGAATACGCTGCTGGAAAGCCTGCATCAACACGGTTTTCTGCGGCTGGCCAATGATGTGGTCAAAGCCAATAATGACATCGGTAAAATCATCGCTGCGGGTTTGAATCGTCCCGGTAGCCAGAACGCGGCGCAGAATCTTTCGCTGCTGTTTATGATGTTGAGCACCATCCCGCCTGCACGCTTTAATCATATTCTGCTGGCAATGCGTGAAGCACTGATGGCGATTAAACCGGCCAGCGAGGCTGCGCAGCAGCAGAAAACGGCGCCGGGTCTGAGCGGCATAATGAAACTGCTGAATGATGAATCGCTATGGCAGGCGGTACGGCCGCTGCTCGCCGGGCTGGAGACATTCGCGCAGGAGATGCAGCGCGACGAGGAGAAGCCCATTACCCGCTACAGCGGTAAGCCCACCCGTGAATGATCAAGCTTGGGTGTTGCTGATTGCGCGAGCGCAATTTGCTCTCACCATGGGCATGCATATTACGCTCGCGGCGTTAACGCTAGGTCTGGCGCCGTTTTTAGTGTGGTTTGAGGCGCGCTGGCTTTGGGGCAAGCGCCCCGCAGCACGGCAAGCGCTGCACTTTTGGCTTAAGGTTTTTGCGCTGACGGTCGCGATCGGCACGGTTTCCGGCGTGGTGATGGAATTTCAGTTCGGTACGCACTGGGCAGGGCTTTCGCGAGTCGCGGGCGGCTTTATTGGACCCCTGATGTTATATGAAGTGCTGATTGCCTTTTTCCTTGAATCCGCACTGACCGGCGTCATGCTGTTTGGCATGGGCCGCATTAGCCCGAAGGTGCATTTTACCGTGACCTGCTTTGTGGCGTTGGGCGCGATAATCAGCGCCTTTTGGATTTTGGCCGCCAATTCATGGATGCAAACCCCGGTGGATTTTCACCTCACCGACGGCAGGCAGATTGTACCTAACCGCGCCTTGAGTTTGATTGCGGCCCCGTCATTTGGCTGGCGACTGGCCCATATGCTGCTGGCTTCGGTGATAAGCGTAGCCGTGCTGTTGGGGGGCGTCGCCGCGTGGCGACTGCGGCGCAACCGGCATGAGGGCGCAGCGCGTTTGATGCTGTGCAGCGCCCTTACCGTGACGCTGGTGGCCGTGCCGCTGCAGATGGTTGTGGGCGATCTGCACGGTGAAAATACGCGCGATTATCAGCCGGCTAAACTTGCCGCCATTGAGGGAAGCTGGCACTCACCGCCAGCGGGAGAAGGTGAACCGCTGCGGCTGTTTGCTCTTCCCAATCAGTCGTTACAACGTAACGATTATGAGCTTGCTGTGCCGCAGATTGCCTCGCTCTATCTACGCCATAATCTCAGCGGCCACATTAAAAGTTTAAGCGCGTTTCCCGCCGCAGATTTGCCGCCGGTGCTGCCGGTGTTTTTTGCGTTTCGCCTTATGGTGGGAATAGGGTTGGTGCTGCTGGCGGGCAGCTTGATTGCAAATGTGCAGCGCTGGCGCGGACGCCTGTTTACCTCACCGCGCACGCTGGCCCTGCTGACTTGGATGTCGCCGCTTGGCTTCATGGCACTGCTGTCTGGCTGGGTTGTCACGGAGATGGGCCGCCAGCCCTGGACGGTCTACGGCATTCTGCGTACCGCGGATAGCCTTTCCCCGCTTTCGCTCGGCGCCACGTTGAGTATTTTTATTGGCATCATCCTGATTTACGGCATGAGTTTTCTGTTCGGTCTGCGTTTCCTGTTGCGTCATTTTAGCGCGCCGCTGCCCGCTGCGAACGCCGAGTTGGTGGCAGAATCCGTGCGAACGCCGGCATAAGGAAGGGGATGTGATGGCCGATCTCTCCGCTGTGCTGTTGTTATTTGCCCTGTTCATGTACCTGGCGTTAGATGGCACCGACCTCGGCGTCGGGATGTTATTCAGCGTTTTTCCCGATGCGCAGGTGCGAAAATGGATGGCGCACCCCCTGCTGCCGGTATGGGATGCCAACGAAACCTGGCTGGTGCTGCTGGCGGGCGGCATGCTGGCGCTCTTTCCGCCGCTGTATAGCGAGGTGCTGCAGCGTCTGATGGTACCGCTGTTTTTGTTTCTACTGCTGCTGTTCACGCGCGCGCTGGCGCTCTCTTACCGCGCGCAAGTCGGTGAGCGCGGCCAACGCTGGCTCGACCGCTTATTGATGCTGAGTTCGCTTGGAGCCTCTTTTCTGCCTGGCTGGCTGGCCGGCCAGGTGCTGATTTCTCGTCCGCCAGTGGGTATCGTACTGGATACGTCGTTAGTGCCGGTGCTCTGTGGCGCGGGCTTGGTGGCGCTGGATCTACTCATGGGATGCTGCTGGATGTGCTGGCGTATCGGCAAGCCGATAGAAGAGCGGGCGCGCCTTATCGCTGGGTTTTGGTGGATAGTGATGATCGCATGCCTGCTGGGCGTTATTTTGCTGGAGCCTACGCTGTGGCGCATCAGTGCCCAGCGCTGGCCGGGAATGGTTGCGCTCTGCGCCGTCACGGGCCTGCTGATTGCGCAAGGCCTCGCGCTGTGGCGGGAAGCGATGGTCATGGCGTTGATGCTAAGCTTGGCGCTGATTGGCGGCATGATGGTCGCGCTCGCCGCCGGTCTGTATCCCTGGCTGCTGCCGGAACAGCTGGCAATGGATTCTGCGGCGTCAAATCCCGTCACGCAACGCGTTGTTGTTATAGCGATGCTGATCTTGTTGCCGCTCATTATTATTTATCATACGTGGTCATTTTGGATTTTTAAACGTAAGGAATAAATTACGCTTCTGGGGAATATTTATTTGTAGGAGAAGGGTGCCAGAAATATTTTTCAATAAGAAAGCGGGGAGGGAGAGTTTAGTAAATAGAGACAATAAAGTTTGCTGATAAAAATAACAGCTTGACCGGGCGTCCCTGCCCATCGGTTACGCCAGTGCGCGACGCAGATTAAGATCCGCGATGGCTACTGGAACCACCTTTTTTTCCAGCTTCAGAGGCTTTCTCACGGTCGTTTTTGAAGTTTCCGCCGCCGCCATTGCTGCTGTGCTGCCCACCTTTTTTACCTGCTTCAGACGCTTTCTGTTTGTCTTCTGCGAAGTTACCTGATCCGCCTCTATGCTCGGCCATAATATGTCCTCATTATGCGATATCAATATTTTACGCACTGTTTTTCTGCGCGTATCGTGTGCTGCATGATTAAGATTAGTGGTAGAGTTAATAATAACAAGCCATGCGGTGCTTATTTTTTCTCATTATTTTATGTGCAAAGAGAATATATCAGAACAAGAGTGACTTACCGCTTTTTATTGATTAGCTTGCTGGCAATAACCGGAGCGGTTAGCGCTCCGGTTATTGATGAATTACTTGGTGGGCACGGTAAGGAAATAGGTGCCGCTATAAGGTATGGGCAGAAAGGTGTCAAAAATGTGCCTAAGCGTCTGTTCAGGATCCACATCCTGGAAGAGTTCGGGATAGAGCGTTTTGGCCATAAACTCCACGGCGGCTATGTGCCATGGGCTCAGGTAAAAATTCATCCAGATAGCGCCGGCGTGCCCCCTCTGCAGCGCGTCGAGACTGCGCAGGCCGTTCTGCTGCGCCGTAAGCTGGCGAAAGCTTTGCAACACTACCTCAGGCGCCACTTCCGGGCCGAGCTTGAGCAAACCTTCTGCCGCATTGTCGCTGAAGCCGGTGGCAAAGTAGTAATCCGGTTGCGCAGCAATCACCGCCTCTTCGCTCAAGCGGCCAAATACGCCGTGCTGGGTCGCACTGGCAATATTGTTCCCGCCCGCTGCATTCAATAGCTCACCTAAGCTTCCATTAATGGCCGTGACGCAACACTCGTTACGCCGTCCCAGATGCAACTGTAACAGCACTGACGGTTTCGGGCCCGAATAGTGTGCCAGACGCTGTACGACAGTTTGCAGATGAGCGCTGTAAAAACGGTTGAAAGCGTCGGCGCGCGCCTGCTGATTCAGCACCTCGCCCAGGATCGCGACGCTGCGGCGGGTATTCTTCAGCAGATGAACGCGTAAATCGATTTTTACCACCGGAATCCCGGCGGCTTTGAGGATGCTCAGCAAGCGGCGATCGTCTTCGTCGTAGCGGGCCAGACTCGGCAGGATCACCACATCCGGGCGCAGCGCCAAAACCTGCTCTGGGTTAAGCGCGCTGGGGCCGCCCGCGCCCAGCGAAGGAATAGCAGACATGTGTGGGAAACGGCGGGCAAAGCTATCCCAGGTCTGACGGTCGTATTTCTTCAAATCTTGGGGCCAGCCCACGACATGGCGAAACGGATCGTTGGGCTCAAGCAGCGCCAGGGTGTAAAGCATACGGCTTTCGCCCAGTACAATACGCTGTGGCTGGTCTGGGATCACCACCGGATTGCCATCGATATCGGTCACGGTTTTCGCCTGCGCTGTGCCGCTGAGCAGTACGCCAACGCAAACGATAATGCGTACCCACACTGTCATTCGGGCAGAGCGGGATACGCGCGGCCTCATTACATTAGAATTCAACGCTGGCCTCGACCATGACATTACGGGTTTCGCCCTCACGCACGCGCAAGTTGCCGCCGCTGGAGGTGTAATAGTGCTTGTTAAACAGGTTATTCAAATTGAGTTTAAGCTGCGTTTTCTCACCCAGCACCCGGCTATTCCAGGCGATAAAGCTGTCGGCCACCACGTAATGCGGTAGGGTAAAACTGTTTTCTGGATCGCCCGCGCGGGTACCTACATAGCGGGCACCGCCGCCTAAACGGATGTCGCCGGGTAGCCCATTAATGCGCAAGGTATGGCTTAGGTAGAGCGCGCCCGCGTGGCGTGGCGCGTTCTGCAGACGGTTGCCGTTGTTGGCCGCGTTGACGCCATCATCAACGATCTCGGCCAGGCTGTAACTGTAATTGGCGCTCACATCCCAATCCGGCAGCACTTCTCCGTTGAGCTCAAATTCGGCGCCGCTGGCGCGTGCTTTGTTAATGGCGCGCGTGGTGCCGTTGATGTTGAGCGACATGTCCCTCTCATCAATGCGGTAGAGCGCCACGCTGGCAAACAGCGCAGGCGTAACCTGCCATTTGCTGCCCACTTCCCATGTCGTGCCCTGTTCGGGTTTACCCACGTTGCCGCTGTCGTCCATCTCGGTTGAGGGGGTGAAAGACTGACTCACGCTGGTGTACAAAGAGACCGTGGGGGACATTTTGTAGATCAAGCCCGCCTGTGGCAGAAACGTGTTGCCCGCACTGTCCAGCGTTTGTACCACCGGATCTACGCCCTTTGAGGCGCGCTGCTCGTAATGTTGATAACGCCCCCCGAGCACCGCGATCCAGTCATTGGTGAGGGAAATGCTGTCTTTGGCATACACCGAACGGCTGTGTATACGGTTAAGATTGTTAGCGTTGGCGCGGTTCTCTGTGGTGCCGTTGGTGACAGGAAACGCGATACCGTACTGCGGATCGAAGAAGTTAAAGCCAGTGTTGGCCTTGCCTTGGTATTGCTGGGCGCGATAGGTCTGATTCATCTCGTAATCGGTCCCCAACACCAGGTTGTGCGTCATGCCGGCCAGCTGTGGCGAGCCAATGATATCCCAGGCAACGTATTCGGTTTTATGGTTGAATCCGCGGTTGGCATCGGCGCGACGTGTGACAACACCGGTAGTGGGATTCACCGCCGTCACGCGGACTTCATTGTTGTCATAGCGACGCTGATTCCAGCCAAAGCTCACGCGCGTGCTCCAGCTGTCATTAAATTGCCAGTCATAGTGCGCGTTCAGGGTTTGGTTATGGCCCCAAGCGTGATTAGCGTTGTCATCCAGGCGCTGAGTGTAACCGATGTTAATGGGCTTGCCGTTGATAAACGCGGTGCCGCGATCGTAGGGAATATCGTAATGCTCATCGGTAAAGCTAACGAGGAAGCTAGCCTGCTCACCAAACCACTGCAGTGACGGTGCGAGCAGCGTGTGTTTCTCGCGGCCAAAATTGCGCCAATAATCTTGATTCTGCTTTTCAGCAATCAGGCGAAACGCAAAACCATTGCCAAGTGGGCCGGTCACGTCCAGCGTGCCCGCGCCGCCGCCTTCCCCTGCAGCGCGCGCGCTGAGTCGGGTATGCCAGTCGTACTGGGGCTTTTTACTGATAATATTGATCACGCCGCCGGGGTTTTGAATGCCGTAGAGCAGCGAAGCCGATCCTTTTAATACCTCGACCCGATCGGTGGTGGCATCCACGTTAAGACCCTGGCTGCTGCGCACGCCGTCGCGGTAAATGGACCCGTCCGCGTTGCCGCCAAAGCCGCGGCGTACCAAACCATCCTCTGTCCCGGCCAGCGTATTGCCTTCGGCCACGCCGCTGACAAAACGCATGGCTTCACTGAGCGTTGAGACCTGATAGTCCGCCAACTGCTGCGGTGTGACCACGCTTACCGACTGGGCTTCGTCCAGACGTGCGGTAGGGGTTTTGCTTGCCACGCTGCTGCTGGTGGCCTGATAACCATTCTTCTCACTTTCTAATGCTGTGACCGTGAGCGTATCCGTGGACGTCGCGGCCTGGACGGCACATGTGCTCAGCCCATAAAGGGCGGCGAGCAGAGTTGGAGGGCAAGACAATATAAAGAGCAGAGGCCGCTTGTGGCGCATGTTCGTCAACCTGGTGTTCATTCCGCAAAGATGTCGTCCGTGACGCAAAAATCACGTTACCGCCGTTTTGCGGCAGTGGCGTGACGTTAAGTCGCTGCGGGAAAGAAGAATCACCCGCATTGATGTAATTGAGAATCATTCAAACATGAATAATTGTAGTAGTAAAATAAATTAAGCAGTGCTTTACTACAGCCNTCCGGTCAGGGCTTTAACGAAGTTAATTATTTTAATGTATTGATTATTAATCATTTAATTTAAAATCGATGTTAACTGACGANAACGTAACAATGNACCTAACTGTTCCCTTTACGTTATTAAGGCTTTATTCACTACATTTTGGGTGTGCGTACCGCGTACGCNATTGAGGAGCCATACCCCGCTATGCGAAAAACTCACGCGCGTGCCGACATNCTCGGCGAACGCTATCGGGCACGTGCTGGNGCGCTGTCAGCCAGCCTGCAGAAAGTCGCGCGTTACCTCCATGAGAACCGCGAGGCGGTAGTAGAGGCAACCGCGCTGGATATTGCCGCTGCAACGGGCACCTCGGATGCCACCGTCATCCGCACGATTCAGGCATTGGGATTTGCCGGACTGCGCGATCTCAAAGCCACGCTAACGGCGTGGTTTGGCCCGGCGTTAAACGCCGAAGAAAAAATGCGTGCCACTGTCGATACGCTCGCCTGCGATATCGATTCCAGTCTTGACTTCGTGGTGCAAGGCCACCAGCGCGCCTGCACAACGCTCTCCGCACTCTCGAATCGGCAGGCGCTGGCAGAAGCGGTGGCGCTGTTAGTAGATGCGCGTCAGGTTGCCCTGTTTGGCATAAACGCCTCCGGCATACTCGCTGAGTACAGCGCCCGATTGTTCACGCGCATTGGCGTGCCTGCGGTCGCGCTGAACCGCAGCGGGATTGCGCTGGCCGAGCGACTGATCGCGCTGCAGCGTGGGGATGTACTGATCATGATGGCGCAGAAATCCGCGCATCGTGAAGGCATGACCACGCTGAAGGAGGCGAAACGCCTAGGCATTCCCGTGATCTTATTGACCCAGGCTCTGGATTCCGCGTTTGCTCAGCAGGCCGACGTGGTAATCAATGTTCCACGCGGCGGCGAGGGCGGCTTAGTACCGTTGCACGGTACGGTGCTGGTGTGCCTCGAAATGTTAATCCTCTCGGTCGCCTCGGCCCGCTCAGCACGCACGGTGAAAACCATGAAGCGTATTCACGATCTTAATCGTGCGCTCAAACCGTCGGGCAAAAAATAGGGCGCTGACGCGAAGCAAGACGTTGCTTTCTTATTCCGCGTTGCAGTAGGATTTAGGAAGCGATCGATTCCTTTATTTCATCTCCTGCTCCCGCCGCGCTAACGTCACCCTAAAGGTGACGCAATAAGGTGGGCCAATTTAGGAATCGATCATTTTCTAAATATCGGAGCCCCCTTATGCCCGCATTGTCGCTTGCCTCATCGCGCTGGTCACAGCCGGTAGATTGTCTTGATGGTTTTTTCCACAGCTATGCCACGGTTGACGGGGTCAGGCTGCACTACGTCAGCGGGGGAAATCCGCAGGCCGAAACGCTGGTGCTGCTGGCGGGATTTCCGCAAAGCTGGTACGCCTGGCATAAAGTTATGGCGCAGTTAGCCAAACATTTTTTTATTATCGCGCCGGATTTACCTGGGCAGGGCGATTCCGATAAGCCGCTGATGGGCTACGACACTGCTGCGCTGGCGGAAAAGGCGCAAGGTTTACTGATGCAGTTGGGCGTGACGCGCTACTATCTGGCCGCGCACGACATCGGTGCCTGGGTTGCGTGGCCTTATGCACTTCGCTACAGCGACCAAATCCTTAAAATGGCGCTTCTGGATGCAGGTATCCCCGGTGTGACCCTGCCCGATATGCTGCCAGCCTCACCTGATAAAGCCTGGAAAACCTGGCACTTCGCGTTTCATCTGATCCCGGATCTGCCTGAGGCGCTGATAGAAGGACGTGAATCCACCTATCTGGAATGGTTTTTACGGCGTAAAACCGCGAGTCCAATGGCGTTCAGCGAGGACGATCTGCGGGAGTACGTGCGCTTAATGCAGCAGCCGGGGGCGCTGCGCGCCGGTATGTCGCCGTACCGTCAGGCCAGCATGTCGGCGGCACAAAACCGCGCACTGTTGCAGGAAAAAGGCAAACTGCGCGTGCCGCTGCTGGCGGTCAGCGCCGATCAAGGCTCCATTCCCGATATGGCGGCACCGCTGCGTGACTATGCCGAGTCTGTGCAGGGCGTTACGCTGGCGCACTGCGGACACTTTATCCCTGAAGAACAACCGCAGGCGCTGGCCGACGCCCTTAACGCCTTTTTCCGCTAAAGTCTCAACCGTCAACGCGTCGTCACCTGGCACTCATGAGCTGCATGCGTGACGGCGTCACCTAAATGCGTCAGCGCCGTGACGGCCAGATCCGCCAGATAACGCGCCGTGGGCAGGAGCACATCGTCATTAATGCGAAAAGCGGGATGGTGCAAGGCAAATGGCTCGCCAGTGCCTACCATCACAAACGCCCCCGGGATCTGCTGCTGATAGAAGGCGAAATCTTCGCCGATGGGGCTAGGCTCAACAACGCGTGCCTCGAAGCCGCTGGCCGCGGCCTGCTGTAGCGCAAGTGTCGTTAATTCAGGATCGTTGACTACCGAGGGCGGCCCGGNGTGCCAGTTGAATGTCACGTTGGCATCAAAAGCTGCACCAATACCCAAAGCAATTTCGCNCAAACGCTGCGCCAGACGTTCACGCATTTCAGACGAGAATGTGCGTACCGTGCCCTCAATCCAGGCACTGTCTGGAATGACATTCCAGGTGCTGCCGCTGTGTACCTGCGTGATGGATACCACGGCATTTTCGTTGGAGGGCGTATTACGGCTAATCAGCGTTTGTGCTGCGGAGATAATCTGCGCGGCGATCACAATAGGGTCGTTGCCGCAGTGCGGTTTTGCCGCGTGGCTTCCGGTGCCGGTTATCGTGATATCAAAACAATCAACCGCAGCGGTCAGCGCACCCGCTTTACTGCCGACCACGCCAGGCGGCAAGGTGGGATCGTTATGCAAGCCAAAAATGGCGCGGGCATGTTCCACCGCGCCGCTGGCGAGGATGGCGAGTGCGCCTTTGGCGGTCTCTTCCGCCGGTTGGAAAAGAATGCGCACGCGGCCCGGCAGCGACGCCTCTTGCTGTTTTAACAACACCGCCGCACCCAGCGCCGCTGCGCTATGAAAATCATGGCCGCAGGCATGCATGACGCCAGGTCGTGCGGAACGAAACGCGATGTCGGCCTGTTCTTCGATGGGCAGGGCGTCAATATCCGCGCGTAACACCACCAGTGGCGCGCCAGGTGAACCGATTTCTGCTACTACGCCCGTCTCCAGCGGCAAATCAAGCACCCGAACTCCATGACGCACCAGCTGCTGGCGAATGCGCGCGGTAGTCTCAAACTCCTGGTGCGACAACTCGGGAAAACGATGCAACTCGTGGCGAAAGGCCCGCAGCCACAATGCAAATGCCGGTTCTTCATCGTGCATCACTTATTCTCCTCACGTGATCGCCGCGTAAATAACGGATGCTCAGCGTAGCAGTAAAGCATCACACACAATATGTGAATACCGTCTTAGCTTGGTCAAATGCGTGAAAAGGATCGCTCTGGTTAAATGGCGCGCGCACGACGTAAACCTGATAAGGTTGGCAAAGGAAAGTGTGGCAAGGCAGATTTAGAATACGCGGCTAGACGTAAGGAAATTACCGGCGGGTCTTATTACCCACCGGAAATGATTAGATCAGGAAATCATCCAGTACGCTACCCGCCTTGATCGCGGCTTTAATCGGCGAGGGGGTGCGTCCCTGTCCGGTCCAGAATTTTTCGTGACCGTTTTCATCAAGGAATTTATACTTTGCTGGACGAGGTGCACGGCGATTTTTCGGCTTAGGTTCAACCGAGTGCAATTGCGCAAAATCGCTAATATCAATGCCATCATTGAGCAGCATCTCTTTATAAAGTGCTAATTTTTCTTCTTTTTCCCGCAGCGCGGCATGTTCCGCCTCTGCTTCTTCCCGACGCTCTGCGACGACCACGGCGAACTTTTCCAGCATTTCGTTTAATACCGCAACGTCAATATTACGCGCGTGCGCACGCAGCGTGCGGAGATTGTTCAATGCTTTTAGTGCATCGCTCATGAATAACCCTTAATACTTTTACCACTTAAAAGAAGCGGCGCATTCTACGGCAAATTTTTTAAAATGGAAATATGTTCGCTTGAACAGAATCGTCCGTAAATAATCGTGATGCGTTTATTCATTAATAACGCGTCGTTGAGACAATTCTTATCTGCTGAGAGGGGCATGACGCAGAATATCGGCTGAGCATTCTGCTAATGGGGTTAAAATATATTCGTAGAATGCAATCCGCTCGGTGCGATCTGTTCCACGTCACCTCATCTAAATGATCAGTGTGAGCGAAAAACGTATTTGAACCTTTATCTGAAACCGTATGACCTTGAGCGTTTCATGATTATTGCGTCGAAATTTTCGCCATACCGTTTCAAAAAAACGGGCACGAGCTGTGCGCTTGGGCACGCTTACGAACTGAAATATATGACGTTTTATTGGAACAGGATTATGTCAGAAAGCGTAACAAATTCTTGCAATGTAAATCTTAATGCGTATATTTCTCATTTGCTTTACCGGTTAAGGCTGGCTGAAGCGACGCGTTGAATCTGGGAACGCGCTACGCCTCCCCAATAAATAAAATGAAAACCTCGTAAGGAAAAGCTATGTCTTATCAAGAAGCGCGCGTCGCCAGCGCATGGCAGAGCGGGCTACGCCTCTCTGCGCTGGCAATGGTGGTGGCCGCCGGTATTGCCCAAGCCGCAGAGCCGTCACAGGCCGAGCAGACGTTAACCGTCGAGGGCAGCGAGCAATCATCGCAGCTTGAGCAAGATTACAGCGTGCCAGTGACTCGGGCTGGGACGAAAATGTTGCTGACCGCGCGCGATATTCCTCAGTCGGTCACGCTCGTCAGCAAGCAGCGTATGGACGATCAGCAGCTTCAGTCATTAAATGACGTGTTGCAAAATACCACTGGCATCCACGGCATCAGCGCAGATATGGACCGCACTAACTACTATGCGCGCGGTTTCCTTATCGACAACTACATGATCGATGGCATTCCCACGACCTTTGCTTCGCGATGGAATTTAGGCGACGCCCAGAGCGATATGGCGCTGTATGAGCGTGTTGAAGTGGTGCGCGGTGCGACCGGTTTGTTAACAGGGCCAGGCAATCCCTCGGCGGCGATCAATATGGTGCGCAAGCATGCGGACAGCAAAGTGGCAACCGGCGAATTGCAAGCCAGCTACGGCAGCTGGGATAAGCAGCGCTATGTGGCCGATTTGTCTGCCCCCCTCACGCCGGAAGGCACGGTGCGCGGGCGCATCGTGGCCGGTTATGAAGACAAAAATAGCTTTATTGAGCGCTACGGTTTCGAGAAGAAATTTATCTATGGCGTGGTCGATGCCGATCTTACCGAGCGCACCACGCTTTCTGTGGGCTATGAGTTCAGCCAGGTCAATACGGATTCTCCCATGTGGGCAGGTACGCCACGCTGGTATACCTCCGGGGCGCAAACCCAATTAAGACGCGGCTACAACACGGCGCCGGAGTGGGCTTATAACGACAAAGAGAACCGCAAACTTTTTGCCAATCTGCAACACAACTTCGAAAACGGCTGGAATCTCACGCTCAACGGTACGCACAACGAGATGCTGCTGGACAGTAAGCAGCTCTATCTGGACGGCTACTTTGATCGCACAACCGGCCTCGGTTCGTCGTCCTATGCTAACTATCCGGTTATTGGCGGTACCGGTTACAACACCGGCAAGCGGAAAGTGGATGCGCTTGATGCATTCGCCAGCGGTCCGTATGAATTATTGGGACGCCAGCATGAACTCATGATCGGTGCCAATTACAGCCGGCAGGACAATCGTTATTACAGCGCATGGGCCAATATCACGGCAGAAGAGTTAGGTAATTTCAACGACTTCAACGGCACTTTCCCCGAGACGGTGTGGGGCCCGCGCGAGCCTGCGGCGGATACGCAGCGTGTCCGTCAGAAGTCGGCCTATGTCGCCACGCGCCTCTCCCTTGCCGACCCGCTGCATGTGATTTTGGGCGCGCGTTATACGAACTGGCAACGTCAAACCCTTAATGCCGAGGTCGAGAAGAACAACACTACGCCGTATGGCGGCATTATTTGGGATTTTTACGATAACTGGTCGGCCTATGCCAGTTACACGTCGGTGTTCCAGCCTCAGGATAAGCAGTCGGCATCAGGCCGTTTCCTGTCGCCGGTTATCGGCAAAAACTATGAAGCTGGCGTGAAATCGGACTGGTTCAACAGCCGTCTGACCACTTCGCTTTCCGTGTTCCGCGCCGAATTGGACAACGTGGGCGTGGCCACCGGCCAAGTGGTAAACAATATCTCCGTGTATGAGGGCAAAAGCGGTGTTGTCAGCCGTGGCGTGGAGTTCGAAGTGAACGGCGCAATCACCGATAATTGGCAGCTGACTTTTGGCGGGACCACCTATCTGGCGCAGGATCGCAACGGGGATACGTTGGAAACCCAACTGCCGCGCACGTCGTTCAACCTCTTCACACGCTATCGCCTGCCGATGCACGACAAACTGACGCTGGGCGGTGGCATTAATTGGCAGTCGAAAACCTACAAGGACATTGGTGCCCCCGACGGCAATGGCACGTGGCGTGCCCGCCAGGGCAGCTATGCGCGTGTCGACCTGTTCGCCCGCTACGCGCTCACCGACAACCTCAGCCTGCAGGCCAATCTCAACAACCTGTTGGATAAAGCCTACGATGAAAACACGGGCGAAGGCGGCATCGTTTATGGCGAGCCGCGTAATGTTTCAGTGACCGCCAGCTACCGCTTCTAAGCGCGCACGCGCGGGGCGCACAGCGTGCGCCCCGACTGCGCTGCGCTAACAGCCCGCCGCAATATAATCGCCGTTGGGGCTTACGGGCACCACGGTTAAAAACAGCACCAGCGCAAACAGCATAAGCAGTACGCCACCTACCACGCGCAGGCAGGTTAAGGTCTTTTGCACCTTAGGCGAAGTGTCGCTTAACCAAAGCTCTCCGGCGCGCTGCCGGAAATGGCGCACAAACCAGGCTAACGTCACAAGGGTGATGCCGGTTCCACACGCCATGGTCATGACGGCAAAGACGCCCCAGCGGGTGATGCCAATGACGCTGGCAAACAGCAATACCGTCAGGGCGCCGCTGCAGGGGCGCACGCCGGTGGCAATAATAATCCCTAGCCAGGTTCGCCATGAATCGTTAAGTGACGCCGTCACGCCATGCGAATGACCACAATGGCCATGATCGTGATGCTGATGCATAGGCGCGCGTAGAGCATTAAGGATCATCATCACGCCCAAGGTGGCAATAAAGAGGGCACTGGCTTTTTCCAGATACCAGCGGCTCTGACTGAGATCGCCGGTCGTCAGGTTGAAACCGATTGCCAGAATGAATACAAACGCGATGGCGCTTACCCCCTGAAGTAAACTGCCCAGCAGCGGGACGCACAGCGCGATGCCGCGCGGCGGTTGATGGGTGCTCAGCCAGCTGGAGACGATAAATTTACCGTGCCCTGGCCCAACGGCATGCAGAATACCGTAGATAAACGTCACCCCCGCCAGCCATCCGCCTGCGGCCAGTTGGCCGCTGTTGAGTTGCAGCAGATGCGTGACCAGCAAACGGTGCAGCTGAATTTGAACCTGCAGCGCCCACGCGAGGAAAGCGCTCCCGTTGGTCAACAGCAGAAAAACTGCAATAACCAGCGCGCCCAGCAGCACAGAAAAGCGACGTTTAACGTGAGTCATGAATAAGAGTCGTGAGGGGGAAAGCCTTAGCATGCGGGAATTTACGGGGAAGTAAAGCTGTGGCTGAAAACATCGGGCACCGCATCATGGCGATGCCCGATAAGCCTAAACCGTTCCACACTACGCTTTAGGGAAAATCCACACATCCTCCGCAGGCAAGGCGATACGGAACCGCTGGTTGCCCAGGCGATCTTTGCCGTAGCCACGCAGCGGGAAGTCATCGCCTTCGGTGCGGAACAGGTATTCCCAGCGATCGCCCAGGTACATGCTGGTTAACAGCGGCAGTTCTAACGTGTTTTCTTCACTAAGCGTGGCAATTTGTACTCGCTCTACGCGAATGATCGCCGTGGCGTCATCGCCAATTTGCACGCCGCTGCTGGGTTTACCCCATAGCGCCCAGCTGGCACCGGCGATACGTGCGCGTCCGCTTTCAATATGTGTCACTTTGCCGTACAGGCGGTTGTTGCTGCCCATAAATTCGGCGGTAAAAAGCGTCGTGGGTTGGCCGTACATCTCCTGCGGCGTGCCTTGCTGTTCAATCACACCGTTATTAAGCAGCAGAATACGGTCGGAGATCGCCATGGCTTCATTTTGATCGTGCGTCACCATCAGCGCCGAGAGGCCAAGACGGATGATCAGTTCGCGCAGAAACACGCGCGCCTCTTCACGCAGCTTGGCATCCAGGTTTGAAAGCGGTTCGTCGAGCAGAATCACCGGCGGGTTATAGACCAGCGCACGGCCGATCGCCACGCGCTGCTGCTGTCCGCCGGACAGCTGATGCGGATGACGCTTGCCCAAGTGCCCAAGTCCCAATTGGTCCAGCACGCTCTGCACGCGCTCGGCGGCTTCAGCCTTAGGCACCTTGCGCAATTTCAATGGATAAGCCACGTTTTCAAACACGGTTTTGTGGGGCCACAGCGCATAAGATTGAAACACCAGCCCCAGATTGCGCTCTTCTGCCGGCACCTCGCTTTTGGGCGTGCCATCAAACACCACGTGCTGCCCAATGGTGATCTTGCCTTGGGTAGGTTTTTCCAGTCCGGCTACCGCGCGCAGTAGCGTCGTTTTTCCGCTGCCGGAGGGGCCGAGTAGCGACACCACTTCGCCTTTGCGCAGCTGCATCGAAACGCCCTTAAGCACGGGATTGTCGCCATAGGTGAGATGCAGGCCTTCAACCGATAATTCAGTCATGTAATTTCACTCCAAAGCGTAAGGCGATGCCGAGGCCAACGACCACCAGCACGATGTTGATCAGAGACAGCGCAGCGACGATGTCAATCGCACCCGCAGACCAGAGCGAAACCAGCATTGAGCCGATGGTTTCGGTGCCGGGAGAGAGCAAATAGACGCCCGTAGAATACTCCCGCTCAAAAATCAGGAACATCAGCAGCCACGAACCTATTAATCCGTGGCGCGAAAGCGGCACCGTCACGTGGCGCGTGGTTTGGCCTGGCGTGGCGCCGGCGCTGCGTGCGGCTTCTTCCAGTTCTGGCCCCACCTGCAGCAGCGTCGAAGAGATCAGGCGCAGACCGTAAGCCATCCACACGACGGTATAGGCCAGCCAAACGCTGAAGATGGTTTGACGCAGCGAGCGCAGCCACACAATGAAGTGCTCGCGCAGCCAATCCGCCATCGACAGGCTGGAGAGCCAGCCGTTTTTCAGCGATTGATCGAGCCACATAGGCACAAACAGGAACACCCACAGAAACGCCAGGCCCGCCAGCAGGCCGGGTACCGCGCGCGGTACCAGCACGCTGTAATCAAGGAAGCGCGTAACAGAGTCCTGCTTACGGTGCATGGCAATACCCACAAACAGATAGCAGATCACCGCAATGGCGCCGCCAATCACCCCAATCAGCATAGAGTTCACGATGGCGCGCAGCAGGTTTGGCTGCTCCCAGATACTGTGGAAAGTGGCCAGAGAAACTTCATCCCATAGCGAGACGCCAACGCCCCAGTGCGAAATAAACGCACGCAGCACCACACCAATAAGCGGTACGCCAATGGTGATCGTTAACCAGGCCAGCACCACGGCACCTGCCACCCAGCGCCATTTACCCAGCGGCAGCGCACGCGCCTGCGACGCTTTGCCCTTCATGGTCACGAAGCGGTGCGAGGTTCGCATCAGCCAGCGTTGCAGCATCACCAGCGGCACGGTAAAGCAAATCAACACCACCGCCACGGCCGCCATAAGATGATACGAGGGCGTGCCAAGCTTGTTCGTGAGTTTGTAGAGATACGTGGCCAGTACCATGTTGCCTTCAGGATCGCCCAGCACCAGCATCAGGCCGAACACTTCCAGTCCGAGGAAAAACAGCAGAACGCATGCGTAAAGAATCGACGGGCGCACCATCGGCAAGCTGACCGAGGTCATGACCTGCAGCGGGGACGCACCTACGCTGCGCGCGGCTTCTTCCACATCCGAGCTAACGCTGCGCAGGGCGGCAGAGATATACAGATAGGCGTGGGGCACGTGGGTTAATCCGGCAATGATCACGATGCTGGTCATGGAGTAAATATTCCACGGCACTACACCAAACAGCTGATTGGCCCACTGCGACAAGAAGCCCACCGGACCGGCCGCCACCACGTAACCAAACGCCAGCACCATCGGCGACACGAAAATCGGTACCAGAATCAGTGGCTCGATCACCCTGCGCCCTGGCAAATTGGTCCGCACCATAAGGAAGGCCAAAATACCGCCGAGTGGAATGGCAATAAACACCAGACCAAATGCCAGAATAAAACCGGACTCCAGCGCGCGATAAAAATCGGGGTCGGAAAATATAAACGCGAAGGAATCGAGCGTAAGTTCTTTGCGCTTGGCAAAAAACGGTGCGGAGAGAAAACTCTGTACCACGATAAACATCAGCGGCACGTAAATGGCGATAGCGGCGAGCAGCACCACTAATGCGCGCGGCATTTTCTGCCATTTGCGACGTAACCCGGTCATAGGCCAACCTTGTTTGCAGCTTGGATAACAGGATGGTAAGAAGCGCCTGATATTTCCCAGGCGCTTAAAGAGTGATTATTTTCCGGCGGCGGTGCGCCATTGTTTTATAAAGTCCAGACGCTTGGCGGGCTCAAGGTATTCCAGCAGCGACTCATCAACGTGGATAGGCTTAGGCGCCTCACCTAAAATCTTACTCATGCCTTTAATATCGTTATTCCCTTCAATATCGTTACGCAGTGAAGGAATATCGGCCTGATTGGCAAGAATACTTTGTCCTTTTTCAGATAACACATAATCCAGCCACAATTTCGCAGCATTCTCGTGCTGCGCGTCAGTGGTGATAAACGAGACGCGCGAGAGGACCAGCACATAATCTTTCGGGTACGAAATACCCAACCCCGGATCGCTCTTGGCGCGCGCTTCCGCATACGAGCCGAGAATGTTATAGCCGATGAGATTCTCACCCGATGAGACGCGCTCCATCATGGTGCCCGTGGATGACTGCACCGTCAGCCCGCCTTTAGCCATATCCGCGAGGTGCTGCTTGTATTGCGGATCCACCTTGCTGTCTTGTACCGTCAGCATAAAACCCAATCCGGATTTTTCAATATCGTAGGTGGTGACTTTATTTTTAAATTTCTCCGCATTGGCGGCGATATATTTCGCCAGCGCGGCATGGGAATCCGGCACCTGATCGGCAGGGATCGACTTCTTATTGTAGATAAACACCACCGGCTCATAGGTGGTGCCATAGGCACTCTCTTTCCACACTGCCCATTCAGGAATGTTTTTACTTTCAGGTGAGGCGTATTCTGCGGCGTAATCGGTGGCTAATTTCAATGCGGTATCCATTGAGGAACTCCACACGACATCGCCGCTGGTGCTGCCTGACGCCTGTTCGCTGATATAGCGGTTGTACAACTCGGTGCTATTCATGTCGTTATATTCCACTTTGATACCAGGATATAACGCTTCGAAGCCTTTAATTAGCGGGCCAGCCGCTTTGGTATCGGTGGTGGAATACACCACCACTTTGCCTTCTTTGGTGGCCGCATCAATGGTTTTTTGGTAGTCCGCCGGATAGCCCGCAGGCACGGCAGCGAACGCAGATAAAGGAAGACTTGCCAGCACAGAAAGGGTCAGAAAACGCAGAGAGATATTCATACAGATCCTTTTGCTTACAATTTTTACAAGAATTTCACAGTAACCCATTGACTGCGCGATGCAATCGACGTGCGTTTATTTTTTTAGAAAGTGTGACAGTGACGCAGTTTGAGACGGGTGTGCTGGCTGCCATCAGGGACAATTCGCATTGACTCTTGCTGTGGGGTATAAAGCCGAGGCGGGATGAGAGGGGGAGTGGATAAGCAATGTTGCCGTCGCATCGCCCTCCCTCAGTGCCGTGCTTAATGCCGATTTGTGCAGTCTATTTCTATTAATCATTCTAATGTCTTTTTCTTGAATGACCTCATCTAACTAGCAGCAAGACAACGGTTAATTAACTGAAATTATTCCCGTTAATTTGTGGTGCGCGGCGGCGCGCGGCCGTTATGCCATTCCCGGTTTTTAATACAACAATATGATGTTTTACCCGTAACAGCCTGGCGCTTAACACTGTTGGCATTGATTGCTGAACAGGAAAGGGCGCATGTCATACCGATTAAGTCTTCTGGATAAATCCCCGCTTGCTCCGGGCGAAAGCGCCGCCGAGGCGCTGCAGCGCACTCTGCATATTGCGCAGTGTGCTGAGCGCTGGGGCTTCCACCGCTTTTGGCTGGCGGAGCATCACAACAGCGCACAGTTGGCCAGCCCCTCGCCGGAAGTAGTGATGGCCTGGATTTTGGGCCAAACGCGGCGTATTCGCGTCGGCTCCGGCGGCGTGATGCTGCAACACTACAGCCCCTTCAAAGTGGCAGAAAACTTCAACCTGCTCGCCGCGCTGGCGCCGGGGCGCATTGATATCGGTATTGGTAAAGCGCCAGGCGGCCTGCCGCTTGCGACACGGGCGCTGCAGCTCGGGGTGCATCAGGAAGAGAAAGGCGATTTCGCGCAGCAGCTGGCGCTGTTGGATAACTGGCTCACTGTCCCGGCGCAAGGCGATGAGGAGGCGCTGCGTGCCACGCCAGCGCCTCCGCGATTCGCGCAGCGTTTCCTGTTGGGGGCAAGCGAGCAGAGCGCGGCCCTGGCGGCAGAGCTGGGCTGGCAGTTTGTGTTTGCTGCGCATCTCAATGGTGACCCGCACCATATGGAACAGGTACTGGCGTACTACCAGGCTCGCGCGCAAGGTCAGCGTGCGCTGGTGGCCGTGCAAATCGTGGTAGCGGACTCCCCAGCCGCAGCCGACTTGCTGGTGGACACGCTGCGCCTTTACCACGTTAGCGTAAAAAACGGGCCGAGCGTCAACGTAGGTAGCCTCGAACAAGCCGAGCGCTACGTCCGTCAGGGCAGCTACACCGACTACCGCATCGAACCGCGCACCCCCTCATTGCTCAAAGGCAACGCTGCACAGGTGCATGCGCAGTTGGATGCGCTGCACCAGCGCTACGGCATTGAGGAGTTCATTGTGGATACGCCGTTGGCGGAGGCGCAGCCGCGTTTGCGCTCGCTGGAACTGCTGGCCGCGGCCCAACCGATCGCCGCCTCAGCGTAAGCGCGTGAGTGTTTGCTGATTCGGCAAGCCTGCGCTGCCAGGCAATGCCATGGAAAAGAGAGAGACCTATGAGTACAAGACAACTGCGACTGGGGACAATGCTACACGGCGCCGCCGGCAATATGTCGGCGTGGCGTCATCCTGGCGCGCTGGCGGACGCCAGTATCAATTTGGACTATGCGAAATACATTGCGCGCAAAGCCGAGGCGGGCAAGCTGGATTTTCTCTTTGTCGCTGATGGGCTGTTCATTAATGAAAAATCAATTCCACATTTCCTGAATCGCTTTGAGCCTTTGACGTTACTCTCCGCGCTGGCCGGCGTCACGCAGCACATTGGCCTGGTGGGCACGGTTTCAACCTCCTACAGCGAACCCTTTACCGTCGCGCGACAGTTTGCCAGTCTCGATCATCTCAGCGGCGGCCGCGCAGGCTGGAACGTGGTGACCTCGCCATTGGAAGGATCGGCGAAAAATTTCTCCCGTGCTCAGCATCCTGACCATGCGTTGCGCTATCGCATCGCTGACGAATACCTCACGGTAGTAAAAGGCCTGTGGGACTCGTGGGAAGGCGATGCCTTTGTGCGCGACAAAATCAGCGGGCAATTTTATGACCCACAAAAATTGCACACGCTGAATCACCAGGGTGATTTTTTCCAGGTTCAGGGGCCGCTGAATATTGGTCGGACGCCGCAGGCGCGTCCCATCATCTTCCAGGCGGGCGCATCCGAGGACGGCCGCAAATTAGCCGCACGCCATGCCGACGCGATTTTTACCCATCATGCCACGCGTGAAGAGGCACAGGCATTCTATCGCGACGTGAAACAGCAGCTCAGGCAGCATGGCCGCGAGCCCAACGATCTGCACATCTTTCAAGGGGTGGGCGTGATTGTGGGCGACGACATTGCCGACGCTGAACGCCAGTATCAGGCCACGGCGGCGCTGGTTTCGATCGAGGATGCGCTGAATTATCTTGGCCGCTTCTTTGATCACCACGACTTTAGCCAGTACGCACTGGATGCCCCTTTCCCGGACCTCGGCGAAGTGGGGCAAAACAGTTTTCGCAGCACCACCGATGAGATCAAACGCAAAGCGCGCGAGCAGGGCCATACGCTGCGTCAGGCGGCGCTGGAAGCGGCGACGCCGCGGCCGCTGTTCTTTGGTTCCCCTGAGCAGGTGGCGGATGGGTTGCAGGCGTGGTTCGAGAGCGAAGCCACCGACGGCTTCATTATTCAGGGCGGCACGCCGGACGCGTTTGAACGCTTTGTTGATCGCGTGATCCCGCTGCTGCAGGCGCGGGGTTTAACGCGTCGCGACTATCCCGGCACCACCTTACGCGCCAGCCTGGGGCTAAAAACGCCCGTTAACCAGTTTACGCAACCCTAAAAGGACAAAAATCATGCAGAAAACCGTCTTCATGGCGCTGCTGCTACTGACCACGGCGCATGCAGCCCAGGCGGAAGCAGTGGCGGTTAATGGGCAATCCATTAGCGTGGAAGCGAACCGCACACCGATACATACCGCGCCAAACAGCGCGGCCATTGCGCAGATCCCTGCTGGGCATGTGTTTGCGGTGCCGGGCTCCTTAACCGTGGCCGTGGCCGCACTTAATTCCCCGCCGCTGACGCTGTTCAGCGATGACAACCGCACGTTGCTGGGCAGTGAAGTGGACATTGCGCGGCTGGTGGCCGAGAGCCTTGGCCTGAAACTGAACGTGGTTCCCACCTCATGGGAGGACTGGCCGCTCGGCGTCGCGTCCGGCAAATATGACGCGGCTATCACCAATGTCACCGTCACCAAAGCGCGTAAAGAACGTTTTGATTTTGCCACCTACCGCAAAGACTCATTGGGCTTTTACGTCAAAACAAGCAGCCCCATAAAAACGCTCACCCACGCCGAAGATATCGCCGGGCTGCGCATCATCGTGGGCTCGGGCACTAACCAGGAAGCGATTCTGCTGGCATGGGATAAAGCCAACCAGGCCAAGGGATTAAAACCCTTTACCCCCATTTACGCCAAAGATGACGCGGCGCAGACCCTGGCCCTGCAGTCCGGACGCGCTGACGCCTATTTCGGCCCCAACGTCATTGGCGCATGGAAAGCGGCGCTGACGCACCAAACGCGCCTGGTGGGCAGCGTAGACGGTGGCTGGCCAAAAGCGGCGCATATCGCCGTGACGGTTAAAAAAGATAACGGCCTGGTTGAGCCGATCAGTACCGCGTTGAACGGTGTGATGGCGCGCGGTGATTACGACAAGGTGCTGAATCGCTGGGGAGAAGGCGTGGAGCGCCTAACGCATTCAGAAATTAATCCAGCCGGCCTGGGCGACTAGGGAGAGAGAACATGAGCCAGACCCTGTTTCGTGAAGTGCATCCTGATGCGCCTGAATTGCAGCCGATTTTGACCGGTCTCTTTGGCGAATATGCCGCCCGCTACGGCGATTATTTTGAGGGCGATCGGGAGGTGGAGTCCAGCGAACGCTTTTTGCCCCCGCACGGCCTGTTTATTGTGCTGGAGCGCGACGGCGAGGTAATTGCAATGGGCGCGTATAAACCGTACGACGCCGTAACGGCCGAGTTAAAACGCATCTGGACGCGACGCGATCTGCGTCGCCAAGGGCTGGCGCTACGGGTGCTTGAAGAGCTGGAACGCCGCGCGCAGCGCGCAGGCTACCAGCACGTTTATCTGACCACTGGCTTCCGCCAGCCAGAGGCGGTACAGCTCTATATTGGTCACGGGTATCAGCCGCAGTTTACGCTGCGAGAAGATATGGAGATCTACGGTCAACCCCCGCATGACGGCCGCCTGCGCTTTGTGAAAGTGCTGGATGGATTCGACGTCGCGCAGGCCAGCTAAGGAGAAACGTATGCAACATCCATCGTTAACCGTGGTCCCCGCGCGCTACCCCGGCCGCATTGTCGGGGCGGCGGCTGCGCTCTTTATTCTCGCCTCGGTGGTGGACTCGGTAGCCTTTAATCCCCGCTGGGAATGGGCGGTGTTTGCCCGGTGGTTTTTTGATCCTGTTATCCTCAGCGGTCTCGGGCAAACGCTGCTGCTCACGCTCTGCGGCACGGTGTTGAGCCTGCTGTTAGGCGGCCTGCTGGCGTTGGCGCGTCTCTCTTCTTCCTGGTTATTAAGCGGGCTTGCGTTCGGCTATATCTGGCTGTTCCGCTCGCTACCGCTGATTGTGGTCCTGATCGTGCTGTACAACTTCTCTTATCTCTACGACACCTTGTCGCTGGGCATTCCGTTTACCGCGCTGTCATGGGGGCATTTCCCGACCATTAACGTGCTGGGGCAATTCCCTGCGGCGGTTATTGGGTTGACGCTGGTGCAGAGCGCCTACAGCGCTGAAATCATCCGCGGCGGATTTTTAGGCGTGGACAACGGGCAGTTTGAGGCGGCCTCGGCGCTGGGGCTTTCCGCGTCCCGTCGCACTTTCCGCATTATTCTGCCGCAGGCGTTACGCGCCATTATTCCCACCACGTTTAATGAAATCATTAGCCTGGCTAAAGGCACCTCCGTGGTGTATGTGCTGGCGATGCCGGAGCTGTTTTACACCATCCAGATGATTTACAACCGCACCCAGCAGGTGATCCCGCTCCTGATGGTGGGGGCAGCCTGGTATCTGATCATCACGACCGTACTGTCACTGCTGCAGCACAGCGTTGAACGCTGGCTGGCGCGCAGCGTGGTGCAGGACGCTCAAATCACGCGCTGGCGCCCGTGGCGTAATCGCGTGAATCCCCCTGAACAAGAGGAGTTTGATCATGTCAGAAGCCTTTGATTATCGCGCGCTTGAGGCCGCGCCCGTTACTGCAACTGGCGCAGTGACGCTCACCGGCGTGAGTAAATGGTATGGCAAACACCTGGCGCTGGATAACATTTCGCTGACGCTGGATCCCGGCTCGGTCACGGTGATCCTCGGCCCCTCCGGCTCGGGAAAAACTACGCTGTTGCGCACCCTTAATCATCTTGAGCGGGTCGATGCCGGGTTTATCCAGATTGACGATGAATACATCGGCTATCAGCGGCGCGGCGATAAACTCTACGCGCTCAAGGAGCACGCCATTTTGCGGCAGCGCATCAACGTGGGCTATGTATTTCAAAATTTTAACCTTTTTCCGCACATGACGGTGCTGGAAAATCTGATAGAAGCGCCTATCGCGCATCGGCAGCTGACGCGTCAGGCCGCCCTGGCGCGGGCCGATACGCTGCTGGAAAGCGTGGGACTGCGCCATAAAGCGCAGGCTTGGCCACGTCACTTATCCGGGGGGCAGCAGCAGCGTATTGCGATTGCGCGCGCCTTGATGCTCAACCCACGCGTGATGCTGTTTGATGAGCCCACTTCCGCCCTTGACCCAGAGCGGGTCGGTGAAGTGCTGGATGTGATAAAAGCGCTCGCCCGGTCAGGGACCACGCTGGTGGTGGTCACCCACGAAATCGGCTTTGCCCGTGAGGTAGCGGATAACGTGGTATTCATGGACGATGGCCGGATTATCGAACAGGGCAGCACGCATCAGGTGCTCAATCATCCGCGCCACGAGCGCACCCGCCGTTTTCTATCAAAGGTGTTGTGATGCGGCGCGTAAAGGTTATTGCGTGGGCGGTGCTGTTGTGCGCGCCGCTGTCTGCGGGCGCTGCACTCGACGTCAGGCACAACGAAACGCCGATCCACATCGCGCCCAATCCCGAGGCGATCGCACGGATCCCTGCCCATTTTCAGTTTGTGCAGCCGGGGTATTTGACGGTGGCCACGGCGGCGAATAACTCGCCGCCCATCGCGCTATGGTCATCCAATAATACAACCTTGATTGGCAGCGATCCGGATATCGCGCGGCTGCTGGCGGAAAGTCTGGGACTTAAGCTCAAGCTGGTGCCAGCGGCGTGGGAAGATTGGCCGCTTGGCATCCGTGCCGGGCGCTACGACGTGGCGATGTTTAATATTGCGGTGACGGAGGCGCGCAAGCAGAGTTTTGATTTTGCGACCTATCGTGCCGATCACCATGCGTTCGCGGTGAAGGCCGACAGCGCTATTACCGCCATCACGCGTCGTGAGGACATTGCGGGCAAGCGCATTATTGTGGGGTCGGGGACCAATCAGGAGAAAATTTTGCTGGCATGGGATGCGGAAAATCGTGCGCACGGCCTCGCTGCCGTGCAGCCGCTTTACCTCAGTGATGACGCCTCGGCCACGCTCACGCTGCTGGCAGGCCGCGCCGACGCCACCTTTGGGCCGCAAGCCATGGCGGCGTGGAAAGCGGCTTCGCGCGGCCAAACAAAAGTGGTTGGTCAGGGCCCGTACCGTGCGTGGGTGGCGGTCACCACCAAAAAAGGCAACGGTTTAGTGGCGGCACTGCAGAGTGCCATCGAAGGCGCGATTCAGGGCGGGCAGTATCAACAGGTGCTCACGCGCTGGGGCGAACAGCAGGAAGCCGTTGCGCATTCGCAAATTAATCCGCCGGCCAGCATCGAACCCTGATTGTCTGTGCAGCGAGCAAGCTGGTAGGTCGCAATAACGTGTCATTGACGCGCACACAGTGACGGCCGCATCGGCGTGCAGTCACTGCACCACCGCTTTTTTAATCCACAGCAATGCGTCATTAACCGGCAGCGGGCGCGCGAAGTGATACCCCTGGAATAGATGGCAGCCTTTTTCGCGCAGATAGTCAAAACAGTCTTCGCTTTCAATGCCCTCCGCTAAGACGTTCAAACCCATGGCCCGTGATAACTCAATGGTTTTATTTACCACAATCGCCGTTGACTCGTTATCAAAGAGGTGCATGATCAGCGACTTATCGATTTTGATATCGTCAATGGCGAAATCGCTAAGGGATTTCAGCGAGGAGTATCCCACGCCAAAATCATCAATCGCCCATTTAATCCCTAAATCACTGAAGTGCTGGATAACCGCGGCAATACGTTTTTGATCGTAAATAAAAGTGGTCTCGGTAATCTCAAATTTTACGCGCTCGGGCCGAATTTTATACTGCGCCAGCAGTAATAGCGTATCTTGGGTGAAGTCGCGATGCATCAGTTGAAGGGGGCTAATATTGATTGAGAAAACCAAATTTTTAAGCGGAAATTGACGTTCCCACACGGCAATCTGATGAAAGGTTCTCTCCATTACCCAATTACCGATAGCAATAATTAATCCGCTTTTCTCTGCCACGGGAATAAACACTTCCGGCGAAATAAATCCCTTAGCGGGATGTTTCCAACGCAGGAGGATTTCAAAACCAATAACGTTTTTTTCAGTATCCACTTGAGGCTGATAGTGAAGGTCCAGCTGCTGTTTGTTGATGGCGTGGGACAGCTCCTGTTTGATCAGGTCCGTTTCGGTATAGCTGCCGCGCAGCGTAAANGCGGTCAATAACAGCGCTACCATGGGCACAATGCTATTCACAAAGTAAACGCCCGAATCTTGCATAACNTGCGCATGGAAAGCGCCTTGCTGCCACACAGTGCCGGTGAAAATGAAAAACAGGTAACAGCAGAGACAAATAACGGGGAAGACTTTATTTAAATAGCGCGTTTGCTGGCGCAGCACCAGTGCTGACCCTACCGTGAGCGCCAACAGGTAATTATATTCTGAGAGCTTCTGCGACGGGTGATTATTGTCAAACAATAAAAATACAATGATCGCAATCAATAATGCATGGACGGTAATATAAAGGTTGCGCTGGAGATGATTGAGAAAAGCCACGCGGCAGATATAGAAACCCAATGTAGTGCTGACGCAGTATAAAAACGCCGTCAGGGTATTTTGATGCATACTGTTCCACCACACCATGTAGATGCCAGCAAACGCCGTGGACACACCGGCAATTAATAGCGTGGCGCGGAGTTTTTTTTCAATGCTGTTGCCTTTGAACACGTAAGGCAAGTTGCGCAACATGGAATAGCGGGAGCGTATAAAGGGGATCATGAGCGCTTCTCAGTGTTGTAATGAGACGACCTAATTGGCAAGGACTCATCTTAAATAAAAGCGCAACCGTTGTCATATTTGTTTGCCCCGAAATTTCCAGTTTTGCGCCTGTGAGCAAATTTGAGATAGCGTGAAATGAATACCCGTCAAATTTGAATTAAAGTGTGAATGATCGCGTGGCTATTACGATTTAAGCTGATGTTTTATCGTGCTGTTTGGCTTAAAAAACGGCCCGTTACCGCAAGAAGCGTGCGGCGCTGTTTACGGTCGAAGAGGCGTATCCGCTGGACGCTGCCTTTCCAGTCACCGCTGCAGACGCTAAGATATTGCCATAGCATTCTATGCGCGCTGCGTAATACGCCTCATGCCAATCGTGCGCTTCTTGTCACTTATGTGAAATGACCACTGCAATGAAAATACGTTTTCTCTCCGCAAACGAACTTAAGCTCGCCGAAGTCAGAACCATTCTGGAGCCGGTGGGCGTTGAGGTGGTGCCTATTGCCCGCCGAATAGAAGAAATTCAGACGGAAAATGAACTGGAGCTGGTGCGTGATAAGCTGACAAAGGCTTTTTCCATTATCGGCAGACCGCTGTTCGTCGAGCATACGGGACTTTATCTGGATGGACTGAATGGCCTGCCAGCTGGGTTGACGCGCATCTTCTGGAGCCGTTTGGATGCTGAACGCTTTACCAAACTGGTACGCGGCCTGGAAACGCCCTGGGTGACGGCCAAAACCGTGTTGGGCTACTGCGATGGGCGTAAAATGTACCAGTTTGAAGGGCAACTGCGCGGCACCATCGCGCCCGAACCCGCTGGCCCACGGGAGTTTCAATGGGATTGCGTCTTCATCCCCGAAGGGCACACTCAAACGTTTGCCGAAATGGGTGAGCTTAAAAATGAAATTTCGATGCGGCGACTGGCATTGGATCGCTTTGCCACTTTTCTTAAAACCTCGCGGGGGCTGGCATGAAACCGGAACTGAAACGCGCCTATGAAGCAGGCAAACTGATTTTATTTGCCGGCGCAGGGATCTCGCGCAACTTCGGTCTGCCTGAGTGGCACGAACTCATCGCGCATTTGGCCCAAGAGCTGGGATACGATCCAAAAATCTTCAACAGCTACGGTACCCATCTTTCGCTGGCGGAATATTACAAGCAGCGCAAAGGATCGTTAGGGCCGCTGCGAAGCTGGATGGATCGCGAGTGGCATCGTCCCGATATCGATGTGCGCAGCTCCGAAATTCATACCATGATCACGCAGGGCAATTTTTCGCGCATTTATACCACCAACTACGATCGCTGGCTCGAGATGGCGCACGAGGCGCACAATGTGCCCTACAGCAAAGTGGCTAACGCCGCCGACTTGGTGTCGCTCACCGAGGAAAAACGCCACATTATCAAGCTACACGGTGATTTCGACGATGACACCTCTATTGTGCTCGATGAGAGCAGCTACTTCGAGCGCCTCTATTTCGACTCGCCGCTCGACATTAAATTGACGCACGATGTGATGGGCAACTCGGTGCTCTTTGTCGGCTACAGCATCAGCGATTTTAATATCCGCCTGCTGTTCTATCGGCTGACCAAAATGTGGAACCGCACCGGGCTAGCCAGTGCGCGACCCAAGTCTTATCTCTTCACCAACCGCAACAACCCGGTTGCGAAAGAAGTGCTGGGGCAGTGGGGAATTGAAATGATCGTGTCAGAAGAGGACGATCCGCGTAAAGCGCTGGCGGACTTCCTGACGGAATTATTGGCATAACGGCAGAAAAGCGTTGCCGTGCAAAGTGGACATGAATTATACTGTATATAAATACAGTTAACGAGGTGCATCATGGCAGTCGAAACCAAATTTGTTGTGGTCAGAAAGGGTGAAGAAAAAATGACGTTTGCCAATAAAAAAGACGCGGATGCCTGGGACAAAATGCTCGACATGGCGGACGCCTTCACCGATTGGCTGCAACAGCAACAGCCTGAAATGGGCGAAGCACAGGCCGAAGCGTTAGGCCTGCTGTTAGCTGAACAGAAAGACGCGGTGCAGCATATTCTGCGCACCAGCAAATTGCCGGAAGCGGTAAAAAGCGCGCCAAATGACGCCACCGCTGTCGCAGCCCACGGCGAGCAACCTGCGGCTGAAACGTCTGAAAAACGCGTGCGCAGCGTCAAAGCGGCTTGAGTGCTGCACCCGACTAAAAATCCCGGCCACGCCGGGATTTTTATTAGTGGCTAAAAAGCGAAAACGTCCCGGAATAGTAACTGATCATCCACGCCACATAGACCAGCCATACCACCATCACGCCCGTTAAACTCAATTTTCCCGCCATGCCCTTTTCCTCTTTTTCGCTGCGGCGCCGTACGCCCATGGCGTTACCCTGACATCTGTTGTCCGGTATGATCTTGCGCCAGATCAATACGCTGCGTTGTTTTCAATAAGAACCGCGCAAAGCCTTACAAATCGGGGCGCGCTGAACCCTCGGCTTCATACGCTGGCCGCTCCCGGTGGCACGAGCATCAAGTTCCTATCTTCTTGGCCGATAGACCATACAAAGGGATTATTGCGCACAGGGTGTGGTTCTTTTTTAAGAAGTGTCAACTCCGGGGGCGCCATCATGGCCACACTGATTTCAAACAAGAAAAGTATGAGTACCCGCACGCAGGTGCTACTGACGGGCGCAATCACCATCACGTTGGGCTTTGCCCTCACTATTGGCATGCTGAGTTGGCAATCCAGCAGCGAACAAAAAACGCTGGCATCTCGCTATTTGCAAACCATTGCACAATCTCAAGCGCTGCAAATTCAGCAAGAATTAAGTCATGCGCGCGACGTAGCGCACAATCTTGGGCACAGCCTGATCGGCCTGCCCGAGGCGGGCATCACCGATCGTCAGGTGGGCAACAAGCTGATGATTTCAGCGTTGCGCGATAATCCTGATTACCTCTCGATTTCCGTGATTTTTGAAGAAAATGCCTTTGACGGCCGCGACAGCGAGTTTGCTGATAAACCGGACCAGGCGCCGAAAGGCCGCTATGCCTTTTTCGTCGATCGCGATCAGTCCGGTCAATTCGCACTGCATCCGCTCAAATCGATCCTTACGCCAGGCCAGGGCGATTATTACCTGGTGCCGCAGAAAACGCGCAAGGATACGCTGATAGAACCCTACAGCTACGCCTACAACGGGGTGCCGACCCTGTTGACCTCGGTGGCCGCGCCGATTATCAGTAACGGCAAGCTGTGGGGCGTGGTGACGTCAGATATCTCTTTAGCCTCGTTACAGGCCAAAGTGAACAGCATCAAACCGTGGGACGGTGCCGGCTATGCCATGCTGCTCTCCAGCGCAGGCAAGGTCGTCTCTTATCCTGATAAAAACATGACATCCAAAGCCTGGCAGGGTGACACGCACAGCTATAGCAGCACGGTCTATGAGCAGCACGATGCGCTGCTGGGTGAAGACGCGCTGGTGACCTGGCAACCTATTACCATCGGCAACAGCAGCGAGAAATGGTATCTCGGCGTGGTTGCACCGGTTAGCAACGTTATGGCTTCGGCGCGCCAGCAGTTGATGTACGCAGTGATCATGGTGGTCGTGAGCATTTTGGTGGTCAGCGGTCTGCTGGGCTGGGTGTTTAACCGTAAGGTGCTGCGGCCAATTGGCGGCGAACCGCGCGAGGCCGCGACCATTGCACTGGCGGTGGCCGACGGGAAGCTGGACAACACCATTTCGATCGGCGCGCACGATACCAGCAGCCTGTTCTATGCGCTGCACACCATGCAGAACCAACTGCGAGAGATTGTGGGGCAAATTCAGCAGGCCAGCGCCTCGGTGCGTCTCGGCGCGGAAGAGATCGCCGGCGGCAACTTGAACCTGGCATCGCGCACGGAGCAGCAGGCGGCGGCGCTGGAGCAGACCGCAGCCAGCATGGAACAGATCACCGCCACCGTGAAGCACAACGCCAGTAATGCGCATCAGGCCACGGCGCTTACCGAAAACGCCACGCAAATCGCCAGTCGCGGCGAGACGCTGGTGGGTGAGGTGGTGCAAACCATGGCACAGATCGACGACAGTGCGAAAAAAATCGGCGATATCACCACCATGATCAACAGCATCGCCTTCCAGACCAATATCCTGGCACTGAACGCGGCGGTGGAAGCCGCGCGCGCAGGTGAGCAAGGTCGTGGCTTTGCCGTGGTGGCCAGCGAAGTGCGCAATCTGGCACAGCGCAGCGCCAGCGCGGTGAAAGAGATCGCCGCCCTGATTGAGGAGTCGACACAGCGCGTGGGCAGCGGCGTGCAGCAAGTGCAGGACGCGGGCAAAACCATGCAGGATATGACGCGTGCGGTGCATTCCGTGCGGGCGATCATTGGCGAGATTGTCACGGCATCTGACGAGCAAGCGCGGGGTATAAGCCAGGTCACCATTGCAGTGAATGAGATGGATGGCACGACGCAGCAAAACGCCTCGCTGGTGCAGGAGATGTCAGCAGCGGCCAACTCCCTGGAAGAGCAGGCCGCGCAATTGTCGCTGACAGTCGGACGTTTTAGTCTGAGCTGACGATAAAAGCAGCAGAGCAAGCATCACCGGCGCTGAGGCCCGTTTCAGCCCCGGTGACATCGCCATCGTTACCGCTTACGACGCGCAGGCATCATGCGGAGCAGCGTATTGTCTTTAAACAGATAGTGGTGCGCCAGCGCGGCAACGGCATGGATGCCGATCAGCCAGTATCCGTAAGGCGCAAGGGTTTTGTGCCAGTCCGTCAGCGTGTCAGCGAAATCCGGATCGGGATTGCCGCTGACCGGCATCGGAATACCAAATATCCACCAGCTCTTTCCCAGATAAAATCGCGATAAAATCCCGAGCGTAGGTAGCGCAATAAACAGCAGATACATCGCCAGGTGCAGCAAATGCGCGATACCGGTTTGCCAGTGCGGCGGTTTCGGCACGATGCCGGGGCTGCGGTGGCGCACGCGCAGCATGATGCGCGAAAGCATGATGGCAAGCACACAGCTTCCGGCGCTGAAATGGCTAATCACCATCGTCATACGCTGCCATGATCCGCGCGGCGCCAGATCGCGGAACTCCATGGTGCAATACGCGACAACCACCAGCAAAAACGCCAACCAGTGAAGTAAAATTTGCGACGGGGCATATTTAGTATTCATATCTGTCCTGAATCATCGGGTTACGTGAGATGACATACAACGCATCGCCTGTGCTGACAAGCGAACCGCATTAGTATACGCACGCCCGCGTACGTTTCATGGCTTTCTGCGTCAGGCGCCAGAAACCGTAGGCCACATCAAATGGCAGCAGGGGTGCGGCAGATCATAGGGTAGGGCGATCCTGGCGATGCTGTGAACCGTTGTGTTTGATGTCAACCTGGAAGGGGGAAAGTGACTGCAGGTGATGAGCGTGTGTTAAGAGCGAAAAGTGGACACTCATCACTGTGTCCATGCTGCAATCACGGTGTATGAATCGAGTGGGGGCAGGTCAACGTCTTGTGCCTTACTTGACTGTATATTGTTTGAAAAACACCCTGAATTTAACCATTCCTAAAAAAATAAAATACGATTATCGTCAAGATGCCTGAATTTGAAGACAAAAATCAGGTTATGGATGCTATCACGCTGGATGAAGGTGCTCTGATGCAATTGCATTACACCGTTCAACTCGAGCAGAAGACACGCGTCAACGACGACGAAATGCGTAAAGTGCGCCGTCGTCGCGAAAATCTGGAAAGATTTTATCGTGAGCTTCAGGCGTTGGGCGGTACGCTTAAGGTGAATGACGTGGTCGATATCCTTGGCATCACACGCCAGGCAATCAACAATTCAGTTAATCATCGTTGCAAGCCTGAACAGTTTAAAGAAGAGGTGAGTGATGAAAAATATTAAAATCTGGCGGGATTTACCCCTGCGGCTTTCTCAGATTTCACCCAGCGACGTCTGCTCCTGTTCTGCCCATTTTCCCCGTCTGGCGGGCACGGGCCACCAAAAAAAATCCGCTGAGCGACGCAGGGAAATTTTCCAGTTTCCGGATATATACCATAAAACGGCAGGCGGGTGACGGGGAGGGCGGATCCCGAAAAGATCCGGTTATGCCTGAATAAGGGGGCGGTGTGGTGATCGGACACCGTATGTTGTGGCTCCGGCCGTAAATCCCCCCTGACGCCGGGTTGCCGGTTATATCAGAAAACGGAAAGCGCTATATACCAGGCAAACTTAAGAAAAGATGGGCAGAAAGTTTAAGAAAACATAGGTTGCCGCCTTTTAGTTTCGCAAGGCATTATATATTTTAAACTTGAAATTTCTCAATAACTGCACACAGCCTAATAAAACGGATACGTGCTATTCCCACATTAATAGTCGTAAAAGCACAAAACCTTCCGTGTCTTGAAAGTTACCATAGCAAAAATAACGAACATGTGGCTTAGTTATTAAAGGATAATATTTAAAAAAGAAAAAAATGGCAAAAAACAATTAAATAATTAAGGCCGCATATGAATAACATCATAACGGCCTTGGATAGATTTGAAAATAGATATTAGGGATAAATAAAAGTAACCCCAATAACAGACTGAACATTGCCGGCAGTAACCTGACCAGTGGTCTGCCCATAAGTTGCAGTTAATCCCAAGCTTACGGGTGAAGTGCCAACACTACCAAGGAGAATATTAGTGTTAGCGGGAACAGCGCTTCCATTTCTCAGTAACTGGATACCGACGCCTTTTGCCTTATTGCCAGATGCTGTATTAGAAAAAATAGTTCTGTTTTGATCTTCAGTTGAACCAGACAAATAAAAACCGAGATTTTGATTCATTCCACACCTGACAGTTAATGGAACTGGCTTTGTACCAGGAAAATCAGGTAATGATATGCTGACATTTCTTGATGAAACGTCACAACCCCCTGTGGGAATAATTACATCGTTGTTAGCATACAGGTTCCATGTGAAACGCGCAGTAGAAATATTACCACCATCAGCGATATCAGATCCTACCTGGTACATCACTATTGTCGCAAACTTTTCACCTCTTCTGATAACAACTCCAGCCGCCGTTGAAACTGGGGTAAGATATAACACAGTGTTCCATGGCTGATAAGCACCAGATCTATAGTTAACAGATTTGGTCGCAGAGGTCAGTGGAAAATTATATGAACTGTTAAAATAGCTTAAGGAACCAGTGAAATTTGATAATGCGCCACCGTACGTAGAACCAACCACCATGCTGACTAAATCATTCCTGCTATTAGGAAAATCGTTGCGGCATGATATTGAATTGGCTAAGTTCACAACTAAGTTTTGGTTAGCACCAAGTGAAGGTTGTAGATTTACATAAGCATTAGCCGAGGTTGAACCCTGCGCAATACTCAAGACGTTTCCAGTGATATCTGTGCATGTAAAAGCCCATCCATTTGCAGAAAAGGCTATTAGAGCGAACGAAACAAAAGCTAATATGGTTTTTTTCATTTTTTATCATCCCACCTCAGGCATAAGTGTAAACAACATCAATAATGCCCTGTATAGTCCCCTGAGTTGCATTACCCTGAACAGTCAAGGCCCTAACTTTTAATGGCAAATCGGCAGATTTATCTGAGTCTTTAACAGTTACTTCTTTAGAACTTCCGTTTGTCAAATTCATACCGGCATCGTCTTGAAGTTGAATTTGAATATTGCCTGCAGTTCCTGAGTTACGATAATAGCCAGAAGAATCAGTTGAGCCACTAAACGTTGCCTTCACTCGTGATGTTCCTACGGGGCAGTTTGACAGTTTCAGATTGAAATCATGCCACTCTGATGACGAACCAGGAGAAACAAGATTAAAGGTAAAAAGATCACCTATATTTATATTCATATCAGATGTGACAATGGTACAGGGCTTTGCTACCACCTTGCCATTAACGGTAACCGTGACATCTGCTGAAAAAGCACAAAAAGAAATGAGACAAATTATTAAAGATAAAGCCGATTTTTTACAAATTAAAAGCATTTTAGTTCCTCTCATTGGAATTCGAGGGTGAATATTGCAGTTGCTCTGACATGCCCCGGCGCCACAGGAACACGAGTAGCCATAAGACGACCATAAAAATTAATTACATTTTTCTGACCGCCTACAAGATTTATCCAGCTTAAAGAGCCTGACGATGCGTTTAAGGGTATTGCTGTTCCATCTCCATTAAGAATCTGAATACCCAAACCAGTTGCAGAATCCTGACCGGCATCAAGCTGCAACAAACTATTATTATCGCTATCAGCCACCCCTGTGTAACCTACTTTTACTGCGGTAGCTAAGCTACCGCAAGGAGAGAGAACGATATTAAATGGGACTTTAGGTGTTGTGGCGCCAATGGTATGAAATTGTTTAGATGCATTATCAAAAAGATCTACAGTAAAATCTTTTGACTCAGCAGCTACAGCACAGGCATTATCCTTTACATTCCCGGTAATCCTAATAGTACTATCAGCAGCAAAACTACACTTCGACAGAACTATTAGCATGCACGTTAGAGAAAGAAAAATTTTATTCATTACCATTCCTATATGCATTCGGCTGTTATATTAACTAAAGCCTTAGTTAAGCTATCTTTGGGTAAATTATATTTAGCAACACAGCTCGATTTAGAATCATTTCCCCATTTAACTTTGATTGTTCCTGATTGTGGCATACCACTCATGTAAACTTGTCCATTATCAGAAACAATACTTGCCCCTCCATTACTATCAGAAGTTGCTGTTGCGCCAAATGGCAGAGGAATCCCGTTTCGCTCTAATTTAGCTAACAATTTTACTCCTACTCTTGGTTTAAAACTTGCTCGAGCAATGGCACCATGAGTAGGAACTAAACTTGAGACGGCATCATCAAAATCAAGGTTATCTGCAAGAGAATTTGTATCTAAAGCTACACGATTTTCTCGATAAGCTGTTGCATAAGGAATAACCGCATAACCCCGCCAATCTGTTTTAATACCAGACTGATTTTCCACTTTAACGTTGCTGGCTCCTGGCGCTTTGACCAATATAGATGTTTCATTGATAGGCTGGCTAAAGGTAACACCATCACCATGAACAACCATTCCACCGTTAATACCATAGTAAAACTGCTTAGAATAACTATTAGTGCTATATCCAGCATTAGCGTTAGCATAAGGCCCACGGTAATTAACAGATGCGTATCCTGTAGCATCACTTTGTTTGCCGCTTGTGTTTCCGGTCTGAACATTGTAACTCAGGTTTTGGTCATCCAGTAATGTTCCATACAACCCTGCAAGATTTGTAACCCGCCCTTTAAAATCATTATTACTATTGAAGCTGGCATTTGCATTTCGCCAAACTGATTTAGTATCGGAGCGCAGCCAATGACTAAATGGAACGCTTATATTAAAAGAAAAAAGATGATCTTTTTCATTTTGCCAAGCATTTTGAGCAAGACTATAGTTTAAGCTCCAGTTAACGTCGCCAGCAGCAGAGTTAAACCCAACCTGAAGCTGCTTATCACTTTTACCTGTGTACCAATATGTTTGGTGACTGCCGCTAAAGTATAAGGTAGATGTACGCCCTAATTGCTGGGCCAGACTGATTTGCAACCTTCCTTTTTTATTGTAGGCTAAGTTGTAATAATCTCTAAAATTAGGCTCGATAAAAACAGGCCCATCCTGAGTTTCTACTTTATAGCCATTCATTTTTTGGTAGGCTGTGTCTGCCAACGTGTAATAGCCCTGCGTTGAGTAGCGATAACCTACTAACTGAAAACTAGTCCCCGTCTGATTCAGAGATTTATTATAAAGGAAGCGCATAGACTGACCTTCATGAGAACTACTATCAGCCAAGGTAGACTTGGCTTGTGTTATATCAGCAGAAACAGCACCATATACGCCTAAGTTCTTTCCTACGCCTAAGTTAAATGCGGTATATCTATCAGCAAACTGGCCGCCACCAAAGACAGTCCATCCTTTTTTTAATCCATGTAACAGTGTAGCCTGGAAGAATTTTGGATTCTCCTGATTGCTAGAACCACTTCTATACTCCCCTGCTGTAAGGGCATACTTAGAATAACCTTCTCGTTGTAAAACAGGAACAGTTGACCAAGGCAGGCTAAATACCTGACTACTTCCATCTGATTCTTTTATTGTTACCTGAAGATCTCCACTATTACCAGATGCGTTTAGATCATCGATTACAAAAGGTCCTGGCGGTACAGTAGTCTGGTATATTTCATAGCCATTCTGTTTTATAGAAACTTTTGCTGTACCTTTTGCAATTCCGCGAACGACAGGTGCAAAACCACGCTGACTATCTGGTAACATGGAATCTTCAGAGCGAAGCTGCACACCTCTATAATTCAATCCATCGAATACATCATTACTTGTATAGCTGTCACCTAATATCACCCTCGATTTAAAAGATGTTATATCTCTTTCGAGCCAGCTATTAACATGTTGCCACTTATTATTTTTACTTTCAGATGTAGAAGTACTGGCATGACTCCAAATGGAATTATCCCTAAATCGCCATGCACCAAAATTCACACCACTTTGTAAATTAAGATATGCATAACTGGAGTCTTTGCCATTTTTATTGGAAATGTCATTGGCTGTAAAATTATAATTTAACAACCCACTGTTAATACCATCATCCCAATATTCTGGAGATATATATCCTCGCGCGCTGTTTTTCATCAGAGCTTGTGGAATGGTTATGTATAGTTTTTGTTGCCCAACATCAAACTTACTTGTAGCACTTTGCACTAAAGTTTGCAGAGACATGCATCTTCCAGTGGGTGCTGATTTTTCTTTTTTAAGTGCAACCGTATTGACACCCATCTTGCTTAATTCTTTTACCGTAAAGCATGGCACAAGACCATCTTTGCCACCTTCGAAGGTAATATCACGCGTAGATATAAAGCCATCATTTAAATATACGTCCACCCGATAGCTGCCTGCCGGTAATTCTTGACCTTTTTCAAAAGCTGACAGATCAGCCACCGCCTCTGGATTATCAGAAAGAAAGCGCGGGTTGAAATAAATATCTGCTGCGGCATATTCAGAATAAAAGGCTAGACATACTGCTAGTGCTACAGGTGCCAGCGAGTAACTCTTATTTGCACAGTGGATATTTTTAAAATAAATATTTAATAGTGAGTTATTTGATTGCAACATATTCTCTCCAACACAAAAATCAGACATTGCAGTTTTAGGCTTTACTCTGTCTTTCCGACTATTTTTTGTGTCAGTGCCCCATAATCATTGATAGCTTTATAAGTGATCTCTGAACCCGAATCAGCAGGAATTGTCATCTGTATTTTACCCATAGGAGGTACTAAAGCATTTTCCAGCACACGAGTCCCTGCATTAATTTCTGTTAAAGTTAAATAATATGGAGTTGGGTTCTTTATAGTTAACAAATTACCTACTCTTTTGAACCTTACTTTGCTTGGTGCCTCCTCTGGTGGCAAATCCAAATCACTAGGCCTATAAATTAATTTTATCTTACTCACAATCGCGATCTGCAGATTGTTACTTTTCAACAAATCCTTGTCGACAGCTGGGATAGCCTTAACATTTAACCAAAATAGGCTTTCGCGATCCTTAGCTAGCTGACCATTTGTTACATCTATAATGCGTAAGGTATTTTCCTTTTTACCTTTCATTGTAAAAAGAGGGGGAGTTACAATAAAAGTACCTTCTTTTTTACCATTCGCATCCTCGACCCAAGACTGTATTAAGTAAGTGCTTTCCTGGTCGTTATTTGTCACAGGCAACTGAACTTGTTTTTGCCCAGCTGGATAAATAACACGTGTAGCACCTAATGCAACGCCTGCATAACTTACATTAGAGCACATCAAGGAAAAAATAAATAACATCACTACCTTACCTATACGGTAAAAGTATGTTTTTTTAATCACAATAACACCTTTCATGATAATAAAATTATAGGTAAGTCAATGCAAACCAAGCCTGTGAATTTACAATCCCGCCTGATACAATCTTACTCGTGGCAATATACTTTGCTGTAAAGTTAAAGGTATTTATTCCTTTATTTATTTTTTTCCAATTTCTTTCAAATGTGTTTATAGGTATGATTTTGTTTTCATCATCAAAGATGCCTATTCCGATACCTTGCGCAAAGGACTCTCCTTCACCATTTGAAATTACATTAGGGCTTTTACCATCTGCAGTTGCCCAAAATGACACCGATACTTTGTTTCTGACTTCAGGTTTGCAGTTTTGCAGTCTGATTTCAAATGCCACAGGATTTGCAGTATCCCCTAAATATTTAAAGCGATTACTACTTATACTTCCCATGTTGACAATCATTTGCCGATTCCCAGTCTCAACGTCGCACGCTTCAGCAATAACCTCGCCTTGAAAGCGCATCAAACCACCAGGTAAAGTCACATTCCATTTATTACCAGCTAACGCTGACGAAGATATGAAAAGTATAAAAATCCCCAAAGGTATTTTTTTCATATACTTGCTCCGATTGAAAATGGGCGTCCTTGCCCATCATTAATTTTTCTTCTGCCTTTATTGATACTGAACCTTGAATGTGGCATCAGCATTAGCTGTACCAGCCGTCGAGGCACCAATCGCATAATAACGAGCCTGGAAAGGAATAATATTTGTACCGTCGTTAAGAGTACTTTCAGCACTGAAAGATGTTCCGTCCAGTTCAAGAGGGGTTCCTGTTTTATCTAGAATCTGAACACCTACGTTGGTTGCATTACCTGCACTCGAGTTTTGTAATGCCAGTACAGTCGGATTTGATCCATCAATTGCAACACCAGTGAAAGCTACAGAAGCTTTAGTAGAAACGGTAGTGTCACAATCATTCAATTTGATATTAAATCCAACAGCAGTGCCCGTATCACCACTAGCTCCAAGTTTTGCTGTACGAACCTGTCCAAGCTGAACGGTTTGATCAATTGAGCCTGCGTCAACTGCACAAGCGGCATTAACTACTTCACCTTTGAAATGTACAGTGCCGCCATTAACTGTGGTCGCTGCATGCGTTGCTGATGAATTTACAGCAAGTACTGCTAACATTGCTAAAAGTGATTTTTTAAACTTCATTATTTCCCATTCCTTTTTTCAAAAAAACACGTGTACTTGTCATTTGACGGACGTTGTTTCAGATCTCAATCATTTCCAATTGCCTGAAAACAAATTTATTTAATAGTAAAAAAAAAGTTCTTCCTATCAGACAGTATCCTGTAGGCATGTAGGAAAAATCTTATTGTATTAAAGCAACCACAAATTAGTATGAAACTATGTTATTGTTTTAATTAATAAATAAAAAGAATCTGCTCAGCGCGTATCGAATTTCAGTTCATGCTGAATTTGGTATTTAAGAATAGTGCTTACGCCCTAATTAAAAACCCTGCTATAATTCACACTAATCACTTCTTTATAGATTCTTATTACATTAACTTCATAGATGGATTTTGTGCTTTTGATATTGCGTATCTTTTCGGTTTACGGCTCAATTGAAAATACCCGTAACATTAACTACATTCTTCTTTTATGTGAGATCATGAGTAAAGAAGGCAAGTAATTGATTTTAATAGATATTTATGGTTGAAATTTTCAAAGTAAACTCTCAGAACGAATAATGCATAAAAAAATAATCTTGCATGATCCAGATTAAGAATATTCCTTATTTTTATTAACCAGGGTATAATAGATATGGCCAATTTTATCGTTGTTGATGATCATTCCTTAGCACGCCTTGCCATCCGATTACTGTTGGAAAAAGAAGGGCATATTGTCATTGCTGAAGCTGAGGTGGGCGATGGCATTGCTTCGCTTGTAAACCAGCACCGCCCTGACGGATTGATCATGGATATAGATTTACCCGGCATTGATGGTATCGAAGCCATTGCAAACTTGCGTTCTTCAGATATCACTATTCCAATTATAGTTATGAGTGGGAAAAATCCTGACGTTTATATTCGCCTAAGTAAAAAGGCAGGCGCAAACGGTTTCATAAGTAAGCAGAATAATTTAACTGATTTGACACAAGCAATTAATGTGGTTTTTAGCGGTTATGGGTACTTCCCGTTCAAAATGTATGAACTCTATCATGACCATATTGGTGAAACCGATTCAAATCTTTTAAGTCAGCTATCTAAGCGAGAATTTGAAGTATTACGTTTGATAGGTCGAGGAAAGGAAATCATTGATATTGCAACGCAGTTGGATATAAGTAACAAGACTGTTAGTACATACAAATCCCGACTGATGGAGAAACTTGGTCTCAAGAACCAGATAGAAATGCTTGAGTTTATTCGCCGTAGTAATATTTTATGATGCTTAAGTACCTTCTATTTCTTTGGGTGTTGCTCTTACCAGACCTGCTCTGGGCCGCTCCTACATCACTCAGTTACTCCCCGTTGACTTCGCCTGAAGTGTCTTCGCCGTCCCTAAGCGATGCACAATGGCGTTGGCTCGGCCATAAAAGAGAGATGACGTTAGCTCTTTATGGTCCTGCTCGCCCACCATTAGTCAGAATCTCTCCTTCAGGTCTTCTTTCTGGCTTTATGGCAGACTTTATCTCGACGGCGTCTCATAGCTTGGGTTTAACGCTCAAAGTGGTGCACTTTAATCGCGCTGACGAAGCCTTTGCTGCTCTGGATGCAGAAATAGTAGACCTGGTTTTCAGTCCTGCAGGTGATACAGTACCGGTTCGCTATAAAGCAGAAGATCTTATTACCATAGAAAAAGCCAATCCAGTAGTAATAACTCGCCGTACCGCAGCCAAACCTGAGTCGAAAGCCAAATTCACACAAGAGGAAATTCCCGCTCGACGCTTGGCTCAATTGGATGAAGGTACTGTTGAAGCTGTTACCTTACCTGCAGTGGAGGCTTGGTATCTTATTGAACGCAATTATATTAATACGCTTGAGGTTTCAGATATTTCAGCGGCTCCTATGACACCTTATCAATTAGTTACCGGGGCACATAACCTACTTTTCAGCGACGCCATGCATGCTGCCATTTCAAATCTTCGCAGCAGTGCGGTCGGAGAGAAATTAGCGTCGCGCTGGCAGGCTAATGATTTGCCGCGCTTTATTGATACGCCTATAAACCTATCTCCAGAAGAAAAAGCCTGGCTTGAGGCTCATCCTGAGATTTCTGTAGTATCATCGGCATTCAATCCTCCTTTTTTTGTTAGAAATCCTGACGGAGGCCTTGCAGGCATTGGCCCAGAACTATTATCGCTAATTGGCCTACGGACGGGGCTACATTTTCGCTATATCGATATCAGCGACAGCCGTAACCTTACTCAAGCTCTTGACCGGGGTGAAGCAATGATGACAGCGCCGCTGATCTGGAGCCAAGAGCGCAGCAAGGATCTTTTACTCACATCTCCTTTTATGTTTACCCCAATGGTAATGGTTACCCGTAGTGCGTTTAAGGGTAATGTAGATCGGGCCATTCTAACTCCCGGCCATAATATGTCTTCCTGGTTCACCTCTATATGGCCCCGGGCTCAGATTCTTAGGTTAGGCAATCCGGCCCTCGCTATACAGCAGGTGGCACAAGGTAAGGCCGACGCTACTTTCACCACCCTTATAAATGCACGTTACATTATGCAGGGCTTATACCGGGGACAGCTACATCTTCATCAAGGCCTACCGGTTGCAGATGCAGCTATAGTTTTTGGTGTACGGCATGCTGACCCGGAGCTACGTAGCATACTAAATAAAACCATAGCGTCCTTACCACCAAGAATCATTACTGATGTTCTGGCACATTGGCAATCTACACCGGGCGTTCGTTACGATACATGGAAAATTTATCGTCAAGAGTTTTATGCAGGTGTGGCTGGGGCCTTGGTACTCATAATCGTTACAGTAATTTGGGCTGTAATGCTGCGCCAACAGGTTAGACGTACGCAAGGCGCTAAAACTCAGCTTCGCCAGGAAATTATGTTTCGTGACAGATTGATTAATGGTCCCCCGCGTCCGGTATATGTTGCTCGATCAGATGGCGAAATTATTCACAGTAATGTTGCTTTTAAGAGCTGCTTTAGCGGAGAAGCTGCAGAGCATCTGAATTTGTCGTTATACGATATCCGCCATCCTCTTCATGAGGTGTGGAGGAACTGCATGCAGAACCCGCCAGTTAACGGCATCCCACAGGAGGCTGAATTTATGATTGAGCCGTGTAGCGGCATGCATCAAAACATACGTCACTGGATAACAAGTTTTGGGGAAGATGGTGGAGGTGAACCAGGCTATATTGCAGGGTGGCAGGACGTCACAGAATACCTCAATATGCAATCTGCCCTACAGCAGTCCCAATGCGATGCTGAGCATGCTAACCGGGCTAAAAGTCATTTTCTCGCAATGATGAGTCATGAAATACGTACACCACTCAGTGCTGTTATTGGATTGCTGGAACTGCAGGTGCAGGAAAAACGGGCCGACACTGAGCTTATACGGGTAGCTCATGAGTCAGCCTTAACTCTCATGTCATTAATAGGTGACGTGCTTGACATAGTGCGTATTGAATCCGGAAAGATGGTTTTGCACCCTCGCTGGAGTTCTCTAGAAGCACTGGTGCGGCCTGTCGTTCAGGCATTTAGCAGTTTGGCACGTCAGAAAAATATTATACTGCATCTTGACATGCCTGATGGCTATGAAATTTATACTGACGATAATCGTCTTCGGCAGGTAATAGCGAACCTTATAAGTAATGCCGTAAAATTTACAGAGCAGGGCAGGGTTCACGTGCAAGTCATTCTTAATGAAGATAAACTTCAAGTTATAGTAAAAGACACTGGCTGCGGTATATCTGAGCAAGATCAAGCACGTTTATTTGAACGCTTTGAGCAGGCAGTAGACCAGACTGCGGGCGGTAGTGGACTAGGGCTTGCCATTTGTCGGGAAATTGCTTCGCTTATGGAAGGAACCCTCATTCTTGAAAGTAAGCTGACTCATGGTAGCACTTTTACACTGTGTATACCTGTACAGAGCCGAGCTTACTTGCAGTCTGAATATATTGATTCGTCGCTACCTACCTTAAATCACTCCCGTAACATACTAATAGTAGATGATCATCCTGCAAACCTTCTATTGATCTCACGTCAGCTTACATTGCTTGGCCACCAACCTTTCATAGCCTGTGATGGTGTAGAAGGAATGCAAATTTGGCGAGCGAAACGTCCAGAAATTATCATTACTGACTGCAGCATGCCAGAGCTAGACGGTTTAGAAATGACTCGTCTCATTAGAAAGGAAGATCAAAATGTGGTTATCATTGGTATTACTGCCAACGCGCAGGAGACCGAACGAGTGCGATGTATGGCCGCAGGCATGAACCAGTGTCTTTTCAGACCGGTAAAACTCTCTAGCCTATCAGAAGCCATTAATACTTACGAATTTAGCTCTGAACAGGAGAGCGACCTGAGTTGCTGGCTAGATTCAGCGACATTGGCGTCCTATATTCCTGACAGTCCTAAAGAAGGTAAACAATTTATTCAAACTGTCATTTATGAAACCCGGAATGACCTCCAGGCTGCACGTAAGGCCGTTATGGCAAAAGAGCTATCATCGGCATACCGTTTGTTTCACCGTATGGCAGGTACATTACGTGTAATAGGTGTTGAAAAACTCAGTGATCAGTGTTCAAAATTGGAGGAACTCGCAGAGATGGAAGAAGAAGAACAATTTTTACTCCATAACATTTCAATAGCAGAAGGTCTGCTTGAGGCTTTCAATGACGCTTTTTTGGCAACGTTCAATAATGAATCAGACTAAGACATTACTTACAGCATTGACCGACAATATCTGATTTTATTTTGATCCCACATATCGTGTAATGGTTTCAACACAATATACGTAATTAAGAATGTTAATTTTGATATAACGAGGAATTATAGGTTTTTTGATATTGTTGGCCACTCTCGTAATAGTTGTGAGGATTTGCTCGATAAATATATGGCAAGGAATGAAACTCTGAAAGCTTTTATAAAGTAAATGTTTTAAGAGCCGTTTTAAAACATTTCGCAGAGTTCAAAACACTTAAAATGCTTTCTCTTTTCTTGCAAGCTTTCCACCTGACACTAGTCAAATCAATATTATTAATATTTAGGATGAACAGTAATAGGCTACATGGAAAATATTTTTTGAGGCAATAGTTACATCTCAAAACTTACTTATCGCGAAAAGGCTAGCGGATATTTTTATTACACGCGACCATTAAGGTAATCTAGTGGTCTTAAAGTTATATAATTAAAAAACAAACCCTAGCAAAAAACATAGCAATGATATAGGTGCTAAGAAAAAATTAAAATAAAAATATTCATTCTTAAAATAATATCCACCAACTCTCCACCCTGAATACATTCTAATGCCGACCATGGAATGTAAAACCAAAAAAATAAAAATTTGAAAGGTAAAGAAACAGCTTGTGTAGGCATGCTTATACAGAACACTCCTAAGAAAATATAAATAATAATGTCTATCTTGAATCCACGTTTCACATTCAGGAAAGATGTCAATTCAAAAATAAAAAAATTAACTATTAAGCAGGGTATGAAAAAATGTTTAAAATAACTGTCTTAGATAACAACGTTTGGGTGTCTGAGGGGATTAGATGCTACTTCAAAAGTAAATATGTTGAAGTCAACATGGTACAATATAACCATTTAGAGAGCGCCCTTGAAAAGATCTACTATTCTGATGTTATCGTTAGTGAGTTATTAATATTCAACCGCAAAAGACCATGCTCTTTTGAGAATATCATGGCTTTGAGAAAAACACTCCGCTCAAAATGCATGATTATACTAACAACCATAGAAGATGAAGCTCTTGTTAATTATGTAAGAAAGAAAATCCCGCAAGCAACTATTTTGAACAAAAAAACAAAAACTTGCGAATTAGCCTTGAAGATTATAACCAAGCTCACCAATGGCGAAAACACAAAAGAGGAGTTAAAAACAAAACCGGGTAAATTAATTTGCCTTACGGACAAAGAGATGGAGATACTACAGCATTTATTAATGGATAGAAAAATAAATGACATTGCTTCACATTTTAGAATTCTGCCAAAAACAGTATGTCACCACAGGAAAAATATAATGCTTAAGCTTAAATGCAAAAGCTCCATCGATTTAAACAACTACATAATAAAAATGAAGCTTAAGCTTGGGATTGATAATTAGTTTATTTTTCGACTAAAACATATCGCAGTGTCTTAATTTTTTTAACGGAGATATAAAAACAGGGTTGTCAAATGATTTCACCTATATAGTATTTTTTTATGGAAATCTTTGGTTAGGGAATGCCTCTTTTGCTGTATACTTATCAACTCTAACTATGAACATTCCACTATTCATTTCACTGCGGATTGTAGCTGTGTTGATTTCTAGGCCATTAATCTACATGGCGGCATGGCGGCGCCAGATGATGTCAGAGCAGAGTACAGTGGTCAGACGGCGCCGTACGCCCGGCGCAGCCAGTTACTGACTGATATATTGCGCTACCTAACCGCTTCCTTGTATCTGCTAAGCTTGGTCTCATTTTTCTCTTCCTTGAAAAAACTGCCGGGTACAATTTCAAGTGTTTCGTTGTAGCATGCAGGGCAGCGCCAGTGCGGAATCGTGTCTTCAGTAAACACTGTATAGAGAAGAGGGATGCTCTTGGCAGCGTATCTTCTTTAAAGGAGGTCATCGTAAAATGATACACAATTTAGGCTTTGAACCTACAGTGACCTGCCCCCCGTTGATTTCTATAGGTTCTGGCGTAATTTCGAATCCAAACTTCTTTGATGACGCTTCAAAAGGCCAGGGCCTTGTTGAATGTCAATCGTGGAAATACGTCCAGAAGTGTTTTGTGCAGCCATCCCTTGTGCAACAAGGGTTTTATCAAATATCCATTTGAACATTGTTAATTCTCCTTCTACAAAAGATTAAGCCATAGGCCCCTCTCCATATTGATTGAAAAACCATCCCTGCCGTGCTTGCCCTTCAAGGTTCATGAGACCACGTGCGTCTCACTCTCGATTATACCCAGAGATTTTCTGTTTCAGGAAGTTAAGGGTGTTTTAAAACGCTTAGCTGGCCTTCTTGATAGAGTGGTTGTGTTTATTACGCGATCGATTAAATATATTCGATAAATAAAAATTAAAAATTCTTAAATATAAAATTATCTATTTTTTGCTTTACAGTGAAGGTGCTAACCCCTAACTTCATGTCGCGGTTAATGCATTAAATAGAAAGGCCGTTATTTAATGTGCGCACTGTATTGTTTGATGTTTATTTATCTATGGAAAGCTTATGTTCAGAAAGGATGCGGTCACACACCACGCCTGGCATGCACGCGTATTGCTGCTTCCCGGCGTTCCGTGGGGGTGGGTAGCGAGCGGATGTGCGCTGTTTATGGCACTGCTGTTGCTGTTTTTGATCTACGGCAGCTACACGCGACGGGTAACGGTGAGCGGTGAAGTCTCGACTTTTCCCCGTGCGGCTAACCTCTACGCCACCGTGCAAGGCGTGGTGGTCAAGCAGTTTGTTAAAGAGGGGCAGAACGTCAGCGTGGGGATGCCGCTGTATGAGATTAACGTGAGTAAAAGCAGTAAGCAGGGCGTAATGAGCGACAACCAGCGTAAGGAAGTGGAAGCCCAACTCACGCGCATCACGCAAATTATCGATCGCCTACAGCAGAGCAAAAGCAGCGCGCTGGCGATGCTGACGCAGCAAAAAAAGCAGTACGAGCAGGCGTATCGCCGCTCAAGCGACATCGTTACGCGCGCGCAAGAAGGCGTTCGTCTAATGAAAAGCACGCTAGATAATTATCGCGATTACCAGCGCCAAGGCTTAATTACCCGCGATCAGCTTACCAATCAGGCCGCGCTTTACTACCAGCAGCAAAATGGCCTTCTTAATTTGTCGAGTCAGAACGAGCAAAACGCACTGCAAATTGTTGCGTTGGAGAACCAGCTCACTCTGCAGGCCGCGGATTTTGACAATCAAATTCATCAGATGACGCTTCAGCGTGCCGAACGGCAAAAAGAGCTGCTGACCATCGCGGCCACGGAAAGCGTCATTGTCCACGCCGTGGCCGAGGGGTACGTCAACGCCTTGAGTGTCACCGAAGGACAGATGGTTAACGTTGGGGATAGCCTGATGCAGCTTTTGCCGCAGCGCATTGACCATTATGCGCTGGTGCTATGGGTGCCGAATCATGCGATTCCTTATCTGGCCGTAGGGGATGGCGTCAATATCCGCTACGAAGCTTTTCCCGCACAAAGGTTCGGTCAGTTCGCGGGCACCCTTTCACTGATCTCAACCGTGCCGGCCACCGCGCAGGAGATGCTGACCTGGCAGGGCGCGCCACGCACCGCCATTACGGGCAGCGAGCCGCTGTATAAGGTGGTGGTGCGTCCGGCAAAGCAGACCATCGTGTATCAAGGTAAAAGCGTGGCGCTGAAAAACGGCATGAAAGCGGAAAGCATTCTGTTGCTGGAAACACGCCCACTTTGGCAATGGATGTTCTCACCGTTTTACGATCTCAAACACAGTGCAGCGGGGAGAACTGATGCCTAGTTTGCGGTTTAAGCGCCTGGTCGATCAGCTGGCGATATGGCCGATGAGGCGAAGCACCTTGGTGCAGCAAACTGAAGCGGCAGAGTGCGGACTCGCGTGTCTGGCGATGATGTGTCGCCACTACGGTAAACCCGTGGACTTAATGAGCCTGCGCCATCAATATGCGCGCTCTTCGCGCGGTACGACGCTTGCCAGCTTGTGCGACATCGCCCAGCAGCTCGGCTTAGCCACGCGGCCGCTCTCGCTCGATCTGGATGAAATCACTGCGCTGCGGCTCCCTTGCCTGCTGCACTGGGAATTTAATCATTTCGTGGTGCTGGTGCGCGTAAGCAGGCGACGCATAACGTTGCACGATCCGGCGTTGGGGCGGCGGCATCTCACGTGGAAAGCCTTCTCGAACGGCTTCACCGGCGTAGCCCTTGAGGCGTGGCCAGACAGTCATTTCAGTCCCATGGCCGTCCGTCATCAGTTCAGTCCGGGCAAACTGCTGCGCGGGATTCACGGGCTGAAACCCGCCCTGGCAAAAATCTTCTGCCTGTCGCTGGTGCTGGAAAGCATCACCCTGCTACTGCCCGTCGGCACGCAATTAGTGATGGATCACGCGATCCCTGCCAACGATCGCAGCTTACTCACGCTGATATGTCTTGCTCTGCTGCTCTTCATTCTACTGCAGGGCGCTGTGAGCATGGTGCGCGTCTGGTCCTCGCTGATACTGGGCACGCTCATCAATGTGCAATGGCAATCCAAACTCTTTACACATCTATTGCGCTTGCCGCTGGACTATTTTGCGCGGCGCAAGCTGGGCGATATTCAGGCGCGCTTTGCCTCGCTGGGCGCACTGCGTGACACGTTCACTGCCAGCATTGTCGGCGCGATGATGGACAGCATTATGGTGGTCGGTGTGCTGGTAATGATGCTGCTTTACGGCGGCTGGCTCACCGCGGTTGTCACGGCCTTCATGTTGATTTATGTGCTGATTCGGCTTGTCAGTTACCCCTATTATCGGGCGCTTTCGGAGGAGGCGCTGGTTAAAGACGCGCGCGCCAGCTCGTTTTTTATGGAGACGCTCTTTGGTATTGGCACCGTTAAAATGCAGGGCATGGGGGCGCGGCGCGCTGAACACTGGCTTAATTTGCATATCGACAGCATCAACACCGGTATCCGTCTCAGCAAGGTGGAGATGCTGCTGGGCGGGCTGAACGCGCTCATTGTGGCGTGTGATAACGTGGTGATTTTATGGCTGGGTACGCGGCTGGTCATGGACAACCAGATGACCCTCGGGATGTTCGTCGCCTTCGGCGTGTTTCGCAGCCAATTCTCCGATCGCATCCGCTCGCTGATCGAATTTCTGCTGCAGCTACGCATGACGAGCCTGCATAACGAGCGCATCGCCGATATTGCGCTACATCCACCAGAACCGCGCCGCGTTGATATTCCTTATCTCGCAGCCTTGCAGCCCGTCACGCTGCAGGTGCACGCTCTGCATTATGGCTACGAGGGTGATNCGCCCCGCGTGTTGNACGACCTTACGTTCACGCTTGCCGCCGGNGAAAGCGTGGCGCTCGTAGGGCCGTCCGGCTGCGGGAAAACCACTTTGATGAAAGTGCTCTGTGGACTGATCCGACCTGACAGCGGCAGGATCGAGGTGGACGGTATTGATATTCAGCAATTAGGCATCAACAACTACCAGAAACGTATCGCCTGCGTGATGCAAGACGACAAGCTATTTGCCGGGTCGATTCGGCAAAATATCTGCGCCTTCAGCGAAGAGGTGGATGAAGCGTGGATGCTGACCTGCGCGCGCATGAGCGCGCTGCACGAGGTGATTGACGCCCTGCCTATGCGCTACGAGACGCTGGTTGGCGAGCTAGGGGAAGGGCTCTCCGGCGGCCAGAAGCAGCGGCTGTTTATCGCCCGCGCGCTGTATAAAAAACCGGGACTGCTATTAATGGATGAAGCCACCAGCGCGCTGGATGCTGAAAGTGAGCATCAGGTGAGCTTGGCCATTAAGCAGTTATGTATTACGCGCCTCATCATCGCGCATCGTCAGACCACCATCGCCTCAGCCGATCGTGTGATTGTTTTGTCACCGCCAAACGCGATCGCGCATGCGGCAAGGTAAGCGTTTAATGCGCGCGCGTGCCGCTCAGGGTGGTTGTGTAGAGAGATAGACCTCTGACCAGGTCGCAAAGAACTGAATGAGGTTCACGGCGCGGCACTCTCCCGTGACTTGTAAACCTATTCGCCTTTTTTATGTTTACAATGCCGCGGCATTTAAGGTTAGTTTGAGGGGCTAAACCGCGAACAGTGACTGCGCGCGCGATAGCGCCGCACCCTGCCGATCGGCCATAAAAGAAACGTGCGGTTATATTATCTTTATTGGTTAACAGTATTAAAAATCACCCTCGGCTTTTATTATTTACTCAACCCTCAACTTAGCTGTTTGTAATTATTTTCAACACTTTTGCACATTGACGCTGTTTACGGATTTCGCTAAATCAAAGCAATATTATTTTAAGGGGTAAGCGCCCGGGTATTTTCTTATGATCGGTGTTCATCATCTTACACAGACGTTAATCGCCAGATTCAGACAATCCCATAATCTTCTGTTTGCCGCGCATCAGTTGGCGGATAACGATCCCGATTTGGGCTTGATGCTCAGAAGCCTCGCCGACATCTCCGTTGAAATTGAGACGGAGGCACATTTTCTTTCTGTTATTGCTCACGAGCACAACGCGCTGGGTTATCTGGCACCCATCATCAACGCGCAGCACTCGCTATGGCAATGTATCTGGAATGTGAGTCACTGCAACGAAGCATTAACCTGTCGTGAAGATTTGCTGTGCCTGCGTAGCGATCTCGACGCGTTAGAAATGCTCGCTCCCTCCCTCGCGAAACGGCTCTCTTAAAACAAAGGCGTGTTTATTAACTTAACGACACGATGGCACCGATTAGCCGTATTGAGGACGGGAAATGCTAAAAATAACATCGATCCACCGCATCAAACATGTCGCGTGCGGAAAGCCATTATGAGGTATGCAGCCATGAAAAGCCCCATTGTCACTTTCACCACGCTTATTGTGACGCTGTTATTCTTATCGGCTCCCGCGCTGAGCGAGACGTCTTCACAGCAGCAATTCGCCGGCCTTGTGCGAGAGCCTCTCCGCTTGCAGGTGACGTTGAGCAACGGGCAATCGGCGATGCTGGATGCCTTTGTGACGCGCCCGGCAGGGAAAACCGCGCTGCCGGTGGCGTTAATCACGCAAGGTTCTACCGGCAACGCGAAATTCGACCGTGGCGTGATGAACCCGAATTATTTGTCTTCAACGGCGCTGGCATTTGCGCAGCATGGCTATGCGGCGGTAGCGGTCATGCGTGAAGGATATGGCGACTCCAGCGGCGAGGCGGAATATACCCATGGCACCTGTGCACAGCCGCGTCATATGTTGGCTGGTCAACAAGACACCCGGGATCTGCTCGCGGCGCTGGCTGGCGTAAGAAAACAGCCGTGGGCGTCCGCCGATACGGCGGTGCTGGTGGGTATGTCGGCGGGCGGCTTTGCCGTGCTTGCCGCTGGTGCCGTCAATCCTCCGGGCGTCAAAGCCCTGATTAATTTCGCAGGCGGCAGAGGCGCTATCGATGGCAAACGGCTGTGCGATAAACCGGGCCTGCTGGCCGCTTTTTCTGCCTACGGTAACGGTGTTAACGTGCCTTCGCTGTGGCTGTATGCCGCGAACGATAGCGACTTTTCGCCGACCATGGCGCAGGATTTTTACACGGCTTATACCGCACACCGTGCGCCCGCGCGCTTCAGCGCCTTACCCGCTTTCGGCAACAATGGTCACGTGGTGATGGATACCGCGCCGTCCGCGTTTTGGTGGCCGCCGGTTGGCGAGTTTCTGAAAGAAAACGGTCTGCCGTATCGTGAACAGATCGCGCTGCCTGACAGCCCGCTCACCGCACCCACTCAACTCAACAATGCTGGCGGCAAACAGGCTTTCGCGGCATATGAGCGCGCGCGGCGCTACGAAAAAGCGTTTGCCGTCGGCGAGGACGGCAGCTGGGGCGCCGCCTACTGGGCCCGTACCGCCGATGCCGCCGCAGCAAAAGCGCTAAGCAACTGCAATCAGCACCACGCAGGGCACGTCGGTTGCCGCATCTATGCGGTGGGCGATGCGATCGCGGGAGCTTAACTCGTGCGCGGAATAAAGGCTGCTAACGCACGGGAGATTGGTTACAGTGCAGGGCGAGACTCCGTGCACCCGTTAGAAAAGGTCCCCTTTAGCTATGCGTATTACACTTCGTTCCGTTGCAAACAGTGAGCGTTTTCCCGAAGCCGTGGATGTGGTGGTGATTGGCGGCGGTATTATCGGCGCGTCGGTGAGCTATGAGCTGGCGAAGCAGGGCGTGTCGGTGGCGCTGTTTGAAAAGGGGGTGATTGCAGGCGAGCAGTCTGGCCGGAACTGGGGCTGGGTACGCCAGCAAAATCGTGACCTCTATGAGCTGCCGATGGCGATGCAGAGTCTCGCGCGCTGGGCGGCATTGCGCGCGGAAACAGGACTCGATTTGGGCTTTCGTCGCGCGGGGATCGCCTACGGTACGGTGCATGAACAGGATGTGGCGCGCTGGGAAGCGTGGGGCGCCAAGGCGAAAGAAATGGGGTTTATGAGTGAGATTCTCACGGCCGAACAAACGCGTGCGCGTCTTGGCACCGGAGCCGCCTGGAAAGGCGGACTGTGGTCGCCGCTGGATGGCCGCGCCGAGCCAGCCCTGGCTGCGCCAGCCATCGCCACCGGGGCTCAGCAACTGGGCGCGTTTATTCATCAACGCTGCGCCGTGCGTGCGCTGGATATCAGCAACGGGCGCGTGTCAGGCGTATGGACCGAGCGCGGTCGCGTAAAAGCCGAGCGAGTGATTTGCTGCGGTGGTGCCTGGAGTTCACGCTTCTGCAAGCAGTACGGTATTGAGTTGCCCAGCGCAAACATTCTCGGCACCGCCTTCAAAACTACCCCGGCAGCAGAGATTACACAGGGCTGCTTGAGCACCGGCAGCGTTTGCCTGCGCCGCCGCGAAGATGGCTGCTATACCGTGGCGCTGGCGGGCCGCGGTCAGGTCGATCTTGCGCCGCAGAATATCCGCTACGCCCTGAAATTTTATCCGCTTTATCGCAGCAAAATCGCCAAAAAACTGGGCTTCCGGCTGAATCGCGCATTTTTCAGCGGCCCGGAAGCGGCAGGGCGCTGGACGCACCGCGACGTCTCACCGTTTGAGAAAATGCGCGTGCTCGATCCCACGCCGGATAGCGCGCAAATCCGCGAGGCGCTACAGCAGTTGGTGCAGCTTTTTCCCCGGTTGCAGGGGATTGCGGTCGATCACGCTTGGGGCGGTTGGATCGATACCACGCCGGATTTGGTGCCCGTAATCGATCGCATAGACAGCGTACCGGGCCTGTTTATCGCATCCGGTTTCAGCGGCCACGGCTTCGGCATTGGCCCAGGCGCAGGCCAGCTGTGTGCGCAACTGGTCAATGAACAGCCGTTGTTCACGGATATCACGCCTTACCGGCTGGCGCGTTTCGCGCAAGGCGCGGCGCTGCGCCAACCGCAAATGATGTGAGCCCTAGGCCAGCCGTGAGTCAAACGAGGCTGCGGCTGGCGCCAGGCAGATACGCAAAAGGTTATCATGCCACCGTCCCGCCTTTACGTTACCGTCATACCGCCCACGCTTCTGTTATCACTTAAATTTCATTAAACCTTTTATTAAGCGAGCCGATAAACGTTCCCATAGCGATCAACCAAGGATTGGGTATGTCAACGGCTAAAGCACCCTCTACGCTTCTTAATCAGGCCCGTGAGTTCAATAAGGCCCCGGAAAAACCCCCGACGCAAATACGCAGCCGCACGCCGCGCTTTACGCTTGAACAGGATGTTACGCTGTCGCTAACGGTACAGCAGCAGCTGGCCGAGGCGATGACCAAAATCCAGCACTATGACACCATTTATCACCAGTGGGGTTTTGCAGCGGTCGATCCCACCGGGCAGGGCGTGGCGCTCAATTTTTACGGTCCGCCGGGCACGGGTAAAACCTTGACCGCTGAGGCGCTGGCCGGGTCGCTGCAACAGCCCATCATGATGGTCAGCATCGCCGACCTTGAGAGCAAATTCATGGGGGAAACGGCGAAAAACATCGCCAGCTTGTTCCGCCAGGCGAGCGAAGAGGGGGCCATTCTTTTCTTTGATGAGGCCGATACACTGCTCGGTAAACGCCTCTCATCGGTGACGCAGGGCATCGATAACGAAGTCAACGCTATGCGCTCAACGTTATTGATTGAACTGGAAAAACATCAGGGCATTGCGATCTTTGCCACTAACTTCGTTAAAAACTACGATCCTGCCTTTCTTAGCCGCATTACTCAGCATATTGGCTTTGAACTCCCCGGTGAGGCAGAACGGCTGGCGATTTGGTCGAAAATGCTGGTCAGTGGCATTCCACTGGCGGGCGACCGGCAATCTTACCTGCACGAGCTGGTGATGCTCTCTGACGCCCTTTCCGGGCGGGATATCCGTAACTGCCTGCGTCTTGCCTTACCCAAAGCGTTAATGGGGGAAGGCCCACCTCGCTTGACCCTCAGCCACCTTAGCGAGTCGATCGCCCGGGTGCGCCAGGCGTACAGCGCCATAAATTCGGGCGCTGGCAATGCCGCGTCTTCGCAAATTGATGTTGCTAAAAAATTACTCGGTGTGAGCTAAGGAAAAATCATGGGTTGGATAAGAAACGTGTGGTCGTCAGTGAAATCAACCGTCGTGGAGATCGGTTCGTCGCTGGTGGAAAAGGCCAAAAGTTTGGCGAATAAAGCCATCGACTTTATGGCGGAGAAAGCCGAGGGTTTTATCGGTGAGGTCAATCAGATGTGGCAGCGGGTGAAACCGTTCATCTCAACGATACGCATCGTGGTGCAAAAGATCGGCAATCTGATGCCGTTTCCTTGGCTCAGAGGCGCGCTAGTGCTGCTGGACAAAGCGCTGGCCCTACTGGAAAGCATCGACAAAAGTCCCTTGGCGAAAAAAGTGAAGCAGGCCATTGAATGGATCATTAATTGGGCGAAAGAGCAGCAGAAAAAGCGCATGGATGAGGAGGCGATGGCCGAAGCGCGCCGTCATGCAGAGGTGCTGGCAGAAGCGCAGCAGCACCTGCAGGGTGACGCGCGCGGCGCGATCGATGCCATGGCGCTACTCAATAACTATCTGGTGGTCAAGGCCAGCGTCGAGCGCGCGGTTGAGCAAGACGATCTGCAAGATTTTGAATACTACCTGCGGCTGCGCGCCGTACAAAAACTGCTGGCGTATTACGACAGCGCAATGCTGAAAATTGAGCAGGCAGACGATATCAATCAGGATATGTATTTTATCGTTGAAGCGGCACAGGCTCTGATTGAACAGCATGCATCGTTCAGCGATGCGCAAACCCTCCAGCTGGATCACATGACCCAACGCCTGTTCGGCAAACCCATTATTCCGTTTATTTTTGAAGAGATGATCATCGCCTGGGAGATTAACCGTAAGGCGGTAGAAGAAGAGTGGGCGCTGCTGAATAGGCATCTTGCGAAAGACAACATGTTGTTCCGGCGCTTACAGCGTGCCAAAGCCAACGAAGAGTTGGAGCCCGAAGAGGTGGTGCAGCTCAACGATCTCAGCCTAAGTCTGCCACGTGACACCCAGCGGCTCGAGGCGCTGCGTCAGGATTCGCTGGAGAAACGCTTCTACGTCAATGCGGCGGAAGGTTTCCTGCAGATGCTGGAGAAAGACGAAGCCACGCTACTGGCGGAAGGGCGCGACTATCTGCTGGAGCAAGGCGCCATCGTGGGTCAGCTATTGATCGATTGCGCACAGAACGGTCGCAGCTGGGGATCGCTGTCCGATCAGGAACAGGGGTTGATCGTCGATTTTGCCAACATCTTCGAGCAGGACTGTCAGGCGCGCACTCAACAGGCCCAGCTGGTTGAGGTGGCGGCATGAGTATGCTTCAGGAGGTCGGCCATTTTTTGGTGCCCGGCAACGATCCGATCCAGCTGACGTTTTTTGTCATTATTGCTTTATTGGTCGTGGTGAGCTGTGGGTGTGTCATGAAGAATGCCCGGGAGAGAAACTGGCAGCAAAATTGGCTGCACGGTGCGGCAGAGGGCGAGCCAGCGGGGCTAACCGCGGAGCATGGATCGGCGGCAGAACTCAGCCAGGCGATTGCAACCAAAGCGGAAAAAGTCGCGGTGATCATGCCCGGTATGCTGCTAATCATTGGCCTGCTTGGCACCTTTCTCGGTCTGGGTTTGGCGCTGGATAAAGCGTCGGATATCCTGCAAAACAGCGGCAACTCCGTCGGGGCGATGGACAGCTCAATGCAGGATCTGATGAGTATGATGCAGGGTCTTGGCACCAAATTTAAGACCTCAACGTGGGGAATCATTGCCTTTATCCTGTTGAAAGTATGGGAGTCGCTGTACGGCTTTGAGGAACGTCGGCTGAACTGGTGCATCAACAAGATGAAAGAGGTGATGAACCTCAGCCAGCAGCAGCGCGACGATGCGCAGCGCCAGCAAACAATCCAGCAGCAGGAGCACCGTTTGGCGGCATCCGGGCAGATCGTGGAGGCGCTTTCTGCTCAGACGGCGACTTTGCGTGAGACGTTTACCGCGCAGACAGCGGCACTGCGGGATGAATTTGCGTTGCAGGCCAAGCGCGCAGAAGAGAGCGATGTGCTGCGCCATCAGCATCAGCTGGCGGTGTTACATGATATTGCCGGCATCAACGAGCAGTCACGGGCGCTGCTGGAAATCTATACCACCAGCAGCCAGGAGAATATGGCCGCGCTTCAGCAGGCAGCCAGTACCATGAGCGATGCCTCACAGCGAGTGGCCGGTTCAGCCAGCAGCTTGCAACAGGTGGTGGACACGTTAGGCACCGAGTTGGGCAGCATGATGCAGGGCGTCAGTAAAGAACTGAGCCAGGTGGTGAACAGCATGAGCGGTGACTTCAACCAAAACATTCAGCAAATGCGGACGCAGCTTGCGCAGTCCAGCGCGGAAATGACGCGCACCATGACCGCAATTGAGGATTCATTGAACACGTCCATCAACAATATGGATCAGGCGTTTGTCAACAACATGGGGCAGATGTCGCAGGCGCTGACCGAAACCACCGGAGAAATCAGTCACTCCGTTAACAATATGTCTGCGCAGATCGATCGCACAATGAATCAGGTTAGCGAGGAGACGAAAAAATCCGCCAATAATCTGAAGAATGCCATGAGTGAGTTCTCCGACACGAGCTTGGATCTCAACAGCAAGGTTACCGCGATGACCAAATTCATCGAAAAGGTCACCGCAGAAATTCAGCTGGGGCTACGCGCTGTCTCTAACAGTAATCAGCATACGGAAATGCTGCTTAAACGCTTTGGTGAGATTGCCGAAGCACAGCAAAATCTTCCGCGCGTGCTGGGTGAAGTTGGCGAGCAGATGAGCGGTGTACAAATGGAAGCGCGCCACATGCGTATGCTGCTGACAGAGAAAAAGAGTGAGGCGCTGCCGACAGTATGAAAGAGAAACCCAGTGAGTGGATCTCCATTTCAGACCTGATGGCGGGCGTGATGGCGGTGGTCATGTTGATGCTGGTGCTGTCGGTGTTGCAGAACAAGTTTGCTGCGTTCAAGCGGGAGCAGGAAAAAAATACCGGGCAGGCCGCCGAGCAGCGCAAGCTAAACGATCTGATGCACAGTATGCAGGACGCCGTCGCGCAGCAGGGTGACAGCGGCTTGGTGGCGTTTGATATTGGCAACGGTAAAATTACGCTGCGCGATAAAATCTTCGCCCGCGGCAGCGCGTGCATTACACCACAGGCCAAAGAGGCGCTGGCAAAGATCGCGCCGCGCGTGGCGGAGTTTATTCAGGGATCACCCTCGGCGCAGGTCTTTGTTGAAGGTCACACGGACAATCTGCAGGTTAGTAATCCGGTCACCGACTTTAGCCGATTCTGCACGGTTTATGACGATAACTTTACGCTCTCCGCCGCGCGCGCGCGCGAGGCGCGCAAGTTACTGATCGGCAGCCTTGACGGGCAAAGGGCTACGCGCGTGATCGTGGCGGGGTTTGGTGATTCGCAGCCGCTGCGCAACCTGTCACCAGACGATGAGCGTAACCGGCGAGTGGAAGTCCAGTTTCAAACCCGGCCGATTCGCGAATAACGGTGCTGCGGCATCATTCCTGCGCGAGCGTGGCGGGAATGATGCCGCATAAAGGTGAGTTTTAGGCAGGGTCGGGTTTCCTCAACGGCGCTGATGTCGTGCTTTTGGGGGGCGCCATAAACGTCAGGCGGGAGCTTGGGTTAACACAACGCATTATTCTGACATTGGCGTGAGGCCCGGAGGCGTCAATGAAAATAGTGATACGGTATGCGGCTTCGCGCTCATGCCAACGGGGCACCGCGAAGCGCCCCTCCACCGCTACACATCCAGACGGTTAATCACATTGACAAACTCATGCACGCCGCTGTTGATCTCACGCAGATTGCGCGCCAGCACGCTGATTTTGTCCTGCTCGGAGACCACAAACTGTTTCACCTCACCTAACTGCTGATCCATCTGCTGAATCAGCTGGGTGTTGAGCTCCACCACTTGGGTGATCTTTTTGGTGGCGCTGGCGGTTGAGGCGGCCAGGCGGCGTACTTCATCGGCCACCACGCTGAACCCGCGTCCGGCTTCACCCGCGCGTGCGGCTTCGATTGCGGCGTTGAGCGCCAGAATGTTGGTCTGGGCGGCAATCATGTTGATGGTTTCGACCACTTCATTGATGCTTTTCGCGGAGTCATTCAGCTCAGTGCCGATGTCGGTGGCCGCCTTGACCTGCACCACAACCAGCCCGGAATTACGCACCGTCTCTTCCAGCACTTCATTGGCGTTGTCGGTGATTTGTGAGGTCTCTTCCGAGGTGGTCAGGGCGATATCCGCCACGCGCTTGGCGGCTTCTACGCGGGCGGTAATATCGGAGGCGATCTTAATGACCTTATAGACATTGCCCTCGGCATCGAACACCGGATTATAACTCGCTTCCAGCCAGATACGTTCGCCGCTGGCGGTTTTACGCTCAAAGCGGCCAACAAAATGCTGTCCGCGCGCAATTTTGCGCCAGAAATCCGGATTCTCCGCGTAAAACGCGTCAAAGCAGAACAGGCGATGGTGCTGCCCGGCGAGGGCGGGAAGCGTATATCCCATGTGGGTGAGAAAATTGTCGTTAGCGGTGAGAATATGGCCGTCTGGCGTAAACTCAATCACCGCCATGGATCGATCCAGCGCCGCGATCACCGCTTCTTTGTGCTCCAACTCCTGATGACGCTGCGTGATATCGCTGGCGAGTTTAATCACCTTATACACGTGGTCTTTTTCATCGCGCACCGGGAAATAGGTGGCGCTAAGGTAAAAACGCTGCTGAGCTTTATTGATTCGCTCGAAAATACCGGTCACGGACTCACCTGAGGCCAGCGTTTGCCAGAACGCGGCATATTCAGGTGATTGAGAAAAGGCCGGCGGACAAAACATGCGGTGATGCTGGCCCTGAATGTCACGCAGCGAATAACCGGTAACATCGAGAAATTGCGGGTTTGCCGTCAAAATGTCGCCGTTAGGCGTAAATTCGATCCAGGCGACATGCTGCTTGATCGCATTAACATCTCTCAGGACATTGCCACCTTTGGAAAAGGGCAGTGGAAGGTTAGCTGTCTTTACCCCGAACATGTGAGACCTCAGGCAAATAGTGATGGTTGAACGAAAAGGCACAGCGGCATACGTTGCGGCTGCGCGGGTTAACTCCGGCCGGACACTTAGGTGCCTCTTTGCGTTTTCGCTGGCCGGGATAGTGGTAAATACTGCCTGGTGTTGGAGTCATTCGCCCTGTTGGGGGCGCGCATAGTCCCTCGCTGTGATTATTATCGGCGTGCTTAAATGAAACTTAAGCTGCGCGCAGCCAGGTAAATCATCGCGCGTGTTACGCAGCGGTAAAAACAGAACAATATGCTCATGCTGAGATGAAATCTTACTCACACAGCTCGCAATTTCAGTTAAGTAAACTGGTATTGCGTTTCCTTCCTGTCTACACCTTAAACGTCCTTGTTCTTACATTAGTTTTTCGCATCACTGATGACAGTTGTTGGCGCGCGCCGCTGCGGTATGACGTGCGCGCCTCCTTGGTATGTCGGGCATTTAGCCTATTACGGAGTGGATAATGAAAAATCGCACTTTCGCGCTGTCTGCGTTGCGCCTTGCAACTTGTGCAGCGCTGCTGTCGTCGGCTTCGGCGCTGGCGTGGGACAATCTCACGGTGTTCGGCGATAGCCTGAGCGACGGCGGCAACGTGGGGCGCTACACCTTTGACGGCAGTCAGCATGCGCTCTACGACGAAATCCTCGCCGCACGGCTGGGGGAAAATTTACAACCGTCTTCCGCAGGTGGGCGCAATTATGCGCAGGGCGGCGCGGTGGCGGTGCCGGCGCTTGATCCTCAGCTCAATACCCAAGATCAGCTGGCGGCGTATCTGCAGTCCACCGGTGGGCGGGCTGACAGCAACGGGCTCTACATTCACTGGATAGGGGCGAATGATATCGGTCAGGCGGTGCTGATGACGCCGTTAACGGCGCGGACGACCGTCACGAACAGCGCGACGGCGGCGGCGTCACAGGTGGGCACGCTGTTGAACGCAGGCGCAGGCACCGTTATCGTGCCCAATGTGCCGCAGTTAGGCGTTACGCCGCTGATCGTGGAATTGATCGCTACCCCGCTGGGGGCTTCGGCACTGGCGGCCGCGTTTCAGTCGCTGGATAACGCCACGACGCCGACGCTGGCGGCGCGCAACCAGGCGGCGCTCGCGGCCTTTACGGCGGCGGCCGGAGAACTCTCCAGCATCCCGCTGGTGCGCGATGCGCTGGCGCAGCAGTTATACCAACTGTGGCAATCCTCCAGCGCGCTCGCTACGTCGCTGGCGGAGCAATATAACCAGCAGGAGGAAGCACAGTTAGCGACACTCAACGGTAACATTGTGCGCGCGGATATTGCCGGGTTGCTGAATGAAGTGATCGCCGATCCTTACCGCTATGGTCTTACCAACACCTTGGGGTTCGCGTGTCCGGTGGGTACCTCGGCCGCCGATTGCCGCTCCTCAGACGCCGGTTTTAGCACTGCGCAGGCGTATCTGTTTGCCGACCGTTTGCATCCCAGCCCGGCGGTACACGCCATGATTGCGCAATACATTCAGTCGATTCTTGATGCGCCTGCTCAGGTGGCGTCACTGTCACAATCGCCGCTGATGATGACGCGTGATATGCACAACACGCTGGACGGTCATCTGCAGCAGCAGCGCAAGCGTCCTGCGTCCGCGGGTGATGTTACGGTGTTCGGCGGCTATGCGGGACAGCGGCTGGATTATCGCGGCAGCGAACAGGCGGGCGATGCCACCAGCGCCAATCTCAGCGTTGGGGTCGGGTATCAAATCACCGACAACTGGCAAACCGGTGTGCTGCTCTCGGCCAGCGACCAGCGGATGAAGCCTTCCGCCAAATTCGATTATAAATTACGTGGTAACCTGGCGGCACTCTACAGCCAGCTTACCGTGTTTGACCAAGGCTGGGTGAATGCCGATCTGCATTATGCGGATTTGGATGTCGACAGTATTGAGCGCCGTATCGCGATTGGACCGGCCACGCGCAGTGAGCAGGGCAACAGCAGCGGTAAACTGCTGGGGGCGCGGGTGCAGGCCGGATGGGATATTCCTCTCGGCACCCACCTGACCACCGGGCCGGTCGCCAGCTACGCGCTGGATTATGGCCGCATTGGCGGGTACAGCGAAAACGGTGACAGCAGCACGGCGATGCGCTTTTCCGACCAAACTCAGCATTCCCAGATCGGTGCGCTAGGCTGGCGTATTGACAGTCAACAATGGCCTGTTAACCCGTGGGCGCAAGTCACCATGAACCATCAGTTTGGCGATACCGATACTGCCGTACGCGGCGGCTTGAAATCGACCCGCACGGCGTTTACCCGCCGCGTGGATTCAGGGGACAAAAACTGGGTCGATCTGTCGCTGGGTGCCAGCGTGCCGATCGGCGAGACGGTCAGCGCTTTTGCCGGGGTCTCCAGCGTCGCAGGCAATAGCGATTACCATCAGGTGAGCTGGAACGTTGGCCTGAACGCGACGTTTTAACCGTTAGCTCAGCGCCGCCAATACCTTAGCGCTGGCGGCGCATTTCGCTACTGCTTTCCCCCCAGCGCTGGCGCAGATAGTCCACGGCTTGCTGGGTTTGCGGCAGATTGAGGTAATTTTCCCGGAACAATATCGTGCCGCTGATCTGCGGCAGTGCGTCGTTGAGATCGAGCTGCCTTTTCAATTCCGGCACGCCGCCTGCGTCCGTCCATTCAGGCTCGAGCCGCGATGGTTCGCCCACTTTATATAGCGCGAGGCCGATATAGAGGCGCGTATGCGTGGGTTTCACCACGTTGGCCCACCACTTCGCCAGCACATCGTAGCGCGCCGCCTGGCGTGAGAATGGCCAATAAATCTGCGGCGCAATGTAATCCAGCAGCCCCATTTGTACCCAGCGGCGCGTATCGGCATACGCTTCATCGTAGGCGGCGGCACCGCGCGTGTCAGAGCCCGCCGGATCGTGGGACAGGTTGCGCCAAACGCCCGCCGGACTGACGCCGAATTCCACCTGCGGTTTAAGCTGCTTAATGGTACGTGAGACCTGCTCGATCAACTGCTGCGTGTTATGGCGTCGCCAGTCGGCTTTGGTGGCAAATCCCTGACCGTATGCGCGAAAGGTGGCGCTGTCATTCAGGGTTGAACCCGGCGTCTCCGCGTAGAAATAGTCGTCAAACTGCACGCCGTCGATGTCATAGTGCGCCACCACTTCCGCAATGATGCTGGTGATCCAGTCGCGCGCCGCCGGAATACCGGGGTCAAGCACGAAGCGATCGCTGGCGGTGCGGATCCAGTCTCGGTGCAGCACAAACACGCTGGCGGGCTGATCGGATAACGTCTTGTTCAGCGCGTTGACCGTGGCGGGTTTCACATTGGTTGAAACACGGTAGGGGTTAAACCACGCATGCACGCGCATACCGCGTTTGTGTGCTTCATCCAGCATAAATTGCAGCGGATCGTAGCCGGGATCCTCGCCAATCGTCCCGGTCAGCATATCCGACCATGGCAGGATGCGCGAACGCCACAGCGCGGTGCCATCGGGCTTGACCTGGAAGAACACGGTGTTAATGCCGAGACGCTGTAACGCATCGAGCTTGGTGATGAGGGCCGCTTGCTGCAGGCGAATACGGCTGGCGGGCGCGGCGTTCACCGATGAGACCGGCGGCCAGTCGAGGCGTGATACCGTGGTCAGCCACACGCCGCGTACCGGCGCCTGCGGTGCCACTGACGGTGCCGAGGGAGGCGGCGTAGTTACCGTGGGAAGCGGCGTGACCAGCGACTTAGGGCGCTCCGACGAACAGCTCGCCAGCAGCGCGGCGGCCAGCAGCATTGCCGCGCCTTTTACGCGACCGGGGCGTGAAAAACAGGATGAACAGGCTATGATAAACTCCCTTTCTTTTTAACTTACTGCTCGGGTGGCTCATTCTCCGATCGTCTGCCTTAAAGTCAATCGATCGGCTGATGAATACCGCACGAGAAAGCCTACAGCGCAGGGTGGCCAGTCGAACGGACGCTACGGCTGTAGGCGTATTCGCCAGGAATGTCACTATGAATTATGAAGATCTTTATCGTCGCATCGCGCAAATCGTTTTCAGCTGTGGGCCGCAAGGGGCGCAGGCGCTGTATGTTAACGCGGAACTCTTTGCCGACGGCGAAGGGGGACAGTATCAATTTAACTACCTTGATGAAGCAGGGGAGATGGACTGGTTTGAGCCGGATGCGCAGGCGATTGGCGATCTCACTGAGGCGTTGAAAGCGTTCCAGGCCTACTTTGTTGAGCACAATCTGACGGAGGGTAAACCGGTGTGGAATAGCTGCCTGGTGACGATCAACGTACCGGAAGAGTCCATCAGTATTGATGTCCAGTACGCCTGATATTTTAGGGCATCCTTGCCCGGAAGATGAACCTTAGGAACGCAGCGCGAACACTTTGCTGTTTTTGTGCGCCGCGCGCTTACGGTGAACCAGGCGGCTGGCCGCCAGTACCGCGAGCGTCAGCAGGCCGGTGGCAATGATTTCGTAGCGGTGCTGCGGGTTAAACAGCATGGACGCCAGGACGCCAACGATAAAAATGATGGTTGCCCACGTCAGGCCAGGGAACAGCCACATGCGGTAGCGCAGGACTTGGCCACGCGCCTCTTTCTTTTTACGCAGCACCAGATGCGATGCGGCGATCACCAGATACACCAGCAGGGCGATGGCACCGGAGCTGGCCAGCAAAAATTCAAACACTGCCGCGGGGGCGAGATAGTTGGCGATAACCGTCAGGAACGCGGCGGCAGTGGACGCCAGTACCGCAACCCACGGGGTGCCGCTGGCCGTGGTGCGCGAGGCAGAGGCTGGCGCTTCCTGGCGGCGCGACAGCGAGTAAAGCATGCGTGAGGCGGTGTAAAGCGCCGAGTTCAGACAGCTGCACACGGCAACCAGCACCACGACATCCACAATCTGACGCGCATACGGAATGTTCATCATCTCCATGGCCGTTTGATAAGATCCATTTTTCATCAGGGCTGGGCTATTCCACGGCACCAGCGCCACCACAAAGAAAATAGAGAGCAGATAAAACAGCGCAATACGCCAGATAACCGAATTAGTGGCTTGGGTTATCTGCTTTTGCGGCTCGCGGGATTCCGCTGCGGCAATGGTGACGATCTCAGTGCCCATAAAGGAGAACATGGTGGTAAGGATGGCCGCCAGCACCGCACTGATGCCATTAGGCATGAAACCGTGTGTGTCATAAACATGGGAGATGCCTTGGGTGCTACTGCCCGGCAACAGACCCAATACCGCCAGGCTGCCGATCACCAGGAACGCCACGATGGCGACCACTTTCAGCAGCGCAAACCAGAATTCAAACTCACCGTAGTTCTTCACGCTGAACAGGTTACTGACGGTCAATATGATGGTAATGGCCAGCGTGTATTCCCAAACGGCAACCTGCGGAAACCAGGCGTGCAAAATGGTGCCTGCGGCATTGGCTTCCAGCGGAATAACCAGCACCCAAAACCACCAGTAGAGCCAGCCGATGGTGAAACCGGCCCAGCGACCCAGCGACTTCGCCGCATAGGTTGAAAAGGACCCTGAATCCGGCGAGGCGACCGCCATTTCTGCCAGCATACGCATAATCAGCACCACCAGCGTACCGGCGGCGATATAGGCCAGCAGCACGGCGGGGCCCGCTTCGGCAATGGCGTGGCCCGAGCCAACAAACAGTCCGGCGCCAATCACACCGGCAATGGATAACATTCTGACATGACGTGGCTTAAGGCCTTGCGCCAGCGCATCGGTATTCTGTGAACTCATAAATCATTCTCCAGCGCGTTTTCAGGTGACGTGCAGCAAGATGCCCAACCCGACCTGCAGTAGGTCGGGCATTTTCAAGGCTTAACCGTTCTGATGCTGACGCAGAACGGCGCTAAGGATATCCAGCGCTTGGCTAAACTGCGCGTCGGGGATAGTGAGGGGATACAGGAAGCGGATCACATTGCCGTGCGGTCCACAGGTCAGCAGCAGCAAGCCGCGCGCCATGGCGTCCTGCTGGATGGCCTGCGCGATCTGCGCACGGGTGAACTCGACCGCCACCATCGAGCCCAGACCGCGGATGTCCGTGATGCTGCTGTTATTGGCGCGCGCGCCCTGCAGAAAATCGTTGAGCTGCGCACCCAGCCGCGCGGAACGATCGCACAGCTGCTCATCGGCAATAATATCCAGCACTGCGTGCGCGGCGGCGATGGCCAGCGGGTTGCCTGCGTAAGTGCCACCCAAGCCGCCCGGACCGGGCGCGTCCATGATCTCAGCACGTCCGCTCACCGCAGACAGCGGCATCCCGCCCGCCAGGCTTTTCGCCATGGTGATGAGGTCGGGCTTCACGCTGTAGTGCTCCATGGCGAAAATTTTGCCGGTGCGGGCAAAACCGCTCTGGACTTCATCGGCAATCAGCAAGATCCCGTGCTCATCGGCCAACTGACGCAGCGCCACCATGAACTCAGGTGGGGCAACGTGAAAACCGCCTTCACCCTGCACCGGTTCCAGCACTATGGCCGCAACATCATGCGGAGCGATATCCTGCGTGAAAATGTCCTGCAAGCTGGCAAGCGCCGCTTCCGTCGTGATACCGGTCACGCTGTTGGGGTAGCGCGCATGCCACACTGAAGCTGGCATAGGCCCAAAATCACGTTTGTACGGTGCGACTTTGCCGGTCATCGCCATGGTCATGAAGGTGCGACCGTGAAACGCGTTGCCAAAGGTGATGATGCCGTGACGACGCGTGGCGGCGCGCGCCACTTTAACCGCGTTTTCGACCGCCTCCGCGCCCGTTGAGAAAAAGGCCGTTTTGGCTTTGCCTTCAATCGGCACCATACGGTTAATGCGTTCTGCGAGCGCGACATAGCTTTCATAGGGCGTCACCTGGAACGCCGTATGGGTAAATTTGGTTAACTGTTCTGCAACCGCCTGAACGATGCGTGGATGACGATGCCCGGTGTTTAATACCGCGATGCCGCCCGCAAAGTCGATCCAGCTGTTGCCTTCAACGTCGCGCAGCGTGGCATTCTCTGCTTGCTCGACATACCACTGACAAAGATTGCCGGTGCCGCGCGGCAGGGCGTCATCTTTGCGTTGCTGCAGTTGGCTGTTTTTACCTTGCATAACCTTTCCTTAGCGATAAGCGTCTTTACAAAACACGACAAACACGCTTATTTATGCCTGCACGGCGCCACGTTGCCAGAGCCACTTTTAGAGAAAAGGAGGGAGCCAATTGCGGAGTTTGTACGCCGATCATGTATTGGAGCGCTTGCAGTTTGTCACGGAGGGAACGTTGCAGCAGCGACTGCTCACCTGCATGCAAACCGCTATCGCCGAAGGGGTGTTTCCCCGTGCGACGCGCTTGCCAGCGACGCGCGATTTGGCGCGGGAGTTATCGGTGTCGCGCAATACGGTACTGAATGTTTATGAAAATTTGATGGCACAGGGCTATGTGACCGCCCGTACCGGCAGCGGCACCTGGATTGCTGAGAACCTGCCCGAGGGCTCGTTAAACAGTCAGCGCACGCCTGAGCCATTTACGGCCTCTCCGCGCAGCTTAGCGGCGATCTCGAAGCGCGGGGCCTCTCTGCTCGGCCACGCCAATGCGTCGCCTTACCAGTGGGGCGCGTTTGTGCCTGGCGCGCCGGATGTCACTCAATTCCCCCATAAGTTGTTCAGTCAGATTCAGGCGCGACTCAGCCGCGAGCCGGAGATAGATCGTCTGATTTACAGCAGCAACGGCGGTTGTCCTCAGCTGCGCGAGGCGCTGGCGGACTACCTCAGCGTCGCCCGGTCGGTGCGTGCGGAAGCCGATCAGATCATCATCACCGAAGGCATTCACCAGGCAGTGGATCTGGTGACCCGCGTGCTGTGCGATGCAGGGGATACCGTGTGGATCGAGGAGCCGGGTTACTGGGGCACGCGTAATTTGTTGCGCATCAACGGCCTAAAAATCCAGGCGCGCGAAGTCGACGCGCAGGGCATCGTACCCGATCTGGCACCGCGAGCGCGGGCACCCAAGATGATTTTCGTGACACCGTCACACCAATACCCGCTGGGGGTCCATCTCAGTCTTGAGCGCCGCAAGCAGCTGCTTGATCTGGCGCGTAAGCACAAGACGTGGCTGGTGGAAGATGATTACGACAGCGAGTTTCGTTTTTCAGGGCAGCCTTTTCCCGCCCTGCAGGGGTTTGAGCCAGATGCCCCGGTGATTTACATGGGAACCTTTAGTAAGACGCTCTATCCCGCGCTGCGCATCGGCTATCTGGTGGTGCCGAAGTCACTGGCACAGCCGCTGCGTATCGCGGCGGCGGAGCTCTATCGCGGCGGGCATCTGCTGGTACAGCGTGCGCTGGCAGAATTTATTCAAAAAGGCCATTACGTGGCGCACATTCGCCGCATGCGTAAGCTTTACAGTCAGCGTCGCCGCTTTCTTGCCGGCTTAATTGAGCGTTATTTGGGGCCGGCATTTATGCCTCAGGCATCCCACGAAGCCGGTTTGCACCTGGTCATCCCTTTGCCGGCAGGCTGTGATGATGTGGCGATTGCGGCGCTGGCGCTGCGGCGCGGCGTGAAGGTGCGTCCGCTGTCGCAATACTACATGCTGCCACAAGAGCGTCGCGGATTGCTGCTGGGCTATGCCTGCGTGGACGAACGCCAGTGTCAGGATGCGTTTGGCACTCTGAAAGCGTGCTTGGTTGACGCGGGGATCCTAAGAAAAGAGGGTGTAGAGCGGGTCTGAGAGGGGCAAACCGCCGCATCATGCAGATATACGGTGCGCGGTGCGCCAATAAAAAAGCCGGTCAGGGTGGCCCGTGACCGGCTTGATGCGCTTATCGCACTCAGGCGTTAAGCAGCTGATTGGCGGTTTTTTCCACCAGCGCCAGCAGCAGCGTAATGTCATCCAACGTGACCGTTGGGTTCAGCAGCGTCAGCTTGAGGCACGTCACGCCCTGATGTTCAGTCACGCCCACGTTTGCACGGCCAGATTCCAGCAGCGCATCGCCGATACGCTGATTGAACAGCGCGATTTGCGCAGTATCAGACATCTGCTCAGGGCGATAACGGAACAGAACGCTAGCCAGCTGCGGCTGCATCACCAGCTCAAAGCGCGGCGTTGCGTTGACATACTGTGCCACATCCTGCGCCAGCGTCACGCCATGATCGATGATGGCCGCGTACTGTTTCTGCCCCAGCGCTTCCAGGCCCATCCACAGTTTCAGCGCGTCGAAACGGCGGGTGGTTTGCAGCGATTTGGACACCAGGTTTGGTACGCCAGCCTCTTCGTCAAACTCAGAGTTCAGATAGGCTGCCTGATAGCGCATCAGCTCGTAGTGACGCGCATCTTTCAGCAGGAAGGCGCCACAGCTGATGGTCTGGAAATACTGCTTGTGGAAATCCAGCGTGACAGAGTCCACGCGCTCCAGACCGTTAAGATAGTCACGGTATTTCTCAGACAGCAGCAGGGCGCCGCCCCATGCCGCATCCACGTGCACCCAGATATTGTGCTCGGCAGCGATATCCGCGATCTCTCCCAGCGGATCAATCGCGCCTGCATCGGTGGTGCCCGCAGTGGCGACAATGGCCAGAACTTGCTCGCCGTTGGCCTGTGCTTGCGTCAGTTTGGCTTTCAGGTCATTGAGATCCATGCGCGCAAAGGCGTCTGATTTCACCTGCACCACGGACTGATAGCCGTGGCCGAGCAGCGCCATGTTTTTCTGCACGGAGAAGTGGGCATTTTCCGAGCAAAACACTTTGATTTTGCGCAGATCGCCCGTGATGCCATCCTGCTGGACCGAATGGCCCTGACGCGCAAAGAAAGCATCGCGCGCCAGCATCAGACCCATCAAGTTACTTTGCGTGCCGCCGCTGGTGAACACGCCCGCATCGCCCGCCGGATAACCTACTTGCGCACGCAGCCATTCAATGAGTTTGATCTCGATGATGGTGGCGGACGGGCTTTGATCCCATGAGTCCATGCTCTGGTTGGTCGCGTTAATCAGCACTTCTGCTGCCTGGCTGACGACCAGGCTTGGGCAGTGCAGGTGCGCCACACATTGCGGGTGGTGCACGGACAGGCTGTCTTTCAAAAAATATTCAATCGCGCGTTCAATCGCGGCCTGGTTACCCAGGCCGTTTGGATTGAAGTCGAGCGTGATACGCTCGCGCAGTTCGGCAACGGTTTTGCCTTGGTACATTTCAGGCTGTTGCAGCCACTGCACAACCGCGGCGCTGCTTTGGGCAATCGCCTGCTGGTACGCCTCAATGCTCGATGCGGAGGCGGCCAGAATCGGGTTTACTTCAGACATTTACTCTTCCAATTACACAGGTTTGACGCCAGCGCCAATCAGCGCCTGCTCAAATTTATCCAGGAAAATCGCCAGCTCTTCGTCAGTGATCAGCAGCGATGGCAGCAGGCGCAGTACCGCACCGTGGCGGCCGCCGCGCTCCAGGATCAGACCCGCTTCAAAACACTTCTTCTGCAGCAGCGCAGAGAGTTCACCGTCAGCAGGCAGGCTGCCCATGTGATCGGCGGCTTCGTGCGGCTTGACAATTTCGATACCGATCATCATGCCGAGACCGCGCACGTGGCCGATTACCGGGAAGCGCTTGGCCATCTCTTTCAGCTGTGCTTTCAGCCATTCGCCCTGGGCGGCGACTTTCGCTGCGATGTTCTGCTCGGTCAGAATCTTCAGCGTGGCCAGGCCAGTGGCCATCGCCAGCTGGTTGCCGCGGAAGGTGCCGGTATGGTGACCAGGCGACCAGGCATCAAATTTCTTCTTGATACCCAGCACGGCCAATGGCAAACCGCCGCCGACCGCTTTGGACATCACAATGATGTCTGGCTGAATGCCAGCGTGTTCGAACGCGAAGAATTTACCGGTACGCGCGAAGCCTGCCTGGACTTCATCGAGGATCAGCAGAATGCCGTGCTCTTCTGTCACTTTACGGATGCGCTGCAGCCATTCAGCCGGTGCCGGGTTCACGCCGCCTTCGCCCTGAACGGCTTCCAGAATCACCGCCGCAGGCTTGCGAACGCCGCTCTCAACGTCGTTGATCAGGTTGTCGAAGTAGTAGGTCAGTGCTTTGACGCCTGCTTCACCACCAATGCCCAGCGGGCAGCGGTACTGGTGTGGATACGGCATAAACTGCACTTCAGGCATCATGCCATCCACGGCTTCTTTCGGTGAAAGGTTGCCGGTGACCGACAGGGCGCCATGGGTCATGCCGTGATAGCCGCCAGAGAAGCTGATGACGCCGCTACGGCCGGTGACTTTCTTGGCCAGCTTCAGCGCGGCTTCTACGGCGTCTGCACCAGAAGGTCCGGTGAATTGCAGGCAGTACTCTTTGCCCTGACCCGGCAGCAGCGAGAGCAGCGATTCAGAGAACTGGTCTTTCAGAGGTGTCGTAAGATCCAGAGTATGTAACGGCAAGCCGCTGGTAATGACATTTTGAATGCTCTGCAGAACATCAGGATGGTTATGACCAAGTGCCAGCGTCCCTGCGCCGGCCAGGCAGTCAAGATATTGTTTATTCTCAACATCTGTGATCCACACGCCGTTGGCTTTGGCGATCGCTAAAGGCAACTTGCGCGGGTAACTCCTGACGTTAGATTCAAACTCGGCCTGACGAGCCAAGAATGCGTCGTTGTTTCCGTTGAATGAATGGGCACCAAAATTATCAATACGGACTTTATCCGTCATCATATCTCTCCTTCAACCGGGGCTCGTCATGGCTGGCCGATTGACTAAATTGAACAAAAAAGTATCAGCTTTGTAAAAAGCGCGGCCAATATAGAGCCTTTTGACCTACATCACAATCATTAATTTTGTTTTGAAATGTTTATTGTTTTTATAAAAGAATCAGGGCGTTGGCCAGATTTTGGCCACCCTAATTGGGTAAGCGTCTCGGCGCAAAAAGTAAATTATCGAGGGAATGGAATAACTTATCGCTGTCAGGACGTTTTTGGCACCGATTGTAAGCGTCCGATCGCGGTCACGTAGGCGAGCGCGCAAGGGGATTTCTCTTTAAAAGGGTGGGGGGTAAAACGCGTTATAACTGCTGCTTAAATTGCGCAATCGCCTCAAGCAAATGGCGGGTGGCGAGAGACATCACGCGTTGTTCATCGAGGAACACCTCATAGTGTCCCGCACTGTAGCGGAACACATAGTGCGCGCCGCGGAAGCGCACGCCTTTGGTTTTGACGCCAATATGGTGACGACGTAGCGCCGCCTCGCCCAATCTGTCTGCTGCCATGCTGCTCTCAATGCTCTGTCAGGATCGTGGGTGGAGCTTAGGGAATCAAACTTAATTTAACCTTAAGCCGTGTAGGTGTTAGCGGTTAATCCCCTCTTTGCATCCTCTTTTCTTCCAACCTGCGCGCCTTCGCTTTACGCCATCTGAACGCGGATTCATCTCACTGAAACCAAAGGCGTGCTGAATAGCGGCGGTTCACACGAGAAACTTCTACCAATCTTCAACGGATAAGAAAAAGGCCAAAGAACGCGCGCTTATTTAATGTTGCGTTAAGTTTTCCACCGTAGAGTATTTAGCATTAAATAATAAAGCGTGACTTATGCTTTTATTGGGGTTATTGGAACTTGACATTTTGTGCTATTTGACCGATTTTCATAAATGTCATGCCTTACATCACCTTAATTGGCGAGTTTTTTCGATGTCTGGTTGGGATGAGTTTAATTGCATTATTTTAGCAACGATGTTTCGCGCAAAATATAAGGTGAGTTTATGACTTTTCTTCCCTTCTCTCGACCTTCTCTGGGTGAGGAAGAGCTTGAAGCCGTGAAAGCGGTCTTTGAATCCGGCTGGATTACCACCGGACCTAAGAATGCGGCGTTAGAGCAGGCTTTTTGCGAATTAACCGGCAATCAGCACGCGATCGCGGTCAGTTCCGCCACCGCCGGGATGCACGTCACGCTGATGGCGCTCAATATTCAGCCCGGGGATGAAGTGATTACGCCTTCGCTCACTTGGGTATCCACCATCAACATTATCACGCTGCTGGGCGCCACGCCGGTGATGATCGATGTGGATCGCGATACGCTGATGGTCACGCCAGAAGCGGTTGAGGCGGCGATTACGCCCCGTACCCGCGCCATTATTCCCGTGCACTATGCCGGTGCACCTGCTGATATTGAGGCGCTGCGCGCCATTGGGGAGCGTCACGGTATTCCCATTATCGACGATGCGGCCCACGCGGCCGGCTGTTATTACAAAGGTCAACACATCGGCGCACAAGGCACCGCCATTTTCTCGTTCCACGCCATTAAAAACATGACCTGCGCAGAAGGCGGTCTGGTAGTGACGGATGACGCAGCGCTGGCCGATCGGATACGTAGCCTGAAATTCCACGGCTTGGGTGTCGATGCCTACGATCGCCACACTCATGGCCGCAAGCCGCAGGCTGAAGTGATGATGCCGGGGTTCAAATATAACCTGCCCGATATCAGCGCCGCGATTGCGCTGGTCCAGCTCAGGAAACTGTCATCTATTAATGCGCGCCGGGCGGCGATCGCTCAGCGCTACCTGCGCGAACTGGCGGATACGCCATTTCTTCCGCTGGCGCAGCCGCACTGGCCGCATCAGCACGCGTGGCACCTTTTCATCATCCGCGTCGATGAAGCCACCTGTGGGCTTAACCGCGATGCACTGATGGAAGCCCTTAAAGCGCAGGATATCGGTACCGGTCTGCATTTCCGCGCCGCCCACACCCACAAGTATTACCGTGAGCGCTACCCGCAGCTTTCGCTGCCAAACACGGAGTGGAACAGCGATCGCATCTGTTCGATACCGCTGTTCCCGGATATGCGCGATGACGATGTTACGCGAGTTATCAGTGCGCTACGTGCGATTGCTGGAGTGTGAGATGTTGGAAGAAAAACCCATTGGTAAAGTTTCGGTTGTCATCCCCGTTTATAACGAACAAGAGAGTCTGCCGGAGCTGGTGCGCCGCACCGATGCAGCCTGTGCCGTTCTGGATATGGATTACGAGATTCTGCTGGTCGATGACGGCAGCGCCGACCGCTCAGGCGAGATGATCGCTGATGCCGCGGACATGCCTGGCAGTCATGTGGTCGGGGTGCTGTTAAATCGTAACTATGGCCAGCACTCTGCCATCATGGCGGGTTTCAGCCACGTCAGCGGCGATCTGATTATCACACTTGATGCCGACCTGCAAAATCCGCCAGAAGAGATCCCGAATCTGGTGCGCGCTGCGCAGCAGGGGTATGACGTTGTAGGCACGGTGCGGCAGAACCGTCAGGATAGCTGGTTCCGTCGTCGCGCCTCGCGCACCATTAACCAGTTAATCCAACGCGTGACCGGCAAAGCGATGGGCGATTACGGCTGTATGCTGCGCGCCTACCGCCGCCATATCGTTGACGCGATGCTGAACTGCCATGAGCGGAGCACCTTTATCCCGATTCTGGCGAACACCTTTGCCCGACGTACCATTGAACTCCCCGTCGCCCACGCCGAGCGTGAATTTGGCGACTCTAAATACAGCTTTATGAAGCTGATTAACCTGATGTATGACCTGGTGACCTGCCTGACCACCACGCCGCTGCGCTTACTCAGCATCGTCGGCAGCATCATTGCGCTGGCGGGGTTTGGGTTCTCGCTGGTGCTGATTCTGCTGCGTTTGGTGCTGGGTGCCGACTGGGCGGGCGATGGCGTCTTTATGCTGTTTGCCGTGCTGTTTATTTTCATCGGCGCGCAGTTTATCGGTATGGGCCTGCTTGGCGAATATATTGGCCGTATTTATAACGATGTCCGCGCGCGGCCGCGCTACTTCATCCAACGTGTGATTCACCCTCAGAAAGATGCCTCCTCTGTACAGGAAATTGAGCAATGAAAACAATTGTCTTCGCTTACGCTGAAATGGGTTGCGCAGGTATTGCTGCGCTGTTGAAAAGCGGTTTTGAAATCGACGCGATTTTTACCCATGCGGATACCTCTTCCGAAAGCCACTTTTTTGACTCTGTGGCGCGTTTGGCGGCAGAACAGGGGATCCCGGTACACGCACCGGAAGATGTGAATCACCCGCTGTGGGTGGAGCGCATTAAAGCCATGGCGCCGGACTATATTTTCTCATTTTATTACCGGGCGCTGCTGAGCGACGCGATTCTGAACAACGCTCAACGCGGCGCATTCAACCTGCACGGTTCACTGCTGCCTAAATACCGCGGCCGGGCCCCGCTGAACTGGGTATTGGTCAACGGGGAAACGGAAACGGGCGTTACCCTGCACCATATGGTGAAACGCGCCGATGCCGGTGACATTGTTGCCCAACAGCGCGTGGCGATTGATGAGCAAGACAATGCGCTGACGCTGCATCGCAAGCTGGTGGCCTGTGCCACCCAGCTGTTAGAAGGCACGCTGCCGCTGCTGAAATCCGGTGAAGTCACCCCCACGCCGCAGAACGATGCCGAGGCCACGGTCGTCGGCCGCCGCACGGCGGAGGATGGGCGCATTTATTGGGAAAAATCTGCGCAACAGGTGAATAACCTGGTGCGTGCTGTGACCTATCCCTGGCCTGGAGCATTTGCCTACGCCGGTACCGTGAAATTCATGGTGTGGAAAGGGCGCGTTCACGCCGATGCACCCGCCGCGAAGCCGGGTACGGTGATCTCGGTTGAACCTTTCCTGATCGCCTGTGGCGAGGGGGCCTTGGAAGTGGTCACCGGACAAAGTGACAACGGCGTCTTTATGAACGGCAGCCAGCTAGCGCAGAGCTTAGGCATGGTGCCGGGCGCGCTGCTCTATTCTCAACCGGTGGCGGCGGTGAAGCGCCGTACCCGCGTATTGATTCTTGGGGTCAACGGTTTTATTGGCAACCATCTCACAGAGCGCCTGTTACAGGATGATAATTTTGAGGTCTATGGGCTGGATATCAGTTCCGACGCTATCAGCCGTTTCCTCGACCAGCCGCGCTTCCACTTCGTGGAGGGCGATATCAGCATCCACTCTGAGTGGATCGAGTACCATATCAAGAAATGCGATGTCGTACTGCCGCTGGTGGCTATTGCTACGCCGATTGAGTACACCCGTAATCCGCTGCGCGTGTTTGAGCTGGATTTCGAAGAGAACCTGAAGATTATTCGCGACTGCGTGAAATACAAAAAGCGCATCATCTTCCCGTCGACGTCCGAAGTTTACGGCATGTGTACCGATCAGCATTTCGACGAGGATCACTCTAATCTGGTGGTCGGCCCGATCAACAAACAGCGCTGGATTTATTCGGTCTCCAAACAGCTGCTGGATCGCGTGATCTGGGCGTATGGCGAAAAAGAAGGTTTGCGCTTTACGCTGTTCCGTCCCTTTAACTGGATGGGGCCGCGCCTGGATAACCTCAATGCCGCGCGCATCGGCAGTTCGCGTGCCATTACCCAGCTGATCTTAAATCTGGTGGAAGGGTCGCCAATCAAGCTCATTGATGGGGGCGCGCAAAAGCGCTGCTTTACCGATATCCGCGATGGCATTGAAGCGTTGTTCCGCATCATTGAGAACAAACATCAGAACTGCGACGGGCAAATCGTTAATATTGGCAATCCTGATAATGAAGCCAGTATCAAAGAGTTGGCTGAGCACCTGCTGGCCAGTTTTGAACGCCATCCGCTGCGCGATCGTTTCCCGCCGTTTGCAGGTTTCCGCGAAGTTGAAAGCAGCAGCTATTACGGCAAAGGTTATCAAGATGTTGAGCACCGCAAGCCGTCAATTAAAAATGCGCGTCGCCTGCTGGACTGGACGCCGACGGTTGAGATGGATACCACCATCGATAACACGTTGGACTTCTTCTTGCGCACCGTCGAGTTGCAGGACAAGCCATGAGAAAAGTCGGGTTGCGCGTTGATGTCGATACCTGGCGCGGTACCCAGCACGGCGTACCGGCGCTGCTTGAACAATTCAGCCTGCATCAGCTGCAAGCCAGTTTCTTTTTCACCGTAGGGCCGGACAATATGGGGCGCCATTTATGGCGCCTGCTGAAGCCGCGCTTTTTGTGGAAAATGCTGCGCTCGCGGGCAGCGTCTCTCTATGGATGGGATATTTTGCTGGCCGGCACCGCGTGGCCAGGCCGTGAAATTGGTCGTGGCCTGGAGGCGATTATTCGCGCCACCGCAGATCATCATGAAGTGGGACTGCACGCGTGGGATCACTTTGCCTGGCAAACCTGGGCGGGCGTCTGGCCGGAAGAGAAGCTTCACGCGCAAATCTTACGAGGAAAAGAGGCGCTGGAAGCGATCATCGGTGACAAGGTCACGTGTTCCGCCGTGGCGGGCTGGCGCGCCGATCAACGCGTGGTGCAGGCAAAACAGCCGTTCGGATTTCGCTACAACAGCGATTGTCGCGGCACCGGGCCCTTTGTACCCGTGATGCGTGATGGCAGTGACGGCGCGGTACAAATTCCGGTGACGTTACCCACGTGGGACGAGGTGGTTGGCCAGTCCGTCAGTGCCGAAGACTATAACGACTTTATCCTCGCCCAAATCCACGCGGATACCGGCACCCCGGTTTACACCATTCATGCAGAAGTGGAAGGCATCGTGGGGATTAACGCGTTCGGTGAACTGCTGAAGCGCGCGCGCGAGCAGGGGATTGCGTTTTGCCCGCTGAGTCAGCTGTTACCGGACAATCTCAGCGCGCTCCCGCGCGGTAAAGTGGTACGTGGTCACTTGCCAGGCCGCGAAGGCTGGCTGGGATATCAGGCTTCTCTCTAACAGGAAACAGGGATGCGAACAGGTAGTAAAATCACACTGCTATTTGCGCTTTTTGCGCTCTATTATCTGATACCCATTGAATTTCGTAGCTTATGGCAGCCTGACGAAACCCGTTATGCTGAGATCAGTCGCGAGATGATCACCAGTGGCAACTGGATCGTCCCGCACTTCTTTGACCTGCGCTATTTTGAAAAACCCATTGCCGGATACTGGGTAAATAACATTGGGCAGTTGCTGTTTGGTCATACCAATTTCGGTGTGCGTGCGGGATCGATTTTCTGTACGACGCTCACTGCCATTTTGGTTTACTGGCTGGGGCGGCAGATGTTTGCCAGCCGCAAAGTGGCGTTAACTGCTAGCGTGATTTTTCTGACTTCACTGCTGGTGTATGGCATCGGCACCTATGCCGTGCTGGATCCCATTCTACAGCTGTGGCTGATCGCCGCCATGTGCAGCTACTGGTATGCAGCGCAAGCCGTGACGACGCGGCAGCGCTTTATCGGCTACCTGCTGTTGGGATTGGCCTGTGCGATGGGCTTTATGACCAAAGGTTTTTTGGCGCTGGCGGTGCCGGTGCTGGCGATTGTGCCGTGGGCGCTGTGGCAACGGCGTATTGGCGAATTGCTGCGCTGGGGACCCTTTACCGTGCTGGTTGCTGCCGCAGCCAGTGCGCCCTGGGCGTTGGCGATTCACCATCAGGAAGGGGATTTCTGGCACTACTTCTTCTGGGTGGAGCACATTCAGCGTTTTGCCGAAGACGATGCACAACATAAAGCCCCTTTTTGGTACTACCTTCCCGTGCTGCTTGCGGGCTGTCTACCCTGGCTGGCGTTGCTGCCAGGCGCGTTTAAGCACGCATGGCAGCAGCGCAGCCAGCACACGTCGGGCGTCTATTTGCTGAGTTGGGTAGTGCTGCCCTTTGTCTTCTTCAGCATCGCCAAAGGTAAACTGCCGACCTACATCCTGCCGTGCTTTGCGCCGCTGGCGCTGCTGATGGCGCATTATGCGCAGAAAGCGTCCGCGCGGGCTTTTCGCGTAAACGGCTGGATTAATCTGCTGTTCGGTGCCGTTACGGCGCTGGTGGCGCTGGTGGTGATTGCGCCTTGGGGAATCGCTAAACATCCGGTCTACGGCAGCGACGATACCACGGCGGTAATCTGTGCCACGCTGGCGTTTGCTGGGTGGGGCCTCGTGGGCGCGCTGAGCCTTAAAACTGGTCGCTGGCAGTTCGCGGCGCTGTGCCCGCTGGCGCTGGCGCTCCTGGTGGGCTTCGCGATCCCGCATAAAGTTCGCGATAGCAAACAGCCGCAGAATTTTGTCCAGGCCATTCATCGCCAGCTTGTCGATAGCCGCTATGTGCTGGTGGATAACCCCGGTATTGCCGCCGCCGTTTCGTGGGAAGCGCGCCGCAGCGATATCACCTTTTTCGACGCCAAAGGTGAGTTGCAATACGGTCTGAGCTATCCCGATGCGCAATCACGCTATGTCGATGGGCAGGCATTTGCCGACTGGTTGCGCGAACATCGTCGTCACGGTCGTGTATCGCTGGTGATGCTGCTGGATTCACACCAGCCGACGCCGGATGCGACATTGCCTCTGCCGGATGATGTTTATCGTCAGGGGCGTTTGGTTTACTACGGTTATAACGCCGCGCCATGAATCTGCTGCTGATCCTGCTCGTGAGCTTGCTAAGCTGCGCCGCCCAGCTGTGCCAGAAACAGGCCGCGCTGGTGAGTCTGCGAAATGATAAACGTGGGCTCATCCTTTGGGTGGGGCTCAGTTTGCTGCTGCTGGGCGTGGCGATGTTGCTGTGGTTGGCGGTATTGCAACAGGTGCCGGTTAGCGTGGCCTATCCTATGCTAAGCCTGAACTTTGTGCTGGTCGCGGTGGCTGCGCGCCTGATTTGGCGTGAGACCTTTACGCTGCGACAGTGGATCGGTACGGGGATCATTGTCATGGGCGTCGCGCTGATGGGAAGCTATCTATGAAAGGGGTGTTATTGGCGCTAGCCAGCGTGCTGCTGGTCACGCTGGCGCAATTAACCCTGCGTGCAGCGATGAGCGATTTTCCGCCGCTGGCGCTACTGGCAAGCCACCCCTACGCCGTATTGCGGTTGGCGGTTGGACTGGGCCTGTATGGGCTGTCGATGCTGTTTTGGATGTTGGCGCTGCGCCACATGCCGCTGAATCGACTTTATCCACTCCTCAGCCTGAGCTATGTGCTGGTATGGCTGGCGGCTATCCTGCTGCCGCAGTTTGCAGAACCCTTCCACTGGCAGAGTTTGGCGGGCGTGATCTGTATTGTCGCCGGGCTACTGTGCGTGTCATTACCCGCGCGCAAAATCTAACCTGTCTTCCCCGTCTCAAGCGCAATCGCGAGTCATCGCCATTGCGCTTTTTTTAGCCCGTACCTGCCCGTCCCTTGATGTAATTCCATCAAGCTTGTACGCGTCTGCGACGTCTCGACCCTCTATGATTCCACGTACTCCGCCTTTGGTACGCTCAATAAAGCCGATTATTTCAGGAAAAAGCATGACGACTAAAATCAGCAATGAACGCTTCTGCATAAACCGTAAAATCGCCCCAGGCCTCAGTATTGCGCAATTTTTCTCGCTGGTGAGCGGGCTGGGTTTGCACCATGTGGAGTTGCGCAATGACATGAAAAGCGGCAGCGTGACTGATGCCTTGGGTGGTGAAGCGGTACGGCAGTTGGCCGCGCAGCATGCGCTGTCGATTGAAACCATCAATGCGGTCTACCCCTTTAATCAGCTCACCGACGTCGTGCTCGATACGACTCGCGGCTTGCTGGAAGATGCACGACAAACGGGGGCGAAAGCACTGGTGCTCTGTCCTCTGAACGACGGCACCGTCATCTCCGATGCGCAAACCGTGTCGGCATTGAAGACGCTGGGGCCGCTGTTCGACGAATATGGCATTGCGGGACTGGTTGAGCCGTTGGGCTTTCCGCAAAGCGCTTTACGTTCCGCGGCACTGGCGCAGCGGTTGATTCGCGAGGCCGGCGTGCCGTTCAAAATCGTGTTAGATACCTTCCATCATTACCTGTATGAAGAGGCAGAGCGGGAGTTCGAGAGCGGCGTTGACGTCGCAAATATCGGGTTGGTGCATCTTTCTGGGGTGCGAGATACGCGTCCCGCGTCGCAGCTCACTGATGAAGAGCGCGTGATGTTGAGTGCACAAGATCGCCTCGGTTCAAAAGAGCAGGTCGCCCGGCTGGAAGCGCGAGGTTATCGCGGTCTGTATGCCTTTGAGCCGTTCTCATCTTGCATGGAGGCATGGCGTGAAGATGACATTGTTCGCGAAATCCAGCACAGCATTGACTACCTCAACCAGTAATTTCCCCTTGATGGACTAAGGAAAAGTGATGACGTTAAATCTCGGCGTAATTGGCACCGGTGCCATTGGGCGTGAACATATTCGCCGCTGCAGCCAAGTGCTGCGCCACGCAAAAGTGGTGGCGCTAAACGATATCAATCGCAGTCAGTGCGAGCAGGTTAACCGCGATCTGGATTTACAGGCGACAATCTATGAGAAGCCCGACGATCTTATCGCCGCGCCGGAGGTGCAGGCCGTGATGGTGACGTCGTGGGGCCCTACGCATGAAGCGTTTGTGCTGGCCGCGATTCAAGCGGGCAAAGCGGTGTTTTGCGAGAAACCGTTGGCCGTGACTGCCCAAGGCTGCCTAAACATTGTTGAGGCAGAAATGGCTGCGGGGAAGAGGCTTGTGCAGGTGGGCTTTATGCGCCCTTACGACAGTGGCTATCGCGCCCTTAAACAGGTTATTGAACAGGGCGAGATAGGCCAACCCCTGATGCTGCACTGCGCGCACCGTAATCCCGCTGTGGGTGAGGCATATACCACGGAGATGGCGATTACCGATACGCTCATTCATGAACTCGACGTGCTCCGTTGGTTACTCAACGATGAGTATGTTAGTGCGCAAGTGGTGTATCCGCGCAAGACGTCACGCGCCGCGCCGCACCTCAACGATCCGCAGATCGTGCTGCTGGAAACCACGCAGGGCGTGCGCATCGACGTGGAAATTTTCGTCAATTGTCAGTACGGCTATGATATCCAGTGTGAAGTGGTCGGTGAGAGCGGAGTCGCGCGCCTGCCGGAGCCGATGTCGGTGTCAACGCGCCGTGCGGCCATGCTGGGCAGTGGCATTCTGACCGACTGGAAACAGCGCTTCATTGCTGCCTATGACGTCGAACTGCAAGACTTCATTAACGGTGCGCGAGCGGGGCAGCTCGGCGGCCCTTCCGCCTGGGATGGCTATGCAGCGGCGGTGGCGGCCGACGCCTGTGTGGAAGCGCAAAACAGTGGGGAGATCGTAACCATCACTCTGCCGACGCGCCCTGCGTTTTACGCCTGAAGGCACAGGGTGTCGCCTATCCCATCAACCGAATTCGCGTTAGCTGTCAGCCCACGCTGACAGCTCCTTAAAAATAACCTCACCGTGACATGCTGACATTCTCCCTTTCCGCTGTATCATCGCGGCCTTTATGATTTTGCAGGGATTTGGAGATGCCAGAACGTATGCATCAGCGTCAGCCATCGGTGTGGTGGGGCGCGATGATGATCTGCGGCACCGTGGTAGGGGCAGGCATGTTTACCTTGCCGGTGGTCATGGCGGGCGCATGGTTTGGTTGGTCATTGCTGCTGCTGGCCTTTAGCTGGGGTGCCATGCTGCTTTCCGGCCTGCTGTTTATGCAGGTTAGCGTGCAATATTCCCCTGGCGCAGGGTATGACACGATAACGCGTGATTTACTTGGGCGCGGCTGGGCCAGCGTGAATGGGATTAGCATTCTGTTTGTTCTGGGCATTTTGACCTATGCCTATATCTCGGCCAGCGGGCCAGTCTATCAACATTCGCTTAACCAACTAGGTGTTCCGCTCTCTACTGGCGCGACCAAAGTCACCTTAACGCTTTGCGTTGCCGCGGTGGTGTGTTTGGGCACGCGGGAAGTCAGCCGTTTGGTGACCGGTTGTGTGCTGATCAAAATCGTGTTGTTAATCCTGCTGTTTGGCGGGTTACTGATGCAGATTGATGCGCCTTCATTATTTAGCGCACCGCCGACGGGCGATCGTTATTGGCCTTATGCGTTGGGGGTAGTGCCATTTTGCCTCGCCTCATTCGGCTATCACGGCAATATCACCGGGCTGGTCCGTTATTACCGTCGTCATCGCGGTAAGCTCACGCAGGCGCTTACGCTGGGCACGGTGTTATCACTTACGCTTTACGTGTTTTGGCTGACCTGCACTATGGGCAATGTGCCGCGCAGCGCCTTTCCGCAGGTTGTGCAGCAGGGGGGCGATATTGCCGCGTTGATGTCCGCCCTCGGGGCCAATCAGTATGGCCATGGGGCGAAGATCATGTTGTCCCTGTTTTCCCATTTTGCGGTGATTGCCTCTTTTCTTGGCGTGACTGCCGGACTGTTTGATTTCATCCGCGATCGTTTGGGATGGGGGGATTCACTGTCCGCACGGCTTAAAACGGCGGGCTTAACGTTTTTACCGCCGCTAATGGCATCGCTTTTTTGGCCGGACGGATTCGTGGCGGCCATCGGCTTTGCCGGGCTATTCGCGACACTTTGGGCGGTGATTTGCCCGGCACTCCTGGCGCGTAAAGCAGAGCGGCGCTTTACGTCAATGCCGCGCATGAAGGCGGCTATCTTTCTGGTATTCCTGTTTGGTGGCGTCAATATTCTGGCCTGGCTACTCAGCTGGCTCCATTTGCTGCCTGTGTTTGGACAGGGTACAGAATAAAAAGGCATTAAGTTACAACATACAGTTAAGTGTTTATTTAAAATTCCCGTCAGCAGCCACAGCAGATCGATTAAGTTAGCCAAGAAAAATGCCCGGCTCAGTGCCGGGCATTAACGTACATCAACGTGGTTTTCATCACATTTAACGCATCTTTATCGCGATGTCTCATACAACACCTTAGTTGAAACACATCGTTAAAAATCGATTTTCAACCCCAGCATCCCTTGCGTATCACGATAGCCATGTGATCCCTGCTGGTATGCTACCCCGGCCCACAGATTGACGCTTTTATTCAGTCTGGCATTGATACCCGCTTTCACTTCAATCCGATTGCGGACGCCAGCTTGCGTGACGTTCGCACCGTCAAGTGACACCGCCGGCGCCTTGCTGCTCTGAAGCCAGTTCACTTCAACCCAAGGCAGCAGAGCAGTGTTGACATTGTCACTCGCCGACAGTGACGCGCGCAGACCCAGTGACGTTTGCAGACCGCGCGCGGAGCGATCTTTTACCTCGGTGCCGTTACGCTCTTTATGTGTCCCGGCAGAGACACCGTGCCAGCTCACACTGGCTTTAGGCTGCAGCCACAGTGCGAAGTCCTGGTTGAAGGTCGCCACTTTCGCACGATAACCAAACTCGGTTGCTCCAGTAAAACCACGCGAGCGGTAGTGCTCCTGAGCCAAGCCTTCGCCAGATACGCTGTTTTTAAACGTGTTATACATCAGCCAGCTGTCAACATAGGCGCCATTCTGATCCGCATCACGTTGTTGCCAGTTGGCATACACGCCAAAGCCGTATCCGTTTACGTTCGATCGGGCTTGATACCCCGTCACAGACGATCGCGAGACGTTTTGTGCCTGCGCCATTCCGGCCATTGCACCCACTCGCAGTCGATCTGACCCGGTGAAGCTGTTTTCCAGCAGGTCTGCACCGAGGATGAACGCCGAATAATGGCCTTTTGTTGCAATCTGATTGCTGGAGTCCTTGAATTGGTTACGCCCAGCGACGCTGCGCAGCCACAATTTTTCATCACCGCGAGAGAGGCGATCGTTCAGCGCTGCACCAAACAGGGTGTTTGCCGCGGCCGCGTTAGCAAGGTAGCCCGCTGCTTCCGGTCGCACGGTCATTGCCTTCACGCCTCCCTCAGCCGAGCCGGCAGCAGGCGCAACAGGCACCGACGACACAGGAGAGGGGGAGTGTTCTTCCGTTCCTGTATCGCCAACGGGTGCGCTGGTCTTGGCTTCATCCTCTGATGCAACAGGCGCAGTATCACTGTTAACCGGTTCTGCTGGCTGCACAGGCTCGGACGGCGTTTCGCTATTGTCCGGCGTATCACTCTGATGGTCGCCCGGTAAATCCTGCCTGAACTGTGGCTGGCTGGTCAGCATCCAGCGGTGACGGTCGCTGCTGTGCTGAAGCGCGTAGTCGTAGGCACCGGCGACAATGCGGCCTGCTTGTCTGAATTCACCGCCAGCTTGACCGTCCACCTGAATGAGCGTGATGCCCTCGAGGGTTTGCGCGCCGCTACCGCCAATATTGTTCACGGCCACCTCGGTTACGCCGCTGCTGTTGCCCATGATATGCACTTTATCCGTAGGCGAGTTGTCGCCGCCTAATGCACCATTGAGTAACATTTTGGCATTCTCTGCCACATAATCACCCACAATCGTCAGCATCTTAAATCCGGCAGTATTATTGTCGAAACGCAGTTCGCTGTTGCTGATGTTCACTGCATCTACCGATGAATCGCCCGTGATTTCCCAGCGGCTATTGCGATTTAACGTGAGCGATTGCAGACCCTGAATACTTCCGCGCAATACAGAATCATTATCAAGGTTAATTTGGTGATTTTGACGCTGGGCGCGCGTCAGAAACACATTCCCCACTAATACAGAGCGATCGTTCGCATTGAGCGTAAAGGATTGCGGGATAAAATCGGGGTTACCATCGGTATAGGAGTTGACCAATAACGTTTTACTGGCAATTTCACTGTGATTGAGATTGACGGAAAAGTCAGATTTATTGCCGACTGTAATTGCCGTGCCCGTCGCCAGAGAGAGCCGCGTATCATCAAAATTAACACTTCCGAAAGCTTTTTCTGCAGCAATGCCCACGGCGTTATCGCCTGAAATGTCGATTTCCCCACGATTAAAATATAAATTTGTATTCGGCGCGGTGTAGTCAAAATTAATAAATCTGTTGTTCGCATAACCGGCATCATTACTCAGTGTTGCTTTAAAATCCTCAGCTAGAACAGTTCCAGAATGGCGGATATCGAATAGCGTACCACCTTCTGTTCCCGTTATCTCTCCACCCTTTAACTCGATCACACCACTATTTTCGGTAGCCAACGCTGTGTTATTACTCTGCAAAGTGATATTTGTGTTTTGCAGGTTGAGATAACCCGCATCAGAAAAAGCAGCGGTACCCTCCGCACCGCTTACGTTAATTTGGCTATTGGTCAGCGAGCCTGAGGCGTTTTTACCGGTGTAAACACCGTCATAGCCGTTGGTGATGATCTTGACCTCGTCGCCTGTAAAGGAGCCACCGATGGCATCAATACCACGCATTTCAGGGAAAATTTCAACGTGATAAAGATTGGCATGGGCACCGTCGCGAAGGACTGCCGCGGAACCCGCGTTGGTGAGGGTACTTATCTTACTGTCACTGATATCCAGCAGGGACCCTTGACCCGTGGCATAGAAGCCATTACCCGCAGCACCCGATGCCGTTAGCGTTGAATCGATAACCTGCGCGTATCCACCGTTCTCGATATATAACGCATGGCTATTATCAACGGTGGTTGTGATGTCTTGCTGATAGATAATTAATGTATTTCCCGCGCCAGAGACTGAAGCCCCATGAAGAGGAGTTACTGCCCCCCAGGCGAAATGTCCTGTGGTTAATACTATCCCAGCGGTAATTAAAGCATCTTTATAAAATCGAATAGAATAGGCGAGCCGATTATTTTTCATGATGTTCAATACAATCCTGCTATGTTTGTCTAAACACCCGCTGCGAAGCAGAGCGATACCCCACTGCGGAAGGGGGAAAGGTTTTTAATCTTTTCCGCAGTGAGGAAATTTTGACAAACATATTATTTGTTGAACATCAGCGGCAGAGTAGGCGGGTGTAATCCATTTCCTACAATAATTATTTACAACAAGCCTGCGTAAAATCGTGCAGTAAATTTTCGGCTTTATCAACATGACGACCCAGGGTTTCCCACTCTTCGTCCATTTCCACTAACTCCTCTATAAAACGGAATTGCTCGCTCAGCGTGGTGATCCCCAGACCGCTCAATGTCCCCACTAAACGGTGTAGCAGTCGCTTAAATTGCTCGACGTCATGTGCCTGCCAGCACTGCTTTAACGCAGCAATATCGTCGTTGCTTTGCACTATTACGCCGGTCAGCATTTGACACTGCGCTGAAATGCTTCCAGGTAAAATGCGGTTGAGCTTTTCCACATCAACCCACTCCTCTGGAACGACATTGACGTTGATAGTCGGCGCAGGACGCAGTTTGCTCAGGACTCGCGCCAGTTGAGTCAATTCCAGCGGTCGGAAAAGGCACGCGTCCATTCCGGCCTTGAGACAGCGCTCGCGCTCAGAATCCTGCGCATTGGCCGTCAGACCGAGGATCGTCACCGGCTGCGTTTGTTCCTGACGAATCCGGCGCGTCATTTCAGGTCCGTCCATCAGCGGCATACTGCAATCGGTAATGATGACATCGGGCTGATGGCGACGCCATGCCAGTAAGCCCGCTTCGCCGTCTTCCGCTTCAATAACCCGGTGATTTAACAACCCCAGCTGACGCGAAAGCAGCAGACGATTCGAAGGATGGTCGTCAACAATCAATACCCGTAAGGCGCCGTGTTGTGCAGGCATGTCCTCGGGCTCCGCCTCTGAACGAATAAGGTTTGACATCCGGGTTTCAACCGGTAGCGTGATACGCACGGTTGTGCCTTGATCGAGCGTGCTTTCCAATGAAATCTCCCCTTGCATCAGGGTGATGATGTCGCGGCTGATGGGCAATCCTAGCCCCGTTCCGATTCGTTCACGTTTCTCCGCCTGCTCAAAAGGTTGAAAAACGCGCTCAGTGGCCTCGGGCGTCATACCTCTGCCGCTATCCGCAACCGTAATCGTTAGGGTTTTAAGGGCACCAGGCACATTACTTAACTGGCATTGGATGCAAATTTCGCCTTTTTCGGTGAATTTAATTGCATTGCTGACCAAATTCATCATCACCTGTTTTAAACGCACGGCATCAACGAATATCTCTCGATCCTTGCCGCTGAGATGATGATAGAGATGCAGGCCTTTCTGTCGCGCCAGGTTGGTAAAGACACGCACCACCGGCGTCGTGATTGCATCAAGCGTCACCCACTCTGGCTGCAGCTCCATATGACCCGCTTCAATTTTGGCCATATCCAGTATGTCGCCGATCAGCGCCATCAGGTTACGCGATGCCTCTCTTGCCGTGGCGAGCAACTCAGTATCCGTTTTGCCATCTTTACGTGCGCTTTGTAATTCCAGCAAACCGATGATGGCGCTCAACGGCGTGCGGATTTCATGGCTCATGGTGGCAAGAAATTGGCTTTTACTTTGATTCGCTGTCTCTGCGATTTCTCTGGCCTGCGAAAGCTCCTCGAGCAACGAGAGATATTCAGTTACGTCAGCCCAACCCGCAATAATGCCATCTTCAACGCCTTGGCTATTGATGTACGGCATCATCCAGTGCTGGATATGTCGGACACCTTGGCCGTTATCAAGTGAAAACCGCAGATCTTTACCGCCATCTTCCTGTTCCTCTGTTGCCAGGCAAGCCAACCATATTTCTGCAAGAGGATGACGGCGATCAAATAGAGATAGGCTCAGGCGCTCACGCAACGTCGCGCTGAAAAATTCTCGGAACGCTTTATTACTGTGCAGAATGGTTCCGTTGTTATCCGCCAGATACACCGGCCGAGGAGGACTATCGATCACAAAATCACGAAAGCGTAGCTGCTCTTTTAACTGTTTGCGGGTGCGGCGGTTATACCAAATTTGACGCCATAAAATCAGCGCGCAGGTGAGCGTGGCTGCCAGCACGAGCAGCGTGACGGTCAACCCCTGCTGGTATTCACGCTGATAGAATGTCCACGTATTAAACCGTGCCACCGGTGCCCCTTGCCAGCGGCCTAAAATGCTTAAGGTAATATCTGAAGGTAAGGTCGCCAGGACCTTATTCATGATGCTGAGCAGCTCAGGCTGATTACGCCTCACGCCAAAAGCGATGGGTGCGTTGTTATTTGTGGCCAATACATCTCTTATTTGCAGACGATTTTCGAATAAACGTTGAATAATGTATTTGCTGCTGATCAGCGTATTCACCGCCGCGTCAACCATTCCGTCATCAACCCATTTCAGCGCTAAGGCAGGAGAGCTCGCCTCCACTAACTGTGCATGGGGATATTTTTCCAGCAGCCAGGGGTTAATACCATGGCGTGGATCGACGGCAATGCGCGGACGCTCCGGCAGTTCGTCTTCATTGATACGGGTCACTAACACTTCTGGCGACCAGGTAAAAGGGTTCGTCAACAGATAATTTTCTTCGCGCTGAACGCTGACCACAAAGGGGCCCGTAAGCATAATTTCGTCCGCACCGCTTTCGCGGGTTAAGGGATAAAATTCCATGCCGGTTTTAATGCCAATTAGCGCTAAGAGATCGGGAGCGATACCCTGGAATTTGTCTTTTCCTTCATTAATAAAAAAAGGGGAGTCAAGGGAGGAAACGCCTACGCCAACCCGTTTATTGCGCTTTAGCCAAAGCTTTTCAGCTGGCGTCAGCATAATGTCCGCCGCCAGGAAACGCGCCATATTGTCACGCTCCCATTGCGATGCGTTTTCACCATTCACCGAATGTGTATGAAAACCGCTGAGCGCTGCCTCAATACCATGTATTAGCGCCTGTTGCGTATTGGAGATAATAAAACGGTAGGCTTGCTTGGGCATATCATCCGCGCGAGCAATAATACGCAGAGTATTCGCGTAATTTTGCTCAATCAAATAATCCGCTTCGCTGGCAGGCAGAATGGCGCGATTACTGGTGCCGAGCGCAACCGAGGCCAGCATTAATTGGGGTGAGTTGAACCAGCGGATTTTGCTATCTGCGCCATTTGGCGGCGTCTCATCACGCAGCAGCGCCGTGACGGGAGGAACAGCGCTGTCGCGATGAAAATTGAACAAGTTACCTTCACGCCTAACCACCACAAAATGCGCGGGAAAAATATCGATGCTAACGCTGTTATCCAGAGCAACTTGACCACTGGCGGGAGGCTGAAAAAGGATATCAATGCGTTTATTTTTCAACGCAACTGCCGCAGCGTCGAAGGTGTCAAAATAGACGACGGAGGCGCGCAGGCCCAGATTGAATGACAACGTCTGCAGCAGGTTGGGCAAATAGCCTGAAAGCTCGTCTGAGGGATTGAGCCGAATAATGGGGGGGCGAATAGGGCCATAAATCCCCACCACAATTTCTCGTTTCATGCCCAACCAGCTCCAGTCCTGCGCACTGAGGCTGGGAATATCGAACGATATCGGTTGGCTGGGAATGAGTCGCACGGGGCGTTCGCCTGCGTAAACAAGCACGGCTGGCAACAGAAATAGTAAAAGCCAAAAAGTGCGCATGAGGGTTAACTAATATGGTTTATACGCGCAAAATCGAGCAGCTCTTTTTGATTTCGCAGGCTGAGTTTTTCCATTATGCGCGCCTTGTAAGTACTCACGGTTTTATTGCTTATCTCCAGTTGAGCCGCAATCTCAATAATTTCAGCTCCCTCAGATAACATTTCAAGTACTTGGTATTCCCGCGTCGAGAGTTGACGAATTTTACCACCATCGTTGTGCTCACCCTTTTTATTTGGGGGGTCGTATTGTTGCAGCGGAAAGTAAGTATAACCCCCTAATACCGCTTTCACCGCCATTATTAAGTTTTCCAGCTGATTTTTTTTGCTTATAAATCCATTAGCACCGTAGCGAATGCTTTCTGACGCATAATGTTCGGCGTTTTTTCCGCTCATTACGATGACCGGGATCATTATTTTTTTATCGCGTATAGACTTTAATACTTCAATTCCGTCTTTATCAGGCAGATCGATATCCAGAACCAGCCCTTCAGGCGCATGCTGCTCAATCAAATGCAGTACGCGACGAGAATCACCCGTTTCCGCCACCACTTGATGTCCTTCATTTTCCAACAGCGTTTTAATCGCCATTACCGCCAAGGGGTGATCATCAACGACCATAAATTTAGCCATGGTTTTGCGCCTCCAAACAGAGCATAGCCCAACCGAGAGCGTGAAGANTCGCCACGAAACGTACGACAGCGGGGGAGNCGCNTTACCTTAAAAAAAATGACGTTCACGCTGTGGATGCTATTTGACTCTTTTACCAAAATAGGCACTCCATAAACACGATGGAGTTCATAAAAAAAATAAGCAAATAAAATATTCCGACAATCATAAGCGGTTTACGGTATAACGGGTAATGCCCGATAGTACGCCAGGTGTTTTTTTTATCCACGTCAATGTTTCCCTTAAATCGCTGATGTAACAAGACTGCATAGAGGTCGGCGATAGCGTGGTTCACGTCAAGCACATTCCAAGGATCGCATTGTTAATCACTTGCTACCATCAGCACACCGGGCCCTAAAAGTAGGAACAGGCCTACAAGACGCCTCATTTAACATAACGTTTAAGCGTTAAATTGATGAGAAAAGAGAATGAACGCAGAGGCGGTGAAAAGAGACGCCAATGCACATGATGGGCATGTTAACGACGGGTTGTCCCAGCCCCCTCAAAACATAGAGGGGTTTAGGGATTCGTGAAGGTGGACGTTTTCATTCACGCACGTTTAGGGGGAGTAATGTCTGCGAGAGACCAAGCTTTACTGGCCATTCGGTTAGTCAGCGTCAATCGAATTATTATATTTGGCACGCGTGACTTGCCAGGGCAGGGCAGGTTGGGCACGAATTATTATTAAGACTTACTCCTCTTCGTCTTCTAAGATGTTAACCATTGCGCCGCGGTGCGCTTCTACCTTACGGATATAGCGCATCACCGTCTGCGTTTGTGTCCACGTGCCCTCCTGCATAATCTGCGCAATGGATATCCCTTTTCTGGCCATATCCTGGGCAGCACCTACGCGCGCACTGTGTCCGCTCCAGCTGGCATAGCGTCCCTTGTTGGTTTTCAGGCGGAACCTTTCGCCCACTTCACGCCGCGCGCGGCGCCAAATATCTTCGAGGCAGGGGGCGCTCATCGGCTCGGTAGCGATTGCGGTGAGGGTATTTGATCGGTGGACCGGGCAGAAAATCACCGCATCCGGCGCGTTGGTAAGATCTGCCGCGCGTATCCATTCTCGCAATCGTTCAGATGCGCGCCTACTCAAGGCTTTAACGATGCCGCCTGATTGCAGAATGGTTTTTGTCCAACCAACGTCGAGTAAAAGACGCCCATCCGGGGCCTGCGTAATATCACCTATTTTGAGGCGGGATAACTCACTCATGCGCAGCAATGTGCCATAGGCAACATGGACAAAGGCCAAATCTCTCAGCTGCTGCAGTCGGCATGAGTGTTTCCAAAGCGTATCGAGCTGCATCAGGTCTTCACGACAGAAGGGAACAGCTTGTCCAATACGTTCGCCAGCCACAATGGCCGTGCGGTTAATTTTCTTCCGCGCACGTACTACGTCAGGCGAGACCGTAGGCGGAATCAATCCGGCATTACGGTGTAACATGGCGATAAGCGTTGCATGCACAGAAATGGTTGACGTGGCCCGTCCCATTGCCTGCAGATGAAACAGATAATCTTGCAGATCCTCCGGCGCCATAGGCAAAAAGCAACGCTGATTTTCTTGACACCAACGCCAGCTCATTCGCATGACACTGAGTAGCTGACGCCAGGTATTCGGTGAAAAGGCCTCGCGATGGCGAACAAATGCGGCGAGTTTCTCGGTGAGCGCCTCTTCAGCGGGGATCAAACCCGTAAAATCAGTAATCTCAGTCATGGTATTCAATATTTTTTTGCAAACTGACATCGCTACGTGAATTCTGCGAAATGCGCAGGGACATTGCCCGTTAGATTTCGCGTAGCGCTGCCGCTTTTTTGACCTAAGCCAGTGCCTATGCCGTACTTTGCCGCACATATACATTACCGATGAGGTTCAAGCATCGAGTGCATCCGCATGATACAGGCTTCATGGTCATCTGTCTGGCCTTATATAATGTTAATTATATAAGGTTAGCGTGCGTTGACACCATTGGCATTGAATTTAGGCATATTGGGATTAAACAGAGGTAGGGCGAAGCGTACTTAAGATCAGATGCTTAATTTAACATAATCAATGTTATACGCACTGAAGGTAGGCACCCAACTTGGTCATATCACTGTTTAGCTACTTCATCATGTCATTCAGATACAGCGTGTTACCACCATTTTGTAATCGCCCACAGACGCAATTTATCGCAGCGCTTCGGGCGTTTATGCACTGGACGCAAACGGTGTTAGCGCCCTATTTCGACTAATGCATTAGCTATCGCCGTGACGCGAACGGATTCACCGAGTCGCGTTCTGATAGAGATCCCAGCGATTGCCATAAATATCTTCAAACACCACAACCTGCCCGTACTCCTCCTCACGCGGTTCTTGGCAGAAGGTGACGCCTTTGGCTTTCATCGCGTGGTAGTCACGCCAAAAGTCATCGGTCTGCAAAAATAAAAACACCCGTCCGCCGCATTGGTCGCCAACAAATCTTTCCTGCCGGCTGTTTGAGGCGCGGGCAAGAAGAAGGTGACAATCGCTTTCAGGATTTGGCGTCACCACAACCCAGCGTTTACCCGGCTGCGGTGTATCTTCCAGTAGCGTAAAACCGAGTGTGTTGGTGTAATACTCAATCGCTCGGTCATAGTCGTCGACCACGATAGCGATATATCCCATGCAGCGTTTTTGCGTTCTCATTTCTGCTCCGTAACGGGTTAGCACAGCGGCTTTGTTATCCCTTTTTAACACGATAAAAGCGTTCAACGTTATTTCTCTTGTTAACAAGCATTAACAAAGGGCGGCGGTATCGAATAAGATAAAAAGAAAAATGATGTCTGCACCTATTGCGAGCTCACTGCCAAAGAGAAAGTGATAATGAAACCTGGAACGGCTTTAGAAAAAGATGTGCAACGCGTCTATTCACACCTGCTCAATATGCGTGATGAGGGCGTTGTGGTAGCCAATCGCGTTTTCATGACAGGAAAATCGGGTGTGCAACATGAGATTGACGTTTATTACGAATTTATGAAAGCAGGCATCCGCCATCGGGTTGCGATTGAGTGCAAAGATTGGGCAACGCCGGTTTCAAAGGGTCAAATTCAAGAGTTTGAATCCAAACTGCGCGATATTGGCAATATCACGGGCGTTATGGTCTCCCGTAATGGCTATCAAAGTGGTGCGGAAGCCTTCGCCCGACACTGGGACATTTTGCCTTTGTTGGTTCGGGATCTGCCTGCTTTTAATATTTTACTCGCGGAGCGGATAAAAACCGTTGCGCTGCCTGATGAAACCTATGTGGGTGAACCGTTCTTGATCATTATGGAGCTGAGAGACGGTAGCATTACGGGTACGCACTGGGGTCAAAAAGATCCAATAACCGGTAAAGGTATTATTCCTCTCACCTTTTCCAGGGCGCACGCCGAACGGCTTTTCAATGAAGCCGGTCTTGATCCCACAGAATGGGCCATTCGCGGTCTACCGCGCTATGCGTTCCGCGCATTCCTGATTCATTTAGAATTTTATGAAAAAATGATGAACGCCGAAGCCGTTATTCTTTTTTTACCGCCTGGGGCACCACCGGACGCGCAATTTATTGCTATTAAGGCATCAAGGGCGGATTTGATTCGCGATTACTACGGAGAGAAGATACCTTCGATCAACGACGCATCTCAATAATTACGTGTATTTATGGCAATATATTGCATAACATCACAGGCTTTTATTGGCTATGTAATATCTCACCGCGATAATGTTTTTTCAATTAATTTCATGGCAACACAATATACATTTATAACACTCCAACGGTCATACTTTTAAAGAAAGGACGCTGATCATCTTATGTACTATCCCATTATTCCTGGTTGCATATTACTTGCTATAGGTTTTGCAGGCTTACGCCTCATTCCTCGAGCGCACCGCAGTCTGCGTCAGTTTGCGGCAGGCCTGCTTAATCTGGGCGCTATCTTGCTGATATGCAGTGCCATAGGTTGGGGGTTATATACGTGGTGGATGCTCAACCCTCCGGCTTTTATTAAAGGAATGAACTGACGTAAAGACGCACCCTGTGGCCTTTCATGTGAATCAGAAGAACATGGGTAAAAAACACCAGCGCCTCATGCGTTCGTCGTGAACGAGGGCGCAGACTTAAGCATAACGTCGGCTGCTCGCCGCAGGCAAAGCCGCCGTTACGCTAAAACGGAAACCTCTTCTACACTTTCTACTTTGTACACCTGACCAAGGGGAAAAGATGAAAGTTTTAATGGTTCTCACATCGCACGACACGCTGGGCGACACCGGTAAAAAAACGGGATTCTGGCTGGAAGAGTTTGCCGCGCCTTGGTATGCCTTCACCGACGCGGGCGCTGATGTGGTGCTGGCTTCACCGGCTGGCGGTCAGCCGCCGCTGGATCCGAAAAGCGATCAGCCCGAGTTTCAGACAGAGTACACCCAGCGCTTCAAGAACGATGCCGCGGCGCAGCAGGCGCTGGCCAACACCGTGAAACTGGAGACGGTGCAGCAGGATGCGTTCGACACGGTGTTCTATCCTGGCGGTCACGGTCCACTGTGGGATCTGGCCGAGTCTGCGACCTCCATTGCGCTCATTGAATCTTTTGATCGCGCACGCAAACCCATCGGCTTTGTCTGCCACGCGCCGGGCGTGCTGCGCCACGTGAAGGCCGCTAACGGTGAGCCGCTGGTTAAAGGCCGTAATGTCACTGGCTTTACGAACGGTGAGGAAGCTGGCGTTGAGCTAACCAACGTGGTGCCGTTCCTGGTAGAAGATGAATTTAAACGCTTGGGCGCGCACTACCACAAGGGCGCCGACTGGAGCGTATTCGTTCAAGAAGATGGCAATCTGGTAACAGGACAGAACCCCGCCAGCTCCGAGGCGGCTGCAAAAGCGCTGTTGGCTAAACTTCACGGCTGATTGTTGTCCCCTGCCCTTCGCCCGGATGCACATATCCGGGCATTGCTCACCTTCGGCCTCGTTAGGCCGTTTCACTTTCTACAACGCGTCAGAGATGACAACCGCGTTTTGGCTCGCTAAAGTCACGGTTTTGTTGATTTTATCAGGGGGAGTCATGAAACCGCTTTTTGTCTACGGTACGCTACAGCCCGGTCACGCCAACGCGCACATTCTGGAAAACATCGGCGGCAAATGGCAGTCCGGCAGCGTCGCGGGAACCTACTACGCGCGCGGCTGGGGCGCAGCGGCGGATTTTCCCGGCATTGTACTCAATAGCCACGGCGACCGTGTTTCCGGTTACGTGTTCTTTTCAGACCAATTGCAGGCACACTGGCCCATGCTGGATGAGTTTGAAGCCGGTTACGATCGCGTTGAGGTCACGGTATCCACAGAGAATGGCGAAAAGGTGACGGCCTGGATATATCAACTGCAGCCGCCGCAGTAACCTTCGCCTGACAGGCTATGCTTAAACCCAATCATGACGAAAGGAGTTAAGCAATGACTGTTCTTTGTCGCGCCTGCGGCACCGGCTACGACGACACCGCCGGGGCGCCCGCGCAGTGTAAAATCTGTGAAGATGCGCGTCAGTTTGTGCCGTCCACCGGCCAGCAGTGGCTGCCGCTCAACACACTTAACGCTACGCACCAGAACAAATGGCAATGGCACCTGCCGGGATTACTGAGCCTGCAAACCGTGCCCGCGTTTGCCATTAATCAGCGCGCGTTCATCCTGCAAACGCCGCAGGGCAATATTTTGTGGGACTGCCTCGCTAATCTCGATCGCGCCACGCTGGAATTGGTGCAAGCGATTGGCGGACTCAGCGCCATCGCCATTTCGCATCCGCACTATTACACCACCATGCAGGCGTGGGCCGCGGCTTTTTCAGCTCCCATTTATTTGCACGCTGACGATAGCCAATGGATTATGCAAGAGAGCGACTGGATACGTCCGTGGCAGGGCGACAGCCTGGATCTGTTGCCAGGCGTTCAACTGCTGCGCCTCGGCGGCCACTTTGCGGGCGGATGCGTGCTGCACTGGTCGCAGCACAAGGGTGTGATCTTAAGCGGCGATATCATCCAGGTCGCACCCAGCGCCGATCGCGTGTCATTTATGTGGAGTTACCCGAATATGCTGCCGCTTTCGGCGGGCGCCGTCGAAACGCTGATGGCGCGCCTTGAGGCGGTGCAGTTTACGCAGCTCTATGGTGCCTTTGAGGCGAGGGAAATTACGGAACAGGCGCAGCAGAGAGTGCGAGACTCCGCCGCAACCTATTTGCGCTGTTTAGGCTAAACCGGTGTTAATGCGCTTACCGATCTCTTTTAACTGCGCATATTTCTCCAGCAGCGCCGGCGCGTCGTCGAGGCTCATCGCGAACATCCATAAATAGGTCATCACCGAATAGATATGGCCTGCGCTCAAGCCACCTTTCAGCGCCATTAAAGCGATGGAGACGGCAAACAGCACCGCAGCAGCGCCACCGATCAGTAAAAACCCCAACGCTTCCCGGTTGGACAAGTGGATACGCATGCGCGCCAAAAAACGATAATGGCGTAGCAAGGTTTTTTCCCCTGCACGACCCACAAACCCCACTTCGCGCTCAAGGCGATTGTTCATGCGCGTAATCAGACGCTCGTTTTGACGCATCCAGCCGGGTAGCACGGCAGCAAACAGTGACAGCAGGATAAGGCACGTCAGTCCTGACCACGGCTCAAGGGTCAGCAGCATAATCACCGCGCCGCACATTGAGGCCGTGGAGGTGATGAGCATCGGCAAATGGGTTTCGAAGAAATCCACAAATTGGCGTGACAGCGTCACGCGTGCCGCGATAGCGGAGTGCGTATGGGCTTCCTGGCGCTGTGCAAGAATGACCGGAACCGCTAATTCGGCATAAATGCGGGCAAAGGTGCGCGTATCCATGGTGCGCCGCGCGGCACCGATCAACCACATGACAAACACCAGTCCAGCATAAAACAGGCCATGCAGGGCATTACCCGCCATGATGGCATTGATGGCGAATCCAGCCAGAAGCGGATAAAGCAGGTAAACCACGTTTTCTGTTACCACTAACAGAAGGGTAAACAGCAGTTTCTTTTTATTACGGCGAGCCAGCGCTTTAAGCGTGCTCGCGGCGCTGCGCGTGACGGCAGGGGTGAGATTTTCAGGTATGATTTGCATCGTTTCAATTTCAATAAACTTGAGCGGTTGCTCAAACTCGATAAATTGTATTTGAGCAACCGCTCAAGGTCAACGGACCGTGNTGATGAAAACGTCAGGATCAGGATTACGCGAAAAAATTTTAGAAACCGCCATCGCGCTTTTCAGTGAAAAAGGNATGGAGAATGTGAAGACACGCGAGTTAACCGCCGCGTTGGGCGTGTCGCGCAGCCACATTTATCACTATTTCTCTGACTGGACGACGCTCAGTGTGCAAGCCTGTACCCTGTTCGCGGAACGGGATCTGGCGCGGTTTAACCAGCAGATAAGCACCCTACCGCACAGGCAGCAGCTTGAGGCATTTATTGCCAGCCATCTTCCCCAAGAGCCGGATGCAGAGTGGCAGCTTTACAGTTCGCTTTGGCGCAAAGCCACCCTGGAGTCGCCTTATGCTGCGCTGGCAACCACTCTTACCGAGCGCTGGAACGGGGCCATGGCCGCCATTATTGAGGGCGGCATGCAAGCGGGGGTATTTCGTGCAGGTGATGCACATCAAATCGCCCGTCAGCTCAGCGCGATGCTCAATGGCTATGCCGATCTCCTTATTGTGGTGACGGACGAACACGCGCGACAGCAGGCGTTTGAGGATCTTCATGCGTTTATCGATCTGGCCTTATGACGACTGGCGTTGAGCAACCACGAACCGAACAAAAAAACACCGATCGCATCAGCAACGGATGTACAGACGTCCAGACGTATAATATAGTCCGAGACCACTTACACGAAGGAATCGGCATAATGAAAAAAATACTCATCACGTCCTTACTGGCCGCCGCGGTTTCTCTGCTCAGTGCCTGCGATAACAACAGCGACAATAAAATCAAAGTGGCGATCAATACCGGGCCCGATGAAGCGCTGTGGCAAACGGTCAAACAGGTGGCGCACGACAAATATCAGCTCGACGTGGATGTGGTGGCGTTCAACGATTACGTACAGCCCAACGAAGCCTTGTTCAATAAAGACGTGGACGCCAATGCGTTCCAAAGCCTGCCGTATCTGGAAATGCAGTCTAAAGAGCGCGGTTATAAATTCGCCGTAGTGACCAACACGTTTGTCTTCCCGATTGCTGGCTATTCACGCAAAATCAAATCGCTTAAGGAATTGCCAGACGGGGCGACGGTAACGCTCTCTAATGAAGCCACCACGCTGGGACGAAGCCTGCTGCTGCTGCAGGCGCAGGGTTTACTGAAAGTGAAGCCGGAGGCGGGCCTGCTGCCGACCACGCTGGACATCACCGACAACCCTAAAAAGTTAAAGATTGTTGAAGTCGACACGCCGCAGCTGGCGCGTACCCTCGACGATCCGCAGGTTTACCTCTCCATTATTAACAATAATTTTGCTGCGCTGGTGAACCTCTCTGCCTCGCGCGACGGCATGTTCATGGAAGGCAAGGCGTCCCCGTACGTCAACGCCATTGTGGCGCGCGAAGACAACAAGGACAGCCCGAATATCCAAAAACTCAAAGAAGCATTTCAATCACAGCCCGTACTGGATAAAGCCAACGAAATCTACAAAGGCGACATCATCAAAGGCTGGTAACCTGATAAAGGCAGCCTCCCCGGCTGCCTTTTTTCTCTCACGCTGCGGCTTTGCTTTCCTGCGGTATAAAAAAGGTGTAAAAATTTAACGCATTGCCGTAAAAATCCTGTTCACTCTCTCGCCATCCTCTATCAGATTCCTGAATAAACAGGTATTTTCGCGACCATAAAGCTTACCGTTTCGTGCGCTACCATCAGGAATACTATGAGTCAGACAAAGAAAGCTTCCCTGCCCGCAGGCATGATTGCGGCCGCCGGGATCGTGTTTGGTGACATTGGCACCAGCCCGCTCTACACCTTAAAAGAGTGCCTGTCGATTTTGCCCGATGGCGCGCCCTCTGTTACCGCCGTCATGGGATTCCTGTCGCTGATCTTCTGGGCGCTGACGCTCATCGTCACCCTGAAATATGTCTGCTTTGTGATGCGTGCCGATCACGACGGTGAAGGCGGCATCCTGACACTGATGTCGCTGGCGCGTCGCCATGTCAGCAGCAAGATCGCCCCCATGATCATGCTGGCGGGCTTAACGGGCAGCGCGTTTTTTTATGGCGATGGCGTGATTACGCCCGCCATTTCTGTGCTCTCTGCGATTGAAGGAATCAACGTTGTCTCGCCCTCGCTCGGCAAATATGTGGTGCCGCTGGCGTTGACCATTCTCGCCCTGCTGTTTGTGATACAAAAACACGGCACGGAAAAGGTCAGCTACGTGTTTGGGCCGGTGATGCTGGTGTGGTTTATCTCCATTGGCCTGCTTGGCGTGCACGGCATCGCCCTCAATCCCACCGTGTTGAAGGCGCTGAACCCAGCTTACGCGTTTGATTTTCTGCATACCCACGAAGCGCTCTCCTTTGCGGCGCTGGGTATGGTGGTCCTGGCGGTGACCGGCGCAGAGGCCTTGTATGCGGATATGGGACATCTGGGTAAGGCGCCGATTCGTCTGGCCTGGCTGGTGATTGCCATGCCGGCCTTGGTATTGAACTATTTTGGCCAAGGGGCGCTGGTGATTGCCGATGCGAAAGCGCTCGATAACCCCTTTTTCAACCTGGCACCGGCCTGGGCACAGATCCCGCTGATCATTCTGTCGACTTTGGCTACGGTGATCGCCGCACAGGCGGTGATTTCGGGTGTGTATACCCTCACGCATCAGGCGATTCGCCAAGGCTTTCTGCCGCCCATGCGCATTGTGTTCACGTCTAACACCGAATCAGGACAGATCTACATTCCTGTCGTGAACTGGCTGCTGTTCGCCGCCGTGACCGTCATTGTCGTTGCGTTTAAGCAATCTTCCGCCCTCTCGTCGGCGTACGGCATTGTGGTGACCGGCACCATGGTCATTACCGCCTGCCTGATCGGCGTGGTGGCGCTGCGTAACTGGAAGTGGCCTGTACCGCTGGCGCTGGTGTTCCTCGTCGCCATGCTGACGATTGATGTGCCGCTGTTTGTCTCGAACCTGATGAAATTACTCTCCGGCGGATGGGTGCCGGTGATTCTGGCGCTCATCATGATGGGCTTAATGCTGATTTGGAGCACGGAACGCAACCGCTTGATCCGCCGCCTGGACAACGACCCAGAAAGTTTACAGGCCATGATTCGCTCGCTGGAGACCACCCCGCCCAAGCGCGTGCCCGGTACCGCGGTATTTTTGGCGCGCAAAGAACATGAAATTCCGCAGGCGCTGCTGCACAATCTCAAGCACAACCGCGTATTACATGAGCGGGTCGTGTTGCTGCACATCCGCACCACGGAAACCCCGCGCGTCTACAATCAAAAACGCGTGCGCATCACTCAGCTCTCACCGTCGTTCTGGCAGGTGACGGCGGCTTACGGCTGGCGAGAAGTGCCCTCGATGGCGGAGATCTTGCACTTGTGCGGCCTGGAAGGCTTTGGCTGCACGCTGAATGAAGCATCGTTTTTCACTACGCACGATACATTGGTGATGAAAAAACGCCGTGGTCTGCTGCGCATTCGCGGCGGTATCTTCCATTTCTGCCAACGCAACGCCCAGCGTGCCCATGAGCAATTCAGCATTCCGCCTAACCGCGTTATTGAACTCGGCGGTCAGCGCGAGTTTTAATCTCTCACCTGAATGCCCACAGGCATTCAGGTTATTTTCTCCGTCTGCAGCTGGCTGCACTGCTTTTATTTTCACTTTTGCGATGCGGTGTAAATGTAAGCAGATGCAAGAATATTCCCCAAATATTCACGGAGTTGTGGCTGAACCTTTCTTAACAACTTTTTAGCAGCTTTAGCCAAAACGGTCGGTGCCAATCGGTGTTTATTAACATTGAACGCACGCTGTAATCGCTGCGCGAAAAATGATATTGGCAAAAAATAATTCCGTTTTTAAACGGCTCAGTGATGATTAATTGAGGAGCAACGCCATGAAAGCCCTGATTAACGATGTGATCTCTATTTTTACCCCACAGCAGATTAAACCGGTGTTGATTCGTCAGGACCTCACCCATCGCGAATTATCCTCACTGCATCCTGTCGGCGTGACATCCGTCAGCTGGGCGACCTCGATGGAAGAATTAACCGACGCCATCATTCGTAAAGCACGGGCAGCAGGCGCGGTGGGATATCACATCACCGACGTAGAAACCCACGAACCGGCGCACGACGGCCAGTGCGTCATGGCGGCAACGGCAACGCTCTACCATATTCATGATAACGCGGCGCAAATGTGAACACGTGTTTTCCCTTACCTCATTAAGCCTGCCAAACTATCAGGCAGGCTTGATTCTGCTCCTTGCTGTCTTGTACTGCGCGAAAAGGCCGCTTTTCGCTCATGTGCGTATTTAATTTGACCTAAGTCGCGCAGCCAGATATAAAGAATACCCGCGCATCGTAAGCGGATATTCCGCTACCTTTCTCTCAATCCTGTGGTTATTTCCCTTTAGTCTGTTACAAAACTTAATAAACCCGCATAAATACTTTATTAACTAAAAACAGATTAATCTTTTCGTAACAATCTTTTAATTTGCTCAGCGAATTTTTAACGTTCACCTGCACAGTAAACATCAGGATCAGAATGACTCACCTAAAAAAAATCGCGCCTGCCCTTTCGCTGGCAGCGCTGCTTATTTCTTCAGTGGTTCACGCTGAAAACGCGCCCGAAAAAACCGATGTGCTGCTGATTGGCGGCGGCGTCATGAGCGCCTCGCTCGGCACCTGGCTGCAAGAACTGCAACCGGGCTGGAAACAGCTGATGGTAGAACGCCTGGACGGCGTGGCACTGGAATCCTCTAACGGCTGGAACAACGCCGGTACGGGTCACTCTGCTAACATGGAGCTGAACTACACGCCAGAGCGCGCAGACGGTTCAATCGACGTTAGCAAAGCGCTGGAAATCAACGAAGCGTTCATGATTTCCCGCCAGTTCTTCTCGGCTCAGGTTAAGCGTGGCGTGCTGCACGATCCGCGCTCGTTCATCAACTCAACGCCGCACATGAGCTTTGTCTGGGGCGATAAGAACGTTGAATTCCTGACCAAACGTTACGCTGCGCTGCAGAAAACCACCCTGTTCCAGGGCATGAAGTTCTCCACCGATCACAAGCAGATTGAGCAGTGGGCGCCGCTGGTGATGGAAGGTCGCGACCCGAACCAGAAAGTGGCCGCCACCTGGACGCCAGTGGGCACCGACGTGAACTACGGTGAAATCACCCGTCAGCTGATCGGTAGCCTGAAAAAAGATCAGAACTTCACGCTGGAAACCTCCTCGGAAGTGACCGATTTCAAACGCAACAGCGACAACTCCTGGCACGTTACGATCAAAGACGTGAAATCCGGTAAAGATCGCGCGGTTGATGCGAAATACGTGTTTATTGGTGCAGGTGGTGCCGCCGTTAAGCTGCTGCAGAAAACCGGCATCCCAGAAGGTGATAACTACGGCGGTTTCCCGGTCGGCGGCTCCTTCCTGATGACCGAGAACCCGGAAATCACCAATCGCCACCTGCAAAAAGTTTACGGCCAGGCTTCCGTGGGCGCACCACCGATGTCCGTACCGCATATCGATGCGCGTAACCTTGACGGGAAAAGAGTGGTGCTGTTTGGGCCGTTTGCGACCTTCTCAACCAAGTACCTGAAAAACGGCTCGCTGTTTGATCTGCTGAGTGCCACCACAACCAGCAACATCGGACCGATGACCCACGTTGGCATTGATAACTTTGACCTGGTGAAATACCTGATCGGTCAGGTGATGCTGAATGACGATGACCGCTTTGCGGCGCTGAAAGAGTACTACCCTAACGCGCGTAAAGAAGACTGGAAGCTGATTCAGGCTGGTCAGCGTGTACAGATCATCAAGAAAGATGCGGACAAAGGCGGCGTGCTGAAACTTGGCACCGAGATTGTCACTGACAAGCAGAAAACCGTTGCTGCCCTGCTGGGCGCGTCTCCGGGTGCGTCAACCGCGGCCCCAATCACGCTGGATGTGATGAAGAAGCTGTTCCCTGAGCAGTTTGCTTCGCCAGAGTGGCAGGAAAAAATCCGCGCCATTATCCCAAGCTTTGGCCAGAAGCTGAACGGCAACGTGGCACTGACCCAGCAAGTGTGGGACAACACCGCTGAGACGCTGCAGCTGACCAAGCCGCCAGTGATCAACATGGGCGAGCAGTCTGATGCCCCTGCGCAAGCCAAGCCGCGCGCAGATTCAGCCAAACAGGATATGGCGCTGTAATCGCTGCGCTGCCTGATAAAAAGCCGGACTCTGTCCGGCTTTTTTTATGCCCGTAAAACGCCTTTCGGGCGATTACGCAGCATGCGGTCCTGGACCGATCGAGGCGCGAATTTGCAGTTCGCCGCAGAAGTTTTTGCGCTGCCGCAACTCACCGCCGTCCAGCATAAAGGTCAAGCGCTCAAGCGTTTCTTGAATCATGTCAGTGACCGGCATTTTGACGCTGGCGAGCGCGGGAATGGTGTAAGGTGCCAGCGGAATATCGTCAAAGCCCAGCACGGCAACCTGCTGCGGCACCGCTATCTGATGGGCTGCCAGCGCCTGCAGCACGCCCACTGCCATTTCATCGTTACTGGCCACCACGGCGCTAAAGGTCACGCCCCGAGCCAGTAGCGTTTCAATCGCCATCACGCCCTGCTGCGCCTGCCATTTACCCTCTACGATCAGCGCATCCTGAATCGTAATGCCCTGCCGCATGAGCGCTGTTTTATAGCCCGCCAGACGCGCCCGTCCAGTGGGCGAATCCAGCGATCCGGTGACAAAGGCAATGTCTCGATGCCCCAGCGCGATCAGCTGCTCCACCGCCTGCGCGCTGGTGAGCTGCTGGTCAACGTAGATGCAGTAGCTGTCGTGCTGGCGCAGCTGACGGTTAATCACCATGATCGGGTGTTTATACTGCGCGACCAGCGCATCCATCTCCTCAATGCTGAGAAAACGCGGATAGATGATAATACCGTCGCAGCGCAAATCGAGCAGGAACTGAATGGCTGCGCGCTCCTCTTCGGCGCTGTGTTTGCCGTCAACCAGCAGCAGCTGCCTGCCCTGCTGCTCCAACATACGCGCTGAGTGCTGCATCAGCTCAGTAAAATAACTGCCTGCGTAAAGGGTATTGGTCATCACTAAACCAATGGTGTGGCTGGACTTGGCGGCTAAATTGCGTGCCAGCAGATTGGGCCGAAATCCTGTGGCGGCGATGGCTTGAAACACCTGTTCACGCTTGGCCTGACTCACGTAGCCGTTGCCGGACAGCACCCGCGAAACGGTCGCCTTAGAGACGCCTGCGGTTTTTGCCACTTCGGATATGGTGGTCATTTTTCTCTCTTCCTGAATTTTCCTCGCCCCAGTGTACCTAAGCGGCCAACACCATGGAGGATTATCTGCGGCTCTGCTCATTTCTTACCGGATCCACATCACATAATCAAACATCAAAAATCCAAATAGCTTGATTGCTTTGATTCTCCCTTACATCATTTTGTGAAACCGGTTTCTCATACTCATAACTTATTGCCGGTACCTCTACCCTCAATCAGAGATCAGAACGCCATGGCTAAGAACTATGCTGAAGTTTCCCGCGCGATTGTGGCTGCCTTAGGTGGCTTTGCCAACATCGAGGCGGTGACACACTGTATGACGCGCCTGCGCTTTGTGGTGAAAACGCGCGAACAGATTGATAACGCCGCGCTGAAAGCCATTCCCGGCGTCATGGGCGTGGTGTATACCGATACCCAGTGTCAGGTGATTATTGGCAACGATGTCAATCTTGCTTATCAGGAGGTATTAAAGCTCGGTACGCCCGATAACGCGCCCCATGCGCCCATCAAGCGGAAAATTACGCCGCGCACCGTCGGCGCAGGCATTCTGGATGCGCTGGTGGGCACGATGTCGCCGTTGATTCCTGCCATCATTGGCGGGTCAATGGTGAAATTGCTGGCCATGATGTTGGAAATGAGCGGCGTGCTGGTCAAGGGCTCCTCGACGCTCACTATCCTTAACGTGATCGGCGATGGCGCGTTTTTCTTCCTGCCGGTCATGGTGGCCGCTTCTGCCGCGCTGAAATTTAAAACCAATATGTCGCTGGCGATTGCCATTGCGGGCGTGCTGGTGCATCCCAACTTTATCGAACTGATGGCCAAAGCCGCGCAGGGCCAGCCGGTGGAGTTCGCCGGTATTCCAGTCACCGCCGTGAAATACACCTATACCGTTATTCCCGCGCTGGTGATGACCTGGATTCTGTCGCACATTGAGTATTGGATCGATCGCATTACGCCGGCCGTGACGAAAAACTTCCTTAAACCCATGCTGATTGTGCTCGTCGCCGCACCGATCGCCATTGTGCTAATCGGTCCGCTGGGCATCTGGATCGGCAGCGGCATTTCCGCACTGGTTTACACCATCCATGGCTACCTTGGCTGGCTCTCTGTTGCCATTATGGGCGCGCTGTGGCCGCTGCTGGTGATGACCGGGATGCACCGCGTATTCACGCCTACCATTATTCAAACCATCGCGGAAACGGGTAAAGAGGGCATGGTAATGCCTTCAGAAATCGGCGCCAATTTATCGCTGGGCGGATCGTCACTCGCCGTGGCATTTAAAACCAAAAACCCGGAATTGCGCCAGACCGCCTTTGCGGCGGCGGCCTCCGCGATTGTTGCCGGTATCTCTGAACCGGCGCTCTACGCCGTGGCCGTGAGATTAAAGCGTCCGCTGGTGGCCAGCTTGATCAGCGGATTTATCTGCGGCGCCGTCGCGGGTATCGGCGGATTGGCAAGCCACTCCATGGCGGCACCTGGATTATTCACCAGCGTCCAGTTTTTCGATCCGGCCAATCCCATGAGCATCGTCTGGGTAGGTGGCGTGATGTTGCTGTCGGTGGTGCTCTCGTTTGTTCTGACGCTCATCCTGGGCTTTGAAGATATTCCCGTGGCCGATACGCCGCCCCCTGCGGTGGCTGAAGCGGCGAAGACGGTTAACGCTAATTAATGATTGAGGTAGGCATGTCTGACGTTACTTTTCCAGAGGGATTTTTATGGGGCGGCGCGCTAGCCGCTAATCAGTCGGAGGGGAGTTATCTGGCCGACGGCAAGGGATTAACCACCGTTGACATGATTCCACACGGGCCCCATCGCCTGCCGGTAAAACTGGGTTTAGAGAAACGCGTCGCCCTGCGCGACGACGAGTATTACCCGAGCCACGACGCCATCGACTTCTATCGCCGTTATAAAGACGATATCGCGCTGATGGCCGAAATGGGCTTTACCGTATTTCGTACCTCGATCGCCTGGAGCCGCATTTACCCTAAGGGTGATGAGCTTACGCCTAACGCGGCAGGGATTGCGTTCTATCGGAGCCTATTTGAAGAGTGCCGCAAGTACGGGATCGCGCCGCTGGTGACGCTCAGCCATTTTGACGTGCCGATGCACTTGGTCACCGAATATGGCTCCTGGCGTAATCGCCAATTGGTCACGTTTTTTGCCCGCTACGCGCGCACTTGCTTTGAAGCTTTTGATGGTTTGGTGAAATATTGGCTGACCTTCAACGAGATCAATATCTTGCTGCACAGCCCCTTTTCGGGCGCCGGATTAGTATTTGAACCCGACGAGAATCCAGAGCAGGTCAAATATCAGGCGGCGCACCACGAGCTGGTGGCGAGTGCGCTCGCGACGAAAATTGCCCATGAGGTTAACCCGCAAAATCAGGTGGGATGTATGCTGGCCGGTGGCAATTTTTACCCGTGGTCCTGTAAACCGGAGGATGTCTGGGCGGCACTGGAGAAAGATCGGGAGAACCTGTTTTTCATTGATGTCCAGGCGCGCGGCGCCTACCCGTCTTATGCCGCGCGGCTGTTTCGTGAGAAAGGCATCGAGATTGAATGGCAGGATGGCGATGCGGAGACGCTGCGGCACACCGTGGATTTCGTCTCGTTCAGCTATTACGCGTCGCGCTGCGCCTCGGCAGACATGAATGAGCGTAACAGCAGTGCAGCCAATGTCGTGAAGTCCCTAACGAATCCGCACATTGAACGCAGCGCCTGGGGCTGGGGTATCGATCCCCTTGGATTACGCATTACCATGAACATGATGTATGACCGCTACCAAAAGCCGCTGTTTTTAGTGGAGAACGGCTTGGGCGCGCGCGATGAAAGGGATACCAACGGCGAGATCCATGACGATTACCGCATCCGCTATTTACAGCAGCATATTCGCGCGATGGGCGACGCCATCGCCGATGGCATCCCGGTGATCGGTTATACCACGTGGGGCTGCATCGATCTGGTGGCTGCCTCAACGGGCGAAATGAGTAAGCGCTACGGGTTTGTCTACGTTGACCGCGACGATAAAGGCAACGGTACGCTTGAGCGCGTGCGAAAAAAATCGTTCTGGTGGTACAAGAAAGTCATCGCCAGTAACGGGCGCGACCTCAGCATGGATTGAGTTCCACGACACAGCGGCTGCCACACCGCTGTGTCGCCTGCCGTTCAGCGTGCATCACGCGTTGATGACGCCACGCTCAACGCCGTAGTGATAAAGCCGGTCGCGCGCCAGATTTTTCATTTTGACCTCACACATGATGTCAAAGGCGCTAAACGAGAGCGCCCAGTCATTCAGCGTGGAGTTGAAGTAATAGTCGGAATGCGCACGCAGCTTGGGTTTGCTGGCAGCAAGGTCATCCTGATCGGGAAAGCCGCTGTCGGGGATTAATCCTTCTTGGGCAATCGAGTAATGCAACACCGGCCGCACACCGCGCCAGGACTCAATAATCAGTGGTATGCGCGCGTCGTCGGGCTTTATAAAGGCGTTTTCTTTAACCCAATGATGGTGAATGTCCAGCACCACTGGACAGAGCGCACGCGCTTGCAAGACGTCATCCAGCGAGCAGGAAATTTCGTCATTTTCGACGGTCAGCATATTCTGCGCCGCCGGACTGAGCCGCTGAAACGCCGCGCGAAAGCCNTCAAAGCCCAGTTTGCCGTTCATATGAATGTTGATTTTGAAATCCTGAAACTGCTGGCCGAAGCCCATCATCACGGCACANAGTGCATGATACTCCACATCCTCAATGGCACGGTCTACCACACCCGGATTCTCTGACGCCAGCACCGAATACTGTCCTGGATGAAAGGAGAGCCGAATGTTCTGCGCGCGCGCGTACTCGCCGCAGCGACTGAATAGCGGACGCAGATCGCTCAAGAGATCGGCATAAACGCGTGTGGCTTCTGGGACCGTATACAACGGCAATAAGTCGCTGCCGATGCGCAACATGCGCAACGCGTCCGGCAGCGTCGCCAGCGACTTTAGCATCTGATAGAGGTTTTCAAGATTCTGCGTCGCCAACTGCGCCAATAGCACCGCGCGTGCGCCATCGTCGAGGCTCAAAAACCGCGTGCGCGTCGTGGTTTTAAATGGAAAAGGCTGTTTAGCCTGCGCATCAAAGTACTTGCATGCAAAACCTAATTTCATGTCATTCCCCTTTTAAGCAGTTTGTTAGTCTAGTTGGCGACAGCAAATAAGCGAGGGGGGACCTGAGCGGGTCATGGGCGCTGGCGGGATTCCGGCCCGCTCCAGCCGGTATGATGAGCGGGGTCCGGCCGCTCAACTGCCGGTGAATCGTGAGCGGAGTCCGGCCGCTCAGCCGGTCTTTAGTTGCGCGAGCTCGCGCATTGGCCGCTGCGCTGGCCTGCCCCTGAGCGGGTTCCGCCCGCTAACCGCACGGCAGTTTCATCCGCCCCGCTGCGGCGTACGGGCAAAGGGCCGATGGGCGCGGCCCTTTGCAATCCGCGCC
>Ga0058691_1000071_pt1 | contig 102478 bp, 89 predicted proteins | sample AgamicAtPrz_FD_55051 | JGI IMG/M metagenome (GOLD analysis project Ga0058691, IMG submission 55051) | Agave microbial communities from Guanajuato, Mexico - At.P.rz | ecosystem: Host-associated > Plants > Phyllosphere > Phylloplane/Leaf | place: Guanajuato, Mexico | collected 2012-05-28
CTGCTGACGTTACACGTTATGGCGACCGGTTGGCGCGAAGTTTTCCACAATCGATACAGTACCAGCGTTATTTAGCTAATGAATACTGAAGCCACTCAAGACAACTCTGCAGTACATTCCACAGGCGAACGCCTGCGTCTGGCCCGTGAGCAAATGGGGCTGACTCAGCAAAACGTGGCTGAACGCCTGTGCCTGAAACTTACGACCGTACGCGATATCGAAGAGGACAAAGCGCCTGCCGATCTGGCGTCGACCTTTTTGCGTGGATATATTCGCTCCTATGCGCGTCTGGTGCACATTCCTGAAGAGGAACTGCTGCCGATGATGGCGAAGCAGACGCCGGTGCGTGCGGCCAAAATCGAACCGATGCAGCACTTCTCGCTGGGCAAACGCCGCAAGAAACGCGACGGCTGGCTGATGATTTTCACCTGGCTGGTGCTCTTCGTAGTGGTAGGCCTGACCGGCGCCTGGTGGTGGCAAAACCATAAGGCGTCGCAGGAGGATCTGGTCTCGATGGCCGATCAAAACGGCAGCAGCGGCGACGCGAGCCAGTCTATTCCGCTCGACGGCGGCGCCAGCGACGAGACGGCGGCGCCTGCCGCGCCGGACGAAACCAACGGCGCGGACACCAGCGCGGCGGCGCCAGCCGCCAGCCAGCCTTCCAGCACCGCGCCCGCGCAGAGCGCCGCTAACAGCGCGGCGCCGGCCGCCACTGCGGCGAACAGCGCCGTGGTGTCGCCGAGCCAGGCACCGGTCGATAACGCGGCCAGCCCGTCGGCCACAGCCGGTCAGCTGCCGACCAGCGGCGCTGCCGTTGGCGAAGCGGCCGCCGATCCTAATACCGTGGTCATGAACTTCAACGCCGACTGCTGGCTGGAAGTGAGCGACGCGACCGGTAAAAAACTCTTCAGCGGAATGCAACGCAGCGGTGGTAAACTCAGCCTTTCCGGCACTGCGCCCTATCGTCTGAAAATCGGCGCACCTTCGGCGGTGCAGGTGCAATATCAGAACCAGCCGGTTGATTTAAGTCGTTTTATCCGTAATAACCAGGTTGCTCGCCTGACGTTGGGTGCGCAATAACGCTGCATCGCGCCCGGGGCAATTGTGGAGAAAGAATATGCATAACGAAGCACCCATTATCCGTCGTAAATCGACCCGGATTTATGTCGGCAAGGTGCCTGTCGGCGACGGCGCGCCTATCGCCGTCCAGTCGATGACCAATACCCGCACAACCGACGTAGACGCGACGGTCAATCAGATCAAGGCGCTTGAGCGCGTCGGCGTCGATATCGTCCGCGTCTCCGTGCCGACCATGGATGCCGCCGAAGCCTTTAAGCTCATCAAGCAGCGCGTCAACGTGCCGCTGGTGGCGGATATCCATTTTGACTACCGCATCGCGCTGAAAGTCGCCGAATATGGCGTCGACTGCCTGCGTATCAACCCAGGCAACATCGGCAATAACGAACGTATCCGCCAGGTGGTGGACTGCGCGCGCGACCACAATATTCCGATCCGTATCGGCGTAAATGCCGGTTCGCTGGAAAAAGATCTGCAGGAAAAGTACGGCGAGCCGACGCCGCAGGCGCTGCTGGAGTCGGCAATGCGCCACGTCGATCATCTCGATCGCCTCAACTTCGATCAGTTCAAGGTGAGCGTAAAAGCGTCAGACGTCTTCCTGGCCGTCGAATCTTACCGCCTGCTGGCGAAGCAGATTGACCAGCCGCTGCACCTCGGCATAACCGAGGCGGGCGGCGCGCGCGCGGGCGCGGTGAAATCGGCCATCGGTCTGGGGCTGCTGCTCTCAGAAGGGATCGGCGATACGCTGCGTATTTCGCTGGCGGCCGATCCGATTGAAGAGGTGAAAGTCGGCTTCGACATCCTGAAGTCGCTGCGCATTCGCGCGCGCGGCATCAACTTTATCGCCTGCCCGACCTGTTCGCGTCAGGAGTTCGACGTTATCGGCACGGTTAACGCGCTTGAACAGCGGCTGGAAGATATCATCACGCCAATGGACGTCTCGATTATCGGCTGCGTGGTGAACGGTCCTGGCGAAGCGACGGTATCGACGCTGGGCGTCACCGGCGGCAACAAGAAAAGCGGCTTCTATGAAGATGGCGTGCGCCAGCGCGATCGTCTTGATAACGACGATATGATCGATCAGCTGGAAGCGCGCATCCGCGCCAAAGCGACCATGCTGGACGAAAATCGTCGCATCAACGTTCAGCAGCTGGAAAACTAAGCGTCGGCGCGGCCAGCGCGACTTTGTTCAATGAACCTGTGCGGTTTCATCCTCATAAGGTATGATGCCGGACAGGTTTTTTTGCATTAAGAGATTTTAACGTGGCGAAGAATATTCAAGCTATCCGCGGCATGAACGATTACCTGCCGGCGGATACGGCTATCTGGCAACGCATCGAAGGTACGCTCAAGCAGGTGCTGGCCAGCTACGGCTATAGCGAAATTCGCATGCCGATCGTCGAGCAGACTCCGCTGTTTAAACGCGCCATCGGCGAAGTAACCGATGTGGTCGAAAAAGAGATGTACACCTTTGACGACCGTAACGGCGAAAGCCTGACGCTGCGTCCCGAAGGCACCGCAGGCTGCGTGCGCGCCGGCATTGAACATGGCCTGCTCTACAATCAGGAGCAGCGTTTGTGGTATATGGGACCGATGTTCCGCTACGAGCGTCCGCAGAAGGGCCGCTATCGTCAGTTCCACCAGCTGGGCGCCGAGGTGTTCGGCCTGCAGGGCCCGGACGTGGACGCCGAGCTGATTATGCTGACCGCTCGCTGGTGGAAAGCGCTGGGCATCGCCGACCATGTGCGTCTGGAGCTCAACTCCATCGGTTCGCTGGAGGCGCGCGCCAACTATCGCGAAGCGCTGGTGGCCTTCCTTGAGCAGCACAAAGAGACGCTGGACGAAGACAGCAAGCGCCGCATGTACACCAACCCGCTGCGCGTGCTCGACAGCAAAAATCCCGAGGTGCAGACGCTGCTTAACGACGCGCCGCAGCTGATGGATCATCTCGACGACGAATCGCGCGAACATTTTCAGGGATTGTGCGCCCTGCTGGACGACGCGGGCATCGCCTATCGCGTCAATCAGCGTCTGGTGCGCGGCCTCGACTACTACAACCGCACCGTTTTCGAATGGGTGACCGAGAGCCTCGGCGCGCAGGGCACGGTGTGCGGCGGCGGCCGTTATGACGGCCTGGTCGAACAGCTGGGCGGCCGCGCCACGCCGGCGGTCGGTTTCGCCATGGGTCTGGAGCGTCTGGTGCTGCTGGTTCAGGCGGTTAATCCTGAATTTGAACCGACGCGCGTTGTTGATGTCTATGTTATCGCTTCGGGGCAGGGCGTTCAGTCCGCTGCGATGCAGCTGGCGGAAAAACTGCGTGACGAAGCGCCGGAACTGAAGCTGATGACCAACTTCGGCGGCGGCAACTTCAAGAAGCAGTTTGCACGCGCCGACAAGTGGGGCGCTCGCGTCGCGCTGGTGGTAGGCGAAGACGAAGTGAAAGCCGGTGAGGTAGTGATTAAAGATCTGCGCAGCGGCGATCAGCAAACGCTGGCGCAGACAGAGGCTGCTGCTGCATTGCGCACGCTGTTAAAGTAAGCGTGGCACGGCACCAACCAGAGAAAGGAGAGGGATCGCGTGGAAGTTTATAGCAACGAAAACGAGCAGGTTGACGCGGTACGTCGCTTTTTTGCCAGCAACGGCAAGGCGCTGGCGGTCGGCGTGATTATCGGTATTGCCGCACTCGGCGGCTGGCGCTACTGGGCCAGTCACGAAGAGGGCTCGTCGAAAGCGCTTTCAGCCCAGTATCAGCAAGTGACCACCGCCATGAAAGCCGATCAGCCAGCCACGCTGGATGCGGTAGCGAAATTCGTCAGCGAAAACAGCAATACCTACGGCGCGCTGGCGGCGATGGACGCGGCGAAGCAGTATGTCGACGCCAACCAGCTCGATAAAGCGTCTTCCCTGCTGGAAAACGGTCTGAAGAATACCAAAGATGCCAATCTGCAGGCGGTTATCAACCTGCGGCTGGCGCGCATTCAACTGCAACAGAATCAGGCGGATGCCGCCCTTAAAACCCTCGACGCTGTCAAGGGCGATGGCTGGACAGCCATTGTGGCGGATATTCGCGGCGAAGCGCTGCTGAGCAAAGGCGACAAGCAGGGCGCGCGCGATGCGTGGAGCAAAGGCGTCGAATCAGACGCTTCTCCGGCGCTTAAGCAAATGATGCAGATGAAGATGAATAACTTAAGCTAAGCCAGTCAAGAGAGAGCGCATGGAATTACGTAAATACCTGCTGCCAGGACTGATTTCAGTCACTTTGCTCAGCGGTTGTTCGCTGTTCAGCGGCGAAGAAGATGTAGTGAAAATGGCCCCGCTGCCAAAGGTGGAAAACCAGTTTAATCCCCAGGAAGTGTGGAGCACGTCGGTCGGTGACGGCATTGGCGATTTCTACTCTAACCTGCATCCGGCATGGCAGGACAATACCGTATTTGCGGCGGATCGTTTCGGCGTAGTAAAAGCGCTGGACGCCTCCAACGGCAAAGAAAAATGGAAAGTCGATCTCTCTGAGAAAACCGGCTTCTTCTCGAAAAACATCTCGGCTCTGCTCTCCGGCGGCGTGACCGCGGCGGGCGATCACCTCTATATCGGCAGCGAGCGCGGTCAGCTGTTCGCCTTGAACAGCAGCGACGGCAGTATCGCCTGGCAGACCAAAGTCGCCGGCGAAGCGCTGTCCCGTCCGGTGGTGAGCGACGGCCTGGTGCTGGTGCATACCAGCAACGGCATGCTGCAGGGCCTGGATCAAAGCAGCGGCGCGGTGAAGTGGAGCGTTAACCTCGACATGCCTGCGCTGTCGCTGCGCGGCGAATCTGCGCCAGCGACCGCGTTCGGCGGCGCGATTGTCGGCGGCGATAACGGCCGCGTCAGCGCGGTGATTATGAATCAGGGCCAGCTTATCTGGCAGCAGCGTATCTCTCAGCCGAGCGGCGCGACCGAAATCGATCGCCTGAACGACGTCGATACGACGCCGGTTATCGTCAACGGCGTGGTTTACGCGCTGGCGTATAACGGCAACCTGACCGCGCTCGATCTGCGCTCCGGCCAGATCCTGTGGAAGCGTGAAATCGGCGGCGTGAAAGATCTCATCGTCGATGCCGGTCGCATCTATCTGGTTGATCAGGATGACCGCGTGATCGCGCTGAATGCCGACGGCGGCGTCGCCATCTGGCGTCAGAGCGATCTGCTGCACCGCAACCTGACGGCGCCGGTGCTCTATAACGGCTATCTGGTGGTCGGCGACAGCGAGGGCTATCTGCACTGGCTCAATACCTCGGACGGTCGTTTCGTGGCGCAGCAGAAAGTCGACAGCGATGGCTTCCAGACCGAGCCGGTCGTCGCCAGCGATAAGCTGATCATTCAGGCCAAAGGCGGCGAGGTTTACGCGATTACGCGTTAACGCGCCACCGGAATTTGCCTTCCGTATAACGGCTCCTGACGCGTCAGGAGCCGTTTCGTTTTTAGTCAGGCATGATATTCTTAGCGCCTTCAGCCTGAACCCGGCGGTTAAAACCGTTATAATCACGCCATTCGGGCGATTAATTTTTTTATTGAGGCACTGTTATGATACCTGTGGTCGCGCTGGTTGGGCGTCCCAATGTGGGGAAATCCACGCTGTTTAACCGCTTAACGCGCACTCGTGATGCGCTGGTGGCGGATTTTCCTGGACTGACACGCGATCGCAAATATGGTCGCGCCGAAGTGGAAGGGCGCGAATTTATTGTTATTGATACCGGCGGTATCGACGGCACTGAAGAGGGCGTCGAAACGCGTATGGCTGAACAGTCGCTGCTGGCGATTGAAGAGGCGGACGTGGTGCTGTTTATGGTGGATGCGCGCGCGGGCGTCATGCCGGCAGACAAGCAGATCGCTAACCATATTCGCTCGCGCCAGAAACCGACGTTCCTGGTGGCGAACAAAACCGACGGCCTCGATCCCGATTCAGCGGTTGTCGACTTCTACTCGCTGGGTCTGGGTGAGATCCATGCTATCGCGGCATCGCACGGTCGCGGCGTAACCAGCCTGCTGGAAACCGCTTTGCTGCCGTGGATGGACGAAGTCGATCCGCGCGAAGTGACGGAAGAGGACGAGAACGAAGCCTACTGGGCGGCGCTGGCGGCGAAAGAGAGCGGCGAAGCGCCGGAAGAAGAGGAAGAAGAGGCGTTCGATCCCACCGGCCTGCCGATTAAGCTGGCTATCGTCGGTCGTCCTAACGTCGGCAAATCCACGTTGACCAACCGTATTCTCGGCGAAGATCGCGTTGTGGTTTACGATATGCCGGGCACCACGCGCGACAGCATCTACATTCCGATGCAGCGTGACGACCGCGAATATATCCTGATTGATACCGCGGGCGTGCGTAAGCGCGGCAAAATCACCGATACGGTGGAAAAATTCTCGGTCATTAAAACCCTGCAGGCGATTGAAGACGCCAACGTCGTATTGCTGGTGATCGACGCGCGCGAAGGCATCTCCGATCAGGATCTGTCGCTGCTCGGCTTTATCCTCAACAGCGGTCGTTCGCTGGTGATCGTGGTGAACAAGTGGGACGGACTGACGCAGGAGATCAAGGACGAGGTCAAAGAGACGCTGGACTATCGTCTCGGCTTTATCGACTTTGCTCGCGTACACTTTATCTCTGCGCTGCACGGCAGCGGCGTTGGCAACCTGTTTGAATCGGTTACCGAAGCCTACGACTGCTCGACCAAACGCGTTAACACCTCTATGCTGACGCGCATCATGAACATGGCCGCCGAAGATCATCAGCCGCCGCTGGTGCGTGGTCGCCGCGTGAAGCTGAAGTATGCGCATGCCGGCGGTTACAACCCGCCGATCGTGGTGATCCACGGTAACCAGGTGAAAGATTTGCCTGACTCTTACAAGCGCTATCTGATGAACTACTTCCGTCGTTCGCTTAACGTGATGGGCACGCCGATCCGTATTCAGTTCAAAGAGGGCGATAACCCCTTTGCGGGCAAGCGCAACTTGCTGACGCCGACGCAGCAGCGCAAGCGTAAGCGTCTGCTTTCGCATCTGAAGAAGAACAAGCGTTAAACCAAAGGGACCGAAAGGTCCCTTTGTTGTTTTCGGAGAAGGCAAACAGGCGGCGCGCTGATAACACATTTGGTTACTTTTGCGATTAACGGCAGGCCTGCACCAGAGCGCGTGAAAATTGAGCCGCTTAACGCTGGGTTTGTAGCAAAAATGCTATTGTCGCGTGTACTGCACGTTATAGATGTTCACCTCATAATGTACCAGGTGGTACAATCCTGCCCCGTATTGCGACGGGAGCGTCCACACCTCATTGTCTCCTTGTTCACAATGCCTGCATCCCGGACACAGGTCCGTACCATTACGAATTAAAATAAAGCGATATCCGACGCATCAGACGTCGTCACGCTTCAGAAGGCTGAGGCGCGGTGGCTTTATTTTTCCAGGAGAGTAAGTGTTATGGCTGAAACATCCTCCCGATCCGGCAAAGGATTGGGTATCTGGTCGATTTTGCTGGGGCTGGTGCTGCTGGCGATCGGCCTGTTCTTTGCAATTGGCGGCGGCAAGCTGGTCTCGCTGGGCGGCAGCTGGTATTTCCTGATTGCAGGCATTGTGATGCTGCTGTCGGCGATCCAGTTCTTCCGCCGCAAGTCCTCAGCCGTCGTGCTGTTTATTGTGGTTTTCGTCGGCACGCTGATTTGGGCGCTGGCGGATGCGGGCTGGTCCTTCTGGCCGCTGGTATCGCGCCTGATGGTGCCGTCGGGCCTGATGCTGCTGGCGTTTCTCACCTGGCCTGCGCTGCGCAAGCGCGAAGGTAAATCCTCGCTGGCGAAGGTCTCTTACGTGCTGTCAGCGGTGATCGCCGTCGGCATGGTCGGCACGCTGGTGCAGATGTTCCAGCCGCATCCCACCGTGGCCTTCACCGGCAAAGCGCTGCCGCTGATCCCGGTCGATAAGAGCAAACCGCAGCAGGACTGGAATAACTATGGCCGCACGCCGGGCGGCGACCGTTTTGCCGCCATCGATCAGATCACGCGCGATAACGTAAAAGATCTCAAAGTGGCCTGGACCTTCCACACTGGCGATACGCCGATCAGCCCGACCGGCAACGGGGCGGAAGATCAGCAAACGCCGCTGCAGATTGGCAACACGCTCTATCTCTGTACGCCGCACAATAACGTGATTGCGGTAGAAGCGGACAGCGGCAAGCAAATTTGGAAACGCGAAATCAACGCGAAAGCGGAAGTCTGGCCGCGCTGCCGCGGTCTGGCCTACTTTGATGCCACCAAACCGCTGACTCAGCCGAGCAAGCCTGGCTCGACGCCGGTACCGGCAGTTAGCCTGGCGGCAGGCGATAGCTGCCAGCGTCGTATTCTGATGAACACCATCGATGCGCGTCTGATCGCGATTAACGCCGACAACGGCGAGTTCTGCGAAAACTTCGGCGACCACGGCGTGGTTAACCTGAAAGAGGGGCTGGGCGAAGCGCAGGATCCGAAATATCAGCTGACGTCAGCGCCGACGCTGGCAGGCACCACGGTAGTCGTGGGCGGTCGCGTCGCGGATAACGTCCAGACGGATATGCCGGGCGGCGTGCTGCGCGGTTTCGATGTGATCACCGGCAAGCAGCGCTGGGCGTTTGACCCAGGCAATGTCGATCCGAACGCCGTGCTGATGCCGGGCCAGGATTACAAACGCAGCACCCCGAACTCCTGGGCGCCGATGTCATACGATCCGGCGATGAACACGGTATTCATCCCGATGGGCAGCTCTTCGGTGGATCTGTGGGGCGCGAACCGCACCGAACTGGACCATAAATATGGCGCCTCCGTTCTGGCGCTGGATGCGACCACGGGCAAAGAGAAGTGGGTCTACCAGACCGTTCATAACGATCTGTGGGACTTCGATCTGCCGATGCAGCCGAGCCTGGTCGATTTCCCGATGAAAGACGGCACCACCAAACCAGCGGTGGTTATCGGCGGGAAAACCGGCATGATCTTCGTGCTGGATCGCGAAACCGGCAAGCCGCTGACGAAAGTCGAAGAGCTGCCGATGCCGCAGGGCCATATCCCGAACGAGCAGTACACCAAAACGCAGCCGCATTCGACTGAGATGCCGCAGATCGGCAACCAGACGCTGACCGAGTCGGACATGTGGGGCGCGACGCCGTTCGATCAGCTGGCGTGCCGCATCGCCTTTAAATCGATGCGCTACAACGGCTTGTTCACCGTGCCGGATACCGACAAGTCGCTCAGCTTCCCGGGTTCCCTCGGCGGTATGAACTGGGGCAGCATGTCGTTTGATCCGAACAATCAGTACATGTTCGTCAACGATATGCGTCTCGGCCTGTGGGTGCAGATGATCCCGGCAGATACCAGTAAAATCTCTCGCGGCAGCAACGGCGGCGAAGCGATCAATACCGGCATGGGCGCGGTGCCGCTGAAAGGCACGCCATACGCGGTCAACAAAAACCGCTTTATGTCGCCGCTGGGCATTCCTTGTCAGGCGCCGCCGTTCGGCACGCTGTCGGCGATCGATATGAAGACGCGTAAAATCGTCTGGCAGGTACCGGTCGGCACCGTGCAGGATACCGGTCCGTTCGGTATTAAAATGCACGCGCAGATGCCGATCGGCATGCCGACGCTGGGCGGTACGCTGGCAACGCAGGGCGGACTGGTGTTTATCGCCGGTACGCAGGACTACTATCTGCGCGCCTTCGACAGCTCTACGGGTAAAGAGGTATGGAAAGCCCGTCTGCCGGTGGGTAGCCAGGGCGGTCCGATCAGCTATGTTTCACCGAAAAACGGTAAACAGTACATTCTGATCTCCGCAGGCGGCGCGCGTCAGTCGCCGGATCGCGGCGATTACGTGATTGCCTACGCGCTGCCGTAACGGCAAAGCGTCATTAACAAAACCCTGCGCTCCGGCGTGGGGTTTTTTATTTGGCGCACAATAAAGTGTAAGCGTGGCAGCAATTGCAAAAGCGTATGGGAAGCGGGTCGCTAAGTGGCGGCGTGCCGGTTGGGCAGGAAAGAGAAGAGGTTATAATCGCGACGGCGCTTGAGGTTTCTGCCTTGAGCGATCGGCAAGCTGATTGTGAGGCAGAAAAGAGAAAGCCCCGTAGTTAATTTTCATTAACCCACGAGGCTGCCCAACTGTCCCAACAACAGCAGGGTAGCCTCTTACCGCGCTCTGCGCAAGGAGGAGTGACCATGAAATTGCCACAGCTAACGCTGGTTTTTTGCGTATTACTGGTGTGTCTCACACTTTTAATCTTTACCTGGCTGACGCGGAAATCGCTGTGCGAAATCCGCTACCGGGACAACCAGCGCGAGGTGGCTGCTTCGATGGCTTACGAATCTGGTAAGTAGCAACCGGAAGGCGGGGAATGATCCCCGCCTTTACCGGCTGTTGGCTGGACAGGCCTGAAGCGCCTTCATAAGGCCGCCATCTCTGTGGCGGCCTTTTTTATTGCGCTGGATCGTCGCCGTCGCGCCAGAGCGCATCCAGCTCCGGCGGCGCGACCTGCTCCGGAATCAACAAGACGATAGTGCCGATTTCGCGGTGCGTGGCGTAGCTGATCTGTATGCGGAAGTAGCGCTGATCGCTACGCCCGATCTCCGGCGCTTTATCTTCAGGTTCGCCCAGCGGCAGCGCCTGTTCCAGAACCTGACAGACGCGCTGCTTTTGCGGCTGCGGCAGCTGAGCCAGCGCGAAACGCCGTGCGCCGCGCAGGCCGGGAATAAAGGCCAGTCCGCCTTCGCGCTCGACTTCAATCACCGCGTCGTCGGTCAGCTCGGGAAGAGAACTCATAGCACGCCAACCTCCTTCCACGCCTGTTCGATCGACTGCGCCACTGAACGATTAAAGCGGCTTTCGCCGTGCTGAATGGTCAGCTGCGCGAAGGTGCTAAAATCGGCGTCCTGCGGCAGCGATTTGTCGCACACCGTATCGTACCAGGCCTGACCCGCCTGCTCCCAGGCATAGCCGCCCAGCGCTTTCGCCGCCAGGTAAAAGGCGCGGTTGGGTATGCCGGAATTCAGATGCACGCCGCCGTTGTCTTCACGCGTCTTAATATAGTGATCCATATGCGCAGGCTGCGGATCCTTGCCCAGCATCGGATCGTCATAGGCAGTGCCCGGCTCCGCCATCGAGCGCAGCCCACGTCCGTTAATACCGCTCGCCAGCAGGCCTTCGCCAATAATCCAGTCGGCCTGGTCCGCGCTCTGCTTCAGATGGAACTGCTTCACCAGTGAGCCGAAGACGTCTGACAGCGACTCGTTTAGCGCGCCCGCCTGCTCGAAATAGATCAATCCAGCTTCTGTCTCGGTAACGCCGTGCGCCAGCTCGTGCGCCACCACGTCGATGGCGATAGTAAAGCGATTAAAGATTTCGCCATCGCCGTCGCCGAACACCATCTGCTGTCCGTTCCAGAAGGCGTTTTGATACGCCTTGCCGTAGTGAACGGTACCGAGCAGCTTTAGCCCCTGATTGTCGAGGGAGTTGCGCTGATAGATTTGCCAGAAGAAGTCGTAGGTTACGCCAAGATAATCCCAGGCTTCTCGGGCGGCGACATCGCCAGTGTCAGGCAGACCTTCGCTGCGTAGCAGCTCGCCTGGCAGGTTCTGGGTGTTTTTCGCATCGTAGATTTCGCGCTCTACATGGCCGCCCGTCGCCGTCTGCGGCGCAACCGGCTTTTGCCAGTTCTCCGCCATCAGATGCTGAACGTGCATCAGCGTACGGCGCGCATAGTCCTGTTGATGACTGGAACCGTGGGTGACGATGTTACGCAAGATATAGGGAGGAATAACGCTATAAGACATACCCGACTCCTTGGCACAAGTAATGTGCCAAAAAGTATAGTCTTTGTTCAGGAAGCGGTTTTACGGCGGCGTTTTTTTTCCGGCAGCAGGCTGGTCACCTGGCTTTCCACCCAGCCGTCGTCGAGACGCGTGCGCAGTGTATCGCCGCTCTGCAGCTGGGCGGTTTTTTTCACCACCTGGCCGGTGCTATCGGTCGTGACGCTGAAGCCGCGCGCCAGCGTCGCCAGCGGACTGACGCCTTCCAGCTGCGCGGCAAGGGTCGCAAAGCGCTGTCTGTCGCGGTTAAGCATCTTTTCCATGCTCTGCTGCAGGCGATAGTGCATCTGTTCCAGCTGGCGCTGCGCCTGAAACAGACGCGGCTGCGGCTGGTGCGCGACGAGCCGCTGCGCGAGACGATCCTGCTGCCGCAGGCTCTGACGCAGCCGATTTTCCATCGCTTCGTTCAGCCGCTGTTGCAGGCGGAACAGGGCGGTCTGCTGTCGTGCCAGGCGGAGCTGCGGATGCTGCTGTTGCAGGCGATGATCGAGACGGGAGAAGCGGCGTTGTTGCTGCGCCAGATAGTAATCCATCGCCATTTCCAGGCGTTGTTGCTGTGAGAGCAACTGTCGCAGCAGTTCTGTCTGGTTTCTGCTCACAATTTCAGCAGCGGCGGACGGCGTCGGCGCGCGCAGGTCGGCGACGAAATCGGCGATGGTGACGTCGGTTTCATGGCCGACGGCGCTTACTACCGGAATACGGCTGGCGAAAATAGCGCGCGCGACGCGCTCTTCGTTGAAGCTCCAGAGATCTTCCAGCGAGCCGCCGCCGCGGCCGACGATCAGCACGTCGCACTCTGCGCGCTGGTTCGCCAGCTCAATCGCGCGCACGATAGCGGCCGGCGCGTCGGCACCCTGGACCGGCGTAGGATAGATAATCACCGGCAGCGAAGGATCGCGGCGGTGCAGCACGCGCAGCACGTCATGCAGCGCCGCGCCGGTCGCCGAGGTGATCACGCCGACCTGTTTCGCCGGCTCGGGCAGCGGCTGTTTATGCTGCTGGTCGAACAGGCCTTCGCTCGCCAGCTTCGCCTTCAGCAGCTCGAACTGCTGCTGCAGCGCGCCTTCGCCCGCCGGATGCATGCTTTCGATAATCAGCTGATAGTCGCCGCGCGGCTCATAAAGCGTAATGGTGGCGCGCACCAGAATCTGCTGGCCGTGCTGCGGACGGAAGGTGACGCGGCGGTTGCTGTTACGAAACATCGCGCAGCGCACCTGCGCGCCGTCATCCTTCAGCGTGAAGTACCAGTGGCCCGACGCGGGCTGAGAAAAGTTGGAGATCTCCGCGCTCAGCCACACCGATCCCATCTCCTGTTCCAGGAGCTGGCGCACCGTGGTGTTCAGGCGGCTGACGGTAAAAACATTGGCGACTGGCGGTAGCGACATGTGATGGAGATCAAATAGTAAATCAGAGGGTTAATTAACCGATACTACATGGCTGCTGGCGAGGATCAAGACTTTTTCTAAAATAATGCTGGAGGCAAACGATTACGGCCTGTATAATGCCGCGGCAATATTTTATCTGTTCTCATTCACCCCAGGTTGAGATATTGCCATGCTAAGAATCGCTAAAGAAGCCCTTACTTTCGACGACGTTCTGCTCGTTCCTGCTCACTCCACCGTTCTGCCTAACACGGCCGATCTCAGCACTCAGCTGACGAAAAACATTCGTCTGAACATCCCGATGCTCTCCGCCGCTATGGATACCGTAACCGAAGCGGGACTGGCTATTGCGCTGGCGCAGGAAGGCGGTCTGGGCTTTATCCACAAAAACATGTCGATTGAGCGCCAGGCGGATGAAGTTCGCAAGGTGAAGAAACATGAAAGCGGCGTGGTAACCGAACCGCAAACTGTCCTGCCGACCACGACGCTGGCGGAAGTGAAAGCCCTGACCGAGCGCAATGGCTTTGCCGGTTATCCGGTCGTGAATGAAAGCAACGAACTGGTCGGTATCATCACCGGCCGCGACGTGCGCTTCGTTACCGATCTGACGCAGCCGGTTACCGCGGTGATGACGCCGAAAGAACGTCTGGTCACGGTGAAAGAGGGCGAGGCGCGTGACGTCGTGCTGCAGAGAATGCACGAAAAACGCGTCGAGAAAGCGCTGGTGGTGGACGACAGCTTCCATCTGCTCGGCATGATCACCGTTAAAGACTTCCAGAAAGCCGAACGTAAGCCAAACGCCTGTAAAGATGCGCAGGGCCGTCTGCGCGTTGGCGCGGCAGTAGGCGCGGGCGCAGGCAACGAAGAGCGCGTTGACGCGCTGGTCGCCGCTGGCGTCGATGTACTGCTGATCGACTCGTCGCACGGTCACTCAGAAGGCGTGCTGCAGCGTATCCGCGAAACCCGCGCAAAATATCCTGACCTGGAAATCATCGGCGGCAACGTCGCGACCGGCGCAGGCGCGCTGGCGCTGGCGGAAGCGGGCGTGAGCGCGGTGAAAGTCGGTATCGGCCCGGGTTCTATCTGTACAACCCGTATCGTCACCGGCGTGGGCGTGCCGCAGATCACCGCCGTTTCCGACGCGGTGGAAGCGCTGGAAGGCACCGGCATTCCGGTTATCGCCGACGGCGGTATCCGTTTCTCCGGCGACATCGCCAAAGCGATCGCCGCTGGCGCGGCAGCCGTTATGGTCGGCTCTATGCTGGCCGGTACGGAAGAGTCGCCGGGCGAAATCGAACTCTATCAGGGCCGCTCTTTCAAATCTTACCGCGGCATGGGTTCGCTGGGCGCGATGTCCAAAGGCTCTTCCGACCGCTACTTCCAGAGCGATAACGCCGCTGACAAACTGGTTCCGGAGGGCATCGAAGGCCGCGTCGCCTATAAAGGCCGCCTGAAAGAGATCGTTCACCAGCAGATGGGCGGCCTGCGCTCCTGTATGGGCCTGACCGGCTGCCAGACCATCGATGACCTGCGCACCAAAGCAGAGTTCGTCCGCATCAGCGGCGCCGGCATCAACGAAAGCCACGTGCACGATGTGACCATCACCAAAGAGTCACCGAACTACCGTATGGGATCCTGATCCCGTAAGATTTATCGCCCGGCATAAGCCGGGCGCTTTCATTATCAAGTTACCCGCTCTGGAAACGCCTCAATGACGACGGAAAATATTCATAAGCATCGCATTCTGATTCTCGATTTTGGTTCTCAATACACGCAGCTGGTCGCGCGCCGCGTACGCGAGCTGGGCGTGTACTGCGAACTCTGGGCATGGGATGTCACCGAAGAGCAGATCCGCCAGTTCAACCCGAACGGCATCATTCTTTCCGGCGGCCCGGAAAGCACCACCGAACTCAACAGCCCGCGCGCGCCGGAGTATGTCTTCAATGCGGGCGTACCGGTGCTCGGCGTCTGCTACGGCATGCAGACCATGGCGATGCAGCTGGGCGGCAAAGTCGAAGGTTCTAACGAGCGTGAGTTCGGCTATGCGCAGGTGGAAGTGCTGACGCCGAGCGCGCTGATCCGCGACATCGAAGACGCCATCAGCGCCGCAGGCAAACCGCTGCTCGACGTCTGGATGAGCCACGGCGATAAAGTGACCGCTATTCCGTCCGACTTCGTCACCGTCGCCAGCACCGAAACCTGTCCGTTTGCCATCATGGCTAACGAAGAGAAGCGTTTCTACGGCGTGCAGTTTCATCCGGAAGTCACGCATACTCGCCAGGGTCTGCGCATGCTGGAGCGTTTCGTGCTCGACATCTGCGAATGCGAAGCGCTGTGGACGCCGGCGAAAATTATCGAAGACGCGGTTGAGCGTCTGCGCGAGCAAATCGGCAACGATAAAGTCATTCTCGGCCTGTCAGGCGGCGTGGACTCTTCCGTGACCGCAATGCTGCTGCACCGCGCCATCGGCGATCGCCTGATCTGCGTCTTCGTCGACAACGGTCTGCTGCGTCTGAACGAGGCGGAGCAGGTGCTGGATATGTTCGGCGATCACTTCGGTCTGAATATCGTTCACGTTCCGGCTGAGGCGCGCTTCCTCGACGCGCTGGCGGGCGAAAACGATCCGGAAGCCAAGCGTAAAATCATCGGCCGCGTGTTCGTCGAAGTGTTCGACGAAGAGGCGAGCAAGCTGACCGATGTAAAATGGCTGGCGCAGGGCACCATCTATCCCGACGTTATCGAGTCCGCCGCTTCCGCGACCGGCAAAGCGCACGTGATCAAATCCCACCACAACGTGGGCGGCCTGCCGAAAGAGATGAAGCTGGGCCTGGTCGAGCCGCTGAAAGAGCTGTTCAAAGATGAAGTGCGCAAGATCGGCCTGGAGCTGGGTCTGCCGTACGATATGCTCTATCGCCATCCGTTCCCGGGCCCGGGCCTCGGCGTGCGCGTGCTGGGTGAAGTGAAAAAAGAGTATTGCGATCTGCTGCGTCGCGCCGATGCGATCTTTATCGAAGAGCTGCGCAAAGCGGATCTCTACAACAAAGTGAGCCAGGCGTTCACCGTCTTCCTGCCGGTGCGTTCCGTGGGCGTGATGGGCGACGGTCGTAAATATGACTGGGTCGTCTCGCTGCGCGCAGTCGAGACCATCGACTTTATGACCGCGCACTGGGCGCATCTGCCGTATGATTTCCTCGGCCGCGTCTCTAACCGCATCATCAACGAAGTCAACGGCATCTCCCGCGTGGTCTACGATATCAGCGGCAAGCCGCCAGCGACCATTGAGTGGGAATAAGCTTTCCGCTTACACTGAAGCGCGTTGATTAATTCCTCGCCAGCCTGTCGTCAGAGAGGCTGGCGATTTTCTTTCCGCTTTTCACTCCAGGAAATACCTATGCTGCCACTTAAGGCCGTGAGCCTCTGCATTCTGCTGGTGATCCTGCTGTCGCTGGGCGCCAGCCTGGCGCAGGCGACGCGCCACGGCGACCTCTCAGGCGGGCAGGGCGGCTGGTGGTCGGCGCGACGCGACTCCGCTGGTCTGGCGCCCGATCCGCAGCGCTACGCGGCGCAGGCGATCGTGCAGGTCTACGCCGCGCCGACCTACGGCTGGAAAGGGGCGGTGGCGGTGCATCCGTGGATTATCTTCAAGCGCGCAGGCGAGACGCGCTACAACCGCTATGAGGTGATTAGCTGGGGCAGCGGCGATAAAGTGCGACGCAACAGCAATTTGCCGGACGGCTACTGGTATGGGGCGAAACCGCGTCTGCTGGTGGAGCACCGCGGCGAGGCGGCGGAGGCGATGATCCCGCGCATCGAGGCGGCGATCCGCTCCTATCCCTGGCCGAATATCTATCACGCCTGGCCAGGACCGAACAGCAATACCTTTCTCGCCCATATCGGACGTGAAGTGCCGGCATTGAAACTCGACATGCCCGCCAACGCGCTCGGCAAAGATTACCGGCCGCTGTGGCGTCCAATTGGCCTGCCGCCGTCGGGGCGCGGCATTCAGGTTTCCGTACTGGGCGTCGCCGGCGTAACGCTCGGCGCGGAAGAGGGTTTTGAGCTGAACGTGCTGGGTCTGAATATGGGCGTGGATTTTACGCCGCTGCGCCTGCGTCTGCCATTTATTGGCGGCATCGGCGGCGACAACGTGCAGCAGGACAATCCGCCGGGCTGACGCCCGGCGCAGGCGTCAGCAAACGCCGAAATCGCCCTCTTCATGGTAGAGGTTGACGCTGTCCGCCTTTACCTCGATCTCTTTTTTCGTGGCGTCATCGACGCGCGCGCACCATAACGTCTCGCCTTCCACGCGCAGCACCAGCATCTTCGGGCCGCCGGTTTTCGACTGCACAAAATCATCGGGTTTAAACATGCTTTTCTCCTTGGGTTTTAAGGAAGTGTAGGGCGCGCCGCGCGCCTCTGCATAACATTTTTTGCGGCGCCTCTTCCATGATTTTTCATGGAATTCCCTCTCTAAAACGGATTGAGGCATGATGCTGCGCAGACAGCATTAGGTGGCATGGTTGTCAGTTGACAACCTATCGGTTTTGGCGTAAGGTGCAGACAAAATGGAAAGAAGACGGCATCCAGATAAAGAGATTGAAGCGGCGCTGCGTCATGCCGAAGCTTACGGATGGCAAATAGTGGCGATGGGACATCATGGGTGGGGAAAAATGTATTGCCCTACGTATTCGGCGACATGTCGCTGCGGAGAGTTTTGCATCAGCGTGATTTGGTGCACGCCGCGTAATGCCTTTAACCATGCGCGTGCGCTGCGCCGGGTAGCCGATAAGTGCATTGCGGTGCGCAAACTGCATTAAGGAGCCAGCATGGAATATATCTTTACGCTGCGTTTTCAGTTGCCGAAACCGCTTTTGTCGGAAGAACAACTGCTGCAGCGGCTTATTGAAGCAGGATGCGACGATGCGCTGGTAGGGTTAGGGGTGCCAGGAAAAGTGGCGCTGGAGTTTACGCGTGACGCCTCCAGCGCGAAGCGGGCGGTCCTGAGCGCCATTCAAAATGTGCAGAGCGCGGTGCCGGATGCGCAGCTCATCGAAGCGGCGCCCGATTTTGTCGGCCTGACCGATGTGGCCGACATCATCGGCGTTTCTCGCCAGAATATGCGCAAGCTGATGCTGAGCCACAGCCCGCACTTCCCACCGCCGGTACACGACGGCAAAACCGCGCTCTGGCATCTGGCGGACGTGCTGGAATGGCTGGAGCAGCGCGGCAGCTACGCCATTCCTGCCGGGACGCGCGATCTGGCGCAGGTGACGCTGCGGCTTAACCTGCAGCAGGCGATGCAGCGCTATGCGCACTGCCTCGCCGCCGCCGCTGAGGTCGGCAATCAGTGATGCAGCAGAAACAGCGTCGCCAGGCCAAGGAAAATAAAGAAGCCGCCGGTATCGGTAATGGCGGTAATCAGTACGCTGGAGCCTACCGCCGGGTCGCGCTTCAGTTTGGTCATGATCAGCGGGATCAAGACGCCCATTAGCGCCGCCAGCAGCAAATTCAGCACCATTGCCAGCATCATGACGCCGCCCAGTTCCAGATTGTCATACATCAGCCAGGTGATCAGCCCCATGGTGCCGCCCCAGAACAGGCCGTTAAGCAGCGCCACGCCCAGCTCGCGCGCAATCAGAAACGAGAAGTTGCCCGGCTCGACCTGATGCAGCGCCAGCGCGCGCACAATCATGGTAATGGTCTGATTGCCGGTGTTGCCGCCGATGCCAGCGACAATCGGCATCAGCGTCGCCAGCGCCACCAGCTGCGAGATGGTATCTTCAAATAAACCGATAACGCGCGACGCGATAAAGGCGGTACAGAGATTGATCGCCAGCCAGGCCCAGCGGCGGCGCACCGCTTTGCGCACCGGCGCGAACACATCCTCTTCCTGACTGATACCGCCCATGCGGCGAATATTGCTCTCATTCTCTTCGTTAACCAGGTCGACCACGTCCTCAATGGTGACGCGTCCGATCAGCTTGCCTTTGGCGTCAATGACCGCGGCGGAGATCAGGTTATAGCGCTCAAAAGCGCCCGCTGCGTCTTCGGCCTTGTCGTTGAGCTGGAAGGTGGTGGGCGAGGTGTTCATCACCTCCTCGACGCGTTTTTTCGGCTTGTTGAGCAGAATATCGGTCAGTGAGAGCTCGCCCAGCAGCAGGTTGTCATCATCGGTGATAAAAATCTTGTCTGTGCCGTTCGGCATGCTTTTTCGGTGGCGCAGATAGCGCTGCACCGTCGCCAGCGTGACGTCGGCGCGCACCGTCAGGATATTGAAATCCATAATGCGCCCGACGCGATCGCGATCGAAATCGACCACGCTGAGCACGCGCGCGCGCTGGCCTGGCTCCAGCGAAGCGAGCAGACGACCCGTCAGGTCGCGCGGCAGGTAGCGCGCCAGCCACACCTGATCGTCAATATCGAGCGGTTCGATGGCGCGCAGAATGTCGCGGTCGCTCATCTCTTCCGTCAGGCTGGCCCAGACGGTTTCCGACGCTTCAACCAGCACATGGCCGCGTTTCGCGACGGGCACCAGCCGCCACAGCGCCTGGCGCGCCTCTTCCGGCAGCGCTTCGAGGATATCGGCTAAATCCGCTGCGTGCAGCTGAGCGATATCCTGCTCCAGCGCAGCCTGGTGCGCCGCATTTTCACGTTGCTGTTCAGGGCTGCGATCGCCAGATTTCTCCAGCAGCGCGTCCACCAGATCCGGCTCACTGAGCAGCAGCGTCAGAATGCGATGACGAATTTCACTTAAACGTTGAGTATGCGAGGCAGACATAACGAGTCCTTTGTGTCTGAAAGTTACAGCACGAAGTGTAGCGTTTCGCCTCGCAAAAGGACGCAAAAAAAGACGCGGTTATTCAGACTGCGTTTAGCTGGAAGATGCAGAGGACATAAAAGGTTAACGGCTGTCGCGGATAGCGGTGCTCAACGGGGCGGCGTCCGGCGCAGCTTTTTTCTGCTGATGATGTTCAAAAGCGGCAGGCAGGATAAAGATCAGACGGCTGAAGAGAATAATAAAGCTAATCAGTAAAACGATCCGGGTAAAGGAACTGGTTTTGGCACGTCTTCGGGAAGGGATGGCGCTGTTCACGCGAGGTGTTTCCTGTAATGACCCTGTTGGGCGATGGCAATATTTAGTCATATCGCTGCGTCGAAATCAATCAATGATTAAAAAAAGAGCAGGGTGAAGGGGCCGCGTGCGCAGCCCCGCTTTACAGGCTGGCTTTTTGCGCCAGCAGCGTGGCGAAGCGGCAGCTGATACGGTTGCCCTGTTCGTCGCGCTTATGCAGCTGACCGACATGTTCGTTATATTTCAGGATGTGCCAGTTGCGGTAGTAGTGGCTCAGCTCGCCCGATTTAAAGGTAAAGGGGAACGCGAGCGGGCAGGGGTAATCGTCAGTGCTCATCGCTGCGACAATCAGGTTATGCCCGTCTCTCACCGTGCTCGCCTGCATATCGGCGATCAGTTGCGGAATGGTCTCCGGCTGCAGGAACATCATCACCACGGTGGAGAGCACGAAGGTGTAACCGCCGTTAAAACGCGTCTGGTTGAGATCGCGCTGCTCGGTATGAATATTGGTAATGCCTTCCTGAGCGACGATCTGCTCAAGACGCGCCAGGCTGGCGGGATTGTGATCCCAGGCGGTGACGTCAAAGCCGTTCTGACTGAGAAACAGGCTGTTGCGGCCGTTGCCGCAGCCGAGATCCAGCGCTTTGCCTGGATTCAGATGCGGCAGCGCCGCCAGCACTTCAGAGTGGGTCGGCGTCAGGCCATAGGTTTCGGCAAAATAGTTTTCTTTAATCATGGTTCGCTTTTATCAGATGGGCGCAGGCGCCCATCTCCTCAGGCTTCTTCTTCCAGCGTCAGCTTCCAGCCGGTAACCTCGGTCCAGTAGGTCTGCTCACGCTCCAGATCGAGCTGCACCAGGTTGTTCTGGCTGAAATAGCCCGCCGGGAACGTCAGCGTCCAGTGGCCTTCGTCGGTGGTCAGCTTAAGCGAGTCGGGACGCGTAGTCGCCTGACGCTGATTGTTGAGTAAGGTGCCAAGGCGCAGCAGGAACAGCAGCGGCAGGAACTGTTTTTTCTTGAACAGCGTCACGCGCGGCAGATCCTCGACCTTGACGGCTTTGCGATGAAAGCGTACCAGCGCCGCCAGCAGCGTTTGCTGATCCTGGTTAAAGCCAGGCAGATTGGTGTTTTGCAGGATATAGGCGGAGTGGCGCTGCATGCCGCTGTGGTTGATGGTGAGGCCCACTTCGTGCAGCATCGCCGCCCACTTCAGCAGCGCCGCCAGCTGCGGGTTCGCCAGCTTAGGATTTTGATCGCGCCACTGTAGATAGAGCTGATCGGTGGTATCCAGCACGCGACGCGCCTGGTCGTTATCGATCGCGTAGTGGTTCGCCAGGCTCTGCGCCGTACGGCTGCGGATATCCTGATGGCGGAAGCGGCCCTCCATCTCGTAAAGCACGCCTTCGCGCAGCGCGCCGTCCGAGAGGCGCAGCTCGCGGATCGCCAGCGCGTCAAACACGCCGCAGATAATGGCCAGGCCCGGCACGAATACCGATTTTCGCTCTTCAGAGAGGCCCGGCAGGCTCAGCGCGCTGAAAGATTTATGCTTCATCACCTCGTCGTAGAGCATATCCAGCCGCTCTGGCGTGATCATTTTCTCTTTCTCGCCCATCGCCAGCAGCACTTCGCACGCCGCCTTAATGGTGCCCGACGCGCCCAGCGCGTACTGCCAGCCGTGCAGGCGATACTGCCACGCCAGCGTCTCCAGCTTCTGCGCCGCCGCCAGACGGGCACGGCGGAAGTTTTCGCGGCTGATCTCGCCGTTAGGGAAGTAGAGCTGGGCGAAACTGACGCAGCCCATGCGGCGGCTCTCGACCAGCTGCGGTTCGAAGTTCTCGCCGATCACCAGTTCGGTCGATCCGCCGCCGATGTCGATCACCAGCTTGCGGCCTTTTTCCGGCTGGGTATGTTCGACGCCCATAAAAATCAGGCGCGCCTCTTCATGGCCGGAAATGACCTCGATAGGGTAGGGGATCACCTCGGCCGCGCGCCGCAGAAACTCTTCTGCATTCACCGCCTGACGCAACGTGTGCGTGCCGACAATGGTGACGTTGCTGGCGCTGAAGCCCTGTAACCGCTCGGCAAACAGCGCCAGGCAGCTCAGCCCGCGCTCTATCGCCTCTTCGCTCAGGCGATTTTTGCTGTCGAGACCGTCAGCCAGATGGACGCGCTGCTTCAGACGGCCAAGCACCTGCAAAGCGCCATCCACCACGCGCGCAATGACCATATGAAAGCTGTTTGAGCCAAGATCGATTGCCGCAAATTCTTGCGGTCTCGGCGTACTCTTATGAGAAATGGGCATAGATTATTCAGGCTGTTCCAGTTTCTTGATGTAATCATAAATCGCCAGTTGAGAGCGGACCTTACGACGATTGCCGCGCGGAACATAGCGGTTCCCCAACTCTTTATCAACGATACGCGCTTTCACCGTATCACTAAACAGAATAGCGATGATGTCCAGAATGCGTTGCTTCACGCGCGGATCGAGGATCGATACCGCCACTTCGATGCGATGATCGATGTTGCGCGTCATCCAGTCAGCGGAAGAAAGGAAGACTTTTTTGTCGCCGCCATTCTCGAAAATATAGACGCGATCGTGCTCGAGATAGCGATCAACGATACTGATCACGCGGATATTTTCACTGATCCCAGGCAAGTCGGGGATCAGCGAGCACATGCCGCGCACCAGCAGATTCACCTTCACGCCTGCGCCCGACGCCGCATAGAGGCGATCGACCAGACCGTTATCCACCAGGTTGTTAATTTTCAGCGTAATCCCACACGGACGACCCTGCTGCGCATTGGCGATTTCCGCATCAACCAGCTGATAGAGCATCTGGCGCGAGTTTTGCGGCGAGACCATCAGATGCTCGAAGCTTACCGGACGATAGGGGTTCTCGATAAAGTTAAACACCCGGCGCACTTCATTGGTGATGCGTGCATCGGCGGTGAGCAGCGAATAGTCGGTATAGAGGCGCGCGGTTTTCTCATTGAAGTTGCCGGTGCCGATATGGGCGTAGCGCACCACTTCGTCGCCTTCCCGGCGCGAGATCAGGAACAGCTTGGCGTGAATTTTCAGGCCTGGCGCCGAGAAAATAACGTGCACGCCCGCTTCGGTTAAGCGCTTGGCCCAAGAAATATTGGCCTCTTCGTCGAAGCGCGCCTGCAGCTCCACCACCACGGTGACCTTTTTGCCGTTATAGGCGGCGTGTATCATCGCATCCATGATGCGCGAGCGTTTCGCCACGCGATAGATATTGATTTTAATCGCCAGCACGCTTGGATCGAAGGACGCCTGACGCAGCAGCTCCAGCACATGCTCGAAGGTGTGATAGGGGTAGTAGAGCAGAATATCGCGGTCGCGAATGGCGTCGAAGCCGTTGCGGAAGCCGTCAAAGCCGATGTGACGGATCTGCGGCAGCGGCCGGTTGACCAGGTTGCTTTTGCCGACGTCCGGGAAGCCGATAAAGTCTTTGAAGTTATGGTAGCGGCCGCCCGGCACGATGGAGTCGTAGTTGGAGATAGTCAGCTTATTACGCAGCAGCTCCACCATGGCGTCCGGCATATCGCGCTGATAGACGAAGCGCACCGGCTCGGCGGTCAGACGCTGCTTCAGGCTAGAGGACATCAGCTCCAGCAGGCTCGACTCCATCTCCGTCACCAGATCGTATTCCGCGTCGCGCGTCATCTTCATCGAGTAGGCGTTCAGCGCATCGTAATCGAAGAAGCCTTTAAAGATATCGTCGAGACAGTAACGCAGAATGTTGTCCAGCAGGATCATCGGTTTGCGGCGGCGCGGCGATTCAGCCGGCAGGTTTATGAAGCGCGGAACCTTATCGGACGGGATCTCCAGCAGCGCATAGCGAATATCGTCGCCGCGAATGATCTCTACCGCCAGATAGGTGTAATCATCCTTCAGGAATTCGGTGAGATCGGTGTCGTGATTAATCAGAATCGGCGTGATGTGCTGGCGTAAATCGTGTTTGAAATAGTGACGCAGCCACACCTGCTGATTGGCGGAAAGCTGGCGTTCGTTAATCAAAAAGATTTGATTGCGCGCCAGCTCCAGCAGCAGTTCGTTATAGAGGCCGTCGAATTCCTGTTCCGACTTCATCACGCGCTGCTGAATTTTCTTCAGCAGATGGCGCGGCAGGCCAGGCGATCCCTGCTCCTCGCCGATCAGGATGCGGCGTTTAAGGTCGGCAAAGCGTACCTTATAGAACTCATCAAGGTTATTGGAATAGATCCCCAGAAATCGCATACGCTCAATCAGCGGGTTGGTTTTATCGGCCGCTTCCTGTAAAACGCGCTCGTTGAAGGATAACCAGCTTAATTCTTTTTCTATATACAGCTTTTCCTGACCCATTCTGACTCCATATCGCGTTCGCAGGACTTAAAGAACCAGTGTCCATCATCATTATGGCGAGAGTATGGCAACCTTGTCCAACGTCAATAGTTGTCTTATCAACCAGCTACGGGCAACATAGCGGCTTAATACCGATCTCATTCAGAGCCGCATGAGCCTAAAGCATATTCCCGTCAACTTCAGCGACCGCCGTCGCCGCGCTATCGATCGCTTTACGCGACGCATGGTCACGTCCTGCGGCATCGCTATTCTGCTGCTGATGCTGCTGCTCTTTTTCTGGTTGATTTGGGTGGTCCTGCCGTTGTTCGTCGCGCCGGGCCTTCATACGCAGGCCACACAGCAGCTATGGGACAGCCAGCCCGCGCTGATAGTCGGTAATCAGGGCGATCGGGGCTGGCGTATTGGACGCGACGGCGCGGCGCGCTTTATTCCGCTTGACGGTCAGCCCGCCGAAACGCCGCTAATGCTGCGTCCGACGCCGCAGCAGGTGGTGAGCAGCGCCGATGGCCGCACGCTGTTGCTGAGCGCACAAAGCGGGATGCTGCTGCTGCAGCCCGCAGAGGGCGACTGGCGCTTTCCGCTCGGCGATACGCCTTTGAGCCTGCCTGGCGGCGCGGTGAAAACGATGGCGCTGGCGACGCTGAATGAAAATAAATGGCGGATCGCCCTTCTGACCGAGAAGGGGCTCAGCGTCATGACGCTCGCGCCTCAGCAGGCGCCGCGCGCGGTCGAGCTGCCGCAGGGGCATGCCGACCATCTGCTGCTGTCGCCGCAGGGCGATCTGCTCTATGCCAGCGAAGGCAATGTGCTGCGCGTCTGGCAGCTCGACGACGAGCGCGCGACCCTGCGTGAAACCGTAACCCTGGCGCAGCCGCCGCGCAGCCTGCATCTGCTGGCGGGCGGGCGAAGTTTGTTAATTCAGGATGGACGCGGCGTAACGCAGTGGTTTGCCATCGCTGGCGAGGAAGGGCCGCGGCTGCATGAAATCCGCACCTTCGTCGGCAGCAGCCCGACCGCGGCGATTATTACGGAACCGCAGCGTCGCGTCTTCGCCACCCTGGAGCCTGACGGCGCGCTGAAGCTGTTCGCCAGCAAGCAGCCCGGCCCGATCCTGCAGCGTCAGCTGGCGGCCGGCGTCACGCGCGCTGCCTTCTCGCCGCGCGGCGACGCGCTGCTGCTGGAGCGTGCCGGAAGCTGGCAGGTATTGCGTATCGATAATCCCTGGCCGGACGTCAGCTGGCGCAGCTTCTGGCAAAAAATCTGGTATGAAAACTATCCCGCGCCGGACTGGGTCTGGCAGTCCACCAACGCCGCAGACAGCTATCAGGCCAAGTTTAGCTTTATGCCGATGGTCGTCGGCACGCTGAAAGCAGCGGCGCTGTCGCTGCTGTTCGCCACGCCGCTGGCGCTGGCGGCCGCGATGTACACCGCCTGGTTTATGGCGCCAGGATTGCGCCGCTGGGTCAAGCCGGCGATTGAAATGATGGGCGCGCTGCCCAGCGTGGTGATCGGGCTTATCGCCGGACTCTGGCTGGCGCCGCATATCAGCCAGGCGCTGCTCGGGGTCTTGCTGCTGCCGCTGACGCTGGCGGCCACGCTGCTTATCTGCGGCGCGCTCAGCCGACATCTGCCGCCGCGCTGGCGTCAGCCGGGACGCGAGGTGATGCTGCTGCTGCCGCTGCTGCTGGTCGTGACGCTGGGCACCCTGATCGTTCCGACCTTGCTGATGCGCGACGCCGCGGAGTGGCTGCCGCACTACGAGCAGCGCAACCTGCTGGTGGCCGGGCTGGCGATGGGCTTTGCGCTGGTGCCGCTGATTTTCACCCTGTCGGAGGATGCGCTGTTCAGCGTGCCCGCGGCGCTGGGGCAAGGGTCGCTGGCGCTGGGCGCCACGCCGTGGCAGACCCTGACGCGCGTGGTGCTGCCGGGGGCGTCGGCGGGGATTTTCGCCGCGCTGATGATCGGCTTTGGCCGCGCGGTCGGCGAAACCATGATTGTGCTGATGGCGACCGGCAACACGCCGCAGAGTCAGGGCGGGCTCTTTTCCGGGCTACGCGCGCTTTCCGCTAATATCGCCATCGAGATGCCGGAAGCGGCGGCAGGCAGCGCGCACTACCGAATACTCTTTCTCAGCGCGCTGATGCTGCTGATCTTTACCCTGATCATCAATACGCTGGCCGAGCTGATCCGCCAGCGCCTGCGCCAGCGATACGGGCAGCATGAGGGCCAGGCATGAAGACGATGCGACAAAACGACCGCTGGCGCTGGCTGACCGCAGGCGCGGTCGCCGTCTGCCTGCTGGCCTTTACCCTGCTGATTGCGCTGCTGGCGTGGCAGGGAATGCGCGCCTTCTGGCCGCAGCGCGTCGACCTCTACCAGCTGATGCAGCCGGAAGGGCAGACCACGGCGCTGCTGGGCGAAACCCTGGAGCATCAGCCGAACTTTCCTGCGCCCGCGGCGCAAGGTGAGGCGTTGCCACCGGTCAGCCACGTTCACCGCTACCTGATCAAAACCGGCAACCGCGACTGGGACGCGCCCGATTTCCGCGTGATCTATGCGCGCGAGGCGCTCAGGGTCAGCCAGCCGAAAGAGGTGATGGTGCTGCAGCGGCGCAGCGGCGGCAATGCTTACGGCTGGTTCGCCGGCCTGCGTGAAGATAATGAGGCGCTGACGGCGCGCGATCCCGATGCGCTGCTGCATCAGCGGCTGGGGCAGGTGCGCGAACTGCTGCATAAAATTCATCGCATCCGTCATGTCGATCTGACCCGGCTCAACGATCAGCTGGCGGCGCTGGATGCGCGCGCCGATCGGCTGCGGCAGCAGCAGCAGTTCGATACGCGCGCGCTGTCGGAGTTCGAGGCGAACCAAGCGGCGCTGCAGCGCCGTTTCGCCCGTCTCAGCAGCCGGCTGGCCGATCTGCAGCGCGAGAGCCAGCGCGACGTGGTGATCCTGCGCGACGCGCAGCACCGCGAGCACGCCATTCCGCTGGCGCAGGTGGTCGAAGCCTGGCGTCCTAACGCCATGAGTGCGCAGCAGAAGCTGACGCACGCGCTGCGTCAGATCTGGCATTTCGTCAGCGATTCGCCCGCAGAGGGCGAGAGCGACAGCGGCGCGTTTCCGGCGATTTTTGGCACCGTACTGATGGTGCTGCTGATGTCGCTGGTGGTGATGCCGTTGGGCGTTATCGCCGCTATCTGGCTGCATGAGTATGCCGGGCGCAACGCCCTGACGCGGCTGGTGCGCATCGCGGTGGTCAATCTGGCGGGCGTGCCGTCGATCGTGTACGGCGTGTTCGGGCTGGGCTTTTTCGTCTGGCTGGCTGGCGGCACGCTCGATCAGCTCTTCTTTTCCCGCTCGTTGCCCAGTCCCACTTTCGGTACGCCGGGGCTGCTGTGGGCGTCGCTGACGCTGGCGCTGCTGACGCTGCCGGTGGTGATCGTCGCCACCGAAGAGGGACTGTCGCGCATCCCCGACTCGCTGCGTCAGGGCTCGCTGGCGCTGGGCGCCACCCAGGCGGAGACGCTATGGCACGTGGTGCTGCCGATGGCGCTGCCGGCGATGCTCACCGGCCTGATTCTGGCAATGGCGCGCGCGGCGGGAGAGACCGCGCCGCTAATGCTGGTGGGCGTAGTCAAGATGGTGCCGGAGCTGCCGGTCGACGCGGTCTTTCCCTGGCTGCATCTTGACCGCAAATTTATGCACCTCGGCTTCCAGATTTACGATCTCGCCTTTCAGAGTCCCAACGTCGAGGCGGATCGCCCGCTGGTTTACGCCACGGCGCTGCTGCTGGTGACCATTATTCTGTCGCTTAACCTGCTGGCGATGGCGCTGCGCCATCGGCTGCGCGAACGCTACCGGCTGATGACCCAATAAAAGATGATGACTATGATGCCCGACACCGAAACGGCGCTGACGCTAAACCACCTTTCGTTATGGTATGGCGACCGTCAGGCGCTGCATGATATTTCGCTGCGTATTCCCGAAAAGCGCATTACCGCGCTGATTGGGCCTTCCGGCTGCGGCAAATCGACGCTGCTGCGCTGTTTTAATCGCATGAACGACGTGGTGGACAGCTGCCGTATCGAAGGCGAAATTCTGCTGGGCAGCCACGACATTATGCAGCCGGCGCAGGATCTCTCGGCGCTGCGCCGCCGGATCGGCATGGTGTTTCAGCGTCCCAATCCGTTTCCTAAGTCGATTTATGAAAATGTGGTGTACGGCCTGCGGCTGCAGGGCGTGCGCGACAGGCGAGTGCTGAACGAGGCGTGCGAACGCGCGCTGCGTGCCGCGGCGCTGTGGGGCGAGGTGAAGGATCAGCTGGGACAAAACGCGCTGACGCTCTCTAGCGGCCAGCAGCAGCGGCTGGTGATCGCGCGCGCCATCGCTATCGAACCGGAAGTCCTGCTGCTGGACGAGCCGACGTCGGCGCTCGATCCTATCTCGACGCTGGTGATTGAAGAGCTGATGACCACGCTGAAGCAGCACTTCACGCTGGTGCTGGTCACCCACAATATGCAGCAGGCGTCGCGCGTCTCCGACTACACCGCCTTTATGCATCAGGGCGCGGTGGTGGAGTTCGATGAAACGGACCGCATCTTTACCTCGCCGCGCAACCGGCGCACCGAGGATTACATTACCGGGCGCTACGGCTGAGGTAGCGGTACGTGTTCTCACAGGCAGCTAACACAGTCAAAACGTAGCTGGCATGGGCAGAAGAGCAAAGCGTCCTGCGCCAGGGACAAAAACGCCGGGAGCGTTTTTGAACAGCGCAGAGCGCTGGCCCGTTTACGGGCGCACCTCAGGGAGGAGGTGCGTGTCCGCGCAGGACGAGCGCGTATGGATACCTTGAGCGGCTTTGCGATCGGTCCATGCCATCTACGTAAGCACGGATGAATCAAACAGCTTTATGCCTTAGTCGTACGCGTAGCCCTGCGGCGGCAGCGGCTGATTATCCAGCCAGGCCTTGCCTTCGCGCATCGCTAACCGACCCTCGACAAACCAGCTAATCACCAGCGGATAGATCGCATGCTCCTGATGCTGCACGCGCGCGGTGACTTCGTCTTCACTGTCGTCAGGGAAAACCGGCACGCGAGCCTGCAGTATCACCGGGCCGCCGTCCAGCTCGTCGGTCACGAAATGCACCGACGTGCCGTGTTCGGCGTCGCCGTTCGCCAGCGCCTGACGATGGGTGTGCAGGCCAGGGTACTTCGGCAGCAGAGAAGGGTGAATATTGAGCAGGCGATCCTGATAATGCGCGACAAAGGCGCTGCTCAGGATGCGCATATAACCCGCCAGCACCACCAGATCCGGCGCGTACGCGTCGATCTCCCGCATCAGCTGACGATCAAAGGCTTCGCGATCGGGGAAATCGCCCGCCGCCAGCGCATGGGCCGGCACGCCCGCGTCGCGCGCGCGCGTCAGGCCGTAAGCGGTCGATTTATTGCTGAAAACGGCAGCGACGCTGCCGTTAATCCGCCCGCTTGCGCAGGCGTCGAGGATGGACTGAAGATTACTTCCGTTGCCGGAGATCAGTACAACCAGCTTTTTCATGCGTTGATAACCACGCGCTCTTCCGCATCTGACGCCTTGATCACGCCGATCTTCCAGGCTTTTTCGCCCGCGGCGCGCATCAGCTCTACCGCCTTGTCGGCTTCGGCGGCGCTCAGGGCGATCACCATGCCGACGCCGCAGTTAAAGGTGCGGTACATCTCGTGGCGGCTGACGTTGCCCGCCTGCTGCAGCCAGTCAAAGACAGCGGGCCATTCCCAGCTCTTCTCATCGATCACCGCCTGGGTATGATCCGGCAACACGCGCGGAATATTTTCCCAGAAGCCGCCGCCGGTCAGATGGGCAATCGCATGCACATCCACCTGCTCGATCAGGCTAAGAATATTTTTCACGTAGATGCGGGTCGGTTCCAGAAGGTGGTCCGCCAGCGGGCGGCCGTCCAGCTGTTTCGTCAGCGGATCGGTCTGGCTCACTTCGAGGATTTTGCGCACCAGCGAATAGCCGTTAGAGTGCGGGCCGCTGGAGCCCAGCGCGATCAGCACGTCACCGTCCTGTACTTTTGAACCGTCGATAATTTCAGATTTCTCAACCACGCCGACGCAGAATCCCGCCACGTCGTAATCTTCGCCGTGGTACATGCCCGGCATTTCAGCGGTTTCGCCGCCTACCAGCGCGCAGCCGGACTGCAGACAGCCCTCGGCGATGCCGGTGATAACGGAAGAGGCGGTCTCGACGTCCAGCTTGCCGGTGGCGTAATAGTCGAGGAAAAACAGCGGCTCCGCGCCCTGAACCACCAGATCGTTCACACACATGGCGACCAGATCGATGCCGATAGCGTCATGGCGCTTCAGATCCATCGCCAGACGCAGCTTGGTGCCGACGCCGTCGGTTCCGGAGACCAGCACCGGCTCGCGATATTTCTGCGGCAGCGCGCAAAGGGCGCCGAAACCGCCCAGCCCACCCATTACTTCCGGGCGACGGGTCTTTTTCACCACGCCTTTAATACGATCAACCAGAGCATTACCAGCATCGATATCAACGCCGGCGTCTTTGTAGCTGAGAGAGGTCTTGTCGGTCACTGCGGAATCCCCACGCGATTGCGGTTGGTGGTTAACAAAAAGCGCGGCAATTCTAACAGCGCAGGCAAACGTTTGCGAGTCCCATTGCCTGGTCAAATTGCGCGCCGGACGATTTTCATCAATCCTTGAATGACGGATCAAAACTTAGCCTCTTTGCGCAACGACATATGGCGCGCCTGCGAAAAGGCGGTATAATCCCGCGATTTTTTTTTAGCTCAACTCATTCCGGGAGAACACCAATGAAGATCGTGGAAGTCAAACACCCGCTGGTCAAACATAAACTGGGCTTGATGCGTGAGCACGATATCAGTACCAAGCGCTTCCGCGAGCTGGCGTCGGAAGTCGGCAGCCTGCTGACCTACGAAGCCACCGCCGACCTGGAAACCGAGCGCGTCACCATCGAGGGCTGGAACGGCCCGGTGGAAATCGATCAAATCAAAGGTAAAAAAATCACCGTCGTGCCGATTCTGCGCGCCGGTCTGGGGATGATGGAAGGGGTGCTGGAGCATGTGCCAAGCGCGCGCATCAGCGTGGTCGGGGTCTACCGCGACGAAGAGACGCTGGAGCCGGTGCCCTATTTCCAGAAGCTGGTCTCCAACATCGAAGAGCGCCTGGCGCTGGTGGTCGACCCGATGCTGGCCACGGGCGGCTCGATGATCGCCACCATCGATCTGCTGAAAAAAGCGGGCTGCAGCAGCATCAAGGTGCTGGTTCTGGTCGCCGCGCCGGAAGGCATCGCCGCGCTGGAGAAGGCGCATCCGGACGTTGAGCTCTACACCGCGTCGGTGGATCGCGGCCTGAATGAAAAGGGGTATATCATTCCAGGGCTGGGCGATGCCGGCGACAAGATTTTCGGAACGAAGTAACTGAATCAGCCGACCAGAGAGTCGGCTTTTTTTTGGCAAAAATAAACGTTGAAGGGGATAAATGATGACTCGTCGCGCCATTGGCGTCAGCGAACGACCGCCGCTACTGCAAACCATACCGCTCAGCCTGCAACATCTGTTCGCCATGTTCGGCGCAACGGTGCTGGTGCCGATTTTGTTTCATATCAACCCGGCGACGGTGCTGCTGTTCAACGGCGTCGGCACGCTGCTTTATCTCTTTATCTGCAAAGGCAAAATTCCCGCCTATCTCGGCTCCAGCTTCGCCTTTATCTCGCCGGTGCTGCTGCTCTTGCCGCTGGGCTATGAGCTGGCGCTGGGCGGCTTTATTCTCTGCGGCGTGCTGTTCTGCATCGTGGCGCTGATTGTGAAAAAGGCCGGCACCGGCTGGATCGACGTAATGTTTCCGCCGGCGGCGATGGGCGCGATCGTGGCGGTTATCGGTCTGGAGCTGGCGGGCGTGGCGGCCAATATGGCGGGGCTGCTGCCGGCAGAGGGCGCGAGTCCCGACAGCACCACTATTACTATCTCGCTGGTGACGCTGGGCGTGACGGTGTTCGGCTCGGTGCTGTTCCGCGGCTTCCTCGCCATTATCCCTATTCTGGTGGGCGTGGTGGCAGGCTACGCGCTCTCGTTTGTTATGGGCATCGTCGACTGGACGCCGGTCTACAACGCGCCCTGGTTCGCGCTGCCGACTTTCTATACGCCGCGCTTCGAGTGGGCGGCGATGCTGACCATTCTGCCCGCCGCGCTGGTGGTGATCGCCGAGCATGTCGGGCATCTGGTGGTGACCGCCAATATCGTGAAAAAAGATCTGATCCGCGATCCCGGCCTGCATCGCTCGATGTTCGCTAACGGCTTTTCCACCGTGATTTCCGGCTTTTTCGGCTCGACGCCGAACACCACCTACGGCGAAAACATCGGCGTAATGGCGATTACCCGCGTCTACAGCACCTGGGTGATCGGCGGCGCGGCGATCATCGCGATCCTGCTGTCGTGCGTCGGCAAGCTGGCGGCGGCGATTCAGGCGATCCCGGTGCCGGTCATGGGCGGCGTGTCGCTGCTGCTCTATGGCGTCATCGGCGCGTCAGGTATCCGCGTGCTGATTGAATCCAAAGTGGATTACAGCAAGGCGCAAAATCTGATCCTCACCTCGGTAATCCTCATCATCGGTGTCAGCGGAGCGAAAGTGCACATCGGTGCCGCGGAGCTGAAAGGCATGGCGCTGGCGACGCTGGTCGGCGTGCTGCTGGCGCTGATCTTCCGCGTTATCTCGCTGTTGCGCCCGGAAGAAGTGGTGCTGGACGCCGAAGAGAAGGGCGGTCACTAAACCCCGCGCGGGCAGGGACGCCCGTTATCCTCACCCGGTGAAAACTGTGGTAGACTTGCCCCGTTTTTTGCCTGTTCCTTTTGAGGTGCTTCTGAACACGCCGGCACAACTGTCACTGCCACTTTACTTACCGGACGACGAGACGTTCGCCAGCTTTTGGCCGGGGGAAAATCCGTCGCTTATTGCCGCGCTGAAAGGCGCCCTCAGTCAGCAACACGGCAGCTATCTCTATTTCTGGTCGCGCGAAGGCGGCGGCCGCAGCCATCTGCTGCATGCGGCGTGCGCGGAGATGTCGGCGCGCGGCGAAGCGGTCGGCTATGTGCCGCTGGATAAACGCACCTGGTTTGTGCCGGACGTGCTGGACGGCATGGAGCATCTGGCGCTGGTCTGCATCGATAATATCGAGTGCATCGCCGGCGAAGAGGCGTGGGAAATGGCGATATTCGATCTCTATAACCGCATTCTGGAAACCGGCAAAACCCGGCTCTTTATCACTGGCGATCGGCCGCCGCGTCAGCTCAACCTCAACCTGCCCGATCTGGCGTCGCGTCTCGATTGGGGGCAGATTTATCGTCTGCAGCCGTTGAGCGACGAAGATAAGCTGCAGGCGCTGCAGCTGCGCGCCGGTATGCGAGGCTTTGAGTTGCCGGAAGATGTCGGCCGTTTCATGCTGAAACGCCTCGATCGCGAAATGCGCACGCTGTTCGAAACGCTGGATCGCCTCGATCACGCTTCGATTAGCGCGCAGCGCAAGCTCACCATTCCTTTCGTAAAAGAGACGCTCGGGCTTTAAAGGATCTCCAGCACCGCTTCCGGCGGCCGGCCGATGCGCGCCCGATCGCCGTTGATCACCACCGGACGCTCCAGCAGCGCCGGATACGCCTCAAGCAGCTGCGCTTCGTCGGCATCTTCCAGCCGCAGCGTTTTATAAAGCTCCTCTTTAGTGCGCATCAGCTGCCGGACGCTGCTCATGCCGAGTTTTTGCAGCAGAATTTGCAGCGTCTCGCGATCCGGCGGGGTCTCCAGATAGCGGACGATCTCCGGCTGAACGCCGTTAGCCTCCAGCAGCGCCAGGGTTTCGCGGCTCTTGCTGCAGCGCGGATTGTGATAAATGGTGACCATGCTGGGTTATCCTTTTTGATACTGCTTGAAGCGGGTTTGCAGCTGACGAAGCTGGTCGATACGCGCGTCGTAGCGCGCCTGCTTCAGGCTGCCGACCGGCACCTGCGCGCTGGCGCTGCTCAGCGTGGTAATCGCCTGATCCAGCTGGCCATTAAGCGCCAGCGTTTCGGCACGCGCCGACATCTCTTCATCATTCAGTCCCTGCTGCGCCGACGCCTGCGCCAGCAGCTCCCAGCCGTTGACATCGTCCGGATGCGACCAGGTATAGCGATTCAAGATGCGGCTGGCGTTGGCGGGCTGTTTCGCCTCGACGTAAGCATTCGCCAGGTTTAGCTGCACTACCGGGCTGTTTTTAGCCGCGCCCGCGGCATTCAGACGGGCGATCGCCTGCTGCGGCTGATTCAGGCCGATATCGATATCGGTCATGATGTCGAGATACCAGACGTTATCGGGCTGCTTCGCCAGCAGCGGCTCAATGATCTTTCTCGCGTTGGCGAAACTCTTCGCCTGTAAAAACTGCACCGCTTTGCCGTACTGCGCCGCCTGCTGCTCGCGGCTGTTGCCGTGGCTATAGCTGTCCAGCAGTTCGTCGGTCAGCTGGTTGCGGCCGGTGGCGTACATGCCAAGCGCGCGCACTTTCGCCATGTAGTAATCCTGTGATGACTGCACCACCACCGGACGCATCTGGTTGGCGCGGTTGCGCGCATCCGCCAGGCGGCTATCGGGCAGGGGGTGCGTCAGCAGGATCTCCGGCGGCTTCGACGAGAAGCGGCTCTGATCGGCCAGCTTCTGTAAAAAATTGGGCATCGCCTCGGGATCGAATCCGGCGCGCTGCAGCACCTGAATGCCGATGCGATCCGCCTCCTGCTCGTTGCCCTGGGTGAAGCTGATAATACCCTGCTGGGTGCCCGCCAGCGTGCCGGTCAGCGCCGCCATGCCCGCCTGTGGACTGGCCATCGCCAGCAGAATCGACCCCAGCGCTCCGACCCAGGTCAGCGGCGCGTTACGCTTCTGATCTTCCATCGCGCGCGCCAGATGGCGCTGGGTAACGTGCGAGATCTCATGCGCCATCACCGACGCCAGCTGGCTCTCATTTTCGGTAAAGCGGAACAGCGAGGCGTGCAGCACTACGTTGCCGCCAAAGAAGGCGAAGGCGTTAAGCTCGTCGTTCTGGATCAGGAAAAAGTGGAAGGGCGTCTTCACCGAATCGGCATGGGCGACCAGACGCTGGCCGAGTTGGTTGATGTACTCATTAAGCAGCGGGTCGTTGATCAGCGGCGCGCTGGCGCGCAGCTGACGCACGTAAAAGTCGCCCATCTGCATCTCCTGACCGATAGAGAGCGTCGAGCCTGCGGTCGTGCCCATATCGGGCAGCGAGTCGCTGACGTCGGCCCAGGCGGACGCGTGCGGCATCAACATCAGGGTGGGAATCAGCGCGGCGAGTAGCGTTTTCTTTAACCGGTTCAACATGCCTGGATCCTGTAGAGAAACTCTGAGGCCTGGAAAGTACATTGTGCTTTTTCAGGGTAAAAGACGCGTCGCGCCTATCTTAACCAGAGCCTTAAGAGAAAGAAACGGTCTGCTCTGCTATTAGCACGCGCCGCAGCGGCGCTTTTGCAGTAAAAAATTGAACGTTAAGCGCAGGCGCGCTTTCGTTGAAAAACAAAACGCGCATTTATTTCATCAACAGGAAACGGCGCTATAGCAGCGCTGCAACAGGCGTCGCTTTTTTAAGCGAACCGCACGGGATAGCGCACAGTGATATAAAGCTGAGATAGCCAACACGCTTTTTAATTAAAGATATGTAAATTTACTCAAAAAAATTGAAGGTGGCATGTTTTTTTCCAGGCTTACTCTGAAAAAAACGCCCTAAAATGCCTTAGCGAGCGAAAGCGAAAATCAATAATTTTTATTGTGACGTCAGCAAAGCCACTTTGGGAAATATCAATAGCTGGTACGTTATTCAGGGCATTAAATTTTATTTAACGGCGTTCTCTTCTTTAATATCGATCCACTTCCATCCTGACCAACACACACTTCGCCATCGAAAGCGTTCATCAATTAGCTTTATTAATAGTTCCCTTTGAAATTAACGCGCCGCTGGCGGTCAGCGCCGCGCCCTTTTGCCGCGCCGGGGCTGTGGTATAGATAGCTCACCCAATTCGGGATGTGAACCAGCGCTACGCTGTTGTCCGGAGATAATTTATGCGTTCAGCTGTATCTTACGCGCTCATCGCCATTATAGGCGGTGCTGTTGGCGCGGGCGTTACCCAGAGCGGCGCGCTCTATCAAAAAGTCGTTAACCATTTTGCCGCCAAGCCCAGCGATCCCGACGGCTTCTGGAGCACGCCCGCCGTCGACGGCTACGGCAAGATTCATTACGAGCCGGACGCCGCCTTTAAACCGGTCGCGGGCCTGAGCAATAAGATCGTTTTCCAGATTACCCGCAGCGACGGCGCGATGACCGACGTCAATCTCGGCCTTGAGCGCGTGGCGCGCGTGGTCAATCTCTATGTCGCCTCCGGTGTGCCGGCGGAAGAGCTGAAATTCGTGGTCTCGGTAACGGGCGACGCGACGCCTGCGATGCTGGATAACGCCCACTTCAAACAGTTCTACGGCGTAGACAATCCCAACCTCAAGCTTATCAACCAGCTTGATAAGCTGGGCGTAAAGGTCTCCGTCTGCGATCAGTCGGTGGCTTTCCACCATTACCCCAACGACTGGATCGATAAATCGGTCGTCCATGCGCTCTCCAGCCCGACCACGGTCTCAACCCTGGAAAATCAGGGTTACGCATGGCTACAGATGTAATCACACTTCAAAAATAACAAGCAGGAGAATAACGATGCGTCCAGCGGCCTATATTGTGGTGGCGGCGATAGCCGGTTTTATTGGCGGCAATGTGTTACAGCTGCCGGAATTATATGACAAGGTGAGCGGCAAATTTGCCGGTAACACCACACAGCCAGCGGATTTCTGGAGTACGCCTGCGATTGAAGGCTTCGGCAAAATTCACTATGTCGACACGCCCGCTTTTAAACCAGGCACCGTGCCGGGCCTGAGCAATAAAATCGTTTTCCAGATTAACCGTAATGAAGGCGATATTCGTCAGCCGAATCTCGGGCTGGAGCGCGTCGCCCGCGTGACCAACCTCTATTACGCCGCAGGCGTGCCGCTGGATCAGCTGAAGTTCGTGGTGTCGATCAACAGCGATGCGGTACCGGCGGCGCTGAATAACGATCAGTTCCATAAAGCCTACGGCGTGGATAACCCCAACCTGAAGCTAATCGACGAGCTGAAAAAGGCGGGCGTGCAGGTCTCGATCTGCGACCAGTCGGTGGCCTTCCACAATCTGCAGCGCGACTGGATCGATCAGCGCGTGACCCACACCATCTCCAGCGGCACCACGGTGGCGACGCTGCAAAACGAAGGCTACGCCTTCCTGATGCTGTAAACCCTCTCCCGACAGCGGCCGCGCGCCGCTGTCATCTGTTTGTCATTCCGCTGCGATTGTTCTGTCATACAACCCCTTTACTTTGAGCGCCAGTGAGATCGTTCTCATTAGCGCATAAGGGGAGAAAAATGACGGATTTAGTCAGCGTAGCGAAACTGGCGGGCGTCTCGCGCGCCACGGCGGCGCGCGCCTTCTCCGATCCCCATCTGCTGAAAGAGAGCACGCTACAGCGCGTGCTGGCGGCGTCAGACCAGCTCGGCTTCCGTCCTAACCATATTGCGCGCCAGCTGCGCACTCAGAGCTCCACCACCCTCGGCGTGCTGCTGCCTTCGCTGCTTAATCCGGTGTTCGCCCAGCAGCTACAGGCGATGGAGCGTCAGGCGCGGCTGGCTGGCTTCGGGCTGCTGGTCGCCACCAGCGACTATCAGGCGGAACGCGAGGCGGCGATTGTCGAGCATATGCTGCGTCAGCGCGTCGCCGGGCTGGTGCTGACAGTAGCCGACGCGGACCGTAGCGCCGTGCTGCCGACGCTGGCCGCCGCGCAGATGCCCTTCGTGCTGGCGCACAACGTGCCGCAGAGCGCCAGCTGGCCGAGCGTGTGCGTCGATAACCGGCGCGCGATGGCCGAAGCGGCCGGACATCTGCTGGCGCTGGGCCACTGCCATATCGGCATGGTGACCGGGCCGGTCTGGCAGTCCGATCGCGCCCAGCAGCGCTTCCTCGGCTACTGCGACGCCATGCAGCAGGCCGGACTGAAACCCTTTCCGCTGATTGAGATGCCGAGCCATACGCGCTCCGACTTTCAGCAGCTGCGGCCGCGCCTGCAGGGCGCGAATCCGCTGACCGCAGTGATCTGCAGCAACGACCTGCTGGCCATCAGCCTGATGGGCGCTGCCGCGCGCGCGGGCGTTCAGGTGCCGACGCAGCTTTCCGTTATGGGCTTCGACGGTATTGAGACCGGCGAACATCTGACGCCGTCGCTGGCCTCGGTGGTACAGCCCAGCGATCTGCTCGGCGCCTGCGCCATCGATATGCTTTTACAACACGCCAGCGGCGGATCTCGCATGCTGGCGCACCACCTGCGGTTGGGCGAAAGCATCGCGCCCGCGCCGCGCTCTACCTTTGTCAACACCAGGGAATCCACATGTCAACGCACAACAGAATAAAGAGATTAACCGCTGCGGCGCTGCTGGCTGCATGCGGCATGGCGAGCCAGGCCGCCCACGCGGCGGAAAGCGCCATCTGCTACAACTGCCCGCCGGAGTGGGCGGACTGGGGAACGCAGCTGAAAGCCATCGCGCGCGACACCGGCATCCAGGTGCCGCAGGACAATAAAAACTCCGGCCAGGCGCTGGCGCAGATGGTCGCCGAGCAGGGCAATCCGGTCGCCGACGTGGTCTATTACGGCGTCAGCTTCGGCATCCAGGCGGCGGGCGCCGGCGTTATCGCCGACTACAAACCGGCGCACTGGGATGAGGTGCCAACAGGCATGAAGGATCCTGACGGCAAGTGGGTAGCGCTGCACTCGGGCACCATGGGCTTTATGGTCAATGTCGATGCGCTGGGCGGCGCGCCGCTGCCGACATCCTGGGATGACCTGCTGAAGCCGGAATATAAAGGCATGGTGGGCTATCTCGATCCCTCCAGCGCCTTCGTCGGCTACGTCGCCGCCGTGGCGGTTAACCAGGCAAAAGGCGGCACACTGCAGAATTTCGCGCCGGCGTTGAGCTGGTTCAAAAAACTGCAGGCCAACCAGCCGATCGTGCCGAAGCAGACCGCCTACGCGCGCCTGATTTCCGGCGAGATCCCCATTCTGCTCGACTACGACTTCAACGCCTACCGCGCGAAGTATAAAGACCATGCCAACGTCGCCTTCGTGATCCCGCAAGAGGGCACGGTTACGGTGCCGTACGTCATTAGTCTGGTGAAGAACGCGCCGCACGCCGCCAACGGCAAAAAAGTGATCGACTACGTGCTGTCGGATAAAGGTCAGGCTATCTGGGCCAACGCTTATCTGCGTCCGGTGCGTCCGTCGGCGATGTCCGCCGAGGCGAAGGCGAAGTTCCTGCCTGACAGCGACTATGCTCGCGCCACGACGGTGGATTACCAGCAGATGGCCGATGCGCAGAAAGCCTTTTCCGCCCGCTACCTGAGCGAGATCCGTTAATGTCGCTGCTGGAAACCCGCGGCCGCGCGCCGACGGCCCTGCGCCGTCGGGCGCATCATGGCGCGCGCTGGCCCTGGATGCTGCTGCCTGCGCTGCTGTTTCTCGCGGCCTTCTGGCTGCTGCCTTTCGCGCGTCTGCTGCAGATCGGGCTCTCGCCGGATCGCACCACGCAGCAGAGCGGCTACTGGACGGTAGTGAGCCAGCCGCAGTATCTGCAAAGCCTGCTCAACACCCTGCTGCTGTCGCTGGCGGTGACGCTGATAACGCTGCTGATCGCCGCCGTGGTCGGCTGTTTCCTGGCGCGCCAGCGCTTCGCCGGACGCGGCACGCTGCTGGCGCTGCTGACCTTTCCGCTCGCCTTTCCCGGCGTGGTTGTAGGGTTTCTGGTGGTGATGCTGGCGGGGCGACAGGGAGTACTGGCGCAGCTGAGCATGAGCCTGTTCCACGAGCGCTGGACGCTCGCCTATTCGCTCAGCGGTCTCTTTATCGGCTACCTCTACTTTTCGCTGCCGCGCGCCATCGTCACGCTGGTGGCGGCCAGCGAAAAGCTGGATCGTTCGCTGGAAGAGGCGGCGCGCTCGCTGGGCGCCAGCCAGTGGCGCATCACCTGGGACGTTATCGTGCCGGGACTGAAGCCGGCGCTGCTCTCCAGCGGCGCGCTCTGCTTCGCCACCAGCATGGGCGCATTCGGTACCGCCTTTACGCTCGGCACTAGCCTTAGCGTGCTGCCGTTGACCATTTACGGCGAGTTCACCAACTACGCCAATTTCGCCACCGCGGCGGCGCTGTCGGTAGTGATGGGCGCGGTCGCCTGGCTGGGCCTGATGCTGGCGCGCGCGCTGACGCACACTGGAGGAGAGCAACCATGATGAAACGTCGCGCGCTGTTCTGTCTGCAGGTCGGCGTTACCGCGCTGACGGCGCTGTTTATGATCGTGCCGGTGGTGCTGTCGATGCTGGCGGGCGTCACGGAGAATTACTTTATCGGTCTGCGCAGCGGCCTGACGCTGAAGTGGGTTGATCAGGTGTGGGCGCTCTACGCCGACACTTTCTGGCTGTCGCTGCTGATTGCGCTCTGCTGCCTGGCGATCACCGTCGCGATCGGGCTGCCCGCCGCCTGGGGCCTGCTGAAGGCGCCGCCGCGCTGGGCCGCTCGCATCGAAGAGTGCCTGATGCTGCCGGTGGCGCTGCCGGGCCTCGCCACCGCGCTCGGCATTATTCTGCTTTACGGCCGGTTTAACGGCCTGCGCGACAGCTGGCTGTTTATCCTGATCGGCCATGTGCTCTTTACGCTGCCCTTTATGATCCGTCCGGTGCTGGCGGTGATGCAGGCGATTCAGCTGCCGCGCCTCGAAGAGGCGGCCGCCAGCCTCGGCGCCGGTTTCTGGCGCCGCTTTTTCACCGTGGTGGTGCCAAACTGCCGCAACGGCATTCTGGCGGGGGCGTTTATGGTGATAACGCTGTCGGTAGGCGAGTTCAATATTACCTGGATGCTGCATACGCCGCTGACCAAAACCCTGCCGGTCGGGCTGGCGGACAGCTACGCCTCGATGCGGCTGGAAGTGGGATCGGCCTATACGCTGATCTTTATCGTCATGATTTTACCGCTGTTGCTGATGCTCAACGCCTGCAATCACTGGCTTGAGCGCCAGGCGACGCGCAACGCCCTTAAGGAGCTGGCATGAATAACGATGCCGTTACCGTCACGCTGCGCCGCTGCGCGCGCCGCTTTCATCAACACACCGCGCTGCACCCGCTCGATCTCACCGTTCACGCCGGCGAAACCCTGGTGCTGCTCGGACCGTCCGGCTGCGGCAAAACCACCACGCTGCGCATTATCAGCGGTCTGGAAAGCAGCGACGAGGGCGGCGAGGTCTGGTTTGGCGATCGTGACGTCACCGCGCTGCCGATCGAGAAGCGCAACGTCGGCATGGTGTTCCAGAACTACGCGCTGTTTCCCAATATGAACGTGGCGCAGAACGTCGAGTATGGCCTCAAAGTGCAGGGCGTGGCGCGCGGCGAACGTGAAGCGCGCGTCAAAGAGATGCTGGCGCTGGTGGATCTCAGCGCGCTGGCGAACCGCGCCATCGACAAGCTTTCCGGCGGACAGAAGCAGCGCGTGGCGCTGGCGCGCGCGCTGGCCGCACGGCCGAAAGTGCTGCTGTTCGACGAACCGCTGGCGGCGCTCGACGCTAAACTGCGCGAGCGTCTGCGCATTGAGATCGGCGCGCTGCTGAAAAAGCTCGCCATTACCGCCGTCTACGTGACGCACGATCAGCAGGAGGCGATGGCGCTCGGCGATCGTATCGCGGTGATGGAGCAGGGGCGCATCGCCCAGATCGACACGCCGCAGGCGATTTATCAGCGTCCGGCGACGCGCTTCGTCGCCGATTTCGTCGGCGCCATCAACTGCGTTGAGACCGACGCCCGCGGCGAACCGCGTCAGTTCTGCCGACCGGAAGATATTCTGCTGGCGGACGACAATCGCTATGCGCGTCAGGGCTATATCGTCGGCAATACCTTTTTAGGCGCCATGCAGCGTTTGCAGATCGATATCGGTCTCGCCGCGCCGATTCAGGTCGAGCGCCATGCGCGGGAGGCCTGGCACGCCGGGCAGCGCGTCACCTGGACGCTGGCGCCGCGCGCCGCGCTCGATTTTACCGGTTATTAAGGAGAGCTCTGTGTCCGACAATTCGACGCTGATTGCGCAGATCAGCGACTTGCATATCAAGGCGAACGGTCGCCTGTCCTATAAAAAAGTCGATACCCAGGCCGCGCTGCTGCGCGCCATCGACACGCTTAACGCGCTGCGGCCGCAGCCGGATATGGTGGTGATCACCGGCGATCTGGTCGATTTCGGCACGATCGAGGAGTATGAGACGCTGCGGCTGGCGCTGCGTCGTCTGCAGCTGCCGTTTCGCCTGATGCCGGGCAACCATGACGATCGCCAGGCGCTGCGCGCGGTGTTTGTCGATCACGCCTATCTTCAGCACGGCGCCACCCTGAACTGGCAGCTAAAGGTCGGGCCGCTTCAGCTGCTTGCGCTCGACTCCAGCGTGCCGCAGCAGCCCTGGGGCTATGTCGATGAGCATCAGCTGACGTGGCTGGAGCAAAATCTGGCGCGTGACCCCGCCGCGCCGACGCTGGTGATGCTGCACCATCCGCCCTTTATCTGCGGCATCGACCATATGGATCGCCAGCGGCTGCGCAACCCCGACGCGCTGGCGATGGTGATCGCCCGGCATCCGCAGGTTGAGCGCGTGCTGTGCGGCCATCTGCATCGCAGCCTGCAAACGCGCTTCGCCGGCACGCTGGCGGTGTGCGCGCCGGGCCTCTCTCACCAGGTGGCCTTTGACCTGCAGCCCGACGGCCCGGCCCATTTCGTGCTGGAGCCGCCAGGTTTTTTGCTGCACCGCTGGCAGCCGGGGCAGGGCATGGTGACGCACCAGTGCGCCATCGGCGACTACTCCGGTCCCTGGCCCTTCTACGATCGGCACGGATTGATCGATTAGCGCCAGGCGTAAATAAACGGTTTCTGAGAATGTCGCGGTGGGAAAGGTGCTCAGGAGGGCGACAGCGTGTACACTTGGCGGTTGCCTCACCAGGGCAGATCACCTCCAACAATAACGACATTTTCAGGCCTTTCAGCATGTACTTATCTTTTGCGGCGGGCGCGCTATGTTAATGCGCCTGCGTCCCCGAACCGATCTGCGTACGCTTATCGCGTTGCTCGCTATCGTCAGCATTGTGGTTACGCTGACCAACACGCTCTATGCCACCTGGCGCGTGCAGCGTATGGCGCTGATCGACAGCACGCTGGAGGCGAATCGCGCCTACGCCACCAAGCTCGCCTCCACCACCGAAATCTTTTTCCAGCTGGCGCAGTCGCAGCTGCACTACAGCGCCAGGCTGCTCGGCGAAAACTTTGACGATCCCGCTCTGCTGCGTCAGGAGGTCGATCGCCTGCGCGAGCAGACCACCAGCTTTAACTCGGTGGCGGTGGTCGACGCCAGCGGCGTGGTAAAGGCTATCTCGCCGGAATCTCTGATGTTGCAGGGCATGCACCTGACCAGCGATGCGTCGCGCGAAGCGCTAAGCGCGCGGCAGCCCGCCATCAGCAAGCCGACCATTTCGGCGGCCAACAACCTGATTATCTTCGTCTCCTGGCCGATCTGGAGCCGCGACGGGCACTATCTCGGCTACGTAGGCGGCACCATCTACCTGAAAAAGAAAAGCATCTTAAATACGCTGCTTGGCGAGCAGTACTACCGTGATGGCACCAGCGTCTACGTGCTCGACAGCGCCAGTCAGGTGCTCTATCACCAGAACGGGCAGCTGATTGGCAAAACGCTGCCTGCGCTGCTGAGCGGCCGCGACGAAAACAGTAACGGCTCGCTGCAGCTGCAGTCGGCGGGCGAACCGCCGCGCCTTGCCGGATACGCCATGGTGCCGACCACCGGCTGGACGGTGGTGGCGCTGAAGCCGACCGCGGTAACGCTGGAGCCGCTCACCGGTCTGCTGATGCAGGTGCTGAAGCACTCGGTGCCTTTCGCGCTGCTGACGCTGCTGGTGGCGGTGGTGCTGGCGCGGCTGATCGCGCTGCCGCTTTGGCAGCTGGCGCGTAAGGCGCGCCAGATGGATGCGCCCGGCGTCTCGCTGGAGCTCGGCATGATTCACGCCTGGTACTTCGAGGCGGCGCAGGTGAAGCGCGCGCTGCTGACCGGCATCGGGCTGGTGCAGGACAAGATCGGCCGCCTGAAGTCAGAGGTGCAGACCGATCCGCTGACGCAGCTCCTCAACCGGCGCGGCCTCAGCGCGGTGCTCGACTTCTACCAAACGATGCGTCAGCCGTTTGCCGTGCTGGCGCTCGATATCGATCACTTTAAGCGGGTTAACGATAGCTGGGGACATGACGTCGGCGATCGCGTGATCAAGCAGGTAGCGGAGACGTTAAGCGCCAGCGCGCGTCAGAGCGATGTGGTGTGCCGCAGCGGCGGAGAGGAGTTTCTGATGCTGCTGCCAGTGACCGATATTGATGAGGCGAGCCGTCTCGCCGAGCGCATACGCGCCAGCATCGCCGCCGCGTCGATAGCCGACGTCGGCGCCATTACCCTTTCCGTCGGCGTCGCGGCCTGGCAGGAGGAGGCGATGCCGCTGGAGCAGAGTTTGAAACAGGCTGACGCCGCGCTCTATCAGGCCAAGCATGACGGGCGCAACTGCGTACGGGTAGCGGAGGCGTCGAAAAGCCTGACCCCGTAAAGAGAAGAGGCGGAATGCGGCGCAGGGCCGCATCCGCGCCGCGTTACGCCGACTTCAGATAGTCCATCACGATGTCGTGATGGTTAGAGGTTTTGAAGTCGTCGAACACTTTTTCAATCGTGCCATCGACGCCCACCAGGAAGCTGATGCGGTGGATGCCGTCATAGGTTTTGCCCATAAAGGTCTTTTCGCCCCAGACGCCGAAGGCGGAGCAGACCTGATGATCTTCGTCAGAGAGCAGCGTAAAGTTCAGCAGCTCTTTTTCGGCGAAGCGCGACAGCTTTTCAGGCTTGTCGGTGCTGATACCGAGCACTTCCACGCCCGCTTTCTTCAGCTCATCCATATTGTCGCGCAGGCCGCAGGCCTGCACGGTGCATCCCGGCGTCATCGCTTTCGGGTAGAAATAGACCAGAACGCGCTGTCCCTGGAAGTCGGTTAAATTTACCTGTTCGCCATCCTGGTCGGGCAAGCTAAATTTCGGTGCGGTATCACCGGCTTTCAGTGGATTCATCACTACTCTCCATTTTTTCTTTATGCTGTGGGCGACCTGTCGTCTGACGAACCGCGTCAGGCGAAAAGCCGCCATCAGGGGATATTGCGCCACATAGCCAGACAACAGTGATGTGGAGGAATAGCCCCGGCTTGTTTACAGCTTAGCGTGAACCCTGCAGCGTCGCCGCATCGTCGTCGGCCAGGCTGTAGAAACGCAGCGTGCCGTCGGCGTTGAGTTCACGGCACAGGGCGTAAAACGCCTGCTCAAACTGAGAGTCGCCGACGCCCGCCGGGCTGTGCGCGGTAATTTGAATATAGAGCGTCGGCGTCTGATCCGCCTGACCCGGCTTGATGCGCGATCCCAGTTCAGCGATGTTCATCGCATGTTTGTCGAACAGATCGGTAAAGCGCTCGATCAGGTGGGGCGAATCCGGCACTTCGACCTGCACCCACACCGTCGCCGGCATCGGCGGGCGCATTCTGGCGCTGGTACGCTTCATGACGATCAACAGCTCCAGCTCCGCGCCTTTTAGCGGCAGCGTCGATTCAATCAGCGCAATGGCGTTCCAGCTGCCGGAGAGCAGCATAATAAAGGTGAATTCATCCCCGAGCATGGCGAGACGGCTGTCTTCGATATTGCATCCGCAGCTGCTGACGTGACGGGTAATAGTATTGACGATACCCGGACGGTCAACACCCAGTGCGGTGATCACCAAATGGTGGGGCTGAGACTGCGGCAAAGTGGGATTTCCTGTTCATTCGCTAATAACTATAAGGTAAACATAAAAAAAACTGCTGACAAGCGCAGGAGGGGCGTGGCCTGCTTGCTTTTCAACAGAAGTAAAACGTACCATGAAGCACTTGTTTGTCGAGGGGATCGCCAATGTTCACGGGAAGTATTGTTGCACTCGTTACGCCAATGGATGACAAAGGTAATGTCTGCCGTGCGAGTCTGAAAAAACTAATTGATTATCACGTCGCCAGCGGCACCGCGGCGATCGTCTCCGTCGGCACCACCGGCGAATCCGCGACCCTGAGCCATGAAGAGCATGGCGACGTAGTGATGCTGACGCTCGATCTGGCGGACGGCCGTATTCCGGTGATCGCCGGCACCGGCGCCAACGCCACCGCAGAAGGCATCTCTCTCACCAAACGCTTCGAAAACAGCGGCGTAGTCGGCTGCCTCACCGTGACGCCCTATTATAACCGTCCGACGCAGGAAGGGCTGTTCCAGCACTTTAAAGCGATCGCGGAAAGCACGGCGCTGCCGCAAATGTTATACAACGTCCCCTCACGCACCGGCTGCGACATGCTGCCAGAAACCGTCGCGCGCCTTGCTGAAATCAAAAATATTATCGGAATCAAAGAGGCTACCGGGAACTTATCGCGCGTTAGTCAGATCCAAGCACTGGTCGATGAGGCCTTTATAATCGTCAGTGGCGACGACGCCAGCGCGCTGGATCTGATGCAGCTGGGCGGCAAGGGCGTTATCTCGGTCACGGCCAACATCGCGGCGCGTGAAATGGCTGAGCTGTGCGCGCTGGCGCAACAGGGCAACTTCGTCGAGGCGCGTCGTCTGAATCAGCGTCTGATGCATCTGCACCAGACGCTTTTCTGCGAACCCAATCCGATCCCAGTGAAATGGGCGGCGAAACAGTTAGGATTAATCGCCAGTGACACGCTGCGTCTGCCGATGACGCCGCTGAGTTCAGCGGCCATACCAAAAGTTGAGCAGGCGCTGATTAAAGCGGGTTTGCGATAAGTTAGGGAGTTTCAATGAATCATTCTGTAAAGCGCTCAACGGTTGCGACCGTCGTGGCGCTGTCTACTGCGATGCTGTTAACGGCGTGCTCTAGCGATCAGCGTTATAAACGTCAGGTAAGCGGTGACGAGTCCTATTTACAGGCCAGCGAGCTGCACGATCTGCAGGCGCCCGCCGGTATGATCCTGCCGGTGGCGCACGGCGATTACGACGTGCCGCACACTGCCGCCAGCGGCAACGTCGGCAAGCAGCTCGACATTCGTCCGCCGGCTCAGCCGCTGGCGCTGGTCAACGGCGCGCGCGCGCAGTTCACCGGCAACACCGGCGTGCTGATGCTGGAAAACAGCCGCGGCGCGGTCTGGTCGCAGGTAACCAAAGTCGTTGAATCGAGCAACTTCCCCATTGCGCAGCGCAACGATGCGCGTCAGCAGCTCACCACCGACTGGGTGCAGTGGAACCGCGCCGACGAAGACAATCAGTATCGCGGCCGCTACGAGATCAGCGTGCAGTCGCAGAGCTATCAGCAGGTGCTGACGGTGCGCCTGCTGGAGCTGCAGCAGGAAGGCAAAGCGGTCACCGCGCCGGTGCAGATCCAGCGCTACACCGCGCAGATGCTCAACGCCATCAGCGCCGGCCTGGATAAAATCGACGTCGCCAGCGAAAACGCGGCGGCGGGCCGCGTCAGCGGCAGCATCGACGTACAGAGCGGCGCGGACGATACCGGCCTGCCGATGCTGGTGCTGCGCACGCCGTTCAGCGTCGCCTGGCAGCGTCTGCCGCAGGCGATGCAGCGCGTCGGCATGGAAGTGACCGACAGCAACCGCTCGCAGGGCAGCATGAACGTGACCTACAAGTCGCCGGGCAGCGGCGCGTGGGATGAGGTCGGCGCGAAAGATCCGGAACTGCCGAACGGCGACTATAAAGTGCAGGTCGGCGATCTCGATAACCGCAGCAGCCTGCAGTTTATCGATCCGAAAGGGCATGTGCTCACCCAGTCGCAGAACGATGCGCTGGTGGCCGTGTTCCAGGCGGCCCTCAACAAATAAATCGCCTCAGGGCCGGAGATTCTCCGGCCTTTTTTTTTCGTCTCTGGCATAATAGCGCGCGGCGAAGTAAACGATTGCGTCGCGGCAATCCCCCAGCGGCCCGCCGTCGCAGAACACCCGAAATTTTCAAGTCTGGAGTTAACAAGATGCAAAAGCGAGCTGAGTTGTATCGCGGTAAAGCGAAAACCGTATACAGCACCGACAATCCGGATCTGCTGGTACTCGAGTTCCGCAACGATACGTCAGCAGGCGACGGAGCCCGAATCGAGCAGTTCGATCGCAAAGGAATGGTCAACAACAAGTTCAACCATTTCATTATGACCAAACTGCAGGAAGCGGGCATTCCGACCCAGATGGAAGCGCTGCTCTCCGACAACGAAGCGCTGGTGAAAAAGCTGGAGATGGTGCCGGTAGAGTGCGTGGTGCGCAACCGCGCGGCCGGCTCGCTGGTAAAACGTCTCGGCGTGGAAGAGGGCATGATCCTCAATCCGCCGCTGTTCGATCTCTTCCTCAAAGACGACGCGAAGCACGACCCGATGGTTAATGAATCCTACTGCGAAACCTTCGGCTGGGTAAGCAAAGCGAACCTGGCGCGTATGCAGGAGCTGACCTTTAAAGCCAACGAAGTGCTGAGCAAACTGTTTGACGACGCGGGCCTGATCCTGGTCGATTTCAAACTGGAGTTCGGCCTGTTTGAAGGCGAAGTGGTGCTGGGCGACGAATTTTCGCCGGACGGCGCGCGCCTGTGGGACAAGCAGACGATGGATAAAATGGATAAAGATCGTTTTCGCCAGAGCCTGGGCGGCCTGATCGAGGCCTATGAAGAGGTGGCGCAGCGTCTGGGCGTTAAGCTCGACTAAGCTAATCGCTTGCCAGACAGAGAAAGGAGAGCCGCGGCTCTCCTTTTTTCATTTGGCCGCAAGGCTGGTAGTTGTCTCCGCGCGCAACTAAAATCACGGGAAACTATCTCAATCAGGAGCAGATTATGCGCTGGCAAGGACGTCGCGAGAGCGACAATGTAGAAGACCGTCGAGATCAAAGCCCAGCTTACGGTGGCGGCGGACGTCAGATTCGTATTCCACGCGGAAAGGGCGGCATTATTCTGTTAGTCGTGGTCGCGGTTGCCGGCTATTACGGTTACGACCTGACGGGGCTGCTGACCGGCGGCGATGTCGCTCCCACCAGCCAGCAGCAGCGCGTCAGCACCAATGACGACGAAGCGGCGAAATTTACCCGCGTTATCCTGGCCTCCACGGAAGATACCTGGAGCAAACTGTTCCAGCAGATGGGCAAAGAGTATACCGCGCCGACGCTGGTGATGTACCGCGGCGCGACCCAGACCCGCTGCGGTACCGGCCAGACGGCGATGGGCCCCTTCTACTGCCCGGCGGATCGACGCGTCTATATCGACCTCTCCTTCTACGATGAGATGAAAAACAAGCTCGGCGCGGGCGGCGAGTTCGCGCAGGGCTACGTGGTGGCGCATGAAGTGGGGCACCACGTGCAGAATCTGCTCGGCATCGAACCGAAAGTGCGCGAAATGCAGCAGGGCGCCAGCCAGACGCAAATCAACCATCTGTCGGTGAAAATGGAGCTGCAGGCGGACTGCTTCGCCGGCGTCTGGGGCCACTACGTCAGCAAAGATAACTGGCTGGAAACCGGCGACCTGCAGCAGGCGCTGGATGCGGCGCAGGCGATCGGCGATGACCGTCTGCAGCAGCGCAGCCAGGGACGCGTGGTGCCCGACAGCTTTACCCACGGCACCTCGGAGCAGCGCTACACCTGGTTTAAACGCGGATTCGACAGCGGCGATCCGGGACAGTGCAACACCTTCGCTGCTAACTGATGTCGCCTGAGCAGCTCAGTCGCCAGATGCAGCAGGCAGGCGTCCGGCGGCTTTGCGCCATCAGCGGCGACGAAGAGTGGACTCTGGCGCGCGCCGCGGAGTGGCGCGCCGACTTGCCAGGCGACTGGCTGGTAGTGGGCGACGCGCCGATCGAGGGGCTGCCTCACTGCGCGCCGTCGGCGCTGCGCACGCTGCTGGGTCGCGAATTCACCCACGCTATTTTCGACGCGCGCCGCGGCTTCCACGCCGAGGCGTTCGCCGCGCTGGCGGGCACGCTGCGCGCCGGAAGCTGGCTGCTGCTGCTGACGCCGCCGTGGCCGCGCTGGGCGCAACAGCCTGACGAGGACAGTCTGCGCTGGGCCGATGTCGCCGAACCGCTCCCGACGCCGCACTTTGTGCGCCATCTGCAGGCGAGTTTGCTAGCCGATCCCGCCGTGGCGCTGCTGCGTCAGGACGCGCCGCCGCGTATCTCGCCGCTGGCGCCGCTGCCGCGCTGGCAGTGTCGCGCGCCGGAGCAGCAGCGGGCGATTGTCCATCAGCTGCTGACGATGACGTCAGGCGTCGCGGTGCTTACCGCGCCGCGCGGACGCGGCAAGTCGGCGCTGGCGGGCATGCTGGCGCGGCAGATCCCGCGCGCGCTGATCGCTGCGCCCGCGAAGGCCGCCACCGACGTGCTGACGCGCTTCGCGCAGAACCACTTTCACTTTATGGCGCCCGACGCCATTCTCGCCCAGCGGAATCTGCCCGCTGTCGACTGGCTAATCGTCGACGAGGCCGCGGCGATCCCGGCGCCGATACTGACGCAGCTGGTGGCGCGCTTCCCGCGCGTGCTGCTGACCACCACGGTGCAGGGCTACGAAGGCACCGGCCGCGGCTTTATCCTGAAGTTTTGCGCCGGGCTGGAACAGGTGCGCTACTTCACGCTGGATGAGCCGCTGCGCTGGTCGCGGCACGATCCGCTGGAGGCCTGGCTTAATCAGACGCTGCTGTTTGAGGACGCCGCGCCCGCGCCGCACGCCGCGGCCGGCGCGCCGCGTCGTATGCCTGACGACGCCTGGCGGCGCGATCCCGCGCAGCCGGCGGCCGCTTATCGCCTGCTGGCCAGCGCCCACTACCGCACCTCGCCGCTCGATCTGCGACGCCTGATGGATGCGCCTGGCATGACCCTGTGGCTGAGCGGCGAAGCGCCCGCGCTGCAGGGCGCGCTCTGGCTGGTCGAGGAGGGCGGCTTAACGCCCGAGCTGGCGCAGGCGGTCTGGGCGGGCAAACGACGTCCGCGCGGCAATCTGGTCGCGCAGTCGCTGGCGGCGCACGCCGGATTCGTCGAGGCGGCGACGCTGCGCTCCAGCCGCATCAGCCGTATCGCGGTGGCGGCGGAACAGCGCAGACAGGGCATCGGTCAGGCGTTAGTCGCTGCCGCCCAGCGTCAGCAGGATGTGGATTTTCTCTCAGTCAGCTTCGGCTACACCGAGGCGCTGTGGGCCTTCTGGCGCGCCTGCGGCTTTAGCCTGGCGCGTATCGGCACCCAGCGCGAAGCGAGCAGCGGCTGCTATGCGGCGATGGCGATTCTGCCGCTGACGCCTGCAGGCAGGGCGTTACAGCAGCGCGCCGCGACGCGGCTGGCGCGCGACTGGCCGCAGCTGCGCCTGCAGGTTGCCGAGCCGATCGCGCTGCCGGAGGTGCCGCTGACGTTTACTGATGAGGATGCCTGGCTGGCGGCGGGGTTCGCCTGGGCGCAGCGGCCGCTGGAGGCGAGCCTGCCGGTTTTATCTCGGCTCGCGGCCTGCGCCGCTGTGCCGCCGCTGCTGCAGGCCGCGTTGCAGCCCGAGGCGGCGCCCGGCACGCTGGCGCGGCAGGCCGGATTGACCGGGCGCAAGGCGCTGATCGCCCGGCTGCGCCTTGAGGCCGGCACTGTCCTGATGGCGCTGGATGCGGCGCAGGCCGAGCAGCTGCGTCGGCAAGTAGAATAAATCCACAAACTTGTTCAAATTTTCCCAATAGCGCTCTGCGCAGGGCAGCGTATAGTGATTAAAGGAGGTCACTATGACACTGCAATACGTTATTGTTCAGCAGCCGAGCGCGGAAGCGCAACAGCTGTTCTTGCTCTATCACGGCGTCGGCGACAATCCCCACTCTATGGCGCAGCTGGGCGGCTGGTTCGCGCGCGAATTCCCGCAGGCGCAGGTGGTGGCAGTAGGGGCGCCGTCGCCGGGCCACTACTGGTTCAGCGAAACCGCGCAGCACGATCAGAGCGAGCAGCAGCGGGTTAACGCCGTGCTGCCGCAGTTCGTCGACTCGGTGCGGCACTGGCAAGAGCAAAGCGGCGTGCGCGCCGATGCGACCGCGCTGGTGGGCTTTTCGCAGGGCAGCACCATGGTGCTGGAGGGCGTGAAGGCGCAGCCGGATCTGGCGGGCCGGGTCGTGGCGTTCAGCGGCCGCTATGCGACGCTGCCGGAGCACGCCTCGACGCGCACCACCATCCATCTGATCCACGGCGAGTATGACGAGCAAATACCGATGCAGCACGCCGAACAGGCAGCGCAGCGGCTGACCGCACTGGGCGGCGACGTGACGCTCGATATCGTTGAAGATCTGCCGCACGCGGTCGATGACCGCAGCATGGCGCTGGCGCTGAAGCATCTGCACTATACCGTGCCGAAGCGCTACTTCGATGAGGCGCTAAGCGGTGCGAAACCCGGCGATGACGACGTCATTATGATGATGTGAAAACGCCCTCGCGCAGGCGAGGGCGTTGCAGGACGGTGACGCGACGAAAAGAGCCGGTTACTTCTTTTTCGGCCAGTTGTCGTCATCGTCCCATTTATCGTTAAAGTCGCGATGCGGCGGCAGGTCGGGCTTGTTCGCCATATATTTTTTATGATCGATGCGCTTCAGATCCTTGTAAACGTTCATCAACACGCCGACCAGTAACAGGATCACAAGGATCCACCAGTAATCTTTAATAAATTCCATTTGCCTGCTCCTCTCGATCGCGATCAGGCGACCAGCTGTTCCATAATGCGCTGATACATGCGGCTCAGCGTCTGCAGATCGGCTGCCTTCACGCACTCATTGATTTTGTGAATAGTGGCATTCACCGGGCCAAGCTCCACCACCTGCGCGCCCATCCGCGCGATAAAGCGCCCGTCTGAGGTGCCGCCGGTGGTCAATAGCTGCGGCTTAATTTCATTATAGTGCGAGACCGCCCTGATAACGGCGTCGACCAGCTTGCCGCGCGAGGTCAGGAAGGGCTGGCCGGACACGTTCCACTCCAGCGTAAAGCGCAGCTGATAGCTGTCGAGCAGTGCCGCCACGCGATCTTTAATCATTTGATCGGTGAGTTCGGTGCTGAAGCGGAAATTAAACTGCACGAAAAATTCGCCCGGGATGACGTTATTGCTGCCGGTGCCTGCCTGCACGTTAGCGATCTGCATGCTGGTCGGCGGGAAAAAGGCATTGCCGCTGTCCCACTCGGTGGCGACCAGCGCGTTGAGCGCCGGCATCGCGCGATGCACCGGATTGTCCGCCAGATGCGGATAGGCGACATGACCCTGCACGCCGTGGATGGTCAGGTTCGCGGTCATCGAGCCGCGACGCCCGTTTTTCACCACGTCGCCCACCACTTCGGTGCTGGACGGCTCGCCCACCAGGCAGTAATCCACGCGCTCATGGCGCGCCATCAGACGCTCTACCACTTTCACCGTGCCGTTTTTGGCGCTCGCCTCTTCGTCAGAGGTAATCAAAAACGCCAGGCGGCCTTTATGGTTGGGGTGCGCGGCGACGAAGCGCTCTGCCGCTACCACCATCGCCGCCAGCGAACCTTTCATGTCCGCCGCGCCGCGGCCAAACAGCATGCCGTCGCGAATCGTAGGCTCGAAAGGAGGATTGATCCAGCGGCTGGCGTCGCCCGGCGGCACCACGTCGGTATGGCCCGCGAACGCCAGGGTTTCGCCCTGACCGCGCGTCGCCCAGAAGTTGAGCGTATCGTCGATAAGCATCGGCTCGACCTGAAAGCCAATCGCCTCCAGACGCGCAATCAGCAGCGCCTGACAGCCTGCATCATCCGGGCTGAGCGAAGGGCGGCGGATAAGCTGCTGCGCCAGTTCGATTACAGGACAGAACATATTATGACTTCTCCTGGATAAACGCCTGGTAAGCGGCTTCGCTGAAGCCGACAAGCTGCGCGCCGTCCGGCGCGCGCAGTACGGGCCGCTTGATGACGGCGGGGTGCGCCAGCATGAGCGCTTTAGCGCTCTCAGCATCGATAACGGCGTCGCGTTCGACGTCCGTCAGCTTGCGCCAGGTGGTACCGCGGGTGTTAAGCAGCGTCTGATAGCCGGACCGATCGATAAGCTGCGACAGTAGCGCATCGCTCAGCCCGCTGGCGCGGTAGTCATGGAATTCAACGTTGATGTCGGCGGCTTCTAAATAGCGGCGCGCTTTTTTTATGGTGTCGCAATTTTTTATGCCGTACATCACCCACTGCGCTGTCATCAGGATTCCTCGTCTGAAAATGAGGCGGTCAGTTTAACACAGAGAGCCGGGGTGCTAAGCGGTGTGAAAAGAAAAGCGGAGAAATAACTGGAATAAAATCATTAGGATTTGTCTTAGTAACCGCTTTCATTTTAACGGTTATTGTCACGCGGTTTATCATGAGCCTGTTAAGAATTATCTTAGTGCGAATCCAGACCGGCTGGTCCGAATATTTTCCCTGTTTCTTTCACGTTTATAGTAGGTTGCTGAAATGTGCGTCAGCTAGCAGAACGAAAAACTACAGTAATTAATCGACTCTGCCGATAGTGAAAAGTGGTGTAACCGTATTCACATGGCGAAAATTTATGCGTAAAATCGTCAGCACAATAAGAGAGGGTTTATATGATTGACGCTGAAATGGGGAACTGGAAAGAATTCATCGCGGCGATGTTACGCAACAAGTAACGCGCGGCGGAAAAGGCAGGAGACTTCCCCCTTGCTCTGATTCCGACCACACATAGCAATAAGGCAGCCACTTCGGTGGCTGCCTTTACTTTTTTACTCAGTCGTGCGGCTTCGCCTTTAGCGGGAAACGTCGGCGCACCAGCACGAAGAACTGCGGCACAAAAAAGATCGCCAGCAGCGTGGCGGAGATCATGCCGCCCATCACGCCGGTGCCGACCGCGTGCTGGCTGCCGGAGCCGGCGCCCGCGCTGATGGCCATCGGCAGTACGCCGAAGATAAAGGCCAGCGAGGTCATCAGAATCGGGCGCAGACGCTGACGCGACGCGGAGAGCGTCGCCCCGACCAGCTCGCCGCCTTTGCTGTTGATCTCGTTGGCGAACTCCACAATCAGTATGGCGTTCTTCGCCGACAGGCCCACCACCGTCAGCAGCCCCACCTGGAAGTAGACGTCGTTCTCCAGCCCGCGCAGCCAGGTAGCGACCAGCGCGCCAACTACGCCGAGCGGCACCACCAGCATCACCGAGAAGGGGATCGACCAGCTCTCATAGAGCGCCGCCAGGCAGAGAAATACCACCAGCAGCGAAATCGCGTAGAGCGCCGGCGCCTGCGAGCCAGACAGGCGCTCCTGATAAGAGGCGCCGGTCCACTGGAAGCCGACGCCGAGCGGCAGCTGCGCGACCAGGTGTTCCATGGCGTCCATCGCCGCGCCGCTGCTGACGCCCTGCGCCGCCTCGCCGACGATCTCGATCGACGAGTAGCCGTTGTAGCGTTCCAGACGCGGCGAGCCGGTCTCCCAGCGGCTGGTGGCGAAGGCGGAGAAGGGCACCATGCCGCCGCTGCTGTTGCGCACGTACCACTTATTGATGTCGTCCGGCAGCATGCGGAAAGCTGGCGCGGCCTGCACGTAAACCTTCTTTACGCGTCCGCGGTCGAGGAAATCGTTAACGTAGGTCGAACCCCACGCGGTGGTGAGGGTATCGTTGATCGTGTCGATCGAGACGCCAAGCGCCTGCGCTTTGCGCTGATCGACATCGATCTGCAGCTGCGGGCTGTCGTCCAGACCGTTGTGGCGCACGCGCGACAGCGCCGGATCCGCCGCCGCCATCTCCAGCAGTTTATCGCGCATCGCCATCAGCGAGGCGTGGCCAATACCGGCATGATCCTGCAGCTCCAGATCAAAACCAGAGGAGCTGCCCATGCCGGTAATCGCTGGCGGGCTGCTGGCGATAACGCGGCCCTCTTTGATGTCGCGGAAGGCTTTGGTGGCGCGTTCGATAATGGCGAAAGAGGTGCGATCCGCGCCGGGACGCGCTTCCCAGTCTTTCAGACGCACGAACAGGCGCGCCACGTTCTGACCGTTGCCGCCCGGCCCTGAGCCGATAGTGGAGAACACCGACAGCACATTCTCTTTCTCCTGGGTCATATAGTAGCGCTCAACTTTCGCCACTACGGCGGAGGTTTGCTGCAGCGTCGCGCCCGGCGGCAGCTGTACCTGGGTCAGAAAGACGCCGCGATCCTCAAGCGGCAGAAACGAGGTGGGCAGACGGATAAACAGAAACGCCATCAGGCCGATAATCGCGAGGTAGAGCAGCAGCCAGCGGCCGCCTTTGCGCAGGATGCGCGCGACGCCGCGCTCGTAGCGGTCGGCGTTGCGGTTGAAGTGACGGTTGAACCAGCCGAAAAAGCCGCGGCGGCCGTGATGTTCTCCCTGCGCCAGCGGCTTCAGCAGCGTGGCGCACAGGGCGGGCGTTAGGATCATCGCCACCAGCACCGACAGCACCATCGCCGATACGATGGTAATGGAAAACTGACGGTAGATCGCGCCGACCGTGCCGCCGAAAAAGGCCATCGGCACGAAAACCGCCGACAGCACCAGCGCGATCCCCACCAGCGCGCCCTGAATTTGCCCCATCGACTTACGCGTCGCCGCGCGCGGCGAGAGGCCTTCTTCGCTCATAATTCGCTCGACGTTCTCCACCACCACGATGGCGTCGTCCACCAGCAGGCCGATAGCAAGCACCATGGCGAACATGGTGAGGGTATTGATGCTGAAGCCGCAGGCGTAGAGCACGGAAAAGGTGCCGAGCAGCACTACCGGCACGGCGATAGTGGGGATCAGCGTGGCGCGAAAATTCTGCATAAACAGATACATCACGCCGAACACCAGCACGATCGCTTCCAGCAGGGTTTTCACCACGTCGGTAATCGAGGCTTTGACGAAGGGTGTGGTTTCATAGGCGATTTTGGCTTCCAGCCCGTGCGGGAAAAAGTGCGACAGCTCTTCCACGCGCTGACGCACCAGCTTATCGGTGTTCATCTCGTTGGCGCCGGAGGCGAGCTTGATGCCCAGGCCCGACGCCGGCTGGCCGTTATAGCGGCTCAGATAATCATATTTCTCCGCGCCCAGCGCCACCTGCGCCACGTCGCTCAGCGTCACCACCGAGCCGTCGGGGTTGGTCTTCAGGGTAATGGCCTTAAACTGTTCCGGCGTCTGCAGCAGCGACTGCGCGTTGACCGTGGCGTTCAGCGCCTGCTTGTCCACCGAAGGCAGGCCGCCGATTTGGCCGACGGCAACCTGCGCGTTTTGCGCCTCGATGGCGCTTACCACGTCGTCGGTGGTCAGCGAGTAGGCGATAAGCCTGGCGGGATCGAGCCAGATACGCATCGCATACTGCGAGCCATAGGCGTCGACCTGGCCGACGCCGTCGATGCGGCTCAGCGGATCCTGAATATTGCTGGCGACATAGTCTGCAATATCCTGTTTATCCATGCTGCCATCGGTGGAGACGAAAGCGATCATCAGGATATTGCTGTCGCCGGTTTTATTGACCGTCACGCCCTGCGACTGCACCGCCTGCGGCAGCTTGCGCAGCGCCGACTGCAGCTGGTTCTGTACCTGCTGGCGCGCTTCGTCGGGATTGGTGCCGGCCGAGAAGGTGAGGGTGATCTGCGCCTGACCGGTATTGCTGCTGTTGGACGACATATACATCAGATTGTCGATACCGGTCATGTTCTGCTCGATAACCTGAGTGACGGTGTTTTCCAGCGTTTCGGCCGAGGCGCCCGGATAATTGGCGGTGATGCGCACGTTTGGTGGCGCCAGGTCGGGATATTGCTCAATGGGCAGGGAAATAATCGCCAGCGTGCCGCACAGGCTGATTAAAATCGCCAGCACCCAGGCAAAAACGGGACGGTCGATGAAAAAATTCGACATCGAATCGACACTCCTCAGCAGCGTTTCGCTTTTATTATCTGAATGCGGCCCGCGCTTTGCGCGGGTCGTGCGGGCAGGGAAAAGTCACTCTTTCGCCGAAACTTACTCTACGTGCTGCAAATTAGGAAATCGTGGAGAAATTGTGGAGAAAGTGTAAAACCCCCGTCAGGTTAGCTATGGCGGTTTTCCAGCCACATAACGGTTGCGGCGACGCGCGAGCGCACGTCGAGTTTTTTCAGCAGATTGCGGATATGCACTTTTACCGTCTCTTCCGAGATATGCAGCGCGGCGGCGATCTCTTTATTCGACAGGCCGCGCGCCACCTCTTGCAGCACGTCCCGTTCGCGCTCGGTGAGCTGGCGAAACGGACTGGCGCTGTGCTGGCGCGTAGCGAGATAATCGCGCACCGCGTCGCTGAATATTTTTTCGCCGCTTGCCGCCTGCAGGATCTGGCCGGGCAGCAGCTCCGGATCGCTGTCTTTGAGCAGATAGCCGTCCGCGCCGGCGTCGACCATCGCGTCGATATCGCTGCGCGCATCCGACACGGTAAAGATTAAAATGCGTGAACTGATCCCTTCATGGCGCAGCGCCTTCAGCGTATCGAGGCCCGACATGCCTTTCATATTGAGATCGAGCAGAATGATATCCGGCGCCAGACGGCGCGCCTCGGCCAGCGCTTCGGTGCCGTTGTTCGCTTCGGCAATAACGTCCAGCCGCGGCTCCAGCGCCAGCAGCTGGCGAATACCGCGGCGCATTAGCGGATGGTCGTCCACAATCATGACCGTCAGCGTAGGTTGTTGCATAGTGACTCCCGGCGAAAAACGCAAAAAAGCGCGTCTGAAAAGGTTAAAAAGGGACGTTGTGCGTCAACGCGATACTATTACGTTAGCGGCGTGGCGGGCCGCGGCGGAAAACGCAGCGCGACCTGCGTGCCGCGCGCCTGCGCCTGAATCTTCAGCTCGCCCGCCAGCCGCGCGGCGCGCTCCGACATGGTGGTCAGGCCGTAGTGGCCCTGCGGCTCCTCGGTGCTGGCGATGCCGACGCCGTCATCAGTCACCGTAAGTAAATGCTCACCTTCCGCATTACGCTCATAGCGCACGCTGATAGTTGCGGCGTCGGCGTGGCGAATGGCGTTCAACACCGCCTCGCGGGCAATCTGCAGCAGATGAACCTGCTGCTGCGCATCCAGCGTTTCCAGACCGGGCTGGAAGCTAAAGCTAATTTTAGCCGTAACCTGCTCCTGCAACGAAGCGATCATCGCCTGCATCGCCGCCACCAGATCGGCCTGCTCAATGGTCAGGCGGAAGGTGGCCAGCAGTTCGCGCAGCTGGCGATAAGCGTCGGAAAGCGTGCGGTCGACGTCGGCGATAATGCTTTGCGCCTCCGCGCTGGAGGGGCCGAGCGTACGGCGCAGCAGCGTAAACTGAATACGCATAAAAGAGAGCGCCTGCGCCAGCGAATCGTGCAGCTCGCGGGCGATAGTGGCGCGCTCTTCGATCAACAGCATCTGCTGAACCTGCTTTTGCGTCTGCCAGATCCAGACGGCGCGCGACAGCATATTGCCCAGGCTCTGCATTAGCGCCTGACGCGGCCGCGGCTGATCGCTTTGCCAGCGCAGCGCGCCGGCCTGTTCGTCATCCTGCTGCAGCGTGACGCCATGCCAGCTTAGCGCCGCGTCGCTTTCCCCGACGCTGAAGCGGCCATGCTCGCTCTCCAGCACCAGCACGCGCAGGTTTTCGCGCTCGCGCACCTGCGCCATCACGCTTTCAAACAGCGCTGCATTGAGCGGTCGGGCGGTCAGCATTTGCGAGCTTTCATACAGCAGCGACAGCGTGCGGTTCGCTTCCTGTAAATCGCGCGTCTTCTCTTCTACCGCGCTGGCCAGCGCCTGATGGTGCGAATGCAGACGCGCCGCCATGGCGCTAAAGGTCTGCGCCAGCACCCGCAGTTCATTATTCTGCTCCACCACCAGCGGCGGAAAGGCGAAGTTGCCGCTTTCAACGTAGCGGCTGGCGGTCACCAGCGCATTGAGCGGACGCACCACCTGACGACGGCTGAAGCGAATCGTGCCCAGCGCCAGCGCCACAATCAATACCACGCCCAGCAGGCTGCTGGCCGCCACCAGCTCCATTTTTCTTTCGCTGTAGCGCTGTAGCCCCATGACAAAGCGATCGATCTCGCCGACGTAGTTCGCCACCTGCTGTTGATAGAGCGCAGCCTCGCCGCGCTGCAGCTGCTGTTGCAGCGCGGGCCAGGCGGTACGCAGATGACGATAGCGGTTGACGACCTCCTGCGGCACCCAGGGACGATCGAGGTCGCGCAGCGCAGGTTTATTGAGCGTCTCTTCATATTCCAGCAGATGCTGCCGAAGCTGCTGCGGCGCGCTGGCGCTGTCCCAGGCCAGCCGGTAACTCTGCATGCGCAGCGAACCCGCCAGGTTGATCGCCTCGGCGTCGCGCAGGCTGCTGGAGAGGGTCATCAGCGCCAGCCCGGTCGTCAGCAGCGCCAGCAGCACGATGGCGCTCAGCGCCTGGGCGATACTGCGGGTTACGGAACGTTTAACAATCACGGCAATATCCCTGTTTTCGGTGCGGGAATTATAAAGGAGAGGGCAGCAAGCTGCCAGGCCCATACAAAGTATCGACACGCCGGGTTACAGTCTGCACAAAAAATGAACTCTTCTGACATAACCCAGGAGAGCGTACGGCGCGGCGTGTAAAAAGCAGACAGGTTTACATCGGCCGGATGTTGGCTTTCATTACGGCGCTAATAATTCTAAGCAGAATTAAACACGTCACCTGCAACCCCCTTGAAGGAGCATGCTATGAAAAAAGGTATTGTGATTCTGGCCGGTGCCCTGCTGGCAACCGCTTCGTTCACTACGCTGGCGGCCACGCCGGTAGATCAGGACCAGGCGCAGGGTCTGCAAAGCATCGGCAGCGTTTCCGTTTCGAACGCGCGCGGCTCGCTGGATGACGCCACGCGTCAGCTGTCGCAAAAAGCAGAAGAGATGGGCGCAAGCCACTACCGCGTTATCGGCGTCGAAAACCCGGGCGACTCCAGCCTGTGGCGCGGCACCGCAGAGATTTATCGCTAACCCTCAGCCATACCCTTCCATCCCTGTAGCACTTACCGGCCTGCCAATGGCCGGTTTTTTTGTGCAACAAACCCGATTATTACAAAACACTTTGTGCGCCTCGCCGGTATCTTTTGCTTCGTTCACGCAGAACGGGTAGGATTCATCGCCGTAATTTCCCCTGCCTTTTTACTAATAACTCACAGGCAGATAACAGGGTGATTACCCCATTTCGCATGGCGCACGCAATCGTTTGTGATCGCCGTGATTGATGGTCAGGACAAACAGGAAGGCTATGAAATCTACTAAAAAAACCGCAGCCGAAATGCGTGCTGCGAAAAGACGCTGGCTGAACTCACATGACACCGGCTACCACAAGGCGATGGGCAATCGTCACGTTCAGATGATTGCCATCGGCGGCGCCATCGGCACCGGCCTGTTCCTCGGCGCAGGCGGACGACTGCAGGCGGCGGGACCGGCGCTGGCGTTAATCTATCTGGTGTGCGGCATCTTCTCGTTCTTTATTCTGAGAGCGCTGGGGGAACTGGTGCTCCACCGTCCCTCCAGCGGCAGCTTCGTTTCTTACGCGCGCGAATTCCTCGGGGAAAAAGCCGCCTACGTCGCAGGCTGGATGTACTTCGTTAACTGGGCGATGACCGGCATTGTCGACATCACCGCCGTCGCGCTCTATATGCACTACTGGGGCGCGTTCGGCGATGTGCCGCAGTGGGTCTTCGCGCTCGGCGCGCTGGCCATTGTCGGCACCATGAACATGATCGGCGTGAAGTGGTTCGCCGAGATGGAGTTCTGGTTCGCGCTGGTAAAAGTGCTGGCGATCGCCATCTTCCTGGTCGTGGGCGTGGTGTTTCTCGGCACCGGCAAACCGCTGGACGGCAACGCCACCGGCTTCCACTTAGTGACCGACAACGGCGGCCTGTTCCCGCACGGTCTGCTGCCGGCGCTGGTGCTGGTGCAGGGCGTGGTGTTCGCCTTCGCTTCTATCGAACTGGTGGGCACCGCCGCAGGCGAGTGTAAAGATCCGGAAACCATGCTGCCGAAAGCGATCAACAGCGTGATCTGGCGAATCGGCCTGTTTTACGTCGGTTCGGTGGTGCTGCTGGTGCTGCTGCTGCCGTGGAACGCCTATCAGGCAGGCCAGAGCCCGTTCGTGACCTTCTTCTCGAAGCTGGGCGTGCCTTACGTCGGCAGCATCATGAACATCGTGGTGCTGAGCGCGGCGCTCTCCAGTCTGAATTCCGGCCTCTACTCTACCGGCCGTATTCTGCGTTCGATGGCGATGGGCGGTTCGGCGCCGAAGTTCATGGCGAAAATGAACGGCCAGCAGGTGCCTTACGCCGGTATTCTGGTCACCATCGCGGTCTATGTCATCGGTGTGGTGCTCAACTACTACGTGCCTTCGCAGGTCTTCGAGATCGTGCTGAACGTCGCATCGCTGGGCATTATCGCCTCATGGGGCTTTATCGTGATCTGCCAGATGCGTCTGCGCAAAGCGATTAAGGAAGGCAAAGCAGACGACGTCAGCTTTAAGCTGCCGGGCGCGCCGGTCACCTCCTGGCTGACGCTGCTGTTCCTGCTGAGCGTGCTGGTGCTGATGGCGTTCGATTACCCGAACGGCACCTACACCATCGCCGCTATCCCGATTCTGGCGGTGATTCTGGTGCTGGGCTGGTTCGGCGTGCGCAAGCGCGTGGCCGCTGTCGCGCAGACCGAGCACGATCACCTGCACGACGAAAAGCCGCACGCGCTGGCGGATGACGCCGCGCGCTAAGCGCAAGCGTCCATGCTGAAAAGCCTGCCCGCTAACGGCAGGCTTTTTTTATTCCCGCCGCTTATAGTTTTCCCGCGCGCTTCCCCCTATGATGGCAGGCTCCCTCAAATCGGCAGTGGAGCCATCATGTCGTTCAAGATCAACATCATCAAAGACAAACTTCTCTCCGAAAACTACTTTATCCTGCGCAACTTCACCTACGAGCTCGCTACCAAAAGCGGCGAGGTAGTGCGCCACAAGCGCGAAGTCTATGACCGCGGCAACGGCGCCACCATCCTGCTCTATAACCGCGAGAAAAACAGCGTCGTGCTGACCCGCCAGTTTCGAATCGCCACGTACGTCAACGGCAACGCCAGCGGCATGCTGATCGAGGCCTGCGCCGGGCTGCTGGATAATGACACTCCGGAAGTCTGCATTCGCAAAGAGGCGATCGAAGAGACGGGCTATGCGGTGGGCGAGGTAGAGAAACTCTATGAAGCCTATATGTCGCCGGGCGGCGTCACCGAACTGATTCACTTTTTCGCCGCCGAATATAACGAGTCGCTGCGCGATAACGCCGGCGGCGGCGTAGAGGATGAGGATATCGACGTGCTGGAGATTCCGTTCCCGGAAGCGCTGGCGATGGTGAAAGATGGCCGTATCCGCGATGGTAAAACTATTATGCTGCTGCAGCATGCCCAGCTGGCGGGCTGGCTGAAGGCCTGACGAAGGGGATGACGCGCGGGACAGGGCGACGCGTCGTCGCGCATTGTCCGATAAATCTGATTGAGATAAACCCGTGCGCTCCCGATGATGAAAAAGGTGATTTCTGTGGCGCCCTATCGCATTATCGTATGCTTTTTCAGCAGTTAAGTGCGCTTTCCGGACGTGGTCACAGTTTAGGTCCACCCGATGTCCGGCCGTTGCGCTATCATCTCCACTCTGAGATTTTGGGGACCGTTTTTCCTGATGCCGACCTGGACGAAGTCACTGCTGGTATTGCCATTCTTTTTCATTGCCTGTGTTAAAGCCGATCCACTGCAAAAGTCGTTTTCCGACTGGCAGGTGACCTGCAATAACGCCGCGTTCTGCGTGGCGCGCAATATACCAGGCGACAAAGGACTGGTCATGACCATCGCGCGCCATGCCGGCGTCAACGATCGCCCGCTGCTGCGTATCGACTACGGCAGCGCCTACAGCGGCGAGCTGCCCGGCGGGCCGCTGCAGGATAATTTACTGCTCGATCAGCGCCGTCTGCGTCCCGACTTCAAACACTGGACGGTTGAGCCGCACCACCTCGCCACCAGCAACGCTATCGCCATTGACGAATTTCTCGCGCAAATTCTCGACGCGGACGCGATCCAGCTGACCTATAACGGGCAGGCGGCTATTTCGCTGCATGGCCTGAAAGCGGCGCTGCTGCTGGTGGATGACGTGCAGGGCAGGGTCAACGGCATGAGCGCATGGATAAAACGCGGTTCACGCGCGCTGTGGGATGTGCCGCCTCAGCCGCCGCTGCCGCAGCTGCCCAACATGGGCGCGCCGCCTGCCGCACTGACGCGCGAGGAAACCAGCGGACTGCTCGATTACGGCACCTGGCGGCTTAACAGCGACGCCTGCTCCCTCGACCCGATGCGGCGCGAAGTCAACGTCGCGCCGCTGACCGACAGCAAAGCGCTGCTGATGGTGAGCTGCGAGATGGGCGCCTATAACGTGATCGATCTGGCGTTCGAAGTGACGCGCGCCGCGCCCTATGTCGCACGCGGCATCACCCTGACGCTGCCGTTTACGCCGCCGCGCGGCGAACGCCAGCTGGAGCTGATCAACGCCGACTATGACGCCAGCACCGGCCAGCTTTACACCTTCAGCAAAGGACGCGGGCTGGGCGACTGCGGCTCCGCCACGCGCTGGCGCTTTAACGGCACCGACTTCACGCTGGCGGAATATGCCGAAGAGTCTACCTGCGATGCCTGGCACAGCAGTGACGACTGGCCGACCCTGTGGGTCTCCCAGCCGCCGCCCGCGCCCTAGCGAATCGCCTGCACCATCATCGGCGAGCCGTTCTGGTTGCCGACCAGCTCCGCCAGCATATCGTTAACGCCGTCGCTCATGGCGGTAAACCGCGTCAGCGGCGAGCGGGTGATCACCACAAATACCCCGACGTTATGCTGCGGCACCATCGCCATATAGGTGATGAATCCGCCGCCGCCGCCGGTTTTCTGAATAATGCCGGGGCGACCGTTTTTCGGGCCCATATAGACCCAGCCCATGCCAATCGCGTCGGCTCTGCCCGGCACGTCCATGCCTTCTACCTTCGCCAGCTGATCGCGGCGATAGATCAGCGTCTGCATACGGTCCACCTGCGGCGAACGCGGGCTGATGGCCGAGTCGAGGAACTGCTGCATCCAGCGGCCCATATCGTCCGGCGTCGAGTAGACGCCGCCGCTGCCGATAGCGGCCAGCGTGTTATTGCAGGGGCTGGCGCCTTTCTCCGCCACCATCAGCCGATCGCACTGCTCAGGCGAAGGCGTAAAAGTAGTGTCTTTCATGCCGAGCGGGCGGGTAATCAGCTGCTGCAGCAGCGCCGGATAGGGCATGCCGGCGGCGCGCGCCAGCGCATCGCCCAGCAGGTCGTAGCCCAGATTCGAATAGGAAGCGTCGGTGCCAGGCGCGGCTTTCAGCTTCGCGCCGGCCAGCCACTGCCAGCGGTCGCTGCGCGTCGGCCAGACAAACACCGGGCGATGCGGCTTACCGCCGGGCTGCTCGCGCGGCAGGCCGCTGGTGTGAGTCGAGAGATTAATCAGGCGAATCGGCTGCCCGGCGTAGCTCGGCACGCGCGCGCCCGCCGGTGCATATTTGCTCAGCGGATCGTCAAGGCGAATTTGCCCGCGCTCCGCCATCTTCACCATCACTTCGCTGGTCAGCAGCTTGCTGAGCGAGGCGATGCGGATCAGAGAATCTTTCTGCGGCCGCACGTTATTGCCGGGGCGCGTTTCGCCAAAGCTGGCGAAAACGCGCTGATTGCCGTCGATAGCGACCAGCGCCATGCCGGTGGCGCCGCTGCCGTAAAAAATGTGTTCAGCGTAGCGATCGACGATCTGGGACGAGAGCAGCGGATCGGGCGCGATCTGCGCCTTGCCTGCGAATGGCGTCAGCGAAACCATTAAGGCGAGTAAATAGGGCGTACGTTTTTTCAACGGGAAAGCATCCAGCGAGAGGAATAAGGGAAAGATCCTATAGTAATGGGTTTACGCAAGCGGTGAAGGGGGCGAGGAGGATTTTTTTCTGTTTCAGGCTGTGAGAAAGAGAGGCCCCTCCCGCAGAAGAGGAAGGGCCTGAAGCATTACGCTGGCTTGAGTAACGACTCCGCCTGCGCCACGACGTTTTCCACCGTGAAACCGAAGGCAGGGAAGAGTTTGCCTGCTGGCGCGGATTCGCCGAAGGTGGTCATGCCGACGATTTTGCCGTCGATGCCGACATATTTATACCAGTAGTCGGCGATGCCCGCCTCAACCGCGACGCGCGCGCGCACCGTCGACGGCAGCACCGATTCGCGATAAGCGATATCCTGCTTGTCGAACACGTCGGTGCTCGGCAGCGACACCACGCGCACTTTGTGGCCGTCGGCGGTCAGCTTCTCCGCCGCGCCCAGCGTGATCTCCACTTCGGAACCGGTGGCAATCAGGATGATATCCGGCGTGCCGTCACTCTCCTTCAGCACGTAGCCGCCGCGCGCGATATTTTCGACCTGCGCCGCGCTACGTTCCGGCTGCAGCAGGTTCTGGCGCGACAGGATCAGCGCGGTCGGACCGTGATGGCGCTCAATCGCGGCTTTCCACGCCACCGCCGTCTCGACCTGGTCGCACGGACGCCAGGTGCTGAAGTTCGGCGTCAGGCGCAGGCTGGCGAGCTGTTCGACCGGCTGGTGCGTCGGGCCGTCTTCGCCCAGGCCGATAGAGTCATGGGTATAGACCATGATCTGACGCGCTTTCATTAGCGCCGCCATACGCGCGGCGTTGCGCGCATACTCCACGAACATCAGGAAGGTGGCGGTGTAGGGCACGAAGCCGCCGTGATGGGCGATGCCGTTGGCGATGGCGGTCATACCGAACTCGCGCACGCCGTAGTGAATATAGTTGCCCGCCGGATCTTCTTTAATCGGCTTCGAGCCTGACCAGATGGTAAGGTTGCTCGGCGCGAGGTCCGCCGATCCGCCCAGCAGCTCCGGCAGCAGCGAGCCAAGGTGCTCCAGCGTATTTTGCGACGCCTTACGGCTGGCGATCTTCTGCGGATTGGCCTGCAGGTCGGTAATGAACTTGTGGGTCTCGCTCTCCCACGTCGACGGCATTTCGCCGTTCATGCGGCGCTGGTACTCCTCAGCCAGCTCCGGATGCGCCTGCTTATAGGCCGCCAGCTTGTCGTTCCAGGCGCGCTCGCGCTCGGCGCCCGCCTCTTTGGCGTCCCACTGCTGATAGATCTCCTGCGGGATTTCAAAGGGTGCAGAGGTCCAGCCCAGCTCTTTACGCGCCAGCGCCACTTCCGCGTCGCCCAGCGCCGCGCCGTGCGACTCCTCTTTACCGGCTTTGTTCGGCGAACCGAAACCGATAACGGTGCGGCAGATAATCAGCGACGGCTTGTCGGTGACGCTCTGCGCCTCTTTAATCGCGCGGCTCACCGCCTCGGCGTCATGGCCATCGATCTCGCCGACGACGTGCCAGTTGTAGGCTTCGAAACGCTTATGGGTATCGTCGGTAAACCAGCCTTCGGTTTCGCCGTCGATAGAGATGCCGTTATGATCATAGAAGCCGATCAGCTTGCCGAGGCCGAGCGTGCCCGCCAGCGAGCAGACTTCGTGGGAGATCCCCTCCATCAGGCAGCCGTCACCCATAAACACATAGGTAAAGTGGTCGACGATATCGTGACCCGGACGGTTGAACTGCGCGCCCAGCGTGCGCTCGGCGATCGCCAGACCCACGGCGTTGGCCAGCCCCTGGCCCAGCGGGCCGGTGGTGGTTTCGACGCCCGGCGTGTAGCCGATTTCCGGGTGACCCGGCGTTTTAGAGTGCAGCTGACGGAAGTTCTTCAGCTCTTCCATCGGCAGATCGTAGCCGGTGAGGTGCAGCAGGCTATAGAGCAGCATCGAGCCGTGGCCGTTGGAAAGAATAAAACGGTCTCGGTCGGCCCATGCGGGGTTAGTCGGGTTATGTTTCAGGTAGTCGCGCCACAGCACTTCGGCGATGTCCGCCATGCCCATCGGCATGCCCGGGTGACCTGAGTTCGCTTTTTGTACCGCATCCATACTTAACGCACGAATCGCGTTCGCCAGCTCTCTGCGTGATGACATAGGGTTCTCCCTTCGTTGAGCAGAAGTGCGGGCGGCAAAACCGCCCGACAAAATTAACAGGCAAAAACTACAGGCGCGCGGCCAGCACGTCTTCGAGTTTCTGCTGATCGACGGCAAACTGACGGATGCCGTCGGAAAGTTTTTCGACCGCCATCGGATCCTGGTTGTGCTCCCAGCGGAACTCCGCTTCAGAGAGCGATGCAGGCTGGTGGAAACCTTCGGTCGACGGTTCCAGCTTGCGCTCAACCGGCGCGTCGCTGTTCTGCAGCTCTTCCAGCAGGTTCGGAGAGATAGTCAGGCGGTCGCAGCCCGCCAGCGCGATAATCTGCTCTACTTTACGGAAGCTCGCACCCATGATGATGGTGCTGTAACGGTGCTTTTTGTAGTAGTCGTAGATGCGACGCACCGATTTCACGCCCGGATCTTCGTCGACCACATACGGGTCGAGCGGCTTGCGGCTGTTGTACCAGTCGTAGATACGGCCGACGAACGGCGAAATCAGGAAGACGCCCGCTTCGGCGCAGGCGCGTGCCTGGGCGAAGGAGAAGAGCAGCGTCAGGTTGCAGTGGATGCCGTTTTTCTCCAGCTCCTCGGCCGCCTTGATGCCTTCCCAGGTAGACGCCAGCTTGATCAGAATGCGCGAGCGGTCGATGCCGTGCTCTTCATACAGGCGAACCAGTTTTTCCGCTTTGGTCACGCACATGCCACGATCGAAAGAGAGGCGCGCATCTACTTCGGTCGAAACACGGCCCGGTACGCTTTTCAGGATTTCCATACCGAGGTTAATGGCGACTTTATCGCTGGCGTTGATAATCTGCGTCTCTTTGCTGCCGCCCTGCTTTTTCGCATAGTCGATAGCGTCGTCGATCAGGTGCTTGTAGCCTTCGAGGCCGGCAGCTTTCAGGATCAGAGAAGGATTGGTGGTCGCGTCTTCAGGATGGTAGTTGCGAATGGATTCGATATCGCCGCTGTCCGCCACGACGGTAGTAAACTGTTTTAATGCCTCTAGCTGGTTCATCTTTTAACTCCTTGATGAGCAATTCTTTATTGCGAATGATTTCACCCTGCAACACAGTGCATCAGGCGTTCGATGATGAAAATACTCTTTTTCTGATTATTGCGATGGGTTGAACTCATCGGGGCCCCGCACGGCGAAAACAGCGTGACGTCAAACAGGGAGAGCGTGCTGCAACATCCTGTCAGCGAGCCGGGGGGCGAAAATCGCGCATCACAAAGGTTAGCAGAACTGACAGGTTCTGCCGGATGAACCGCACTTTCCGCCCGGTCAGGTGTTTTAGCGGCAGGCGTTTTGCGCCGTCTGTTCGTAAAAGCCGATCTTTTCCACTTTTTCCGTCGATCCGCCGCCTTCAAACTCCGACGCCAGCCAGGCGTTGACGATCGATTTCGCCAGTTCCGGCCCGACGACGCGCGCGCCCAGCGTCATTACCTGCGCATTGTTGCTTTTGCGCGCGCGTTCGGCGGAGTAGGTGTCGTGGCACTGCGCCGCGCGAATGCCCGGCACCTTGTTGGCGACGATCGCCATACCGATACCGGTGCCGCACACCAGAATGCCGCGGGCGAACTTGCCGTCGCTGATGGCGTTCGCCAGGCTCCAGGCGATATCGGGATAAATTGGCAGGTCCTGGCGCGCGTCGTTGCTGTAATCCACCACTTCGTAGTGCAGCGATTCAAGGTGGCGTTTGATCAGGTTTTTCAGTTCCAGCGCCGCGTCATCGGCGCCAATCGCAATGGTGATCATCCGGTTCTCTCCAGGTATTTAACAGGGCCCGCAAGCCGGGCAGAAAGTGATGCTCGATTTCAGCCTGCCATACTTTTGTTCATATGTTCAAGTATGTTTCATTTGTTTTTGGCGACTCAGATGAGGGCGACGCACCGTTAACCGCTGTAAAACGGCACCTTATCGGGCATTTTTCTTAAATGTTGTGGAAAAACGTTTCATTTGAGAGCGATCACATTTTTGCAAACTGCGCTTGAGAGATGTTCATTTAATCGTTTAGTGTTCATTTGTTCAGGCAGGCAGCAACAATAAGATCCTTCGAGGTGACCGCCATGACACTTACCGACCCGACTGCGCGCCCTGCGGCGCGCTTACCAGGAAACCAGCGCGCTTCGTCGCGCTGTGGAGGCGCAACATGACGCAACAGACGCAGGCGCAGATCGAACAGTCCACCATTCGCAAAATCTCCTGGCGACTGGTGCCGTTCGTGGCGCTGATGTTCTTTATCAACTTTCTCGACCGTACCGCCATTTCCTTCGCCGGGCCGAACGGCATGACGCAGGATCTGGGGCTGAGCGCCGCGCAGTTTGGGCTCGCCTCGGGCATCTTTTTTATTGGCTATATCCTGCTGGAGGTGCCGAGCAATCTTGCGCTGCACCGCTTCGGCGCGCGCAAATGGCTGGCGCGCATTATGGTGAGCTGGGGCGTGGTGTCGCTGCTGTTCGCCTGGGTAAGCAGCGTCGAGGGGCTCTATACGCTGCGCCTGCTGCTTGGCATTGCGGAGGCGGGCTTCTTTCCCGGCGCGATCCTCTATCTCAGCCTGTGGGTGCCAGCACGCCATCGCAGCAAAATCCTTTCGCTGTTCTACCTGGCCCAGCCGTTGACCGTGGTATTCGGCGCGCCGCTGGCGGCAGGCATGATCGAGCAGCACGGCCTGTTTGGCATGGAGGGCTGGCGTCTGATGTTTATCGGCGTATCGGTGCCCGCCATCCTGATCGGCGTTGTGACGTTATTTTGGCTGGTGGATGCGCCGCGCGACGCGCGCTGGCTTACTGGCGAAGAGAAACAGTGGCTGACGCGCGAGCTGGAGAGCGAGCACGCCGCCAAGCAAAACGCGCATCCTGGCGTGCGCACCGTGCTGGGCAACGGTCGCGTCTGGCTGCTCTGCCTGATCTACTTCGGCTTTATCTATGGCCTTTACGCGCTCGCCTTTTTCCTGCCGACCATCATCGGCGGCTTTCAGCAGCAGTTCGGCACCACCTTTAACGTGATGCAAAAAGGGCTGATCACCGGCGCGCCCTATCTGGTGGCGGCCGTAGTGATGTTTTTCTGGTCGCGCGACGCCTCGCGCCGCGGCTGTAAAACCTGGCATATCGCGCTGCCTGCGCTAGCGGGCGGCATCAGCGTGCCGCTGGCGCTCTATATGAACTCGCCGCTCAGCACCATGCTGGTTATCGCCGTTACCGCCAGCTCTATCTTTGCCGCGCTGCCCAACTTCTGGACCCTGCCGACGCAGTTTCTCTCCGGCGCCTCGGCCGCCGCCGCCATCGCCCTGATCAATACGCTCGGCAACGTGGCGGGCTTTTCGGCGGGCTACATCACCGGCGCGCTGCACGACGCCACGCAAAGTTACACGCTGCCGATGATGGTGGTGGGCGGCTTTATGCTGCTGTCAGCCCTGCTGATGCTGCTGCTGAACCGCCGCCGCGCTGAACCGCTGGCCTCCTCACTTGCTCAGGAGCATTAATCATGACGTATCTCTATAACCAGCCCTCTGCCTTTGCGGCGGAGCTGATCGAAGGTTTTGTCGCGGCCAACGCGGATAAAGTCCGTCAGGTGCCCGGCGGCGTGGTGCGCAGCACGCGCAGCCAGCCCGGCACGGTGGCGGTGGTGGTGGGCGGCGGCTCTGGCCACTATCCTGCTTTCGCCGGACTGGTAGGCCAGGGCATGGCGCACGGCGCCGCCATGGGCAATCTGTTCGCTTCGCCCTCGGCGCAGCAAATCGTTAACGTGGCGCGCGCGGCGCACAACGGCGGCGGCGTGCTGCTCACCTTTGGCAACTACGCCGGTGACGTGCTGCATTTCGGTCAGGCGTGCGAGCGTCTGAGGGCCGAAGGCATCGCCTGCGAAGTGGTGACGGTCACCGACGATATCTCCAGCGCCAGTCTGGAAGAGATTGAAAAGCGCCGCGGCGTCGCAGGCGATTTAACCGTATTCAAAGTCGCCAGCGCCGCGGCCGAAGCGGGCCACAGTCTGGCGCAGGTGGCCGCGCTGGCGCGTCATGCCAACCAGCGCACGCGTTCTTTTGGCGTCGCATTTTCCGGCTGTACCTTGCCTGGGGCGACGCAGCCGCTGTTCCGCATCGACGCCGGACGCATGGCGCTCGGCATGGGTATTCACGGCGAGCCAGGCATCAGCGAAAGCGACGTGCCGCGCGCCGACGTGCTGGCGGAAATTTTCGTCGACAACCTGCTGAGCGAGTTGCCGCCGGGCGTCAAACTGCAGCCAGGCACGCGCGTGGCGGCGATCCTCAACGGGCTAGGATCGGTGAAATATGAAGAGCTGTTCGTGGTCTATCGCCGCGTGGCGCAGCTGCTGCGCGAACAGCAGCTGGAGATTGTCGAGCCCGAAGTGGGCGAATTCGTCACCAGCTTCAATATGGCAGGCGCATCGCTGACGCTGATGTGGCTGGATGAGGCGCTGGAAGAGTGCTGGCGCGCGCCGGCCAACGCACCGGCCTTTCGCAAAGGCAGCGTGATCGTCGCCGAACCGCTGGAGGCCAGCGAGTGTCAGCAGGCGACGCAGAACGCCATCCCCGCCGCCAGCGTCGCGTCGCAGCAGAGCGCGCAGCGCGTGCTGGCGATACTCGACGCCATTGCTGCCGTGATACAGCGCAATGCTGAACAGCTGGGGCGCATCGACGCCGTTGCCGGCGACGGTGATCACGGCATCGGCATGGAGCGCGGCGTGCTGGGCGCGCTGGCGCAGGCGCGTGACGCTGCGGCGCAGGGCGCGGGGGCGGGCACGCTGCTGTGTCAGGCCGCCGACGCCTGGGCAGATAAGGCGGGCGGCACCTCGGGCGCGCTGTGGGGCGTGGCGCTGACCGCCATCGGCACCGCGCTCGGCGACGAAAGCAAACCCGACGCGCAGCGCGTCGCCGAAGGGGTGAAACAGGCCAAAGAGGGGATTATGCACTTTGGCAAAGCCCAACCCGGCGACAAAACCATGGTCGATGTGCTGGTGCCGTTCAGCGACAGCCTGAGCGCGGCGGTCGCGCGCGGGGAGGCGCTGCCTGACGCCTGGCAGCTGGCGGCGGAAACAGCGCAGGCCGCCGCGCAGGCTACCGCACAGCTGCTGCCAAAGATGGGCCGCGCCCGTCCGCTGGCGGAGAAAAGCCTAGGCACGCCGGACGCCGGCGCGGTGTCGCTGGCGCTGATTGTCGCCACGGTGGCAGAGCGTCTGCGCGCAATCCAGCCGCAGGGAGCCTCGGTATGACGCAGCCCGCTATCTGGCTGGGAACCAGCCTGAAAATGTATTTCAGCTACGCGCAGACGCTGGCATGGTGCCGTGCGGTCGCGCAGATTGCGCGCCAGCATCCTGCGGTGCGCGACGGGCGCGTCGGCCTGTTTGTACTGCCCGCTTTTCCGACGCTGCCGGCGGTAAAAGCGCTGTTTGCCGATACGCCGGTGCGCGTCGGCGCGCAAAATATCGCGCCCGCCGCCAGCGGCGCCTGGACCGGCGAGGTGAGCGCCAGCATGGTGCAGGAGCTGGGCGGAACGCTGGCGGAGATTGGCCATGCGGAACGCCGACGTCACTTTGCGGAAAGCGATGCGCAGATCTCTGCAAAAGTCGCGCTGGCGTTGCAGTCCCAGCTGACGCCTGTGTTGTGCATCGGCGAGGCGCAGCAGGATACGCCCGACGCGGCGGCAGAGGCGTGCGCCATCCAGCTCAGGCGCGCGCTGGCCGAGGCGCAGTCGCTGCACGGTAGCCTGCTGCTCGCCTACGAGCCGCAGTGGGCGATCGGCGAGCCGCAGCCCGCGCCGGAAGGCCATATTCGCGCGGTGTGCCGCGCCTTGCGCCAGCAGCCGCTGCCGCCAGGCATCACGCTGCAGGTGATCTACGGCGGCAGCGCCGGCCCTGGCCTGCTGAGCCGGCTGGAAGAGAGCGTCGACGGCCTGTTTCTCGGCCGCTTCGCCCACGATCCCGCCGCGCTGGCGCAGATAGTTGACGAAGCCGACGCGCTGCTGGCGAGGGAGAGCGTATGAGCCGGATTGGATTAAGCACCTACGCCTTTTTCTGGCGCCTGTCGGATCGCGCCCCGCAGCCGCTGACGCTGGCGCAAATGCTGCAGCAGACCGCCGACCTCGACGTGCCGGTGTTTCAGATTTGCGACTACCCGGCGATTGAAAGCTGGAGCGACGCGCAATTGTGTGCCCTGAAGCAGCAGGCCGACGCCCTCGGCATCACGCTGGAGCTGGGCACGCGCGGCCTCGCCACTGACCATCTGCAGCGCTATCTGCATATGGCGTCGCTGCTGGAGGCGAAAGTCATCCGCTCGATGTGTTTTACCGCCAGCCATCGTCCGTCGCCTGCCGAGGCGCAGCAGCTTATCGCCGATGTGCTGCCCGCTTTCGAACGTCAGCAGGTCAAACTCTGCCTTGAAACCTATGAGCAAATCTCCAGCGCCGATCTGATGGCGCTGATCGATCTTTTCCCTTCGCCCTGGCTGGCGGTCTGTCTCGATCCGGCCAACTGCGTGGCGGGACTGGAGCTGCCGCAGCAGGTCATCGCCAACACCGCCGCGCGCGTCGGCAATCTGCACATCAAAGATTTCGCCTTTTCGCGCCGCGACGGCTGGGTCGGCTTTACCCTGGCGGGCGTGCCGCTCGGCGAAGGGCTGCTGGATTACGACGCGCTGATTGCCAGCGTGCGGCCAGCCGAAAAAGGCATTAACCAGATTATCGAGCACTGGCTGCCGTGGCAGGAGAGCGCAGAGCGCACCTGCAAGCTGGAAGCGCAGTGGACGCAGCGCTGTGTCGAATTCTTACGTCGTAAACAAGATCAGGAGTAACACCATGAGCAATCAACTGAAAACCATTACTGTTATCGGCGCAGGCGGCAAAATGGGCATGCGCATCTCTGCCAACCTGCAGCGCAGCGACTATCAGGTCTTCTACTGCGAAAACTCGCCGCAGGCGCAGGCGCAGATCGGCGCGCAGGGCCGCGAAATTTCTGATGCGCAGTCGGTGGTGCCGCTGAGCGACGTGGTCATTCTGGCGGTGCCGGATATTGTCCTGGGCAAGGTCTCAGAAACGGTAGTCCCGCAGATGAAGCCCGGCGCCGTGCTGCTGACGCTCGATCCAGCGGCGGCCTACGCCAACCTGATCGCCCAGCGTGACGATATCGAGTATGCGGTGGCGCACCCCTGCCATCCGTCGGTATTCCTGCAGCGCTACACCAAAGAGGAGCATGAGGATGCCTTTGGCGGCGTGGCGGCGATCCAGCATATCGCGGCGGCGTGGGAGAACGGCAGCGACGCGCAGAGGGCGGAGCTGGCGAAGGTGATCAACGTGATGTATGGCCCGGTGGATCAGGTGCACTGGGTGACGGTGACGCAGCTTGCCTATCTGGAGCCGACGCTGGTGGAAACCGTCGCCTGCATGGTCGGCGCCTTTATGAAAGAGGCGCTGGACGAGACGGTGAAACATAGCGGCGTGCCGGAAGAGGCGGCGAAAGCGATGCTTTACGGCCATATCCAGATCGCGCTGGCGGTCGCCTTCCGCGCCACCAACCCCTTCTCGGACGCCTGCATGATCGCCATGGAGTATGGACGCGAGAAGATCGTCAAGCCGGACTGGAAGCAGATCTTCGATCAAAAAGAGCTGGATATCGTGATTGCGCGCATGCTGAAAATTGACGCCATCCGCCGCTGATCTGTGACGACGAAAGCGGCTCACGGGCGCTTGCCTGGCTAAGTGAGCCGCATCAGTGTTATAAATCCCGGCAGTTAACGGCAACGCTCAATCAGGTCACGATGGAAAAACATACCCTCGCTCCGGACACGGAACTGCTGACGGAAATCGCCGTCGCTTACTATCAGGATGAGATCACACAGGAAGAGATCGCGCGCAAGTTCGGCATCTCGCGCATCAAAGTCGGACGACTGCTGAAACGGGCGAAAGAAGAGGGCATTGTCGAGATCAATGTTCGCTACCATCCGGTATTCAGCACCCGACTGGAGCAGCAGCTGCTGGATCGCTTTCCGCAGCTGCAGCGCGCGCTGATCGCGCTTGATCAGCAGGATGGCGACGAGCAGCGTCGTCAGGTAGCGGCGCTGGTCTCGGCGCATCTGGCGCAAAATCTCAAAGAGAACACCGTGGTGGCGGTAGGCCAGGGTCGCAACGTCGCGGCGGTGGCCGATCATCCCGGCGCGGTGCCGCTGCGCAACTGTCACTTTATCTGCGGTATCGGCGGCACCCATCGCCCGGGCGACGCCATCAACGCCGATCATATCAGCCGTCGGCTGGCGAAAAAGTTCGGCGGCTTTAGCGAAACGCTCTATGCGCCCGCCTATGTGGAAAACCGTGCGCTGAAAGAGGCGTTTATGCAGAACGGCACCATTAAAGAGACGCTGGATCGCGCGCGCAAAGCGGATATCGCGCTGGTGGGCATCGGCGATATGAATGAAAACAGCTATATGGTCAAACTCGGCTGGTTTACGCCGCATGAAATTATCGACGCCAGCGTCAATCAGGGCGTCACCGGCGACGTGGCGGGCTACGACTTTTTCAACGCTCAGGGCCAGCACGTGGACACGGTGATGAACGATCGCGTCATCGGTCTGAGCATCGACGAGCTGCGTAAAATTCCCTGCGTTATCGCCATCGCTGCGGAAAACACCAAAGCGATGGCGCTGCTCGGCGCGCTGCGTACCGGCGCTATCGATATCGTCGCCACCTCGGCGCAGAACATCCGCACCATCCTCAGTATGACGCAGTAGCGTGCAAAACGGTGTCGCCAGCGGCACCGAACTGCCTTATCGCGATCGCTCCGAGGTTTTCCCTGTCGTCAGCCTTTTATACTGCCAGCGCACCGAAGCTGAAAAAGGAACCGACAATGGACGACCAACTCAAGCAGAGCGCACTGGATTTTCATCAGTTTCCCACCCCGGGCAAAATCCAGGTTTCCCCCACCAAACCTCTCGCCACCCAGCGCGATCTGGCGCTGGCCTATTCTCCCGGCGTCGCGGCGCCCTGTCTGGAAATTGCGCAGGATCCGCTGGCGGCGCATAAATACACCGCGCGCGGCAATCTGGTGGCGGTGATCTCCAACGGCACCGCGGTGCTGGGGCTCGGCAATATCGGCGCGCTGGCGGGCAAGCCAGTGATGGAGGGCAAGGGAGTGCTGTTCAAGAAGTTCGCCGGCATCGACGTCTTCGATATCGAGATCGACGAGCAGGATCCCGACCGGCTAATCGACGTTATCGCCGCACTGGAGCCCACTTTTGGCGGTATCAACCTGGAGGATATCAAAGCGCCAGAGTGCTTCTATATCGAGCAGCAGCTGCGCCAGCGCATGAAGATCCCGGTATTTCACGACGACCAGCACGGCACGGCGATTATCTGCACCGCCGCAGTGCTTAACGGGCTGCGCATTGTCGAGAAAACGATTGGCGAGGTGCGGCTGGTGGTTTCTGGCGCGGGCGCCTCGGCTATCGCCTGCCTGAACCTGCTGGTGGCGCTCGGCATGCAGAAGCGCAACATCGTGGTATGCGATTCGAAAGGGGTAATCTACCGCGATCGCGAAGCGGATATGACGCCCACCAAGTCCGCCTACGCTATCGAAGATAACGGTGCGCGCAGGCTGGAAGAAGTAATTGAAAACGCCGATATCTTTCTCGGCTGCTCGGGGCCGCGCGTGCTGACGCCGGAAATGGTGCAAAAGATGGCGCGCGATCCGCTCATCCTGGCGCTGGCCAACCCTGAGCCGGAAATTATGCCGCCGCTGGCGAAGGCGGTGCGCCCCGACGCCATCATCTGCACCGGCCGCTCCGACTTCCCTAACCAGGTCAACAACGTGCTCTGCTTTCCGTTTATTTTTCGCGGCGCGCTCGACGTCGGGGCGACTACTATCAACGAAGAGATGAAGCTGGCGGCGGTGCACGCCATCGCCGCGCTGGCGCAGGCGGAGCAGAGCGATGTGGTCGCTTCCGCCTATGACGACCAGGATCTTAGCTTCGGACCGGACTATCTGATACCTAAACCTTTCGATCCGCGCTTGATCGTGCAGATCGCGCCGGCGGTGGCGCGCGCCGCGATGGAGTCGGGCGTGGCGACCCGGCCCGTTGAGGATTTCGACGCCTACCGCGAGAAGCTGACCGAATTCGTCTATAAAACCAACCTGTTTATGAAGCCGATCTTCTCCCAGGCGCGCAAGGCGCCAAAGCGCGTGGTGCTGGCGGAAGGCGAGGAGGTGCGGGTGCTGCACGCCACGCAGGAGCTGGTGACGCTCGGTCTGGCGCGCCCGATCCTGATAGGGCGTCCCAATGTCATCGCGATGCGTTTGCAGAAGCAGGGGCTGAAGATCGAGGCGGGCAAAGATTTCGACGTGGTCAACAACGAATCGGATCCGCGCTTCAAGGCGTACTGGAACGAATATTATCAGATGATGAAGCGGCGCGGCGTGACGCCCGAGCAGGCGCAGCGCGCGGTGATCGGCAATCCGACGCTGATCGGCGCCATCATGGTGCATCGCGGCGAGGCGGACGCGCTGATCTGCGGCACTGTCGGCGACTACCATGAGCACTATGACGTGGTGGAGAAAGTGTTCGGCCTGCGCGACGACGTTAAGGTCGCGGGCGCGATGAACGCGCTGCTGTTGCCCAGCGGCAATACCTTTATTACCGACACCTACGTCAACGAAGATCCTACGGCGGAACAGCTGGCCGATCTGACGCTGCTGGCGGCGGAAACGGTGCGGCGTTTCGGCATCGAGCCGCGCGTCGCGCTGCTGTCGCACTCCAGCTTCGGCACCTCGAACGCGCCAGGCGCGCGCAAGATGCGCGAGGCGCTGGCGATTATTCAGCGCCGCGCACCGGATCTGGAAGTGGATGGCGAAATGCACGGCGACGCGGCGCTGGTCGAGAGCGTCCGCCGCGAGCTGATGCCTGACAGCCCGCTGAAAGGGGCGGCGAACCTGCTGATCATGCCCAATGTAGAAGCGGCGCGTATTAGTTACAACCTACTACGCGTCTCCAGTTCGGAAGGCGTCACCGTTGGCCCGGTGCTGATGGGCATCAGCAAGCCGGTGCATGCGCTGACGCGCATCGCGTCGGTCAGGCGCATTGTGAATATGGTGGCGCTGGCGGTGGTCGAGGCGCAAACCGCGCCGTTATAGCCAGTCGCGCACCGGTAAAAAGTCGCGCGTCAGCGCGGCTTCCGGCGAGTCGGGCGCGGGCTGGTAGTCATACTCCCAGCGCACTAGCGGCGGCATCGACATAAGAATCGATTCGGTGCGGCCGCCGGTCTGCAGGCCAAACAGGGTGCCGCGATCCCACACCAGGTTGAACTCGACGTAGCGTCCGCGGCGATAGAGCTGAAACTGACGCTCGCGCTCGCCCCAGGGCAGCGCTTTACGGCGCTCGACGATCGGCAGATAGCCGTCGAGGAAGCCGTTTCCTACCGCCTGCATAAAGGCGAAGCTGGTGTCGAAGTCCGGCGCGTTGAGATCGTCAAAGAAGAGGCCGCCGATGCCGCGCTGCTCGTCGCGGTGCTTCAGATAGAAGTAGTCGTCGCACCATTTTTTATAGCGCGGATAGACCTCGTCGCCGAACGGCTGGCAGAGATCGAAGGCGGTCTGATGCCAGTGCACCGCATCCTCCTCGAAGCCGTAGTAGGGCGTCAGATCGAAACCGCCGCCGAACCACCACACCGGATCGGCGCCCGGCTTTTCGGCGATAAAAAAGCGCACGTTGGCGTGACTGGTCGGCACATAGGGATTGTGCGGATGGATCACCAGCGACACGCCCATCGCCTCGAAGCTGCGCCCCGCCAGCTCGGGACGGTGCGCCGTCGCCGACGCGGGCATTTGATCGCCGTGCACGTGGGAAAAGTTAACGCCTGCCTGCTCAAACACCGCGCCGTCGCGCAGCACGCGGCTACGTCCGCCGCCGCCGCCCGGACGCTGCCAGCTGTCTTCGATAAACTGCGCGCCGCCGTCAGCTGCCGCCAGTTGATTACAGATTGTCTCCTGCAGGTTCAGCAGAAAGGCTTTAACGCGGGAAATATCGGGCATGGCTTCGGACTCATTGCAAAAAAGTGGCGCGATTATACCTGACCATTGCGGCGATCGTACTCATCAAAGTAGCGCGTAATGCCGTCAGCGATTGCCGTAGCGATTTTACGGCGAAAAGCGTCGGTGCCGAGCAACTGCTCTTCGCGCGGATTGGTAATGAAGGAGGTCTCCACCAGCACGGACGGAATCGACGGCGATTTCAGCACGGCGAACGCCGCCTGTTCGGTGTGTTCGCTGTGCAGTCGATGCACCGGGCGGATCTGATCCAGCACATGTTTGCCCAGCGTCAGGCTGTTGCGGATGGTGTCGGTCTGCACCAGGTCGAACAGAATCTGATTAAGGTAGTGATCCTGCTCCTCGACTTTTGCGCCGCCCACTTTATCCGCCGCATTCTCTTTATCGGAGAGATAGCGCGCCATGGCGCTGCTGGCGCCGCGATTCGAGAGGGCGAACACCGAGGCGCCGCTGGCTTCCGGGCTGGTAAAGCCGTCGGCGTGAATCGACATAAACAGGTTCGCGCCGTGCTGGTGGGCGATCTCGACGCGCTGGTAGAGCGGAATAAAGTGGTCGCTGTCGCGCGTCAGCCGTACTTCGATGCGCGGATGCGCCTGCAGCAGCGCGCGCACCTGATTCGCAATCGCCAGCACGATATGTTTCTCTTCCGATCCTTCGCTGCCGACGGCGCCGGAATCGATGCCGCCGTGGCCGGGATCGATCATCACGATGCGTTTGCCGTTTTTCTGTGGCGGCGCAGGCTGCGCATGACGCGGACTTGCGCGCAGCGGCGCGTTCTCCTCTTTCGCCTGAATCGCGCGTGGGGAGAGCACGGCCAGCGCCAGGCCGGAGAGCAGCAGCTGGCGGCGGTTGGTAAGACGCTTGAGCAGAGAAAGTGTGGGCATGGGCTGGTCCATTAGCAAATTATATGCAGAGTGTTATATCGTAACATTTTGTTCGCCGCGAGGACGGAACCCTTTCAGCTCTTTACTTTGTATGTCAGGTTGCTAACAGAAAAATTGCCGGTTTTTGTTCCAGGCTGCGCTAACCGGGCTTGCACGCGGCGGCGAATGCGTGATAATCAGCGAATTGTGCTTATTTGCAAGGTAAAGAAGATGGAAATCCGCGCCTTCCGCCAGGAAGATTTTGAAGAGGTGATTACGCTCTGGGAGCGTTGCGATTTGTTACGTCCGTGGAACGATCCGGAGCTGGATATCGAACGCAAGATGAACCATGACGCGGACCTCTTTCTGGTTGCGGAAGTCGGCGGCGAAGTGGTCGGTACGCTGATGGGCGGCTACGACGGCCATCGCGGCTCCGCTTACTATCTGGCGGTGCATCCCGACTACCAGGGCCGCGGCTTCGCCAACGCGCTGATGAACCGGCTGGAGAAAAAGCTGATCGCGCGCGGCTGTCCCAAGATCAACCTGATGGTGCGCGAAGAGAACGATCAGGTAGTGGCGTTCTACGAGAAGCTGGAGTACGAACCGGTGGATTCGGTGCTGCTCGGCAAGCGGCTGATTGAAGACCGGGAGTATTGATGCGGTGAAATATTTGCCGGATGAATATGATGCGAAAGGGCAGCTGCGGCTGCCGTTTCTTTTTTGGCTGACGCTGCTGCTGCTGGCGCGCACCTGGATCCTGCTGGTGATGGCAGGCGCCTCGCGCCAGCAGGGCAGCGATCTGCTGGGACTGTTCTATCCCGATCGCCAGGCGTTCTGGCTCGGACTGGCGCTCGGCGCGCCCGCGCTGATCGGCCTGCTGCTGACCGGCTATCGCGCGCGCTGGCCGCGGCTGTGGCGGGCGTGGCGCTGGGTGCTGGCGCTGTCGCTGGCGGTCAATCTGGCGTGGCAGGGCGTGACGTTCGCGTCTGGCGATCTGCTCGCCTCGCCCTGGCCGCTACTGCTGACGCTGTTCGACGGTCTGGCGCTGCTGTGGCTGCTGGTCAACGTCAGGCTGCGCGACTGCTTTCTGCCGGAACATCAGCTGGCGGAATAAACTTTTTTGCCGCTGGCGACTCCAATGAGTTCTGCCGTTTGGCACAGTGTTAACAGGAGTTTTCATGAAAGCTTTACCCATTTCGCTGCTGGTTGCCGCCGCGCTGCTAAGCGGCTGCGCCAGTTCGGGTTCCGGTTCCGCCTCTGATTCCGATGTAAGCTGGTATAACCCGCTGAGCTACCACTGGTCGTCGGCGCTGCCGTGGAACTGGTTTGGTTCATCGCTGACCGCAACCGAACAGGGCGTCGGCGGCGTCGGCAGCACCACTGCAATGAGCGAAGGCGCTATCAGCGACGGCCTGAAAGGCAACTACAAGCTGCGCCAGGGCATGCGTAGCGAAAACGGCGACGTTATCGCGTTCTGGCAGGCGCTGGACGACGGCAAAGTGAAGCTGCAGATCAGCGGATCCAGCAGCGTAGAGCGTATTGAGGTGATGGACAGCGACATCGCCGCGCAGGACGGCGCGAAAATCGGCGACGCCTTTAGCGACAGGTTCAGCAAGGCTTTTAATAACTGCAAGCTGGCGGGCGGAGCGGGCAGCCACGACGTCGAGTGCCGCGCGCCGGGCAGCCAGCATCTCTCCTACGTTTACAGCGGCGACTGGCACGGCCCGGACGGTCTGATGCCGTCGGACGACGTATTGAAAAGCTGGAAGCTAAGCAAAATTATCTGGCAGCGTTAACGCCTTGAGCGTCAGCGCCATTCCCGCCTGACGCATAAACTCTTGCGCCCGCTTATGCCATTTTCGACTTTGAAATCATCAAACGATATATAAAACCGCTACAGCTTTTCATGGGGTTATAAATACACTGGGCGAACGGCTGGCATAAGCCGGATCTCTTGTTTTCTCAGGGTGCCCCATGACCAAAAGAACGATGAAAAATATCGTTGGCGGTATCGCCTTGTCGCTTAGCCTGGCGGGCGCGGCCAGCGCCACCGAACTGCTCAACAGCTCGTACGACGTCGCGCGCGAGCTGTTTGTCGCCCTGAATGCGCCGTTCGAAAAACAGTGGGATGCCAGCCATCCCGATGACAAACTCACCATCAAGATGTCGCATGCCGGCTCGTCAAAGCAGGCGCTGGCGATCCTGCAGGGGCTGCGCGCCGACGTGGTCACCTATAACCAGGTCACCGACGTGCAGGTGCTGCATGATAAAGGCAATCTGGTGGCAGCCGACTGGCAAAGCCGCCTGCCAAACAACAGTTCGCCGTTTTACTCCACCATGGCGTTTCTGGTGCGCAAGGGCAATCCAAAGCAGATTCATGACTGGGCCGATCTTGGCCGCGACGGCGTGAAGCTGGTCTTTCCCAATCCGAAAACCTCCGGCAACGGCCGCTACACCTGGCTGGCGGCCTGGGGCGCCACCAGTAAAGCTAACGGCGGAGACGAGGCGAAAACCCGCGCCTTTATGGCGCAGTTTCTTAAGAACGTCGAGGTGTTCGATACCGGCGGGCGCGGCGCGACCACCACTTTCGCCGAGCGCGGCCTGGGCGACGTGCTGATCAGCTTTGAATCGGAAGTAAACAATATCCGTAACCAGTACGGCAAAGACGAGTATGAAGTCGTGGTGCCGAAAACGGATATTCTCGCCGAGTTTCCGGTAGCCTGGGTCGATAAAAACGTCGAGCACAATCACACTGCGGACGCGGCGAAAGCCTATCTCAACTATCTCTATACGCCGCAGGCGCAGCAAATCGTGACCGATTTCTATTACCGCGTAAACAACCCGCAGCTGATGGGCGAGCATAAAGATCGCTTCCCGCAGACGCAGCTGTTTCGCGTGGAAGATCAGTTCGGCGGCTGGGATAAGGCGATGAAAACCCACTTCGCCAGCGGCGGCGAGCTGGATCAACTGTTATCAGCGGGGCGTGGATAATGTTTGCCTTAGGTCAGAAACGCGTCCTGCCTGGCTTCGGCCTGAGTCTGGGCACCAGCCTGCTGTTTACCTGTTTGATTCTGCTATTGCCGATCAGCGCGCTGCTGATGCAGCTGTCGCAGATGACGCTGGCGCAGTACTGGCAGGTGATCAGCAATCCGCAGATGGTGGCGGCCTATAAGGTGACGCTGCTGTCGGCGGCCGTCGCCTCGCTGTTCAATGCGGTGTTCGGCATGATTATGGCGTGGATCCTGACGCGCTATCGCTTCCCTGGCCGCACGCTGCTGGACGGCCTGGTGGATCTGCCGTTCGCGCTGCCAACGGCGGTGGCGGGCCTGACGCTGGCCGGTCTCTTCTCGCTGAACGGCTGGTACGGCGAGTGGATCTACAACGTCTTCGGCGTCAAAGTTTCCTATACCTGGCTCGGCATCGCCGTCGCCATGGCTTTTACCAGCATTCCCTTCGTAGTGCGCACCGTACAGCCGGTGCTGGAGGAGCTGGGGCCGGAGTATGAAGAGGCGGCGCAGACGCTGGGCGCGACGCCCTGGCAGAGCTTTCGCCGCGTGGTGCTGCCGGAAGTGGCGCCTGCGCTGCTGGCGGGCACCGCGCTCTCCTTTACCCGCAGCATTGGCGAGTTCGGCGCGGTGATCTTTATCGCCGGCAATATCGCCTGGAAAACCGAGGTCACCTCGCTGATGATTTTCGTGCGTTTGCAGGAGTTTGACTACCCGGCCGCCAGCGCTATTGCCTCGGTGATCCTGGCCGCGTCGCTGGTGCTGCTGTTTGCGATTAATACCCTGCAGAGCCGCTTCGGCCGCCGACTGGGAGGTCACTAATGGCGGATATTTCCCACCTCAACGCCGCTGACCGCCAGCCGGTCAACTGGGGCAAATGGCTGCTGATCGGCATCGGCGTGCTGGTATCGCTGCTGCTGCTGGTGGTGCCGATGATCTCTATCTTCTACGAAGCGCTGAAGATGGGGCTGGGCGTCGCTTTTCAGAACCTCGGCGACAGCGACATGCTGCACGCTATCTGGCTGACGGTGCTGGTGGCGCTGATTACCGTGCCGGTTAATCTGGTGTTCGGCACGCTGCTCGCCTGGCTGGTGACGCGCTTTAACTTTCCCGGCCGCCAGCTGCTGCTGACGCTGTTCGACATTCCTTTCGCCGTATCGCCGGTGGTCGCTGGCCTGATGTATCTGCTGTTCTGGGGCGTCAACGGCCCGGCAGGCAGCTGGCTGGACGCGCATAACATTCAGGTGATGTTCGCCTGGCCCGGCATGGTGCTGGCGACCGTCTTCGTCACCTGTCCCTTTGTGGTGCGCGAGCTGGTGCCGGTGATGCTGAGCCAGGGCAGCCATGAAGATGAGGCGGCGGTACTGCTGGGCGCTTCCGGCTGGCAGATGTTCCGCCGCGTAACGCTGCCGAACATTCGCTGGGCGATGCTCTATGGCGTGGTGTTGACCAACGCGCGCACCCTGGGCGAATTTGGCGCGGTCTCGGTGGTATCGGGATCGATTCGCGGCGAAACCTACACGCTGCCGCTGCAAATTGAATTACTGCATCAGGATTATAACGTCGTGGGCGCCTTTACCGCCGCCGCGCTGCTAACCCTGATGGCAATTGTGACGCTGTTTCTGAAAAGTATGTTGCAGTGGCGTTTAGAGCAACAGCAGCATCGCCTGCAACAGGAGGAAAATCATGAGCATTGAGATTAACCAGATCAACAAATCTTTCGGCCGCACTCCGGTGTTGAACGATATCTCTCTGGATATTCCTTCTGGCCAGATGGTGGCGCTGCTGGGCCCGTCCGGCTCCGGGAAAACCACGCTGCTGCGTATTATCGCCGGGCTGGAGCACCAGAACAGCGGGCAAATTCGCTTTCACAATAAAGATGTCAGCGCGCTGCACGCCCGCGACCGTCAGGTCGGCTTCGTGTTTCAGCACTATGCGCTGTTCCGTCATATGACGGTGTTCGACAATATCGCGTTCGGTCTGACGGTGCTGCCGCGCCGCGAGCGTCCTTCCTCGGCGGAAATTAAGCAGCGCGTGACGCGTCTGCTGGAGATGGTGCAGCTGGCGCATCTGGCGAACCGCTTCCCGGCGCAGCTGTCGGGCGGCCAGAAGCAGCGCGTGGCGCTGGCGCGCGCGCTGGCGGTCGAACCGCAGATCCTGCTGCTCGATGAACCTTTCGGCGCGCTGGACGCGCAGGTGCGTAAAGAGCTGCGTCGCTGGCTGCGTCAGCTGCATGAAGAACTGAAATTCACCAGCGTCTTCGTCACTCACGATCAGGAAGAGGCGATGGAAGTGGCCGATCGCGTGGTGGTGATGAGCCAGGGCAATATCGAGCAGGTCGGCACGCCGGACGAGGTATGGCGCGATCCGGCCACGCGCTTCGTGCTGGAGTTCCTCGGCGAAGTGAACCGCTTCGATGGCGAGGTCCACGGCTCGCAGTTCCACGTCGGCGCGCACCACTGGCCGCTGGGCTATACCCCGGCGCATCAGGGCGCGGTCGAGCTCTTCCTGCGTCCGTGGGAGATTGACGTTTCTCGTCAGAGCAGCCTGGAGACGCCGCTGCCGGTACAGATCCTTGAGGTGAGCCCGCGCGGTCACTTCTGGCAGCTGGTGGTTCAGCCGACCGGCTGGCAGAGCGAGCCTTTTTCGCTGGTGTACGACGGCGAACGAAGCGCGCCGGTGCGCGGCGAACGCCTGTTCGTCGGCCTGCAGCAGGCGCGCCTCTATCAGGGCGCGACGCCGCTGCGCGCTGTTGCCTTTGCCGAAAGCGCCTGATATTTTCTCACGCGACAGCGGGCGGGAGCGATCCCGCCCTTTTTTTGATCGCTTAGCTTCGCCGGGAAACGCATCTTGACCACTCTGCAAAACACCATCGGCAATACGCCGCTGATCAAACTCCAGCGCCTGACGCCTGCCAACGGCAGCGAAATCTGGCTCAAGCTGGAAGGCAACAACCCCGCCGGCTCCGTTAAGGATCGCGCCGCCTGGTCGATGATCCACCAGGCAGAGCTGCGCGGTGAGATCGCGCCCGGCGACCGCCTGATTGAGGCGACCAGCGGCAATACCGGCATTGCGCTGGCGATGATCGCCGCCATGAAGGGCTACGCGCTGCGCTTGCTGATGCCTGAAAATATGAGCCAGGAGCGGCAGGACGCGATGCGCGCCTACGGCGCCGAGCTGGTGCTGGTGAGCCGCGAGCAGGGCATGGAGGGCGCGCGCGATATGGCGCTGGCGATGATGGCGCGCGGCGAAGGGTATGTGCTCGATCAGTTCAATAATCCCGATAATCCGCTCGGCCACTACCAGACCACCGGTCCGGAAATCTGGCAGCAGAGCGCCGGACGCCTGACCCATTTCGTCTCCAGCATGGGCACCACCGGCACCATTACCGGCGTCGGCCGCTACCTGAAAGAGCAAAGCGATAGCGTGACCATTATCGGCCTGCAGCCGGAAGAGGGCAGCGCCATACCCGGCATTCGTCGCTGGCCGCAGGCTTATCTGCCGGGCATCTATCGGCCCGAGCTGGTGGACGAGGTGATGGATATGGGACAGGCCGAGGCGGAAGAGACGATGCGGGCGCTGGCGCGCCGCGAAGGCATCTTCTGCGGCGTCAGCTCCGGCGGCGCGGTGGCGGGCGCATTGCGCATCGCTCAGGCGCGGCCCGGCAGCGTTATCGTCGCTATCGTCTGCGATCGCGGCGACCGCTATCTCTCGACCGGCGTCTACCGCTAACCTCTCTGCTAAACGGCCCGGCTGCGCCTGTCTGGTGCTGCCGGGCCGTTTTTGTCTATAGTCATCCTGAGCATCGTCTGACGTCGAATCTGTAAGGAACGCGTAAAATCGGCTGCGTCCGGCGCCCGCTCAGGACAAAATAGCGGCAATTCAGGCGAGAGACCCCTATGAAAATTTTGTTAGTTGACGACGATCTGGAGCTGGGCACCATGCTCAGCCAGTACCTTATTGCGGAAGGCTTTGAAACCCAGCTGGTATTAACCGGCAGCGCCGGTATCGAAGGCGCGCTTTCCGGCCACTACACCGCAATGATCCTCGATATTATGCTACCCGATATGAGCGGCATCGACGTGCTGCGTCAGGTACGGCAGAACAGCCGTCTGCCGGTGATCATGCTGACCGCCAAAGGCGACAATATCGATCGCGTGATCGGGCTGGAGATGGGCGCGGACGACTATATGCCGAAGCCCTGCTACCCGCGCGAACTGGTGGCGCGCCTGCGCGCCGTGCTGCGCCGCTTTGAAGAGCAGGCGCCGCTACCGGATAAAAAAGAGCTGCTGCGCTGGGGCGAACTGACGCTCAATCCCGCTACGCGCATGACCGAGTGGCAGGGCAAAGCCTTCGATCTCACCGCTTCGGAATTCAATCTGCTGGATCTGCTGATGCGCTCGCCGGACCGCGTGGTGTCGAAAGATGAGCTGTCGGAAAAAGGGCTGGGTCGTCCGCGCGAAGCCTACGATCGCAGCGTTGACGTGCATATCAGCAATATCCGTCAGAAGCTGGCGGCGCTCACCGCCGACAGCGTCAACATCGAAACGGTGCGCAGCATCGGCTACCGCATTCGATGAAGCAGAACTACCGCGGGCGCATGTTCTGGAAGATTTTAATCGGCTTCTGGATCGTATTCGTTATTATCAGCCAGCTGCTCTGGCTCGGCTTCAGCATCGCCGGCAATCGCCACGAGCCGCCAGAGATTATCGCCACGCGCCGCATCGTCAACTTGCAGATGGCGTCCGCGGTTTCGGTGCTGGAGCGCGGCGGGCTCGGCTCGCTGAACGATATGATGGCGGACTGGGAGCCTAACGATCGCCAGTTTTTTTCCGTAATCCAGCATGACCGCCCCGTTCATTCCGAGCCGCTGCCGGAAACCTTCAATCCGCCGTTTCAGGGCAAGTTTCCTGACGTGATCGTACGCTGGGTAAAAGGGGCGGACGGCAAAGAGTATGAGCTGCGCTATAACGTCAAAGGCCTGCGCGAAGACAGCTCAATGGGCATGGACGGGCCGCGCCGCATTCTCAATATCCCTGAGCCGATGTTTTTTTTCGCCGGCTCGGTCGGGCTGTTATTTAGCCTGCTGCTGGCGTGGAACCTGACGCGGCCGATGCGTCAGCTGCGCGAGGGCTTTTCACGCGTGTCGAACGGCGATCTCAGCGTGCGGCTCTATCCCATGATGCGCAAGCGTCACGATGAACTCTCTAACGTGGCGGAGGCGTTCGACGCCATGGTGGAGCGGCTCGATACTCTGGTGCACGCGCGCGAGGAGCTGCTGCATGATATTTCGCACGAGCTACGTTCGCCGCTGGCGCGTCTGCAACTCGCCACAGGCTTAGCGCGTCAGACGCCGGCCAGCGTTAACGCCTCTCTGGATCGCATCGACGAAGAGGCGCGGCGGCTGGATAAGATGATTGGCGAGCTGTTGACGCTGTCGCGCGCCGAGCATGAGAGCATGCCCGACGAGCAATATTTCGATCTGACCGGCCTGGTGCACGCGGTGGTCACCGATGTGCGCTACGAGGCGCAGATCCCCGGCGTGCAGGTTGATTTCCTGGTGGATGAAAACGCCGATTACACCGTGCGCGGCAATGCCGAGCTGATTCGCCGCGGCATCGAGAACGTGCTGCGCAATGCGCTGCGTTTCTCGCTGCCCGGTCAGCATATTCAGGTCAGGCTGAAGGCGGAGCAGGAGTGGCTGGCGATTCGCGTACGCGATCAGGGACCGGGCGTGGACGATGAGAAGCTCTCCAGCATCTTCGATCCTTTTGTGCGGGTTAATTCGCCGCTGCTGGGCAAAGGCTACGGGCTGGGGCTGGCTATCGTGCGTAAGGTGGTGCTGGCGCATCACGGCGAGGTGCAGGCGATTAACCGGCCTGAAGGCGGGCTGGAACTGACGATTCGTCTGCCGCGCTGGCAGGCGCAGGATAAGGGCGTCTGAGTAACGTTTTTCATCCGCGTAGACACCGGACAGAACAGACAAACAAAAACGGCACCCAGTGGGTGCCGTTTTTCTTAACTAAATCCGTTACTTCTTGATGCGGATCACCGGCGTCTCGCCAACGGTAACCTGACCAGAGAGCTTAACCAGCTCTTTGATCTCATCCATGTTGGAGATCACCACAGGCGTCAGCGTAGATTTAGCTTTCTCTTCCAGCAGCGGCAGATCAAACTCGATCACCACATCGCCTTTCTTGACCTTCTGGCCTTCTTCCGCGATGCGCTTGAAGCCTTCGCCTTTCAGCTCGACGGTGTCGATGCCAAAGTGCACAAACAACTCGATGCCGTTGTCAGACTCGATTGAAAACGCGTGGTTGGTTTCGAAAATCTTACCGATGGTGCCATCGACCGGCGCAACCATTTTGTTGCCGGTTGGTTTGATGGCGATACCGTCGCCAACGATCTTCTCGGCAAACACCACATCCGGTACGTCTTCAATGTTTACGATTTCGCCTGACAGAGGCGCAACAATATCAATCGTCCCAGATGTGCTTTCTGATTTATTGCCAAAAAGCTTGTCAAGAAAACCCATATTCTTCTCCTAAACAGTATTGTTGGGCCAGCGTCTCGTGGATCAGCAGAGTGTTTTCTCTTTGATGAACTTGTTGACCAGGTTCATCAGGTCTTCTGCTGTAGGTTGAGCCAGAGCCTGCTCCGCCAGAGCCTTCGCATCTTCGAAATTAGTATTGCGAATGATTTTCTTAATGCCTGGGATTGAAATGGCACTCATGCTGAATTCGTCCAGCCCCATACCCAGTAACAGTAGTGTAGCACGTTCATCACCGGCCAGCTCACCGCACATGCCGGTCCACTTACCTTCGGCATGAGAAGCGTCGATCACCTGCTTGATTAAATTCAGCACCGACGGCGTCATCGGGTTATACAGGTGAGAAATCAAATCATTACCACGATCGACCGCCAGAGTATACTGCGTCAGGTCGTTTGTCCCAATACTGAAGAAGTCGACTTCTTTCGCCAGATGACGCGCAATCACCGCCGACGCCGGGGTTTCCACCATAATGCCGACTTCGATGGTTTCATCGAACGCTTTGCCTTCTTCGCGCAGCTGCGCCTTCAGGGTTTCCAGTTCGGCTTTCAGGATGCGCACCTCTTCAACAGAGATGATCATCGGGAACATAATGCGCAGCTTGCCGAAGGCGGAGGCGCGTAAAATAGCGCGCAGCTGGGCATGGAGGATCTCTTTGCGATCCATGGCGATACGAATGGCGCGCCAGCCGAGGAACGGGTTCTCTTCTTTCGGCAGGTTCATGTAAGGCAGATCTTTGTCGCCGCCGATATCCATGGTGCGCACAATCACCGCCTGTGAACCGACAGCTTCGGCCACGGCTTTATAAGCCTGGAACTGCTCTTCTTCGGTCGGCAGCGAGTCGCGATCCATAAACAGGAACTCGGTACGGTAGAGGCCGACGCCTTCCGCGCCGTTGCGCTCTGCGCCGGCGACGTCGCGCACGGTGCCGATGTTGGCGCACACTTCAACCTGGTGACCGTCCAGCGTGATCGCCGGCAGATCTTTCAGCTTGGCCAGCTCATGTTTTTCGCTCAGATACTGGGTCTGAACCGCTTTCAACTCTTCCAGCTCGCTCTCTGACGGATTGACGTAAACTTTGTTGTTCACGCCGTCGAGAATCAGGAAATCGCCGTTTTTCACCGTGGCGGTGACGTTGCCGGTGCCGACGATTGCCGGCAGCTCCAGCGAGCGCGCCATAATCGAGGTGTGCGAAGTGCGGCCGCCGAGGTCGGTGATAAAGCCCAGCACCTTTTTCAGGTTCAGCTGCGCGGTTTCCGACGGCGTTAAATCTTTGGCTACCAGAATCGATTCGTCCTGGATAGCGCTCAGGTCGACGATATGCAGACCGAGAATATTTTGCAGCAGACGTTTGCCGATATCGCGAACGTCAGCGGCGCGTTCTTTGAGGTATTCGTCGTCCAGCTCTTCGAGCGCTTTCGCCTGACCGTCGATCACGGAGTAGGCGGCAGCGTCGGCCGAAGCGTGATCTTTTTTGATCAGGTCGATGATTTCCTGCTCCAGCTCTTCGTCTTCCAGCAACATGATGTGGCCTTCGAAGATGGCTGCTTTCTCTTCACCAAACGTTTCACCCGCTTTCACTCTGATCGCTTCCAGCTGCTGCGCAGCCTGAGCGCGGCCGTCGAGGAAGCGTTTTACTTCCTGGTCAACCTGGTCATCAGAAATCTTCTTGCGGTTGATGACGATCTCATCCTCAATCAACAGCAGAGCTTTGCCGAAAGCGATACCTGGTGATGCTAAAATGCCTGAAATCATAACCCTACCTTTTAATCACGATGGCTCTTAGACCCAATGCGTTGCCATTGTCGCGGGAGCTGTACTCTACGGATGTGATAACGCGGACAAGTTGTCCGCGATCAAGATGTTTGCACTCAATGGGGCAAAGGAGTCGGTATAAAGCAAAAGCTGACTGGATTACTCCAGTTCAGCCATCAGTTTAACCAGATGCTCCACGGCCTGCTGCTCATCTTCGCCTTCTGCGGAGAGCGTCACAACCGTGCCCTGGGTCAGGCCCAGCGTCTGCAGTTTGAACAGGCTCTTGGCGCTGGCGGATTTGCCGTTAGAGGTAACGGTGATTTCTGACTGGAACGCTTTCGCTTCTTTAACAAACTGCGCGGCAGGGCGGGTGTGAAGACCATTAGGCGCGGTGATAGTAACTTCTTGCTGGAACATTCTGTTTCCCCAACGTTATCAGGTTTGGTGTTATGGACTTAAAGTCTAGCCTGGAGCCGTAACTTTAGCCTGTGTAGGTGCGCGGGTATAGCGTTACGCTGACCATTAAATGCGCTTGAATGAGTACGTCATTCCAGTTGAAGGGTCAAAATCCCTGTCGAGCGCTTCAGCTGCTAATTATGCCGTGATTCGCCGTTTCGCCAAATGCGTAAATCGATTCAGCTTGATCCACTTCAAAGGCTGATTAATTTCAGGCACCGAAATAATTGGCAGCTTAAATACCAGAGCTGAGTCACTGAAATCAATCTGGGCGGTGGTGAAAGTGCGATCTGCGCCACAAAAAAGCACCCATTTGGGTGCTTTTTTCAGCGTTTTCGGAATCTGTCGTTACTGCTGCAGCTCTTTCTCGGTGAAAAGATCGGCAAACAGCGCGGTACTTAAATAGCGCTCGCCGGAAGAGGGGAGAATGACCACGATATTCTTGTTGGCGAACGCTTCGTCCTCTTGCAGCTTCAGTGCTGCCGCGACCGCTGCGCCGGAGGAGATGCCGGCGAGAATGCCTTCCTCTTCCATCAGCTGACGCGCCGTGCTGATCGCTTCTTCGTTGGTGATCGCCACAACGCGGTCCACCAGATCGAGATCGAGGTTGCCGGGAATAAAGCCGGCGCCGATGCCCTGAATCTTATGCGGGCCAGGCTTGATCTCTTCGCCAGCGATCGCCTGAGCGATAACCGGCGAGTCGGTTGGCTCCACCGCCACGGTGATCAGATCTTTCTTGCCTTTGGTATTCTTGATATAGCGAGAGACGCCGGTCAGGGTGCCGCCGGTGCCGACGCCCGCGATAAACACGTCTACTGCGCCGTCGGTATCTTCCCAGATCTCGGGACCGGTGGTCTTCTCGTGAATTTCCGGGTTTGCCGGGTTGCTGAACTGCTGCAGCAGCACATATTTGTCCGGATCGCTGGCGACAATCTCTTCCGCTTTGGCGATAGCGCCCTTCATGCCTTTCGGCCCTTCGGTCAGCACCAGGTTGGCGCCCAGCGCTTTCAGCAGCTTGCGACGTTCGACGGACATGGTTTCCGGCATGGTCAGCGTCAGCTTATAGCCGCGCGCGGCGGCGACGTAGGCCAGCGCGATGCCGGTATTGCCGCTGGTCGGTTCGACCAGTTCGACGCCAGGTTTCAGAATACCGCGTTTCTCTGCGTCCCAAATCATATTGGCACCGATACGGCATTTTACGCTGAAGCTCGGGTTACGGGATTCTACCTTCGCCAGAATGCGGCCGTTACCGATGCGGTTCAGTCGAACCAGTGGCGTATGACCAATTGTCAACGAGTTATCTTCATAGATCTTACTCATAGCCTGTCCTTAACTGTATGAATTATTGGGAACCCATTGAGCATACCCTTTCTGTCTACGCGCGGAAGGAAAGAAAACGCATATCTATATGTCCCCACGCAATAAGCCTTGTTGAAAAATGCATAAGGCGCTCTGATAAGTACTAGCGTAGCTCAGCGCGGCCAAGCTGCGCGCGGTAGCGATCAACCCACATCGCCGTCGCGCCGCATACGGCGACCGGCATAATCGCCAGGTTAAGAATCGGAATCATGGTGAACAGGCTGACCAGCGCGCCGAACTGCATATTGGCGCTTTTATGGCGGCGCAGAGCGCTGCGCATCTGCTGAAAACTCACTTTATGGTTATCGAATGGATAGTCGCAATACTGCACCGAAAGCATCCAGGCGCTAAACAGGAACCACAGTACCGGCGCCACCGTCTGGCCAAAGCCGGGAATAAAGTAGAGCAGCAGCAGGCCGAGCGCGCGCGGCAAATAGTAGCCGAGCTTTTGCAGTTCGCGCTTCATAATGCGCGGCACATCCTTCAGCATCGCCATCCAGCCGCTATCCGGCAGCGGTTTGCCCGTCAGGCGGCCTTCCAACTGCTCCGCCAGCAGGCCGCAAAACGGCGCGGCGATCCAGTTGGCAATAGTAGAAAAGAAGTAGCTGAACACCAGCACGATCGAAATGACCGACAGCGGCCAGAGCAGATAGCTTAGCCACTGCAGCCAGTCGGGAATGTGCGCCATCAGCTGCGGGATCCAGCTGCCCAACTGGTAGAAGAGCCAGACGAACGCGCCGCCCAGCAGCAGGATATTGACCAGCAGGGGAATAATGACGAAACGCCGAATGCCTGGCAGACGAACCAGTCTCCAGCCTTCGCTAAAATAGTGCACGCCGTTGAAACTTGAGACAGTGTTCTCGTGGGCCATACAGGCAACTCTCCAGGAAATAATCAGGCGAGACCATGATAACCTGGCTTTTTCTCCTGACCATGAGGCGATTGTGTGAAAAAACAGCAAAAAACCGTGGGGTGACTATCTTATTTGTCAGAAAATACTGCACGAGCTTGCACTTGTTTAGCTGGGCAAATACAGTTAGAGGATAAAGTTTGCCGCGGTGGCAAGGTATTGGAACAACAGAGAATACAATGATGCAGGATTTGCGTCTGATATTAATCGTTGTTGGCGCGATCGCCATTATAGCGCTCCTTCTTCACGGGCTGTGGACCAGCCGTAAAGAGCGCTCGTCAGTGTTTCGCGATCGCCCGCACAAACGGCTCAAACAGCGCGACCAGCGCGACGATGAAGATAGCCTGACCGATGACGAAGAGAGCGTCGGCGAAGTTCGCGTGCGCCATGAGCGGCCGCATCAGGAGCCGCGCATCGATAATTTCCGCGACGAGCAGCAGGATGACGCGCCGGTCTTCAGCGCCGCGCCGGAGAAGCCACGCCAGCCTGCCGCGCGCCCGCAGCCTCAGCAGGAAGCCGATCCGCTGCTGACGCCGCAACAGCCGCGTCCACAGCAGTCGCGTCCGCAGCCTCAGCCTGTTCAGACGCCACAGGAACCTGCGCCGCGCTTTGCGCCAGCGCAGCCGATACAGGCCGATCCGCTGCTCGATTTAGATCCGCTGGACGCCGTGCAGCCCGAGCCGCTGTACGAGGCGGAGCCGGAGCCGCAGCAGCCTGTTCGCCACCAGCCGGAACAGCATGAGCCGCAGCCGGTTGAGCCGGTTCGCCAGGAGGCGCCGAAAGCGCCCGGCAAGCCGAAAGAGACGGTGCTGGTGCTGCACGTCGCCGCGCATACCGGCGGCACGCTGAATGGCGAAGCGCTGCTGCAGGGCATTCTGCAGGCGGGCTTCCAGTTCGGCGAAATGAATATTTTCCATCGCCATCTCAGCCCGGCAGGAAGCGGTCCGGTGCTGTTCAGCCTGGCGAACATGGTGAAGCCTGGCTCGTTTAATCCAGATGAGATGTCTGACTTCTCCACGCCCGGCATCTCGATCTTTATGATGGTGCCTTCCTACGGCGACGCGAACCAAAACTTTAAGCTGATGCTGCAGTCCGCGCAGCGTATTGCCGATGACGTCGGCGGTGTGGTGCTGGACGACGAGCGTCGCATGATGACGCCGCAGAAGCTGGAAACCTACAAGAACCGCATACGCGAAGTCATTGAATCCAGAGAATAGGGCACACCGCTAGTTCTGATTCACCAAACCCCCGCCTGTCGGGGGTTTTTTATCTGATGGGGCAATATGAAATCCGTTCAGGACCAAATCACCGAACTGCGCACCACGCTGCGCCATCACGAGTACCTCTACCATGTCATGGACGCGCCCGAGATACCGGACGCCGAATATGACCGCCTGATGCGCGAACTGCGCGCGCTGGAAGAGCAGCATCCCGAGCTCATCACGCCCGACTCGCCGACCCAGCGCGTTGGCGCCGCACCGCTAACGGTATTTGAGCAGGTGCGCCATGAGGTGCCGATGCTGTCGCTGGACAATACTTTCGACGAAGCCGGCTTTCTCGCCTTCAACAAGCGCGTACAGGATCGCCTGAAAAACAGCGACGATATCGCCTACTGCTGCGAGCTGAAGCTGGATGGCCTGGCGGTGAGCCTGCTTTACGAGAACGGCCTGCTGACGCGCGCCGCCACGCGCGGCGACGGCACCACGGGCGAGAACATCACCGCTAACGTCCGCACCATCGGCGCGATCCCGCTGCGCCTGAAGGGCGACGATTTTCCCGCTCGGCTGGAAGTGCGCGGCGAAGTTTTTATGACGCAGCGCGGCTTCGAAAAGTTGAATGCCGAAGCGCGCCGCACCGACGGCAAAATCTTCGCTAACCCGCGCAACGCCGCCGCGGGATCGCTGCGCCAGCTCGATCCGCGAATCACCGCGAAGCGTCCGCTCACCTTTTTCTGTTACGGCTTTGGGCTGCTGGAAGGCGGCGAGCTGCCGGGCAGTCACTATGCGCGGCTGCAGCAGTTTAAAGCCTGGGGCCTGCCGGTCAGCGATCGCGTTCAGCTGGTGCACAGCGCGGAAGAGGCGCTGGCGTTCTACCGTCAGGTTGAGGAGACGCGTCCAGATCTGGGATTCGATATCGACGGCGTGGTGATCAAAGTCGATTCGCAGGAACTGCAGGAGCGCCTCGGGTTTGTGGCGCGCGCGCCGCGCTGGGCGGTGGCCTTTAAGTTTCCAGCGCAGGAGCAGATGACGTTCGTGCGCGACGTTGAATTTCAGGTGGGCCGCACCGGCGCGGTAACGCCAGTGGCGCGGCTTGAGCCGGTGCTGGTAGCGGGCGCGATGGTCAGTAACGCCACGCTGCACAATGCGGATGAAATCGATCGTCTCGGCCTGCGCATCGGCGACAGAGTGGTGATCCGCCGCGCGGGCGACGTGATCCCGCAGGTCGTCAACGTGGTGCTCTCCGAACGACCGGCAGATACGCGCGAAATCGTATTCCCTACCCATTGTCCGGTGTGCGGCTCCGACGTAGAACGCGTCGAAGGAGAAGTGGTTACGCGCTGTACCGGCGGGCTGATCTGCGGCGCGCAGCGCAAAGAGGCGCTGAAGCATTTCGTTTCGCGTCGCGCCATGGACGTCGACGGTCTGGGCGATAAAATCATCGACCAGCTGGTAGAGACCGAATATGTCAAAACGCCTGCGGATCTCTTCAGGCTGACGCCGGAGAAGCTGCTCGGTCTGGATCGTATGGGCCCGAAGTCGGCGCAAAACGTGGTCAACGCGCTGGAGAAGGCGAAATCGACTACGCTGGCGCGTTTCCTTTACGCGCTTGGCATTCGCGAAGTCGGCGAGGCGACCGCCGCCAACCTGGCGAACCACTTTGGCGAGCTGCAAAAGGTGATGGACGCCGATCTGGAAGCGCTGATTGCAGTGCAGGACGTCGGCACCGTCGTCGCTACCCACGTGCGCAACTTTATGGATGAAGAGAGCAACCGCGAGATCATTCGCCAGCTGGTGGATGAGATCGGCGTGCACTGGCCGAAAATCGAGGTAGTTAAGGCGGAAGAGATCGACAGCCCGTTTGCCGGCAAAACCGTGGTGCTGACCGGCTCATTAACCCAGCTCACGCGCGACGAGGCGAAAGATCGCCTGACCGCGCTCGGCGCGAAGGTCAGTGGCAGCGTCTCGAAGAAAACCGATCTGGTTATTGCGGGCGAAGCGGCGGGTTCCAAGCTGGTTAAAGCGCAGGAGCTGGGTATTGAGGTGATTGACGAAGCTGAAATGATCCGGCTGCTGGACGCCTGATATGGACAAGGCGCACCTGGTGGAGATCGCCAATACGGCGATGCCGTTCGGCAAATATAAAGGCTGCCTGCTTATCGATCTGCCGGAGCCCTATCTGCTCTGGTTTGCGCGCAAAGCGGAGTTCCCGTCGGGCCATCTCGGCGAGCTGATGCAAATGACGCTCGCCATCAAGATCGAAGGCCTGGAAGGTCTGGTCAAACCGCTTAAGCGCAATGCGTAAAAAAGCCCGCTTCGGCGGGCTTTTTTATTACTTCTGAGATTCGACGACGGTCGGCTTTATCTGCTGCGCCAGCTTCTTCTCGTGACTGACTTTATAACGCTGGGCGATCCAGGAGCAGACCATAAGCTGCACCTGGTGGAAGATCATCAGCGGCAGCACGATAATGCCCACCGCGCTGGCCGGGAAGAGAATATTCGCCATCGGCACGCCGTTCGCCAGGCTCTTTTTCGAGCCGCAAAACAGTACTACGATTTCATCGGCGCGATTAAAGCCGAACAGACGCGAGGCGAGGAGATTGATCGCCAGTACCAGCGCCAGCAGCAGGATGCAGCCTGCCAGGATCCACAGCAGGGTATCGATGCCGACGCGATGCCAGATGCCGTTGACCACTGCTTCGCTAAAGGCGGAGTAAACTACCAGCAGAATCGAGGTCTGGTCGGTTTTGCCGATCAGGCCGCGATGCTTTTCTACCCAGCCAGCAATCCAGCGGCGCGACAGGTGGCCGAGAACGAAGGGCACCAGCAGCTGCAGCATGATTTTGCCAACCTGCTCAAGGCCGTTAGACGGTGCGTTACTGTGCACGTCCATCACCAGATTCACCAGCAGCGGCGAGATAAAGACGCCCAGCAGGCTTGAGGCCGAAGCGCTGCAGACCGCCGCCGCGACGTTGCCGCCCGCCATTGAGGTAAAAGCAATAGCGGACTGCACCGTGGCGGGCAGAATGCAGAGATAGATAAAGCCGGTATAGATCTCTGCGCTGACGTTAACCGGATGCCACCAGACAATCAGCAGGCCGATAATCGGGAAGAGCACGAAGGTGCTGAACATAATCCACAGATGCAGCCGCCAGTGGCTGCTGCCCGCAATGATTTTTTCACGCGACAGCTTGGCGCCGTGCATAAAAAAGAGCAGGGCGATGGCGGCTGTGGTCAGATAATCGAAGATATCGACGAAGATGCCCTTAGCGGGCAGGAAAGTAGCCAACAGCACCGTAATGATCAGTTTGATCATCATCGGATCGAGTCGCAGGAATCTCATTGTTAAAATCCGGTTAAAAATCACATGAGGTGATTGTGCGGGATATGGGTTTAGAAATAAAATTGATTTATTGCATTAATCTATGAGCCGTTTCGATGAATTATACTTTGCGTCAGCTGCGCACCTTCGTCGCCGTCGCCCATCACGGCGGTTTTAGCCAGGCCGGTCAGGCGATCGGCCTCAGCCAGTCGGCCGTCAGCCACAGCATCAAAGAGCTGGAGGCGGTTATCGGCGTGCGGCTGCTCGATCGCACCACGCGCGAGGTGATGCTGACGGAAGCGGGGCAGCAGCTGGCGTCGCGTATGGCGAGCCTGCTGGAAGAGATGAACACGACGCTGCTGGATATTCGCAGCTACGGCGAACAACGAAGCGGAACGGTACGTATCGCCGCCAGTCAGACCATCTCTGCACATCTGATGCCGCAGTGTCTTGCCGCCAGCCAGAAAAGCTATCCCGACATCAACGTCATTCTGCACGACCGGATGCAGCAGGTGGTTTTACAGAGCGTGCGCAATGCCGAAGTGGACTTCGGCATCGTGATCGGCCCGCTTAACGATAGCGACCTCGACTGCCAGTCGATTCTGGAAGAGCCTTTCTTACTGCTGTGCCGCAGCGACGATCCGCTTGCCGCGGTCGATACGGCGCAGTGGCGCATGCTGGCGGGACGCGACATGGTGTTGCAGGATTACGCCTCTGGCAGCCGCGTGTTGATTGACGCGGCGCTGCGGCAGCAGCAGGTGGAAATTAACGTGGTGCAGGATATCGGTCATCCGGCGACGCTGTTCCCCATGGTCGATGCAGGCATCGGTATCAGTATCTTGCCAGCGCTGGCGCTGCCGCTGCCGGCGGGCAGGGCGCTGACGGTGCGTCGACTCTATCCTGAAATTAACCGCAGCCTGATGCTGGTCAAGCGTAAAAACCGTTCGCTGACGCCGGCGGCGCAGGCAATCTGGCAGGAAGCGCGTCAGCAGGCGACGCTGCTGACGCAACAACGCACGATCAATCCGGCGTTTTAGATATAGACATTAAGCTGGTTGGCTTCCGTTGGACGATTCACGCCGTCGCCGGCCTTCGCGCCGCTAACCTGATTCGCCGGTTCGCTATTCTGCTGCGCCTGCTCTGTTTGCTTCTGCTCTAGCTGGGCGATCTGCGCTTCGAGCATGGCGATCTGCGACTGATACATCTGCTCCATTTCCGACTTCTGCTCGTCGGTCAGCTCCTGATTATCCGACAGCTCTTTAACCTGCTTCGTGATGTTCTGGATCTGCTTATTCAGTGCGGAAATCTGTGACGAGACGCTGACGTTGCTGCCGGCGCCGCTGCCTGTACTGCCAGATAAAGCGGATATTGATGACATCGGTTTTCTCCTTGCAAATAGACATAATCGTTATCGGTTGAGGAGAAAAAGGCTTGAGGCAAGAATGCGTTAAGGTTTGGAAAAGATAAGGAAAGCTACCCCTGATTTTTTCTGAAACGCAGCACGATGCTATACAAGGCGCGCGGGATGGGCCGTGAAGTAAAGCGTCCGCCGCAGGGAAGCGGCGGCCGAGGCCACATGGACGTGTTCACGCCGACTTTACGTAACGGCTTATCCTGCGCGCCTGAAAGGCACTATTATGATGTGCAGAAACGAAAAAAGCGGCCATAAGGCGCTTTTTTCTGAATTGGTGGGTCGTGCAGGATGCGCCTCGGCCCGTCCGGGGCCTCGCCCTGCGGGTGATGCGATGCATCAGCCTGAATCGCTCCCGGCGATTCAGGCGAACCTGCGCAGGTTCTCATCCTGCACGCTTACCCACGGCGCGCAGAAACGAAAAAAGCGCCCATAAGGCGCTTTTCTCTGAATTGGTGGGTCGTGCAGGATTCGAACCTGCGACCAATTGATTAAAAGTCAACTGCTCTACCAACTGAGCTAACGACCCGAAGTGGTGGGTGATGACGGGCTC
>Ga0058691_1000073_pt1 | contig 102123 bp, 73 predicted proteins | sample AgamicAtPrz_FD_55051 | JGI IMG/M metagenome (GOLD analysis project Ga0058691, IMG submission 55051) | Agave microbial communities from Guanajuato, Mexico - At.P.rz | ecosystem: Host-associated > Plants > Phyllosphere > Phylloplane/Leaf | place: Guanajuato, Mexico | collected 2012-05-28
CGTCGCTGGGCTATCGCAGCCCAGCGGACTACGAAAGGCTCCCGGCCGTGCCCGGATAACGACTACCTATCTCGGTGTCCGAAAGAACTTGACCAGGACAGGTGAGGGGGTCGTCGAAGTACGCCGATGTCGGTTTGCACCGAGCCCCCTCACCCTCACCCTCTCCCCAAGGGGAGAGGGAACAAGAGGGCCAGAGGCGAGCGAGGTCAATCCCCGTGCCCGTGCCCGTGCTCCACGCCCGCCGCCTCGGCGTCCACCGGCACGCTTGCATTGGCGCCATCGAAGAAGAACGGCTTGCGCGCCTTCTTCACGGGCCAGACCTCGTTCATCGACGGGATGTCGAAGACCTTGCCGCCTTGCATGACCTGCGAGATCCGGTCGCTCTGCCGGATGTCCTTGAGCACATCCCCGTCGAGGATCACCAGGTCCGCGAGTTTGCCCGGCTCGAGTGAGCCGATGTCCTTGTCCAGCCCCAGATAGCGCGCCGGATTGAGCGTCGCGGTGCGGATCGCCTCGAGCGCGGACATGCCGCCCAGGCCCATCATCCACATCTCCCAGTGCGCGCCCAGGCCTTCGCGCTGGCCGTGCGCGCCGATGTTCACCGGCACGCCGGCGCGCTGCAGTTCGGTCGCGGTCTTCGCGACCTGGATGACGTTGAAGTCCTCCTCCGGCGCCGTTTCGCGGCGCACGCTGCGCGGCTCGAGCACGGCCTTGGGTACGAACTTGCTCAGCAGCGGATGGCGCCACACGTCGGTGCGCGCGTACCAGTAGTGCTCGCCGTCCAGGCCGCCGTAGGCGACGTTGAGCGTCGGCGTGTAGCCGACCTGCGTCTGCGGCCACAGCTGCTTCACGTCGTCGTAGACCTTGGCCACCGGCAGCGCATGCTCGATGCCGGTGTGGCCGTCGATGACCATGTTCATGTTCATCTGGAACAGCGATCCGCCTTCGGGCACGACCATCATCTGCGTCTCGCGCGCGGCCTCGAGCACCTGCTGGCGCTGGTCGCGGCGCGGCTGGTTGTAGCTCTTGACGCTGATCGCGCCGGCGGACTTGAGCCGCTTCAGATGGGTGAGGGCGTCGTCCAGGCTGTTGATCACGGCGGAGAAGTCGCCTTTCGCGCCGTACAGCACCGTGCCGGTCGAGAAGATCCGCGGCCCCACCACGCGGCCGGTGCGCTGCATCTCGGACTGGGTATAGATGTCGCTGGTGCGGTTGGACGGGTCGTGCAGCGTGGTCAGGCCGAAGGCCAGCGACGCGTAGTTGATCCAGCTCTGCTGCGGGATGATGTCGCTCTCGGCCATCGTGCCGTGCCAGTGGGCGTCGATCAGGCCGGGGATCACCGTCTTGCCGGCGGCCTGGATCGTCTCCGTCCCCGCCGGGATCGTCACCGAAGCGCGCGGTCCGATCGCCGCGATGCGGTCGCCGTCGACCAGGATGACGCCGTCCTCGATGACTTCATCGGGCCTGGCCGCGTTCATCGTGACGATGCGCGCGCCGACGATGGCGATGCGGCCCTTGGGCTTGTCGGCGCTCAGCGTCAGCTGGATAGTCGCACCGCGCTCGGCCGGCTTGAAGCCCGGCTGCAGCGCCTGCGCCAGCGGCACGGTGAAGAGCTCGTTGCCGAGCGCGTAATGCAGCGCATAGGGCCGCGACTTGCCGTCGCCGGACCACTGCAGGTCGTCGCCGGCATTGACGTCGAGCTTGCTGACCGGCATCGCCTCGGCCTTGGGGCCGACGGTCTGCAGCTTGCCGGCCGGCGCGAGCGGCGTGACGTAGGTGTGGAAGCGTTCGGTGAAGCCCAGCCACTGGCCGTCCGGCGACACGGTGAAGCGCGTCGCGAACTCGCTCTTGGCGACCGCGATCTCGCTGCGTTCGACGAGGTTCAGGCGGATCAGCTGGCGATTGGCATCGACCTCGCCGGTGGTCTGCTTGCGGGTGACGTAGAGCGTGTCGTTGTCGGCACCGAACTGTGGCGCCTCGCCGTCCTTGGTGACACGGCGCGCCTGGCCCTTGCCATCGGCCGGTGCGACGTAGATGCCGGGTTCCAGGCTGTTCCAGGGCGAGGTCAGGTAGCCGCCCTTGGCCTTCTGGTACGCGATGGTGCGGCCGTCGGGCGAGAAGGCCGGCGCCAGGTACTTGCCGGGCTCCGGCGTGACGACGGTGTCGCGGCCGCTGGCCAGGTCGAGCACGCGCACGCGGCCCTGGTCGGCGTCGCTCCAGCCGAGGTAGACCAGCTGGCGGCCATCGCGCGAGAAGGCCGGGAAGTATTCGAAGCGCTCGGTCTGCGTCGTGAGGCGCTTTGCTTCGCCGACCGGTTGGCCGTCGCGCAGCTCGCTCGTGTAGAGGTAGCCCGCGGACGAGAACACCACTCGCCTGCCGTCGGGCGAGACCTTCACCCAGCGCAGCATCTTCGATTCGAAGCTGGCCGGCGCGACCTCATGCGAGAAGCGCACCGCGGGCGTGAACTGGCGCTCGTCCTTCACATGGAAGGGGATCTCGGCGGCCGAGCCCTTGAACGGATCGATGCGCCAGAGCTTGCCCTGCGCCCAGGCGACGAGCTGGCGGGCATCGGGCGTCCAGGCGATGCCGGGGTAGACGCCGTGCACGGACCAGGACTCCTGCAGGTCGCGCTCCATGCCGGTCCAGGCGGGGAACTCGCGGCCCGTCTTCAGGTCCTTGAGGAACAGCGTGGTGCGGCTGCCCGAGGCGTCGCGCAGGCGGCGGATAAAGGCGAGGTACTTGCCGTCGGGCGAGGGCGTGGGCCGGATGGCGCCGCCGGGGCCGGTGACGAAGGGCTCGCTGGTGCCGTCGGTCAGGTCCTGGCGATAGATCCGGAAGATCTCGCCGGTGCTGTCCTTGTTGTATTCGAACTGGCGGCCGGGCGTGCTGTCCTGCGAGTAGTAGAGGAACTTGCCATCGGGCGAGAGCGCGGGCTCGCCGAGGTCCTTCTGCCAGTTCGGCTTCTCGTTGAGCTGCTGGCCCTTGCCGCCGTCGACGTGATAGAGCCAGATCTCGCCGCTGCCCAGCGAGCGGGTGCCGGTGAAGTGCTTGCGGGCGGCGATGTACTTGCCGCTGGGGTGCCAGACGGGGTTGTTGAGCAGGCGGAAGTCTTCGGTGGAGATCGCGCGGGCGTTGCTGCCGTCGGCGTTCATGACCCAGATGTTGTCACCGCCGCCGGCGTCGGAGACGAAGGCGATCTGCTGGCCGTCGGGGGAGAAGCGGGGCTGCATCTCCCAGGCGACCGAGTGGGTGAGGGCGGTGGCCTCGCCGCCGTCGATCGGCATCACGTACAGGTCGCCGAGCAGGTCGAAGACGATGCGCTTGCCATCGGGGCTGACGTCCACGGACATCCAGGTGCCGGAGCGGACGTCGAGCTTGGCGATGCGCTGCTCGCCGCGGGGCTGGTTGACGTTCCACTTGGGCTTGGCGGCGTCGGCCGAAGGAGCCGGCGCGTCAGCGGCGAAGGCGGCGGCCTGCAGCGCGAGGCCAAAAGCGAGCACGCCCGCGCGGGCGGGCGTGACGGTGAAGAGGCTGGTGAGCGAGGTCGGCTTCGTGAGCGTCTTGGTCGGCATTGGGGCACCCTTGGATGAGAGTGCCGGGAGCATATTCGTCGACCCCTGGCGAAATCGGGAGGGTTTCCGAGGGCATGACGAATGGATGTGCGAGTGGCGAATTAGGGCGCTCAGGCTTTGCGTAATCCGTCATGCAGTTTTGCGACTTCTTCGTTGTTTGACTTTCGGTACTGATCCTTCATTCGAGAGGGCCTCTCCTTTCACCATTCCTAAAAGTGGCAGTTCTCGCTGTTCTCCGCGCTGCTGATGCGCTTGTTGCAGATTAAGTGCGAGCAGGCGCCTCAAAACTTCCTCGTCAGGCAGCGTCGGCGAATAGTCGATCCAGCCATAGGCCGCCGCGACAGCGGCGTCGAGTTCTTCGTGAGCCTTCGTGAGCCAACTAGGCCGTTGGTTGTATAGGTTGGTCAGCGTGCGCTTGTCTAGCTCCTTATGAAACTGTGGCTTGGCAACATTGCGGTCTTGAAACGGTGAATGTCGCATCCCAAGTGGCACGATGCCTTTCATTCGAATAGTCCACTCGGGAGGGTTTAGCCAGTTGCTCCTCAATCGATCCAAAGCGCTTGCCGCTTTCGCGATGGCGATCGCATGACTATGTACGGAGGGGGGTAACCCTGCGGGAAGGATCTCTCCGCTTGTTAGCCTTTCGACGTCTTGGTGCCCGGTGTTCGCAGGTGCGAGGCCGCTAGGAAACGGAAATGTCTCGAAGCAACTGGTGGGTGTGTAGCGCGGGTCGTTGCCTTTTCCCATCCAAGTGCACATCCGCAGGGACCAAAGCTCATGAAATCGGCTGTGCAGGAGACCAAAGCTAACGTCGTCCGATCGACACACAACTACGACGGCCGTATCAGGAACAGTTGGCGCGTCGACCCAGACGAATACGCGATGTTTGGAAACTCTGGGACTTGCGACATATCTTGAACAGGCGGCAAGCGCGCGTCGCATGCCTGACCGGCTCTCCGCATGTCGCCACCAGTAGCGGGCATACGAGAGCCTGTTGTTGTTCTGACGCTCGGGGAAAACGTACTTCAGAACATGCGCGAACGGCGCTTCGAACTCGCAGGCTCGTGACTCAGGCAGATCGCCAAAATCGATGATCCACTTTCGGCTTGGTCTGCGCGTTAGATCCTGTCCGTTGACCCAAGGCTTCACCACCAAGGTGTTGCTGCAACCATTCACGTTTGGCAGGGTCAGCCACTCCTCTGCAATCTCCTCAGAGACGTCGAATGAGCCTACCTTGCTCGTGCCCTGAAAGCAGGCGCCGAAATTTGAGCCAAGTGACTTGGCCCTTGTGACGTCCACATCGCCACTTGCCCCGGGATCAGTGAGATCTGCGGCGATCGCAGTGACGTCTCGCCCGTCAAGTCGGACGTCTTGGATGGGCGTGTCTCCAAATGCGACGAGGGAAACACGTACCGAGGCCCCTTCATTGATCCACGGTTCGTCACTGCACGCGTTAAAGATCTTGAGCTGACTAACGATCTTGTTCAGCACCTCGCGATTTGCTCCACCTCGTATTGAATTCGTTGCAACGAGCCCCGCCCGAGTTAGACCGCCCGATTCAATCTGTGACCGCGCCTTCTCGAACCAGAAGCAAACGAGGTCGGCGCCTCCAGGCAGGCGGCCTCGATAGCAACTGCGTAGGCGCTCCGTGTACGCCCTTCCCAGTTCCCCGCGCATCTTCTTATCGCCAACAAACGGTGGATTTCCGACTACGACATCAGCGCGTGGCCAAGGCGCTTCGTTTCCTTGCGAGTCAATAAGAGCGTCGCGGCATTCGATTTGATCCAGCGGATCGAGAATAGGATTCTCTTTCCAACCGTACCCGTGCTCTTTGCGCCACTGAAGTTCGCCAATCCAGATGGTTGCCCTGGCAAGTTCAGCCGCATATTCATTGATCTCGATCCCCAGCACGTTGTGTGGGCCAGTGACGGGCAGTTGCCGCTCAAGTCCGAGTTCTTCGGAGTCTTGATTGACCTGATGTTCAATGTCCTTTAGGGCCTTGAGAGCCAGAAAAAGGAAGTTTCCACTTCCACAGGCGGGGTCGAGTACACGGAATGAATGCAATCTCTCCATGAATCCCGATTGGAGATCTTTGGCATGCCTATTGGCACGATGCGCCTGCGAGCGAATTCCGCCGTACCTCGCCTTCAGGGTTGAACTGGCACTCGGAATCCCCTTAGCCCGGACGCTCAGTATGTCTCGCTGGCTCAAAAGACCCGATATCGATCGCTTGATTCCATCCCATTCGGCTAGTAATGGCTCCCGCACGACGGGAGTGACTAAGCGTTCGATAGTCGCGGCGTCGGTGTAGTGCGCCCCCAATTGATGCCGTCTAGATGGGTCGAGGCCGCGCTCGAACAATGTTCCCAAAATGCTCGGATCAATGGAAGACCAAGACATGCCTGCCACAGCGGCGAGTTGTTCAATTTCGGGAGGCGTAAGAATTGGCACTTCGACGTGATTGAACAGTCCACCGTTGAACCAAGGAATGGTGTCGGCGCCGAAATCGCCGCCCTTATTCATCGTTCTAAAGAGTAGCGTGAGACTTCTTCCAAGATTCTCAGGAGTCTGACGCTTCTGAACGACTCGCTGAAATACGTTCCCCGGCAACACCTCGACGCTCTCCGCGAAGCAGCAGAAGATGCATTGGGTTAAGAAGTGAGCGGCGGTCAGCGGCGCTTCACCACGCTCGCGCAGTGCGTCGGCGATCTGCGCAAATGACCCGGCCAAGTCTTGTGTGACTTGCTGGGTTGTCTTGTTTGGTCGGAAATCATTAGGCGACATGAAGGCCGCCCGCAGCAACGCCTGCTTTCTCGGGTCACGCAATTCAGCGTGCGAGAGATCGATGCGTTCGCTCGGATGTCCCGTGAAATGGGTATGGATCTGAATTGAATGGCGGTCGCTAACAATCAGCAGCGGCGGGTTCTCGAGCGGTAGGGCATACCGCATGAGCTGCTCGAGCGCCTTCTTGAGGTCACCCCCTGGTGCTTTGTATTCCCAGCCGAATCTACCTCGCATCCAAACATCTGCGAATCGCCGCCCTCCCGAGATGCCCCATAGCCCTCGTTCGAAGCAGTAGTTTTCTGGGTCTGCGGGGGGCGGAACTCCTAAAAGAGCACATAGATCTATGAAGTGGAGCTGCGCTCCGGCCCTCTCGTTCAGGCCATCTGCAATGCCTCCAGGGCCCCACTTCTTCGAGAACTCAGACTGCGACATCGTCGGTGCGACGCGCTCGAAAGCAGTAGCTCGAACCCTGACCATAGACCCTCCCAGGTTGTCAGCGGGGTTAGAAGTTCAGCTCATGAATCAACTGTTTGCAAGCGGTGTTGTAACGGCGCATCGAATATCTTGGGACCTATTGGCCGCAGCGAAGCGCTGTCAAGTCCCTCCAACCCAGAGGGAGCGCCCGGCTTATTGAGAAGCCCGACGCTGCTGATCCAGCGAGCGCGAAAGAGGGGCATCCGCAGATCATCAGAATTGGAGGCGGAGTAATCCCTTTTGTGAAAGCGGCGAAGTGAACTGGGAGGGAGCCCACTGCATCGTGGCCCGCATTTCGCTCGAATGTCCGAATCACGCTCCCGCGTTCAGGCCAATTCGTTCACCAGTACCAATGGCGATGACTGCTCCGGCAGCGCCGCGATGTTGGGCAGGGAGCCGCTTGCACGCGGCGCGATCGCCAGCGTCAGCACCGTCGCGCCGCCGATCGTCAGGCCCGCGGTGTAGTCAAAGAGCACGCTGCTCTGGTCGCCGGTCTTGGTGATGCGCACGCGGTAGGTGCCGCTGCCCAGATTCACGAAGCTCGACAGCTCGCCATACGCGCTGACGCTCAGCGTCGGCGACAGGCCGCTCAGGCTGCTCGTGTTGGTGATGTAGATGTCGAGCCCGCCAAGAGACGGGGCCACATGGAGCGCGCGCACGTTGAACGTGCCGCTCGCGGCCGCTGCGTTGGACTCGTCGAGGAAGCGGAAGGTCAGGCTGGTCGCCAGCGACCCGTACGCGATCACCGAGGTGGAGCTGTCCGTCGCGAAGTCGCGCGAGGCCGAGTACACCGCGCTCGACGAGCCCGCCGCGTGCAGCGAGACCTGCAGCGTGCCGCTGTCCTCGCTGCCGTAGCCGCTCGACGCGCCGCCGTTGGCCAGGCCGGCGATGGCCGTCTCGCCGCCGACCCAGAAGTCCGCGGTCGCGTAGTCGACCGTGGCGTTGACGAACCGGATCGCCGCCTGGTCTTCGGAACCACCGCCGCAGGCGACGAGTGGCAGGCTGCTGCCCAGCGCGGCGACGCTCGCCAATCGGGTCAGGAAGACGCGTCGCAGAGGGGAGCGGAGCGACGGCGCATGGATCGGCGATTCGAGCATGAAGGTTCGCGTACGGTTGGACATCCCGAAATCATGTCGATCCGGGCGTCGAGCTCGATTGCCGACCGGAAAAGATTCATGTCAATGAAGCCACAACACCGAGGCTGATGACGTGCCCGGAGGCGTTCACTTTCCATGCATCAGCCCCTCTTCCCACACCGCGGAGAGATCTTTCAACAGGGGCTTGGGAATGCGCTCGTCTCCAGTCGCCTGCTGAAGGGTTTCTCGCATCGCGGCGGCGATGCGAGAGAGCACAGGCTTGGGCGCATCGACACTGCAGAGCCTGCCGAACTGGATCAGTTCCTCCGTCGTCGGATAGGCCTTCGTCGCATGTCGGCCGGCGAAGAGCTTGAGCGCCAGGGTGCGGTCCTCCAGCTCCGGTCCGCCGACGTATTGCGTGTAGCGATAGACCGCCGTGGTCACGACGTCGAACATCGGCGCGAGCCATGCATCTTGGGCCGATCGATAAAGGACGCCGAAGTTCTTGAGGTGCGCATCGCCGTTGCGGACCATCACCGAAAACGCCACCTGCTCAAAGAACCGACGCAATTGCGGCGGCGGCAGGCCGATCAGTTGCAGCAGTTCGGCGACACGCTGGTAGCTGCCGTGGTACTTGCGGTCCGAGAGGATGTCCCGCACCCGCTTGCCGGACAGCGCCGCCACGTCCTCGAATCCCAGGCGCTCGACATTTCCGCCTGGGCGCGCGATCACGTCGAAACGATCGACCAGCAGCAACTGACCGTCGTCGGAGAGGTCGAAACCTGGCACCTCGATGCCGGCGCGTTGGGCCGCGCTCAGGCAGAGGAACTCGTTCGCCGCCAGGCCGGGGTAGGCCGGGCTGGCCGCCTTGACGATGAGCGATGGGATGGGCACCGTCGGCCGGTCCGGCACCATGATCTTGGGCTGCATCCCGGCGATGCCGGCGCCGGTGTTCAGGTAGGCGCGAACCAGCTCGTCGAACAGCTCCGGCGTGTGGCGCATTCGAAGCAGCGAGTCGCGGCTCAGTGTTTGCGCGCGCGGAGAGGGCACCGCGCCCGGCATCGTGAAGCCCAGTCGCCCGATGCCGTTCTCCCCGATCAGGGCGAGCAGATGCATCGGCGTGGTCGGCTGTTTCGGGAACAGCTGCCGGATCCTCATGAACAGGTCGCCTTCCGGCAGGTTCTGGTCCATGGAGGGGAACAGGTCGCCGGATTGCCACGTCAACTTCGCGCTCGGTGGCATCAGTGGCGACACGGAGGGCTGATCGAGCGAAGGATCGAGGTAGCGAAACTCGTAGGTGCAGCCCTTGATGAGTTGCCCCGCCTGGCGCAAGGCGCCGACGCTGACGTCCAGCAGAGGCAGCTTGTCAGGCAGCATGGTCCTCCCGGGCGAAACGTCCCATGAGGTCTTCCATCCTTGGCATGCCCGCCGTCTCGGAGCGGATGCGCAGGCCGACGTGTTCGGGGAATCTTGCGTTCTTGGGCATGGCTCTCGCTCTGGATTGCATCTACACATTCTGCAAGCCGTAGCGGACGTCGAATTTGAAGGCATGTCAGCCATGCCTTGCAAAACGGCCCAGAAATCGAGAATCTGCAAGGCATGGCTGGCATGTTGGGTGGCAAACGCGAAATCAAGCGCAGAAATGAAATCGGGCCGCGAATGCGGCCCGTCCCTTTACTTCAACGCGCGTCGCGCGTTCACTTGGCTCGCGCCGTCATGATCGCGTCCGCGACGTTCTTCGGCGCCTCGGAGTAGTGCTTGAACTCCATCGTGTAGGTCGCGCGGCCCTGCGTGGCCGAGCGCAGCGAGGTGGAGTAGCCGAACATCTCCGACAGCGGCACCTCCGCCTTGATGATCTTGCCGCCGCCGACCATGTCGTCCATGCCCTGCACCATGCCGCGCCGGCTGGACAGGTCGCCCATCACCGTGCCCGCGTAGTCCTCCGGCGTCTCGACCTCCACCGCCATCATCGGCTCCAGGATCACCGGGCTGGCGCGCCGGCAGGCTTCCTTGAAGCCCATCGACGCGGCCATCTTGAACGCGTTCTCGTTCGAGTCCACGTCGTGGTACGAGCCGAAGGTCAGCGTCACCTTCACGTCCACCACCGGATAACCCGCCAGCACGCCGTTGGGCAGCGTGTCGATCACGCCCTTCTCCACCGCGGGGATGTACTCGCGCGGCACCACGCCGCCCTTGATGGCGTCGACGAACTCGAAGCCCTTGCCCGGCTCCAGCGGCTCCACCGTCAGCACCACGTGGCCGTACTGGCCCTTGCCGCCGGACTGCCGCACGAACTTGCCTTCGACGTCCTCCACCTTCTTGCGCACCGTCTCGCGATACGCCACCTGCGGCTTGCCGACGTTGGCCTCGACGCTGAACTCGCGCTTCATCCGGTCGACGATGATCTCCAGGTGCAGCTCGCCCATGCCCGAGATGATGGTCTGCCCCGATTCTTCGTCGGTGCGTACGCGGAAGGACGGATCCTCCGCCGCCAGACGGCCCAGCGCGATGCCCATCTTCTCCTGGTCGGCCTTGGTCTTGGGCTCGACGGCCTGCGAGATCACCGGCTCCGGGAACACCATCTTCTCGAGCGTGATGATCGCCTCCGGATCGCACAGCGTCTCGCCCGTGGTCACGTCCTTCAGGCCCACGCAGGCCGCGATGTCCCCGGCCAGGATCTCCTTGATCTCCTCGCGCTGGTTCGCATGCATCTGCAGGATGCGGCCGATGCGCTCCTTCTTGCCGCGCGTCGGGTTGTAGACCGAGTCGCCCGACTTCAGGATGCCGGAGTACACCCGCACGAAGGTCAGCTGACCCACATACGGGTCGGTCATCAGCTTGAAGGCCAGGGCGCTGAACTTCTCGTTGTCATCGGCCTTGCGGGTCGTGTCCTGTTCGTCCTCGTCGGTGCCGTGCACCGGCGGGATGTCGATCGGCGAAGGCATGAAGTCGATGACCGCGTCCAGCATGCGCTGCACGCCCTTGTTCTTGAACGCGGTGCCGCACAGCATCGGCTGGATCTCGCCGGCGATGGTGCGCTGGCGGATCGCGCGCTTGATCTCGTCCTCGCTCAGCTCGCCGCTCTCGAGGTACTTGTTCATCAGTTCCTCGTCCGCCTCGGCGGCGGCCTCGACCATCTTCTCGCGCCATTCCTCCGCCTTGGCCTTGAGGTCGGCCGGGATCTCCTGGTACTCGAACTTCATGCCCTGCGAGGCCTCGTCCCAAATGATGGCCTTCATCTTGAGCAGGTCGATCACGCCCTTGAACTGGTCCTCCGCGCCGATCGGCAGCACGATGGGCACCGGGTTGGCCTTGAGCCGGTCCACCATCATCTGGCGCACGCGGTAGAAGTCCGCGCCGATGCGGTCCATCTTGTTCACGAAGGCCAGCCGCGGCACCTTGTACTTGTTGGCCTGGCGCCAGACGGTCTCGGACTGCGGCTGCACGCCGCCCACCGAGTCGTACACCATCACCGCGCCGTCCAGCACGCGCATCGAGCGCTCCACCTCGATGGTGAAGTCCACGTGCCCCGGGGTGTCGATGATGTTGATGCGGTGCTCCGGGTAGGACAGGTCCATGCCCTTCCAGAAGCAGGTCGTCGCGGCCGACGTGATCGTGATGCCGCGTTCCTGCTCCTGCTCCATCCAGTCCATCGTCGCGGCGCCGTCGTGCACCTCGCCGATCTTGTGATTGACCCCGGTGTAGAACAGGATGCGCTCCGTCGTCGTCGTCTTGCCGGCGTCGATGTGCGCCGAGATGCCGATGTTGCGGTAGTGCTCGATGGGGGTCTTGCGGGACATGGTGGTCTCCAGTGGCGATGAACGACCCGGGGACGCCAGCTTCATGGGAGGCGGCCGTCGGGTCCGAAAGCCGATCAATGTAGCGACAAGCCATGACGGCCGCCATCCGCCGCATGGAAGAGCCCCGGCGCCCTGGGGATGAGTCTTCCGGCCCCCGTCCGGGGGCATGGCGGCGTCACTTTTTCCTCCGGCGCGGCCGGCATCCCCTGAATGAGGGGCACCGCCGCGGGCGAATTCCGGAGTTTCCGGGCGGTTACGTCACGTCACATCGATACATTCGCTCACTCGAACGAGATATCAGGGAGTTGCGGTGAGATCAAATGTTTTTGTCAGCCTGTTGGCATCAGGCGCCCTGGGCATGAGCGTCATGGCGGGCCCGGTCGTCGCCCGGGCCGCCCCGGTGGTGGAAGTCGGCATGAACTGCACGGTGGCCGATGGCTGGTGGTCGCTGGATCGCGAGCGGCCGGTGCAGCCCGAGCCGGTCAAGGTGGTGGCGATCAAGGCCCTGACCACCGGTGCGCCGGGGGCCTGGGTGCAGCCCTCGCGGGGCAAGCTGACCGAGCACCAGCTGCACATCGCGCTGGACCGCCTCAGCGAGTGCCGCTGAAGGGGGAACGGGGAGGGCGCCCCAAGGTCGGTCCGGGAGGGCCGCCGAAGGGGCGTGCCGGCCGGGGTAAACCCGGGTCGTCCGGCGGCGCTGGCTAGAATGCCGGGCTTCACCGCCGCGGCGCGCGCGGCGCAACCCCCTGGGATCCCATGGCCAGCACCACCTCCTCCAAGCATCTGATTCACTTCGAGGGGGGCAATGCCCTCTCGTCCTTCCGGGCCGCGGCGCTGCTGGCGCGTCTGCAGGCCGTCAGCGACCGCATCACCGCGGTGCATGCCCGTCATGTCCACTGGGTCTGGACCGACGCGGCGCTGGACGCGCAAGGCCGCGACAAGCTGGCTTCGCTGCTGGACTACGGCGACCGCTACGACGGCGCCACCGAGGGCGCGCTGATCGTCGTCGCCCCGCGCCTGGGCACGCTGAGCCCCTGGGCCTCCAAGGCCACCGACATCGCCCACAACTGCGGCCTGGCCCTGCACCGGGTGGAGCGCGTCACCGAGTTCCGCCTGACGCTCAAGTCCGGGCTGCTGGCCGGGCTGACTGGCGGCGCCAAGCCGCTGACCCAGGAGGAACTGCTGGCCTGCGCCGACCTGCTGCATGACCGCATGACCGAAAGCGTGCTGCTGTCGCGCGAGGACGCCGCCCACCTCTTCGACGACAAGCAGGCCCAGCCGCTCGCGCACGTGCCGGTGCAGGCCCGCGGCCGCGCGGCGCTCGAGGAAGCCAACGGCGCCTGGGGCCTGGCGCTGTCCGACGACGAGATCGACTACCTCGTCGCCGCCTTCCAGAAGCTGGGCCGCGACCCCAGCGACGTCGAGCTGATGATGTTCGCGCAGGCCAACAGCGAGCACTGCCGCCACAAGATCTTCAACGCCCAGTTCACCATCGACGGTGAAGCGCAGCCGCTCTCGCTCTTCGGCATGATCCGCAACACCGAGAAGGTGTCGCCGCAGCACACCGTCATCGCCTACGCCGACAACGCCGCGGTGATGGAGGGCCACGCCATCGAGCGCTGGATGGCGGCCGGCGATCGCCGCGCGCCGAAGTACGAGGCCCGTGCCGAGACCGCGCACGTGCTGATGAAGGTCGAGACCCACAACCACCCGACGGCCATTTCCCCGCACCCGGGCGCCTCCACCGGCGCCGGCGGCGAGATCCGCGACGAGGGCGCCACCGGTCGCGGCGCCAAGCCCAAGGCCGGCCTGACCGGCTTCTCGGTCTCCAACCTGCACCTGCCGGGCCTGAGCGAGCCGTGGGAGAAGGACCCGGTCGGCAAGCCCGCGCACATCGCCAGCGCGCTGCAGATCATGACCGAGGGGCCGCTGGGCGGTGCCGCCTTCAACAACGAGTTCGGCCGGCCCGCGCTGGGCGGCTACTTCCGCGTCTTCGAGCAGGACGTCGACGGCATCCGCCGCGGGTACCACAAGCCGATCATGATCGCCGGCGGCATGGGCGCGATCCGCGCCGACCTCACCAAGAAGATCCAGTTCCCCGCCGGCTCGCTGCTGATCCAGCTCGGCGGCCCCGGCATGCGCATCGGCATGGGCGGCAGCGCCGCCAGCTCGATGGCCGCGGGCACCAACACCGCCGACCTGGACTTCGACTCGGTCCAGCGCGGCAACCCCGAGATCCAGCGCCGCGCGCAGGAAGTCATCAACCATTGCTGGGGCCTGGCCGAGCGCAACCCCATCCTGGCGGTCCATGACGTCGGCGCGGGCGGCATCTCCAACGCCTTCCCGGAACTGGTCAACGATGCCGGCCGCGGCGCCATCTTCGACCTGCGCAAGGTCCCGCTCGAGGAAAGCGGCCTGGCGCCCAAGGAGATCTGGTGCAACGAGAGCCAGGAGCGCTACGTCCTCGTGATCGCGCCGGAAAGCCTGCCGCTCTTCACCGCCATGTGCGAGCGCGAACGCTGCCCCTTCGCCGTCGTCGGCGTCACCACCGAGCAGCGCGAGCTGGTGCTGGAGGACGGCCCGCAAGGCGAGCGCGCCATCGACATGCCGATGGACGTCCTGCTGGGCAAGCCGCCCAAGATGCACCGCGACGTGACGCGCGTGGCGCGCTCGGGCGGCGCGCTCTCGCTGGACGGCGTCGACCTGGCCACGGCCGCGCGCACCGTGCTGCGCCACCCCACGGTGGCCAGCAAGCGCTTCCTGGTCACCATCGGTGACCGCACCGTCGGCGGCCTGAACCACCGCGACCAGATGGTCGGCCCCTGGCAGGTGCCGGTGGCGGACTGCGCGGTCACGCTCTCCGACTTCAAGGGCTTCAGCGGCGAGGCCATGAGCATGGGCGAGCGCACCCCGCTGGCCGCCGTCGATGCGCCCGCGTCCGGCCGCGTCGCGGTCGCCGAGGCCATCCTCAACCTGCTGGCCGCGCCGATCGAGGTGCCGCGGGTGAAGCTCTCGGCCAACTGGATGGCGGCCTGCGGCGAGCCCGGCGAGGACGCCGCGCTCTACGACACCGTCAAGGCCGTCGGCATGGACCTGTGCCCCGCGCTGGGCATCTCCATCCCGGTGGGCAAGGACTCCTTGTCGATGCGCACCCGCTGGTCCGAGGACGGCGTCACCAAACAGGTCACCGCGCCGGTCTCGCTCATCGTCACGGCCTTCGCCTCGCTGGCCGACGTGCGGGGCACGCTCACGCCGCAACTGCGCGACGGCGACACCACGCTGGTGCTGGTCGACCTCGGCCAGGGCCGCATGCGCATGGGCGGCTCGATCCTGGCGCAGACCCTGAACCAGTTCGGCCCCGANGTGCCCGACCTCGATGATCCCGCGCTGCTCAAGGCGCTGGTGGCCGCNGTCAACGANCTGCGCGGCCAGGGCCGCCTGCTGGCCTACCACGACCGCAGCGACGGCGGCCTCTTCGCCGCGGCGCTGGAGATGGGCTTTGCCGGCCAGCGCGGCGTCAGCCTCAATGTCGACATGCTGGTCACCGAGGGCGACGGCATCAGCGACAGCCGCGCCGAGATGGGCGACTCCAAGAACTGGGCCTCGCAGGTCAGCGCGCGCCGCGAGGAACTGACGCTCAAGGCCCTGTTCAACGAGGAACTGGGCGTCCTGCTGCAGGTCCCCACCGCCGACCGCGACGCCGTCCTGCAGACGCTGCGCGCGCACGGCCTGTCGAAGATCTCGCACGTCGTCGGCAAGACCAACGACACGAAGCAGGCCGAGGTCTGGCGCGACGCCAAGAAGGTCTTCGCCGCGCCGCTCAACGAGCTGCAGCAGGAATGGGACCAGGTGTCCTGGCGCATTGCCCGCGATCGCGACAACCCGGCCTGCGCGGACCAGGAGCATGCGCTGGCCGGCACGCCCGGCAAGGGCCTGCACTGGCTGCCGACCTTCGACGTCAAGGAGGACGTCGCCGCCCCCTTCATCGCCAGCGGCGTGCGCCCCAAGGTCGCGATCCTGCGCGAGCAGGGCGTCAACTCGCATGTCGAGATGGCCTACGCCATGGCGCAGGCCGGCTTCGACGCCTATGACGTTCACATGAGCGACCTGCAGGCCGGCGCGGTCGACCTGAAGGACTTCAAGGGCTTCGTCGCCTGCGGTGGTTTCAGCTACGGCGACACGCTGGGCGCGGGCGAGGGCTGGGCGCGCTCCATCCTCTTCAACCCGGTGCTGAAGGCCGCGTTCGAGGCCTTCTTCGCCCGTCCGGACAGCTTCGCGCTGGGCGTCTGCAACGGCTGCCAGATGCTGGCGGCGCTGTCGCCGATGATCCCGGGCGCCGAGCACTGGCCCAAGTTCGTCCGCAACCGCAGCGAGCAGTTCGAGGCCCGCCTGGCGCAGGTCGAGATCGTCGACTCGCCGAGCATCTTCTTCACCGGCATGGCGGGCAGCCGCCTGCCGATCGCGGTCGCGCACGGCGAGGGTTTCGCGGACTTCTCGCAGCGCGGCAATCCCGACCAGGTGCTGCGCGCGATGCGTTATGTCGATGGCGACGGCCAACCGACCGAGCAATACCCGCTCAACCCGAACGGCAGCCCGCAGGGCCTGACCGCGGTCACCACGGCGGACGGTCGTTTCACTGCGCTGATGCCGCACCCGGAACGTGTCTTCCGCAACATTCAGATGAGCTGGACCGGCGGCGACGCTGGCGAGTTCAGCCCCTGGATGCGGATGTTCCGCAACGCCCGCAAGTGGGTGGGCTGACCACGGCCCCCCTGACCCCCACTCGCCAAACGACGCATCAATCGACGCATCAATCGACGCGCAAGACAAAGGGCCACGCTCACGCGTGGCCCTTCTCATTGGCTGATCCAACCTGCGCGTCACGCCTTCCGGGCTCTCCCGCACGCCCCTACCGCCAAACCGTGGAAGTGGGTCGATGTGTCGGTGTATGGGGGAAGGGTTTTCGCGGCGGAGCCGGGAAAATCTTTCCCCCATGCGGACCCAGAGAGAGGGCAGGCGGAGAGCGGCTTCTCACCCCGCCACCACCCCCGCCAGCAGCTCATACGACCGCCTGCGCGCCGCCGCATCGTGGACCGCGCAAGCCACGATGAACTCGTCCGCCCCCGTGCGTTCGAGCGTCGCCGCGAGCCCTTCACGCACCGTCCGCGGCGACCCGACGATGGATTCCGACAGCATGCGTTCCACCGCCAGCTGCTCGCCCGCGGTCCACAGGTCCGCCATCTGGTCGACTGGCCGCGGCAGTGGTCCGCGCTGCCCGCGCTGCATGCCGAGGAAGCGCTGCTGCAGCGAGGTGAACAGGCGCTGCGCCTGGGCGTCGGTATCGGCCACGATGACGTTCAGCCCGACCGCCGCGTAGGGCTGGGGATGCCGGGCGCTGGGCCGGTACTGAGCCCGGTACATCTCGAGCGCCTGCATGAGCATCGCCGGCGCGAAGTGCGACGCGAACGCGAACGGCAGGCCGAGGTAGGCCGCGAGCTGCGCGCCGTACAGGCTCGACCCCAGCAGCCAGATCGGAACCTCGGTGCCCTGGCCCGGGATCGCACGCACGACCTGGCCCTCCTGCTCGGGCGCGAGGTAGGCGGTCAGTTCCAGCACGTCCTCGGGGAAGCGGTCTTCGTGCGCCGTCGACAGGTGACGGCGCAGCGCGCGCATCGTCGGGCCATCGGTGCCGGGCGCACGGCCCAGCCCCAGGTCGATGCGGCCGGGGAACAGCGTCGCCAGCGTGCCGAACTGCTCCGCGATGGTCAGCGGAGCGTGGTTGGGCAGCATGATCCCGCCCGAGCCGACCCGGATCGTCGAGGTCGCCGCCGCGATCTGGCCGATCAGCACCGCGGTGGCCGAGGACGCGACGCCGTCCATGTTGTGATGTTCGGCGACCCAGTAGCGGGTGTAGCCCAGCCGCTCCGCGTGCTGCGCGAGCGCGATGCTGTCGTGGAGCGCCTGGGCGGCGGTGCCGCCCTCGACGATGGGGGCGAGGTCGAGGATCGAGAGACGGGGATGCATGGCCGCGGAGTCTAGGCGCGGGTCCCGGACCGGGGCGGCGGCAGGGTTATCCGCCGGATGGGGTAGGGGCGGTGGCCCGTCAATCGCTGCCGAGCTCCGCCTGCACCTGCCGCGTCTTGCCGCCGTTCCACACCGTCAGCGTGACCTTGTCGCCGACGCGGCGCTCCTCGAGCTCGCTGAGCAGCTCGTCGAGATCGGCCACCGGCTTGCCGTTCACCGCGGTGATGACGTCCCCACCGACGATGCGCCCATCGCGCCCCCGCATGAAGGGCTGCAGGCCCGCCCGCTGCGCGCCACCACCGGCCTGCAGGCCGATCAGCACCACGCCCTTGGGCAGGCGCAGCACCTGGCGCAATTGCTCGGTGCCCGCGGTCAGCCCGAGCGCCGGGCGGATNACGCGGCCATGCTGGATCAGCTGCGGCACGACGCGGTTCACCTCGTCGGCGGGAATCGCGAAGCCGATGCCGTTGCTNCCGCCGCTGGGGCTGAAGATCGACGTGTTCACGCCGATCAACCGGCCCGCCGAATCNAGCANCGGCCCGCCCGAGTTGCCCGGGTTGATCGCCGCATCGGTCTGGATCGCGCCGCGGATCGTGCGCTGCGTCATCGACTCGATCTCGCGATTCAGCGCCGAGACGATGCCGCGCGTGAGCGTCTGGTCCAGGCCGAACGGGTTGCCGATCGCGTACACCGTCTGGCCCACCTGCAGCTCGCGGCTGCTGCCCATCGGCACCGGCTGCAGTTTCTCCCGCGGCGCGGCGATGCGCAGCACGGCCAGGTCGCGGTCAGGATCGACACCGACCAGCGTCGCGTCATACGCGGTCTGGTCCGACAGCGTGACCTTCGCCGCCGAGGCGCCGCGGATCACATGGAAGTTGGTGACGATGTGACCACGCTCGTCCCACAGGAAGCCCGAGCCGGTGCCGCTGGGCACCTCGGTCACGTTGCGCGAAAAGAAGTCGCGCTGCTGCGCCAGCGTCGTGATGTGCACCACCGACGGCGACACCTTGCGGAACACCGCGATGTTGTTCTGCTCCTGGGCGTCGAGCGGACCGCGCGGCGTCACCGGGCGCGGTTGTTGGGCGAAGGCCCCGGTGGCGAGGAAGAGGGGGGCAAGCAGGAGGATGGTCGTGCGGCGCATGGCGCGGGATTATGGAGCGCTGGCGCGTTTGCGGGACGCTCCCGTCCTGCGGAGGCCCGGGCGTTGGCCGCCGATGCATGGGGCACCGGCGGCAAGCGCCGGTACCCCACGCATCACCGTCCCCGATCACCGAGATCCTTCGACGACATGCGATGGCGGACTGCGGTGGGGGACTGCGGCGGGGGACTGCGGTGAGGCGGACTGCGGTGGGCGACGTCGGGTCATTCGGGCGCGGCCATCGTCGATTCGATCCAGTCCTGCTTGCGGCGCAGCGTCTCGTCGTCGTCGGCGAAACGGCGCGCGATGTCCTGGAACTCGTCCTGGATGCGCAGGAAGGCGTCGACGACCTCCGGATCGAAATGGCTGCCGCGGCCCTCGACGATGATCGCGGCCGCCTCGCCATGCGGCATCGCGTCCTTGTAGACGCGGCGGCTGATCAGCGCGTCGTAGACGTCGGCCAGCGCCATCAGCCGCGCCGACAGCGGGATGGCCTCGCCGCGCAGGCCCTCCGGATAACCGGAGCCGTCCCATTTCTCCTGGTGGCCGTAGGCGATGTCCTTGGCCGTGGACAGGAAGGCGACCGGCGTGCCGAGCTGGGCCTCGGCCTGCGCGATCGCGTCGCGGCCCAGCGCGGGGTGGGACTTCATGATCTCGAATTCGTCCGGCGTGAAGCGTCCCGGCTTGAGCAGGATGCGGTCGGGGATGCCCACCTTGCCGATGTCGTGCAGCGGCGCCGACTTGAACAGCGTGGCGATGTACTCCGGCGTGAGCAGCGCCTGCCAGCGTGGATGCCCGCGCAGCGCCTGCGCCAGCGCCTTGACGTAATGCTGGGTGCGCCGGATGTGGTTGCCGGTGTCGCTGTCCCGCGTCTCGGCCAGCGAGGCCATCGCCAGGATGGTCACGTCCTGGATCGCCGCCAGTTCCTCGGTGCGGCGCGCGACCTCGGCCTCCAGGTAGGCCGCCTTGTCGCGCAGGAAGTCCGCGCTGGCCTTGAGCCGCAGGTGCGTGCGCACGCGCGCCATCACGATGGGCGGGCTGATCGGCTTGGTGATGTAGTCGACCGCGCCCAGCGCCAGTCCGCGCGTNTCGTCGGCCACGTCGGAGCGGGCGGTGAGGAAGATGACCGGCACGTCGCGCGTGGCCGGGTCGGCCTTGAGCCGCTCGCAGACTTCGTGGCCGTCCATGCCCGGCATCATCACGTCGAGCAGGATCAGGTCGGGCCGCGGCTCGGCGCCGGCGATGCGCAGCGCCTTCTCGCCGTTGTTGGCGATCTTGACGCGGTAGCGGTCGCGCAGCAGCTCGCTCATCAGCGCGAGGTTGTCGGGCGTGTCGTCGACGACCAGCACGGTGGCGCCGTCGGTCGGGTCGGAGGGCGGCGCGGGGTGCGGGGTCATGCGGGGCTCCCGGACGACGTGGGATCGGTGTCGGCCTGGCTCGCGGGACCGCGGCGGCCGGTGGCATCGGCGCGGACCAGCACGAGCGCGCCATCGAAGTCGAAGCGCTGCGCGGCGTCGGCCGCGCGGCGCAGCGTCCGCAGCCGGGCGGTCGGCAGCGGCAGGCGGTCGAGCAGGGCACCGAGTTCCTGCCCCGCATCGGCGGCGCCGGAATCGCTGTCCTCCAGCAGGGCCTCGAGTCGCGCGAGCAGCGCGTCGAGCCCGGCCAGCGCCGCCGCGTCGAGCACCGCCGGCGCCGTGGCCGAGGGGGCAACCGGTGGGGCGGCCTGCAGCATCGCCTCGCGCGCTAGGTGGCGACCCAGCGAGAGCAGCAGCGCGGCCAGCAGCGATTGCGCGCGGATGAGCAGCGGGTCGCGTTCGGCCGCGGGCTGGCGCTGCGCGCAGGCCTGCTCGAGCGCCCCGGCCGCCGCCGCCAGGGGCCGCGCGCCCAGCGTGCCGGCGGCGCCGCGCAGGGAATGCGCCAGGCGCGTCATCGTCGTGTGGTCGCCGGCGGAGGCCGCCTCGGCGAAGCGCGCGGCGAAGTCGCTCTGCGAGTCGTGGAAGGTGCGCAGCAGCTTGCGGTAGAGCGTGAGGTGACCGCCGGCGGTCGCCAGTCCCGCCTGCACGTCGAGTCCGGCGATCTGCGGCAGGCCGTCGGCTCGCCCGGCGACGGTGGCGGCCGCGGCGTTGGGCGAAGCGGCGGCGGCTGCGGCGGAGGCTGGGGCGGTGGACGAGGAGGCCGCGGACGTGGCGGCGGACGTGGCGGCGGGTGTGGCGCCCGCATCGCGGCCCGCCGGGCGATCGTTGCCGCGAGGGTCCCGTGAGCCCTCCGGCGCGGCTTGGCCGCCCTGGCCTTCCTGGTCAGCCCCCAGCGTCTGGCTGAGCGCCCGCCGCGTGTCGATGCGCCGGCCCGCGCCGGAGCGGGTGTCCATCGGCAGGTCCGAGGCCGGCATGGCCGGGCGGACCCAGCGCGCCAGGACCTCGAACAGCAGGTCGACATTGAGCGGCTTGGGGATGTGGTCGTTCATGCCGGCGGCCAGCACCTTCTCGCGGTCGCCGCTCATCGCGTTGGCCGTCATCGCGATGACCGGCAGCGTGCGCCAGCGCGGATCGGCCCGCAGCGCACGCGTGGCGGCGTAGCCGTCCAGCACCGGCATCTGGCAGTCCATCAGCACGCCGTCGAAGCCGTCGGGCGTCGCGGCCAGCAGGTCCAGCGCGACGCGTCCGTTGGCGGCCAGGGTGACATGCAGCCCCGCGTCCTCGAGCAGCGCGGCCGCCAGTTCCTGGTTGAGCTCGTTGTCCTCGGCCACCAGCACGCGCGCGCCGGCGAGCCGGCGCATCGCCTCGCGGGCGGTGTCGCGGCGGCGCTGCGCCGCGGGCGCGGGCAGGTCGGCATGACCCAGGGCCTCGCCGATCGCGCTGAGCATCGACGAGGCGGTGACCGGCTTGGTCAGCAGCACCGGCCGGCGCTGGGTGCCGGCCCCGGCCAGCGCCGCGGTCAGCGAGTCGTCGCGGCCGAAGGAGGTCACCAGCACCACCGCCGGCGGCGCCTGCAGCCGGCCGTCGCCGAGCTGGCGCGTCGCCTCCAGGCCGTCCACCACCGGCATCTGCCAGTCCATCAGCACCAACGCGAAGGGCTGGCCCTCGGCCTGGGCCTGTTCGGCGTCGCGCACCGCCTCCGCGCCGTCGGCGGCGGTGGTGACGTCCAGCCCGAAGCTCGCGCCCAGCGTGGAGAGGATCTCGCGCGCGGCGCGGTTGTCGTCGACCACCAGGGTGCGCAGCCGCGCCAGTTCGTGCGCCATCAGCGCGCGCCGCGCCGGCAGGTCCGAGCCCTCGGGCTGGAGCGCGAAGCGCGCGGTGAAGTGGAAGGTCGAGCCCTGGCCCGGCGCGGACTCGACCCAGATGCGGCCGCCCATCATCTCCACGAGTTGCTTGCAGATCGCCAGCCCCAGGCCGCTGCCGCCGTAGCGGCGGGTGGTGGAGCTGTCGGCCTGGCTGAAGCTCTGGAACAGCCGCGCCTGCTGCTCGGGCGTCATGCCGATGCCGGTGTCGCGGACGCGGAAGTGCAGCTCGACCTCGGGCGTGGCGAGGGCGTCCAGCGCCGCCGCCTCGCGCGCGCCGAGCGCGACGGACTCGATGCCGACGATGATCTCGCCGCGGTCGGTGAACTTGGCGGCGTTGTTGCCCAGGTTGACCAGCACCTGGCCCAGCCGCAGCGGATCGCCGATCAGCGCGGTCGGCAGGTCCGGCGGCACGTTCAGCAGCAGCTCCAGCCCCTTGTCCTCGACGCGGAAGCCGATCAGGTTGACCAGGTGGTCCAGCACGTCCTCCATGCGGAAGGGCACCTCCTCCAGGCTGAGCTTGCCGGCTTCGATGCGGCTGAAGTCCAGGATGTCGTCGATGACGCCCAGCAGGTTCTCGGCCGACCGGTGCACCTTCTCGATGTAGTTGCGCTGGCGCGCGTCCAGCCCGGTCTGCAGCGCCAGGTGGGACATGCCGATGATCGCGTTCATCGGCGTGCGGATCTCGTGGCTCATGTTGGCCAGGAAGTCCGACTTGGCCCGGGTGGCCTCCTCGGCATCCTCCTTGGCCTGGCGCAGCGCGTCCTGGGCGCGNTCGCGGTCCTCCAGCAGNGCNTCGAGCTGGCGGTGGTGCGCCTGCAGNTCGAGGTCCTTGCGGTCGCGCGCCGCGCCGTGGGCCAGGCTGCGCAGCGAGGCCGCCAGCAGCCCGAAGGCCAGCAGCGCCACCAGCGCCGCGATGCCCACGCGGGTGGCGGTCGGCTCCAGCGCGTCCAGGTCGCCCAGGAGCACCAGCCGCCAGGGGCCGGAGGGGTCGTTCCAGGCGACCTCGGCCTGGGCGGTGGCGTGGCGGGCGCCGCCGACGGCCACCGTGGGCGCGCGCGGCTCGAAGGGCAGGCTGTGCGCGCGCGCCGGATCCTCGAAGAGCTTGCCGTACTGGCCGCTGGCGGTCAGCGTCTTCGAGCGCTCGGCCGTCGCGGCGCCGTCCAGGCTCATGCGCCATTCCGGCCGGCTGGCGGCGAGCACCACGCCCTGCGGCGAGACCAGCAGCGCGCCGGCGTAGCTGCGGGTGTCGAGGAAGCGGTCGAGCGTGTCGGCGTACTGGCGGGCGGCGATCACGCCGATGATCTCGCCGCTCTGGCCGGGCTGGCGATAGACCGGCGCGGCCAGCCAGAAGGCGCGCTGGCCGGTGGTGATGCTGATGCCGGCGAAGACGTTGGGCTGGCCGCGCATCGCCTGGCGGTAGTACTGGCGGAAGGCCACGTCCAGGCCGATCGGGGACACGCCCTCGTCGTCCCAGGCCGCGATGATGCGGCCGCGCGTGTTGACGACGTAGGCCAGCTGCGCGCCGACGCTGGTGCCGATGACCTCCAGCGTCTCGAAGGCCGGGCGGGTGCGGCGGGCGGCGTCGGTGTCGGTGAGCGCGGCGGCGTTCTTGAGGTCCGGGTTGAGCTGGCCGGCCAGCACGACCGCGCCCATGCCCTTGCCGGTCAGGGTCAGGCCCTGCAGGGCGAGCGCCTCGCGCTGGGCGGCATTGGCCAAGGCGTGCCGGAAGTCGTGTTCCAGCGAGCGCCGGTGCGTCTCGCTCGCGGTGATGCCGAGCGCGAGCGCCACGACGGCCGCCAGCAGCCACGCGGTCCGGCGATGTCCCAGCAGCCAGTCGGACACACGACCCATCCCTTTCCCTCCCTGGAAGGCCCGGTCGGAGGCCGCCGGGCCGTGATGGATGAACGCCGGGGCAGTGTAGGGGAGGCGGCGCGGGGCGCAAGCCCTGAACTGGCGCGGGAAGGCCGGGCTTTCACCGACGTACGGCGCAGGACGCGGCGCCGCGCGCGGATGGCGGGCGGGGGATGGCCGTCGGGCCGGACGCGGGCTCGTCCTACAGCGGCCGGCGCCGGTCCTGGCTAGCATCGGCCGACATGGGCCTGCCATCCAGCATCGAAGCGACCGGCGACGGGTCGGGGCGGGGCGACCTGGTGGTCGCCCGCCCCGAGGGGCTCTACTGCCCGCCCGGCGACTTCTACATCGACCCATGGCGGCCGGTGGACCGCGCCGTGATCACCCACGGCCACAGCGACCATGCGCGCTGGGGCCACGCCCATTACCTGGCCCACCACGACAGCGCCGCCATCCTGCGGCGCCGGCTCGGCGAGGACATCACCCTGCAGACCCTCGCCTACGGCGAGGCCGTGGTGCACCACGGCGTGCGGCTGTCGCTGCATCCGGCCGGCCATGTGCTGGGCTCGGCGCAGCTGCGGCTGGAACATGGCGGCCGGGTCTGGGTGGCCTCGGGCGACTACAAGCTGGAGGCGGATGGCACCTGCGCGCCGTTCGAGCCGGTGCGCTGCGACACCTTCATCACCGAGTCCACCTTCGGCCTGCCCATCTACCGCTGGCCGTCGCAAGCGGCGCTGTTCGCCGAGATCGACGACTGGTGGCGGCGCAATGCCGCGGCGGGACGCGCGTCGGTGCTCTACGCCTATGCGCTGGGCAAGGCGCAGCGGCTGCTGCATGGCGCGGATGCCTCGATCGGGCCGATCGTCAGCCATGGCGCGGTCGAGCCGCTGAATGCCGTCTACCGCGCCGCCGGCGTGCCCCTGCCGCCGACCTTCCATGCGGCCGACCCGGCGCTCGACAAGGCGGCGCTGTCGCGCGCGCTGGTGATCGCGCCGCCGTCGGCCGCGCGCTCGCCGTGGATGAAGCGCTTCGGCGCGGATCCGGCGGACGCCTTCGCCAGCGGCTGGATGCAGCTGCGCGGCACGCGCCGGCGGCGCGGCGTGGACCGCGGCTTCGTCGTCTCCGACCATGCCGACTGGCCGGGCCTGATGGCCGCGATCCGCGGCACCGGCGCCGAGCGCGTCTTCGTCACCCACGGCAGCGTGCCGGTGCTGGTGCGATGGCTCAACGAGCAGGGCCTGCAGGCGCAGGCCTTCGCGACCGAGTACGGCCAGGAGGACGATGCCGTCGCCGACACCGCCGACACCGCCGACACCGCCGACACCGCCGAGCCCGCCGAGCCCGCTGGGCCTGCGGAAGGAGCCCCGCCGCCATGAAGGCCTTCGCCGCGCTGTACCGCGAGCTGGATGCCTCGACGTCCAGCCTGGCCAAGCAGGCCGCGCTGCAGGCCTACCTGCGCGAGGCGCCGCCGGCGGATGCGGCTTGGGCGGTGTACTTCCTGGCCGGCGGCAAGCCGCGGCAGCTGGTGCCGACCCGCTTGCTGCGCGAGCAGGCGCGGCTGGCGGCCGGCCTGCCGGAGTGGCTGTTCGACGAGAGCTACGAGGCGGTCGGCGACCTGGCCGAGACGATCGCGCTGCTGCTGCCCGAGCCGACGGACGTGGTCGAGCGCCCGCTGTCTGTCTGGATGACCGAGCATCTGCTGCCGCTGCGCGGCCAGCCGCCCGAGGCGCTCGCGCTGGCGCTGCAGAGCCAGTGGGCCTCGTTGGCGGTCGAGCAGCGCTTCGTCTACTTCAAGCTGATCACCGGCGCCTTCCGCGTCGGCGTGTCGAAGCTGCAGGTGACGCAGGCGCTGGCGGCGGTCGGCGGCGTCGATGCCAAGCTGGTCGCGCAGCGGCTGATGGGCTACACGCATGTCGGCGCGCGGCCGACCGCGGCGGACCATGCCGCGCTGGTCGCGCCGGCCGAGGTCGGTGCCGACGAGGGCGGCGCGCGCGGCCTGCAGCCGTATCCCTTCTTCCTCGCGCATCCGCTGGCCCTGCCGGTCGAGCAGTTCGACGCGGCGATCGGGCCGGCCGCGGACTGGCTGGTCGAGTGGAAGTGGGACGGCATCCGCGCGCAGCTGGTGCGGCGCGGCGGTGAGGTCGCGATCTGGTCGCGCGGCGAGGAGCTGGTCACCGAGCGCTTCCCCGAGCTCGCCGCCATGGGCGCGGCGCTGCCGGAGGGCCTGGTGCTCGACGGCGAGATCCTCGTCTGGCGCGACGGCCGCGCCATGCCCTTCGCGGAGCTGCAGCGGCGCATCGGCCGCAAGACGCTGGGCGCGAAGCTGCTGCGCGAGCTGCCGGTGGCACTGTGCGTGTACGACCTGCTCGAACAGGATGGCCAGGACCTGCGCGAGCTGCCGCAGCATGAGCGCCGCGCGCGGCTGGAGCGCCTGGTGGCCGGGCATCCGCTGCCGGGGCTCGAGCTCAGCCCGCTCGTGAGCGGCGCGGACTGGGCGGCGCTGGCGCGCCAGCGCGAGCAGGCGAGGGCGCTGGGCGTCGAAGGGATGATGCTCAAGCGGCGCGACGCGCGCTATGGCGTCGGCCGCACCAAGGACGTCGGCGTCTGGTGGAAGTGGAAGATCGATCCGCTGTCGGTGGATGCGGTGCTGATCTATGCGCAGCGCGGCCATGGCCGGCGCGCGAGCCTCTACACCGACTACACCTTCGCCGTCTGGAACGGCCCGCAGGAGGATCCGGCGCGCCAACTGGTGCCGTTCGCGAAGGCCTATTCGGGCCTCACCGACGCGGAGATCCAGGCGGTCGACGCTGCGATCCGCCGCACCACGATCGAGAGCTTCGGCCCGGTGCGCAGCGTCACGCCGACGATGGTGTTCGAGCTCGGCTTCGAGGGCATCGCCCGCAGCGGCCGGCACAAGAGCGGCATCGCGGTGCGCTTCCCGCGCATGCTGCGCCGGCGCGAGGACAAGCCGGTCGAGGAGGCGGACACCTTGCAGACGCTGCAGGCGCTGCTGCCCGCCGGCGGCGGCGACGCGGCCCTCGTCCGCGCGGCGCCGCGGACGCCGCCGGCAACGGGCGCAGCGCCGGAGCAGGGCTTGCTCGAAGACGCGGACGAGGCCGCACCGTGAGCGCGATGAAAGCAGGCGGCGACGCGGAAGCCGTGAGCAACACGAAGGCCAGACGGAACGCGAAGGTCGCGAGCGACGTGGAGGCCGCGAGCAACGCGGACACCGCGAGCGCCGCCGGTGTCGTCAGCGAGGGCATGTCGATCGACGCCTGGCTCGCCGAGCAAGGCTGGCGGTCGTTCCCGTTCCAGCGCCAGGTCTGGGCTGAGATCGCGCGGGGCCGCAGCGGGCTGCTGCATTCGAGCACCGGCAGCGGCAAGACGCTGGCGATCTGGCTGGGCGCGCTGGCCACGCTGCGCGAGGCCATCGGCGGCGAGGCGCGCCAGCACGGCGGCAAGGCCGTCGCGCCGCCGCTGACGGTGCTGTGGATCACGCCCATGCGCGCCCTCGCCGCCGACACGCTGCGAGCNCTGACGCGNCCGATGGCGGNGTTCTGCCCGGGCTGGACGATCGGGCTGCGCAGCGGCGANACCAGCTCCGCGCAGCGCGCCGCGCAGGACCGGCGNCTGCCCACCGTGCTGGTGACGACGCCGGAAAGCCTGTCGCTGCTGCTGTCGCGGGCCGACGCGCGGGAGCAGCTCGGCCAGGTGCGGCTGGCGGTGGTCGACGAATGGCACGAGCTGATGGGCAACAAGCGCGGCGTGCAGACGCAGCTGGCGCTGGCGCGCCTGCGTCGCTTCCGGGCCGAGCGCGGCGCCGGGCGCGACGCGGCCCTGATGACCTGGGGCCTGTCCGCGACGCTGGGCAACCTCGACGAGGCGCTGCGGACGCTGCTCGGCACGGGCGCCGCGGACGCCGCCACGGACGCCGTGCTGGTCCACGGCGAGACCGACAAGACCCTGGTCATCGACACGCTGCTGCCCGCCACCGCCGAGCGCTTCGCCTGGGCGGGCCACATGGGGCTGCGCATGCTGCCGCAGGTGGTCGAGGCGATCGAGGCCAGCGCCAGCTGCCTGGTCTTCACCAACATGCGCTCGCAGGCCGAGCGCTGGTACCGCGCGCTGCTGGAGGCGCGCCCCGACTGGGCCGGCGTGCTGGCGTTGCACCACGGCTCGCTGGACCGCGAGGTGCGCGAGTGGGTGGAGCTCGGCCTCAAGGAGGGCCGCGTCAAGGCTGCGGTGTGCACCTCCAGCCTGGACCTGGGCGTGGACTTCCTGCCGGTCGACCGCGTGCTGCAGATCGGTTCGGCCAAGGGCGTGGCCCGGCTGGTGCAGCGCGCGGGGCGCTCCGGCCACGCGCCGGGCCGGCCGTCGCGGATCACGCTGGTGCCCACGCACAGCCTCGAGCTGGTCGAGGCCGCCGCCGCGCGCGCGGCGGTGCGCGCCGGCCGCATCGAGGCCCGGCACAGTCCGCGCGAGCCGCTGGACGTGCTGGTGCAGCACCTGGTCACGGTGGCGCTGGGTGGCGGCTTCGAACCGGACGCGCTGCTGGCGGAGGTCCGCGGCACCGTCGCCTACGAGGCACTCGGCGACGCGAACTGGCGCTGGGCGCTGGACTTCGTGCGCCAGGGTGGAGCCTCGCTGACCGCCTACCCGGACTACCACCGCGTCGTGCCCGACGAGCACGGCGTCTGGCGCGTGCCGGACGCGCGGCTGGCGCGACGCCACCGCGTCAACATCGGGACCATCGTCAGCGACGCGTCGATCAGCGTGCAGTACCTGGGCGGCGGCAAGCTGGGCAGCGTCGAGGAAAGCTTCATCGCGCGGCTGCGCCCCGGCGATGCCTTCATGTTCAGCGGCCGCCTGCTGGAGCTGGTGCGGGTCGAACAGATGACGGCGCTGGTGCGGCGCGCCACCGCCGGACGGGCCGCGCTGCCGCGCTGGAACGGCGGCCGCATGCCCTTGTCCAGCACGCTGGCCGACGCGGTGCTGCGCGAGCTGGCCGAGGCCGACGCGGGCCGCTTCGATTCNCCCGAGATGGCCTGCGTGCGCCCGCTGATCGACATCCAGCGGCGCTGGTCCGGCGTGCCCGCGCCNGACGTGCTGGTGGCGGAGACGNTGAAGTCGCGCGAGGGCTGGCACCTCTTCCTCTACCCCTTCGCCGGCCGCCAGGTGCACCTGGGCCTGGCCGGCCTGATCGCCTGGCGCGCGGCGCAGCCGGAGACCGGCACCTTCTCGATCGCGCTGAACGATTACGGCATCGAGCTGCTCAGCGCCAAGCCCATCGACTGGGCCGAGCGGCTGCCGGGCCTGCTCAGCGTGCCGCCGCTGGAGACGCTGCTGCACGAGGTGCTGGCCAGCCTGAACGCGACCGAACTGGCGCGCCGCCGCTTCCGCGAGATCGCGCGCATCGCCGGGCTGATCTTCCAGAGCCACCCCGGCGAGCGTCGCAGCAACCGGCAGCTGCAGGCCTCCGCCACGCTGTTCTTCGAGGTCTTCCAGCAGCACGACCCCGGCAACCTGCTGTTGGCGCAGGCCGAGCGCGAGCTGCTGACGCAGGAGCTCGACGTGCGCCGCCTGGCCGAGGCGCTGGGCCGGATGGCGGGGCAGACGCTGCAGGTGCATGCGCTGCGCAAGCCCACGCCGCTGGCGTTTCCGCTGATGGTCGAGCGCTTCCGCGAGAAGCTCAGCAACGAGTCGCTGGGGGATCGCATCGCGCGGATGGTCTCGGAGCTCGAGCGCAGCGCCGGCGGGGAGGCGGTCGGCACCGCGCGCGAGCCGGCCGAGCGCGCGCTGGCGGTGTTCGCGAAGCAGGATTCGCCGCAGTTCGCGATCGCGACGGTGCAGGAGTCGCTCGCGCTGGAAGCCCGTGGGGAAGCGCCGCCGGCGCGTCGGCGGCCGCGCGGCGAGCGGGCGAGGCGANGGCGATGACGCCGGACANCGATGCGCCGGCGGGGGCNCTCGCGACGACGCTGGCCGGCGAGCGCGTCTGGCTGCTGCCCGAGCGCGCGCTCTGGTGGCCGGCGGCGCGCACCGTCTTCGTCGCCGACGTGCATCTGGGCAAGGCCGCGAGCTTTCGCGCGCTCGGCCAGCCGGTGCCCGCGGGCACCACGCGCGACAACCTCGATCGGCTGAGCGCGCTGGTCGACGGCGTGCGGGCCGCCCGGCTGGTGGTGCTGGGCGACTTCCTCCACGCGGCGGCCGCGCGGCAGGCCGGGGTGCTGGATCCGGCGCACCGCTGGCGCGAACGCCATGCGGGGCTCGACTGTCTGCTGATCCGCGGCAACCACGACAGCCATGCGGGGGATCCGCCGGCGACGCTGCGATTCGAGCTCGCGGATGAGCCGCATCGCCTCGGGCCCTTCGCGGCCTGCCATCACCCGCGGCGGGTCGCGCAGGCCTATGTGCTGGCGGGTCATCTGCATCCCGCGATGACGCTGCATGGCCGCGCGCATGAACGTCAGCGGCTGCCGTGCTTCTGCGAGGTGGAGGGGCTCATGATCTTGCCGGCGTTCGGGGCGTTCACCGGGACCACCGTGGAGGGGCTGCCGCCTGGGGCCAGGTGCCATGCCGTCGGGGGTGGGGCGGTGTGGGCCGACCCTCACCCCTGACCCTCTCCCGCAAGCGGGAGAGGGGGCCTTCAGTGGCGCGGCGCGCGCGAGGCGGTGACGCGGGGGGTGACGAGGGGGCGATGAGCGGGTGACGAGCGGGTGACGAGCGGGTGACGAGGCGGGCGGCGCGGCGCGTCAGGGCTGGAAGCCGCCGACGTCGGTGTGGAAGTCGCCGATCTCGGTCCACTCCTGCAGGTTGGCTGGCACGGCAAAACGCTCGGCCAGCGCTTTCGCGGCTTCCTCCGCCGTCGCGAAGGAATCCCCCCACGGCATGCTGTCGTGCTTCACCCGCCAACGCCGTGACAGCCGCGGTTTGATCGTGAATGTGCCCTCCAGACTCTGGAAGACGTATGAGACGGTATCGAGGTCCATGCTGAGCTCCGGAGCGCCTCCGACCCGGCGACCCTAACCCACCGGGCGGCAACTGTCATTCCCGAGTCGCGGATGCGGGGGACGGTCCGGCACTCGCACGGGCGCAGGGCGGCGCGCCGGCGGCGGCATGTCGCTTGCCGCATCCTGCGCACCCATGACACACCCCTGGCGATTCTTCCGGGCGGGCGGCGCCGATCAGGCACGCATCGACACCGCCGACGACCTCCTCCATCTCCGCGACCTCGACCAGAAGCGCTGGGTCGCGCTGGCCTGTCCCACGCGCGGCCTCGAATTCGACGAACGCACCCTCGACCTGATCGACCTCGATCGCGATGGCCGCATCCGCGCGCCGGAACTGATCGCCGCCTGCGAATGGGTCGGCGCGCGGCTCGAGGACTGGCAGCCGCTGCTGCGCGGCGAATCGCGGCTGGCGGCGGCGTCGCTGTCCGACACCGAGGAGGGACGGGCGCTCGCCGAGGAACTGCAACGCACGCTGGCGCTGGCGGGACAGGCCGCGCCGGCCGAGCGGTCCGACATCGGCCTGGACGAGATCCGCGAGCGCCAGTCGCACCTCGTCGCGGAGCGGCACAACGGCGACGGCATCGTGCCGGTCGCGGCCTTCGAGGATGCGAGCGACCGCGCGCTGGCGCAGGCCATCGCCGACGTGCTGGGCGCGGTCGCGGATGCCGGCGGCGAGCCCGGGATCGACGAGACGCGCATCCAGGCCTTCTTCGACCAAGCCGCCGCGGTGCAGGCCTGGCATGCCGAGGGCGAGGCTGACTGCGCCGGCCGACGCGCCGCGGCCATGGCGGTGCAGGCGGTCCACGACAAGGTGGAGGACTTCTTCGCCCGCTGCCGGCTGGCGAGCTACGACGCCAGCGTCGCCGCGACGCTCAACGCCACCGAGCCCGAGCAGCTCAAGCAGCATGCGGCCGGCCTGCTGTCGCTGGAGTCGGGACCGCTCAAGCAGCTGCCGGCCGCGCCGGTCGCGGCGGGCGCGGCGCTGCCGCTTGACGCGCGCGCGAATCCCGCCTGGCGCGCGGCGCTGGCGGCCTTGCGCGAGCAGGCGGTGCGGCCCTTGCTCGGACGCGATGCCGACGAACTCGTCGAAGCGGACTGGCGCGCGCTGAAGGACCAGGTCCAGGCCTGCCGCGAGTGGCTCAAGCGCCAGCCCACCGGGCCGGTGGCCGCGCTCGGCGTGGAGGCGCTGACCGCGCTGGCGGGCGCTCAGCCGGAGGCGGCCCGCGCCCGGCTGCTGGCGCAGGTGGCCGAGGACCGCGCGGCCGCGCCGCGGCACGCGGCGCTCAACGACCTGGAGAAGCTGCTGCTGCTCCAGCGCGATCTGCTGCGGCTGGCGCGCAACTTCGTCTCCTTCGAGGACTTCTACGAAGGGCGCGGCGCGGTCTTCCAGGCCGGCACGCTGTTCATCGACGGTCGCGCGTGCGAGCTCGCCGTGGAGGTCGTGGATCCCGCCCGGCACGCGCCCATCGCGGGCCTGGCCAAGGCCTACCTCGCGTACTGCGAGTGCGTGCGGCTCAACCAGAAGCGCACCATCGTCGCGGTGGTCAGCGCGGGCGACGTCGACTTCCTCTTCGTCGGCCGCAACGGGCTGTTCTACGACCGCGAGGGCCACGACTGGGACGCGCGCATCGTCAAGGTGATCGAGAACCCGATCAGCGTCGGCCAGGCCTTCCTGTCGCCCTACAAGAAGCTGGTGCGGCTGGTCGAGGAGCAGGTGGCCAAGCGCGCCGCCGCCAGCGATTCGACGCAGCAGGGGCGCCTGGGCCAGTGGGCCGGGCGCATCGCCACGGCGGACCAGCCCGCGGCCGCGCCGGCGACGACCGGCGCGGCGGGCGCCCCGCCGGCCGGACTGCCGGTGCCGGGGCGGCGGGTGGACGTCGGCACCGTCGCCGCGATCGGCGTCGCGCTGGGCAGCATCAGCACGGTGATCGTCGGCATCTTCGGCCGCTTCGTCGACCTGGGCTGGTGGATTCCGCTCGCGGTGCTGGGCATCGTGCTGTCGATCTCCGGACCGAGCATGCTGATCGCCTGGCTCAAGCTGCGCCAGCGCAGCCTCGGGCCCATCCTGGATGCCAGCGGCTGGGCCATCAACAACCGCATGAAGCTGAGCACGCGCCTGGGCGGCTCGCTGACGAAGCGGCCGCAGCCGGTGCCGCACGCGGTGAAGCTGCCGGAGATCCGGCGCACCGCGCGCGACGGTGGGCCGCCAGCGGGCGCGCCGGCGGCAGCGGTGTCGGAACCCTCGCTGTAGCGCCAGCCGCCGCGTCCCCGGTCCGTGGCGACGATCAGTCGTCACGCGGCGACGCGCGCCGGTCGTCGCCGCGCGCGTCTTCGCGACGCCCCCCGTCATCGCGGGGATACGGCCGGGTGAACAGCGGCAGCACGGCCAGGATCAGCAGCGCCAGCAGCATGCTGAACACCGCGGTGGCCTCGCGCCCGAGGCCGCAGGCGATGCCGATGGCGGCCGTCATCCAGATGCTGGCGGCAGTGGTCAGGCCGTGGACCTGTTCCTCGTCCTTGAGCTTGAGGATGGCCCCCGCGCCCAGGAAACCGATGCCCGCGATGACGCCTTGCAGCACGCGGCTCATGTCGGGCATCGGCATGCCGCCCTGTTGCGGCACCAGCACGAACAGCGCCGCGCCGAGCGAGACCAGCATGTGCGTGCGGATGCCTGCGGCCTTGCCGTGGTGCTCGCGCTCGTAGCCGAGGATGCCGCCCAGCAGCGCGGCCAGCAGCAGCCGCACGGCGATGCGGGTGATCTGCGCGGCATCGGGCAGGTCTGAGAACTCGGACCGCAGCGTGTCAACGATCTCGGTCCAGGTGTCGGCGCTCATGGCGGCTCCTTGGCGCACGGCGCCGAGGCGGGCCGCGTCGCGGTCACGGCGTCCGACGCGGGCGCGGCGACCGGGACGGCGGCCGGGGCGCTCCGGGCGGCCTGCGCGGCGGCGGCCTCGGCCTCGGCTTCGGCTTCGGCTTCAGCGGCATCGAAGTCGTAGCCCTCGGCCGCGTGCAGCTGCCAGGCGCCGCCGCCGGTCAGGCGCAGCACGTGCGTGTGATGCCGCAGCACGCCGTGGCGGTGGGCGATGCTGACCAGCGTGACGCCGTCGCGGCACAGGCGCTCATAGAGGCGGCGCTCGTTGCCGCTGTCCAGCGCGCTGGTCGCCTCATCGAGGATCACCATCCGCGGCCGCCGCACCAGCACGCGCGCGAAGGCGAGCCGCTGCTGCTCGCCCATGGACAGCAGCTTGTCCCAGTCCTGCGTGGCGTCCAGGCCGCCGACGCGCTCGGCGAGCTCCGGCAGGCCGACCTCGTCGAGGATCGCGCGCAGCGCCTCGTCGTCGAGCTCGGTCGCCGTGTCGGGATAGATCATCTGGCTGCGCAGCGTGCCCGGCTGCAGATAGGGCCGCTGCGGCAGGAAAAAGACCTCCTCCAGCGGGGGATGCTCGATCGTGCCCTCGCCGCAGCGCCACAGGCCCGCGATCGCGCGCAGCAGCGAGCTCTTGCCGCAGCCGCTGACGCCGGTGATCAGCAGGCTCTCGCCGGGCTGCAGCGCGACGTTGAGCTTCTCGACCAGCAGCCGGTCGAACTGCGGCGTGTACAGCGTCAGGTCGCGCAGCGCGAGCTGGTCCGCGTGGCTCGTCACGATGCGTTCGCGCTGGCGCTCGGCGCGCGGCTTGCGCTGATGCATCACGTCCGACAGCGCATGCAGCCGGTCGATGCCCGCGACGAAGCGGCTCAGGCTCTCGAAGTTGTCGACGATCAGGGACACCGCCGTCAGCACCGCCGCGAAGGCGCCGGCGGCCTGGACGGCGGCGCCGACCTCCAGGTCGCCCGAGAGTACGCGCTCGGCCAGGATCACGCTGGGCACGACCAGCGTCAGCTGGCTGAAGCCGCGTTGGAAGAGGTTGAGCGAGCGCTGCTTGCGGATCAGCTTCCAGTAGTTCTGGTAGACGGACTCGAAGCGGCCTTCGATGTGGGCGCGCTCCTGCGGCTCGCCGCGGTAGAAGGCGATGGATTCGGCGTTCTCGCGCAGCCGCATCAGGCCGAAGCGGAAGTCGGCCTCGCGGCGCAGCTGCCAGAAGTTCAGCTGGATCAGCGGCGAGCCGAAGACATACAGCGCGAGGAAGGTGCCCACCGTCGCATACACCGCGAGGAAGGCCACCAGCACCTTGGACAGCGACCACAGCACCGCGCAGAAGGCCACCAGCTGCATCGCCGAGCCCAGCATCAGCAGCAGGAAGTGGGTGGAGCGGCCGGTGAAGGTGTTGATGTCCTCGGAGATGCGCTGGTCGGGGTTGTCGATGTCGCCGGCGGCGCCGGTGCCGATCTCGTAGTACTTGCGNCCGTCGAGGTAGCCGTCGAGGAANCGGCCGGTGAGCCAGCGGCGCCAGTGGTTGGAGAAGGCGTCCCGCATGTAGTAGTAGAAGGCGTACACCGGCACGGCGAAGGCCAGGACGATGAGGCTGTCGCGCACCGCGGTCCAGAAGCGGGAGTGGTTGCGTTCGGCCAGGGCCGAGGTCAGCTCGCCGGTCTTGGCGTTGAGCAGCACCGCGAGCTGGGTCTCGCACAGCATCAGCACGATCAGGAGCAGCAGCAGTCCCCAGGCAGCCTTGCGCTGGTCGCCGAGCCAGTAGGGCTTGGCGATCTGCAGGAACTGGCGCCAGGCGGCCGCGGAGAGACGTGGTGGCCGACGGCGCCGGCGCTTGGGCGGGGCAGTGTCGGACGGCGCGGGGGCGGTCGTCGCGGAGGCGGTCGCCGCTGAAGGTGAACGGGCGCTCGAAGCACCCGGGGAGCCGGACGGCGGCAGGTCCGTCGCGGGAGTGGAGGGAGACACCATGAGGTCGGAACCCGGTCTGCCGAGATGGCTAGACGGTAGCTCCGACGGGTCATGGGGCGGGTAGGACGAGGCCTACTGGCGGTGACGGAGGAGGGCGCGTGGCGTCGGGCCGCGGGCGGGCTCACGAGAGCATCCGGGAGACGATGATCGCCAAACCCGAGGAGCTGGCCGCCGAACCGGCGAACCACTTCAGCAGGCGCGCGTCCGACGCAAGCCCGGCGTTGTTGACGCGCTCGTTCAGCGTGTTGAAGCGCTCGTAGAGCGGAGCCAGGAGTGGACCGTGCTGGCGATCTCGGCACGCATCTCCTGGAGGCTCTGCTGTGTTTCCCTGCGGAAGGCGTCGAGTTGCTGCTGCGACTCCCTGCGGAAGGTGTCGAGCTGTTGCTGCGAATCCTTGCGGAACGTGTCGAGTTGCTGCTGCGATTCCTTGCGGAAGGTCTCGAGTTGCTGCTGCGAATCCTTGCGAAAGGTCTCGAGTTGCCGCTGCGAGTCCTTGCGCAGCGCATCCACCTGGTCGCGCGATTCGATGCGCACGGCGTCGATCGAGGTCTTGAGCTCACGGACGTCGCCGCGCAGTTCGTGGATGTGGACGGAGTGCTCATCCAGACGATGCATGAGCAGCGGGAAGTCAGGATGCCAAGAGGGCTGTGGCTTGGCGGTCGGATAGGGAGAGCGGTGATGCATGCGCGGGTTCCTGTTGAGAGGGGAGGAACCAGCGATGCTAGGTCGGCGTCGGCATGGCCCGGTGTGGCGGCGAGGTCAAAGGTCCGAGGTCCTTGATCGACCTCAACGCATCGCGTCACGAGCGCGTTTCGTGGGAACGCCCGCGGCGCGGCTCAGGCGAACAGAGCGGCCAAGCGCGCGACGGCGGCCTCGCTCATCGCCCGATCGATGCTGCGGTCCGGGTTGTTGAAGTCGTGCTCGCCCTGGGCCTGGACCAGCAGGCCGTCACGCCGCGGCACGACCATCAGGTTGTGCCCGCGCCAGGCGACCATGTAGTCGACCTCCGGTTGCGGCACCAGCCGCGCGATCTGGCCGCGCACCGGGATCAGCGTGTCATCGCGGAACAGCGCCCGCGCGCCGTAGCCGGTGCAGTTGACGATCGTGCGCTCGGGCAGGCCGGCGAGTTCGCGCGCATCGTTGAAGTCCCGGGTGACGACCTCGCCGGCCTCGCGGAAGAAGTCTTCCATCAGCAGCCGCTGGTAGGGGCGGATGTTGAAGGTCATCTGGGTGAAGCGGCGCGCATGCGGCACCGGGAACGGGTGCTGCGCCGGGCTCAGCGGCGCGGAGCGCGGATGCAGGTCGGGGATGAGGTCCAGCAGCTCGGGATAGTCGGGCTCGGCCGGGCCGCCATGGCCGCCCTGTCCGGCGGGCAGCGGTTGGTCGAAGGGCAGGTCGGACAGCACATAGCCGTCGCGCCATTCGACCGGCGCGCCGGGCAGCCCCAGTTGGTCCTGCCAGGCCCGGAAACTGTGGCGGGCCATGCGTTCCCACATCGCGTTGAAGGCCGGCGTCGCATGCTCGGCCGTGACCACGCGCGAGTCGGGCGACCACATGCCCGTGGCGAAGGTGGAGGCCACCTCGGGTGGGCGCTCGCGGCAGTAGATGCGCACCCGCAGCCCGGCGCGCTGCGCGACGCGCGCGGTGGTCAGGCCGACCGCGCCGCAGCCGATCACGGCGATGCGCCGCTCCCCGGTGCGGCGGATCAGCGGCAGCGCGCCCAGCGTCGCCGAGCCCCAGGAAAGCGACCAGCCCGCGCCGCCATGGCCGTAATGGTGGATGACGGTCTTGCCGTGCAGGCGCTGCGCCTCGATGCGCGGCCCCTGAGCCCGGAACGGGCGGGTGCAGACCGTGATGTCGACGATGCGGTCCGCCGACACCCGCATGCGCGCGGGCCTTGGCGGCTCGGCGAAGGGCAGGCGCTCGGCGGGCGGCGGCGCATCCGCTTGCGCGGCGAGCGGCCATGCGGCGGCCCAGGCGCTGGCGGCGCCGAGCCAGTGGCGGCGATTCATGGGGAACTCCTTGTATCGCCGGTCCCAGCCGGCGGAGGCGATCGAATGCGGCGGTGATCGGCTGGTCCGCGTCCGCAGGGACGCGGCCCGCTTCAGACCGCGGCGATCTTGGCGAGCGACTTGCGGATCGCGGCGGCGTCGCGCAGGCGCTGCGCGGAGCCGTCCGCGTCGAGCAGCACGACGGTGATGGTCTGGCCGCCGCTCTTCATGCGCATCGCCAGGCAGCGGCCGGCTTCTTCGGTGTAGCCGGTCTTGGACAGGCGGATGTCCCAGCCCTTGGCACCGACCAGGTGGTTGGTGTTGCGCAGCTCGCGCGGCCGGCCGTTGACCTCGACCTCGCTGGACTTGTCGCTGCTGATGCGCGCGATCACCGGATAGCGGGCTGCGGCGGCGGCGATGCGGGCGACCTCGGCGGCCGTCGAGGTGTTGTGGGGTGACAGGCCGGTCGGATCGGCCAGCGCCGTGTGCGACAAGCCCAGCGCCCGGATCTTGGCGGCGACCGCCGCCTCGTAGGCCGGCAGCCCGCCGGGGAAGTGGCGCGCCAGCGCCGAAGCCGCGCGGTTCTCGGACGAGATCAGCGCCAGCTCCAGTGCCGCCTCCCGGCTCATCGTCGCGCCCACGCGCACCCGCGAGCGGCTGTGCTTGAGGCGGTCGACGTCGGCATCGTCGATGCGGATCTCCTCGTTCATGTCCTGCTTGGCGTCCAGCACCACCATGGCCGTCATCAGCTTGGTCAGCGAGGCGATGGGCACGACGGTGTCGGCATCCTTGGCCATCAGCACGCGGCCGCTGTCGTCGATCACCAGCATGTGGCGGGCGTTGACCGGCAGCTTCATCAGCGGTTCNTCGACCGGCGTGGCGGGCGNCACCGGAGCCGCGGCGGCCTGCGGTGCCTGGCCGGCCGACGGCGCCGAGGCCGTCGGTGCCGGCACCGCGGGCGTCACGACGCCGGTCGGTCCGATCGCGGCCGAGGTGGGCGCGGTCGTGGGGACGACGACCTCGGGGTCGTCGCTGGCGGCCTGCACGATCAGACTGCCGCAGGTCAGGGCCAGGGCCGGCAGCGCGAGGCGCCAGTTGGTGTGGGCGAGGGTGCGGAGGACGGTGTGGCGGATCGACACGGCGATGGACGGCAGGCGTGACAGGCGGGCAGGGCCGGGGAGGGCGTCGGGGTCAGGCATTGACCGGCGGGAAGTTTAAGTGCTGCGCGCCGGGCGTCCATCGGCGCGTGCCGTAACGTGCGTTACGCGTGCGCTGCGCTTTTCGTCCTGCGACGCACCAGCCGCTCGCGGGCGCCCAGGAGGTCCCGCCAGTAGAAGCGCTCCAGGAACGAAAGCCAGAGGCGTTGAAGCCAGGCCCGTTGGCGCCTGTGCTTGAACATCGCGCTGGAGGGCACCATGAATGGAGATCGATGCAGGCCGGCATACCGTTGGAGGGTGTCCGGCTCGATCAAGGTCTTCAGGACCTCGTCGATGCGCAGCACCTGGCTGCTGACGGCCCGGTGCAGATGGCTGACGCCGAGGAACGCATCAGCGGCGTGCCAGAGTTCGCGTCCCTGCTCGTCGTACATCGCGAGCACGTGGCGCTTGAGCCAGACGTCGGTGCCCAGGTCCGGATGCAGCCGGTGCTGCTCCTCCTCGAAGAGCAGAAAACGTGCGCCCTTGTGGACCACCTCGAACTGGCTGGGACTGGCCACGGCTCCGGGGGCGGGGTGGATGGGCGACTGCACGAGGCGCCAGTCCAAGGCCCGGGCTGCGGTGAGGTCGTGCAGCGTGGCGACAAGGGCCAATGAGAGATCTTCCATTCGCATGGTCATGTCCAGTTCAGGTCAAGTGACACTTGGTTGAGATCGACTTCTGCGGTGCAGAGCGCACCGAACGCCGCCGTCAGCTCGCGCCCGCGCGGGGCGGTTCCGCTGCCCACGGCATGGGCGGCAAGCGCCAGGGCCCGCATGGCGCCGTGCACCGAACGTTGCGTGCGCCTCGGCGCGACGGGCAGCGCATGGCCAAGCAGCGCTCCGGCTGCGGCCAGCGTGCGTTGAACGCCGACGGCCGGGAGCGGCGCCGTGCCGAGCATGTCCTCCAGCAATTGGCGCTGCAGGCGCAGGTCATCGACCAGTTGAGGCAGACGTGCCCGTGTCCGGAACGACAAGCGCACGTTCCGCACCTGCCACCACACGCCGACCGTCATCGCGAAGCTGATCAGCCCGGCAAGCGTGTTGATGTCCTGGATCCATGACGGGATCAGGCTGGGTGGGCACGCGGTCGAAAAGACCGCGGCTGCGGCGGCGAGGGGGTACGGCATGCCGCCATGCTAGGAGCACGTCGGCAGTGCGACGTCGAGCCAGTGGCCTGCGCGCGACGTCGCCGATGGGGGCGCACCGATGAGGGATTGCGACCCCCTCGAGGGGGAACTCAGTCCCAGACCTTGCGCAGCCTCGCCGCGACGTCCATCGCGGGCTTGACCAGCTCCGGCAGCGCCGCCTGCGTCTGGTTGGCCGGTCCCAGCTTGTCGAAGTGGCGCACCACCTTGCCGGGCAGGAAGCGCGACACGCTCGCGTACAGGTGGCGGTCGCCGTGCCGCGTCTGCTGCGTGACGTAGAAGCGCTGCGGCACCATCACCGCCAGGTGCTCCTTCGCCCGCGTCATCGCGACGTACAGCAGCCGCCGTTCCTCCTCGATCTGCGCCTGCGCCCCGGTGCTCAGGTCCGACGGCAGGCAGCCGTCCACGCAGTTCAGCAGGTAGACCGCATTCCATTCCTGCCCCTTGGCCGAGTGGATGGTCGACAGGATCAGGTAGTCCTCGTCCTTCAGCGGGACGCCGGATTCGTCGCTGCTCGCCTCGGGCGGGTCCAGCGTCAGCTCGGTCAGGAAGCGCTCCCGCGAGCCGTAGCCCTGCGCGATGCGCGCGACCTGCTCCAGGTCGGCCAGGCGCACCGGCGCGTCGTCGTGCAGCCGCTCCAGGTGGGGCGCGTACCACTCCACCACCGACTCCAGGTCCATCGGCCACTGCGGATCGCCGATGAGCCCGGCCAGCAGGTCGCGCAGCGCCGACCATGACGCGGCCGCGGCGCGGGGCGGCTCGAACGCGCGCAGCGCCTGGACCGGGTCCACCGCGGGCGACATCGCGTCGATCAGCCGACGCGCGCTCGCCGGCCCGAAGCCGGGCAGCAGCTGCGCGACGCGGAATCCCGCCAGCCGACCGCGCGGGTTCTCGGCCCAGCGCAGCACGCTCAGCACGTCCTTCACATGCGTGCTCTCCAGGAATTTCAGGCCGCCGAACTTGACGAACGGGATGTTGCGCCGCGTCAGCTCCAGCTCCAGCGGCGCGGCGTGGCTCGAGGTCCGGAACAGCACCGCCTGGCGCTTCAGCCGCAGGCCCTGCTCGCGCCGCTCGAGCACCTTGTCGGCGACCCATTGGGCCTGGCGCGCCTCGTCGTCGACCGTCACCAGCTGCGGCCGCTCGGTCGAGGCCTTGTCGGTCCACAGCCGCTTCTCGTGCCGCTCGCGGGCCATCGCGATGACCGCGTTGGACGCGTCCAGGATCGGCTGCGTGGAGCGGTAGTTGCGCTCCAGCGCGATCACCCGCGCGGGCGGGTCGAACTGGACCGGGAACTCGAGGATGTTGCGCACCTCGGCCGCGCGGAACGAGTAGATCGCCTGCGCGTCGTCGCCCACCACGGTCAGGTGGTCGCCGCGTGGCTTGAGCCGGCGCAGGATCGTCGCCTGCAACCGGTTGGTGTCCTGGTACTCGTCGACCAGCACGTGCTGGAAGCGCTCCCCGAGCTCGGCGGCCAGGCCGTCGTCGCTCATCAGCTCGGCCCAGTAGAGCAGCAGGTCGTCGTAGTCCAGCAGCTGCTGGCGCTGCTTGTCCTCGACGTAGGCCTTGAACAGGCGCTTGAGCCCGTCATGCACCGGGAAGCACCACGGGAAGTGGTCCTGCAGCACCTGGTCCAGCCGCGCCTCACTGTTGACGACGCGCGAATAGATCGTCAGGCAGGTGGCCTTGAGCGGGAAACGCTCGGTGGTCTCGGCCAGGCCGAGGGTCTGGCGCTGCAGGCCCATCAGGTCCTCGGCGTCGGCGCGGTCGAGGATGGTGAAGTTGGGCGCGAGGCCGATGCGATGGGCGTATTCGCGCAGCAGGCGCGCGCCCACGCTGTGGAAGGTGCCGGCCCAGGGGAAGCGCGGCGGCGCCTGCGTGGCGCCCAGGCCGAGCGCGCGATGCAGCACGCGGCCGGCGCGGCGTTCCATCTCGCCGGCGGCGCGGCGGGAGAAGGTCAGCAGCAGCAGGCGCTGCGGGTCCGCGCCCGACTGGATCAGGCGCGCGACGCGCGCCGCCAGCGTCTTGGTCTTGCCCGAGCCGGCACCGGCGATCACCAGCAGCGGGCCGTGCCCGGGAACGCCGTGTTCATCGAGGCCGTGCTCGACCGCCGAGCGCTGCTCGGGATTCAGGTCGGCGAAGACGTCGGCCGCGCGGGGCGGGGCGTCGGCAAGGGCGGAACACATGGGGCGGCATCATAGCTGTATGCAAAAACAGTGGATGGCCGGGGCCACGTGGTCCCGGGGGTACGCGCATTGCCCGAGCGGAGCAAACTCCCCGCCTACTGCCATGCATCAAGTGCTCGTCCTCCTCGCCGCCCTGGCCATGCCCCTCGTGGCCTGGGCCTCGCAGCGCGGCGTCTTCGGCCCCGACAACGGCACGATCTCCGATCGTTACCCGACCCTGCTCGTCGCCGACGGCTACGCCTTCTCCATCTGGGGCGTGATCTTCCTGCTCGACCTCGTTGCCGCGGCCTGGCTGCTGCGCGGCCGGCCGGTGCCCGACCGGGAAGGGCATCGCGATTCCCATCGCTGCCACTGGCTGGTGGTCGCCGGCTTCGCGCTCACCGCGAGCTGGATGATCGTGTTCTCCCAGCAATGGTTCTGGCTGGCGCTGGCCATCATCTGGCTGGCGCTGATCAGCCTGCTGTGGGCGCTGATGCTGCTGGCGCGGGCGGTGCCGCGCGGCGCGCCCTCATGGCTCGCGGTGCTGCCGCTGGCGCTGCATGCCGGATGGCTGTCGCTGGCGGCGTTCCTGAACACCGCGCAGGTGATCGTCGCCCAGCAGCTGCTGCCCACCGTCGATCAGCTGCCGTGGACGCTGGTGCTGTGGGCGCTCGCCGCCTTGCTGCTGCTGGTGGCGAATGCGCGGTTGCATGCGCCCGGCACCGGACCCGCGGCGCTGGCCTTCGCCGCGGCGGCGGTCTGGGGCCTGGTCGGGGTCTACCTGAAGCAGCGGGCCTCGCCGATGGCGGGGGCGGACACCTCCGCCTGGGTCGCGCTGGGGCTCGCCGCGGCGCTGGTGGCGCAGACGGTCTGGCTGCGCCTGCGTCCGCCGGGTCCGAACAGCCCGAGCCGCTCCGGCGGCACGAACGATCCGAACGCCCGGACGACCCGAGCGGCTTGAACGGCCGCCCTGAACGGCCGGCCCGCCGGTCCGATCACGCCAGGCGGCGCTCGTCCTTCGCGTCGAACAGGTGCGCCGACTCCGCCGCCCATTGCAGCCGCACCGCATCACCGACATTGAGGTGAGGATTGCCCGCCACGCGGGCAGTCATCGGGCCGGTCGGCGTGTCGACCAGCAGGTAGGTTTCCGGGCCGGTGGGCTCGCTCATCTTCAGCACGCCGGGCAGGCCGCCGTCGTTGCCGTCGGCGAGCCGGATGTGTTCCGGGCGCACGCCGTAGAGCACCTCGCCGGTGGCGCCGATCGCCGTCTGCTGCGCCGCGTTCACCGGCATGACCTGGCCGCTGGCCGCCAGACCGGCGGCGCCGCGCTGCGCGCTGACGAAGTTCATCGTCGGCGAGCCGATGAACTCGGCCACGAAGCGGTTGGCCGGCCGCGTGTAGATCTCCTCCGGTGTGCCGAACTGCTGCACCAGGCCGTCGCGCATCACCGCGATGCGGTCGCCCAGCGTCATCGCCTCGACCTGGTCGTGGGTGACGTAGACGGTGGTGGTCTTCGTGCGCTGGTGCAGCAGCTTGATCTCGGCCCGCATCTCGATGCGCAGCTTCGCGTCCAGGTTGGACAGCGGCTCGTCGAACAGGAAGAGCTTGGGATCGCGCGCCAGCGCCCGGCCCATCGCTACGCGCTGACGCTGGCCGCCGGAGAGCTGCCCCGGCTTGCGGTCCAGCAGGTGGCCGATCTGCAGCATCTTGGCCACGCGCTGCACCGTCTCGTCGCGCTGCGCCTTGGGCACCTTGCGCATCTCCAGGCCGAAGGCGATGTTCTGCGCGACGTTCATGTTGGGATAGAGCGCATAGCTCTGGAACACCATCGCGATGTCGCGGTCCTTGCTCGGCGCGTAGGTGACGTCGCGGTCGCCGATGTGGATCGAGCCGGAGGTCGGATGCTCCAGCCCGGCGATCATCGCCAGCAGCGTGGACTTGCCGCAGCCCGAGGGGCCGACCAGGATCAGGAATTCGCCGGCCTCGATCGACAGATCGATGCCCTTGAGGATGTCGGCCGAGCCGTAGCTCTTGCGGACCTGAGAAATGGCGAGCGCGCCCATGCTTGACTCCTCTTAACCCTTGACGGCGCCGGCGGTGAGCCCGCGCACGAAATACTTGCCCGCGACGATGTAGACCACGAGCGTCGGCAGCGCGGCGATCAGCGCCGCGGCCATGTCCACGTTGTATTCCTTGACCGAGCTGGACGTGTTGGCCAGGTTGTTCAGCCCGACCGTGATCGGCTTGCTGTCCGCGCCGGAGAACACCACCCCGTACAGGAAGTCGTTCCAGATCGAGGTGAACTGCCAGATCAGCGTCACGACCAGGATGGGCGTGGACAGCGGCACGACGATGCGCCAGAAGATCTGCCAGAACGAGGCGCCGTCCAGCGTCGCGGCCTTGATCAGCTCGTCGGGCAGGCCGGCGTAGTAGTTGCGGAAGAACAGCGTGGTGGAGGGCATGCCGGCCAGGATGTGGACCAGGATCAGCCCCCACACCGAGCTCGCGATGCCCAGCGTGCCCAGCACCTGGCTCATCGGCAGCAGCACGACCTGCATCGGCATGAACACGCCGAACAGCAGCAGCCCGAACAGCAGCTCGCTGCCGCGGAAGCGCCACTTGGTCAGCACGTAGCCGTTGAGCGCGCCCAGCGCCGTCGAGATCAGCACCGCCGGCACCACCATCAGCACCGAGTTCATGAAGAAGGGCTTCAGGCCGCCGCAGTCGGTGCCGGTGCAGGCGCTGTGCCAGGCCTTGGACCAGGCGTCCAGCGAGGGGCTCAGCGGCACCGAGAGCAGCGTGCCGCTCCGCACCTCGTCCATGCTCTTGAGCGAGGTGCTGACCATCACGTACAGCGGCAGCAGGAAGAAGAAGGCGAAGACCAGCAGCACGGCCCACAGCAGCAGGCGCTGCGCGGTCAGGTGCCGGGATCCGGCCGGGGAGGGGGAAAGGGTGTGGCTCATGTCGCGTCGCTCGTCCCGTGCGGGATCACTGCTTCGAGCGGAGCTCGGAATAGAGGTAGGGAACGACGATGGCCGCGATCGTGGCCAGCATCACCGTGGCGCTGGCTGCGCCCAGGCCGATCTGGCCGCGCGAGAAGGCCATCGTGTACATGAAGGTCGCCGGCAGGTCGGTGGCGTAGCCGGGGCCGCCCGCGGTCAGCGCCATCACCAGGTCGAAGCTCTTGATCGCGATGTGCGCCACGACCATCAGCGTCGAGAAGAACACCGGGCGCAGCGTCGGGATGATGATGCGCCAGTAGATCCGCGGCAGCGACGCGCCGTCGACCTGCGCGGCCTTGATGATCGAGTCGTCGATGCCGCGCAGCCCCGCCAGGAACAGCGCCATCACGAAACCCGCCGACTGCCACACGCCCGCGATGACCACGCAGTAGATGGCCATGTCCGGGTCGACCAGCCAGCCGAAGCTGAAGGACTCGAAGCCCCACTGCTGCATCAGGTGCTCGATGCCCAGGCCGGGGTTGAGGATCCACTTCCACGCGGTGCCGGTGACGATGAAGGACAGCGCCATCGGATACAGATAGACCGTGCGCAGCACGCCTTCGCCGCGGATCTTCTGGTCCAGCAGGATGGCCAGCAGCAGGCCCACGGCCATCGCGCCGCCGATGAACAGCGCGCCGAAGATGCCGAGGTTGCTCAGCGCGAGCCACCAGCGCTCGTTGTCGAACAGCGCGCGGTACTGGTCCAGGCCGACGAACTCGTAGTTCGGCAGCAGCCGCGACGCGGACAACGACAGGTAGCCGTTCCACGCCATCAGGCCGTAGATGAAGAGGAAGGAGATCAGGAAGGTCGGCGCGACCACCAGCTTGGGAAGCCAGGGACTGCGGGGGGCTCGGGAGGCGGACATGCGGTGCGGACCTGCAGGGCGCCGGCGTGGCGCGTGGGAAGGATGGAAGGCAAACGGCCAAAGATCAAGGACCTGGGCCCAAGGCCCGAGGCCCGACGAGCGGAGCCGGAAGACTCCCTCTCCCGCTTGCGGGAGAGGGCAGGGGTGAGGGTCTTCGCGGCCCCCCGGCCTACTTGGTCTTCGCCGCCGCGGCCAGGCGCGCCTGCGCGTCCTTGGCGGTCATCTTGTCGCTGTTCCAGAACTGGCTGACGACGTCCTTCATCGCGCCCTCGGCGGCCGCGGGGACCGCCATGCCGTGCGCGATCGACGGCACCAGGGTGCCGGACTTGGCATCGGCGGCGAAGTCGGTGGCCGACTGCTTGGCGCAGTCGTCGAACTTGTCCATCTTCATGCCGGTGCGCACCGGGATCGAGCCCTTGTTCAGGTTGAACAGCTCCTGGAACTCCGGCGACATGATCGCGGTGGCCAGGTCCTGCTGGGCCTTCTCGTTGGCGGCGTTCTTCAGCTTGAACAGCGCGAAGGAGTCGATGTTGAAGGTGAAGGCCTTCTGCGTGCCGGGGGCGGCGGTGCAGGTGAAGTCCTTGCCCGGCGCCTTGCCCGCGGCGATGAACTCGCCCTTGGCCCAGTCGCCCATCAGCTGCATGCCGGCCTCGCCCTTGATCACCATCGCGGTGGCCAGGTTCCAGTCACGGCCGGGGGCGTTCTTGTCGGTGTAGTCCTTGATGCGCTTGAAGGTGGTCAGCACCTTCTCCATCTGCGGGCCGGTCAGCGTGGCCGGATCGAGCTGCACCAGCGCCTTCTTGTAGAAGTCCACGCCGCCGACGCCCAGCGCCACCGATTCGAAGACGGTGAAGTCCTGCCAGTTCTGGCCGCCATGCGCCACCGGGATGATGCCGGCCTTCTTCAGCGCCTCGGCGGTGACGAAGAACTCGTCCCAGGTGGTGGGCAGCTTGGCGCCGGCCTTCTTCAGCGCCTCGGGGTTGGCCCACAGCCAGTTCACGCGGTGCACGTTGACCGGCGCGGCGATGTAGTGGCCCTTGTACTTCATGATGTTGGCCACCACCGGCGGGATCACCTCGTCCCACTTGCCGGCCTTGGCGACGGCGTCGACGTTGGTCAGCACGCCTTCGGCCGCCCACTCCTGCAGCGACGGGCCCTTGATCTGCGCGGCCGCCGGCGCGTTGCCGGACACCACGCGCGACTTCAGCACCGTCATGGCCGAGTCGCCGCCGCCGCCGGCCACCGCGAAGTCCTTCCAGGTGTGGCCCTGCTTCTGCAGCGTGGCCTTGAGCGCGGTGGCGGCCTTGGCCTCGCCGCCGCTGGTCCACCAGTGCAGGACCTCGACCTCGCCGGCCTGCGCCGCGCCGGCGGCCATCAGCGCGCACAGCGCCGCGGCCTGGGAAAGTTGCTTGAGCTGGGTCATTCCGTTGTCTCCGTGTCGTCGGGAAGTTGGAGCGAATGTTGTCATGCGGGGCCGCGGGAGCGGGCTGCCGCCCCCGGGCGCGTCATCGGTGGGGCGTCAGAACCAGACTTCGACCTGCGCGCCGAAGCTGGTGCCGGAGGTTTCGCCGTCGTAGCCGGCCACGCCGGTCACGTTGCCGGCGGCCTTGTTCCACTTGGCGTGGGTGACATAGAGGCGGAACTCGGGGCGATCCATCAGCGCCGGGCCGGTGGACAGCGTCGGCGCGAAGGTCACCTTGGTCAGGCGCGCGCGCTGGCCGCCGTCGGGCTTGTATTGCGAGACGCCGGCTTCGGTGAGCAGCTTGAAGTTGCGGGTGACCCCGTAAGACACGCGACCGCCGATGGAGGTGGACACCGTCGCCTTGCCGGCGTTGTCCTTCTCGTTGGCCCACAGCAGCATGCCCATGCCGCCCCAGGCGCCCTGCTGGAAGTTGACCGACTCGACGACGCGGAACTTCTTCGCCGCGGAGGTGTCGGTCTGGTTGCCGAAGTTGGAGTTCAGCCCGGTCGAGCCCTGCGCGTACTGCACCCACAGCACGTTGTTCAGCGAGGTGCCGAACAGCTTGCTCTGCACATGCTTGGCGGCCAGGCCCCAGCCGTTGGTGCCGCCGGCGAACTGCGACTTGGTGGCCGTGCCGAAGAAGGCCAGCGTGCCATCGGTGTTGGTTGGGATGTCGACGTACTCGACGTTGCCGCGATGGCCGGGGCGCTGGTTGGTGTCCTTGTCGTTGGTGTAGTAGGCGACGCCCAGCTTGCCCGGGCCGACCGGGATGCCCTTCATGCCGGCGCCGATGCCGGCCATCTCGGTGAAGTAGGTGTCGACGATGTGGACGTCGCCGCGGCGGCCGCGTTCCTTGCCGGCCCAGACGGTGGCCTCGGGCAGGAAGTCGAAGCCCTTGGCCTCGACATACATCTGCGCCAGGCGCAGGTGCTTGGCGTCGTCGGCGTCGGAATGCGGGTTCCAGTAGTCGGTCATCAGCACGACCTTGTAGTCGATGCCGTCCTTCTTGAAGCCTTGCGCGAGTTGGAACTCGCCGTAGATGTCGCACTCGTTGCCCAGGCGGTACTTCATGCCGCTGGTGCCGCCATTGAGGGCGTAGCAGGCGCGGCTGGCGCCGCCGTCGGTGGTGCCGCCGGGGCCGGCGCGCAGGTAGCCGGTGTAGTCCAGGGCGTGGGCGGAGCCCGCCGCCAGCAGCAGGCCGGCGGCGGTGGAGAGCGTGGCGCGAACGCCGGGGATGCGCGCGGCGCGCGGGGTGCAGGTCATGTTCAGTCTCCGGTGTGGGTCCGAGGAACGGCGCTCCGGGCGTGCTCCGTTAATCGGACGTTTATCTTTCTTGCATGCGGGCTGAACTTTAATTTTCCATTAATGAAACTATATTGGTGCTTACCACTAGCGCCGTGGTGCGTGAAATCCGTGTAAGCGGGCGCAGAGCGCTCGGCGGTGCCGGGCTGGTGCGTGGGGGCGGATGGCGGTGCGGCCGAGCGGCCGAACGGCCACGGCGGCTACCGCAGCCGTCAGGCCGCGAGGGGCAGCTGGATCGAGACGCGCAGTCCGCGCGGCTTCGCGGTGGACAGCCCGATGCGGCCGCCGTGGCGCTCGACGATCTCCTTGACGATCGCCAGGCCCAGGCCGCAGCCATTGCCCTCGTGGGTGGCGCGGAAGAAGCGCTCGAAGACCTGCTCGCGCAGGGCCTCGGGGACGCCCGGGCCGTTGTCGGTGACGACGAGTTCCGCGTGATCACCCGCCTCGTGTACCTGCACCGTCACCCGCGCGCCGCGGCCGGCGTAGCGCAAGGCGTTGTCGATCAGGTTGACCAGCGCCTCGCGCAGCAGCAGCGGGATGCCGACGACCGCCACCGGCCGCCCGGGCGCGCCGTCGGCGTCGTCGGTCTCCGGCCCCGCGCCATGCCGATCATCGAGCTGCGACGGAGAGGTGCACTCCGGATCGCTGTCCGGCCCGTCGTAGCCCAGGTCGACGTTCTGCTGCAGCGCGCGCGGTACCAGCTCGGCGGTGACCTCGCGGGCCAGGCGGCCCAGATCGAAGCGCACCGGCGTCTGGCGCTGCAGCGACTCCGGCTCGGTGCGCGCGAGCGCGAGCAGTTGGTTCACCAGATGCGCGCTGCGGGAGGCGCCTTCATGCACGCGCGCCAGCCGCATCGTCAGCGGACCGGGCGGCGCCTCGGCGAGCGCCAGTTCGCTCTGGCTCTTGAGGCCCGCCAGCGGCGTGCGCAGCTGATGGGCGGCGTCGCTGATGAAGCGGCGCTGGGCCTCGACGTTGTGGCTGACGGCCTCGAGCAGGTCGTTGATGGCCTGCGCCAGCGAGCGCAGCTCCTGCGGCGCGGCATCGAGCTCGATGGGCCGCAGGTCGTTGGGCTTGCGGCCCTCGACCAGCCGGCGCAGCCGCGCGATCGGCGCCAGGCCCGCCCCGACGCCGGCCCACACGATCATGCTCATCAGCACGATCAGGACCGACAGCGGCAGCATCGTGTCGATCAGCAGCCGGCGCGCGAGCAGCTCGCGGTTGGCGCTGGAGCGCGCCACCTGCACCAGCATGGTCTGCTGGGCGCGGGGGTTCTCGCCGAACTGCAGGTACAGCGCGGCCACCCGCACCGGCGAGACGGCGCGGGCGCCGTCGGACTCGATCTCGCCGTCGTAGAACTGGGCCTGGCCCAGCGGCGGGCTGGCCGGCATCGCCGGCGGACTGGGCAGGTTGCGGTTGCCCAGGATGAATTGGCCCGGCGGCGAGCTGACGGTGTAGAGCAGCTTGTCGCTCGGGTCGGCCTCGAGCACGTCCTGCGCGGCGCGTGGGAAGTCGATCAGCAGCCCGTTGCCCATCGGCTTGACCTGGCGCGCGAGCGAGCGCGTGGCCTGCAGCAGCGTCGCGTCGACCGCCTCGTTGGCGTAGCGGCCGGCGAGCCGGTAGCTGAAGACCGCGCCGGCCAGCCACAGCACCACCTGCGGCAGCAGCAGCCACAGCAGCAGCTGGCGCTTGAGCGAGAACCGCGAGGGGCTCATGGCGCGCGGGTCGTGGCGGACGGCGGGCGAGGCACGGGGCAGGGCAGGGTGGGGCGGGAGCTCAGGCCCGCTCCAGCTCCAGCAGGTAGCCGAGCCCGCGCACGGTGCGGATCGCCACCTGCGCGCCCTCGAGCTTGCGGCGCAGGCGATGGATGTAGACCTCCACCGCGTTGGTCGCCGCGCCGTCGTTGGCGCTGGGCGCGGCGCGGTCGCCCGACCAGGCCTGGTTGATCTGCTCCTTCGTGATCACGCGGCCCTGGTGGGTCAGCAGCAGGTCCAGCAGGTCGAACTCGCGCGGGCTCAGCTCCAGCATCTCGCCGCGCACCTGGGCGCTGCGGGTCTCGCGCTGCATGCTGAGCTGGCCCAGCTCGGTGCTCGCCTTGAGCGCGCGGCTGCGGCGCAGCAGCGCACGCAGCCGGGCTTCCAGCTCGGGGAAGTCGAAGGGCTTGGTCAGGTAGTCGTCGGCGCCGGCGTTGAGGCCGGCGACCCGGTCCTCCAGGCTGTCCAGCGCCGTCAGGATCAGCACCGGCAGCGACGCGTCGGTCTGACGCAGCTGGCGCAGCACGTCGATGCCGCTGACCATCGGCAGGCCCAGGTCCAGCACCACCACGTCGAACTGCTGCTTGGCGAGCAGGTATTGGGCGACGGCGCCATTGGGCGCGTGCTCCACGGTGAAGCCGCTGGCGCGCATCTGTTCGCACAGGGCGTCGGCCAGGATCGCATCGTCTTCGGCGAGCAGCAGGTTCATGAATGGCAGATTAACAGCCTGCGCGGACGCACTGCCCTGGGGCAAGCCCGGGGCGCCACTTCCGCACGCCGCGCCCGTTGTCGGGCGATTGTCGGGCGATTGCCGACAGGCGCTGGCGGCGATGGCCTCTGCCGCGATGGCGGGCGGTGCCGGAATACTGCGCGCCATGAATGCCAGCGACCTCAAGCAGACGCTCTGGCGCGTCGTCTACACGAAGAACGCGAACCTGCAGAGCAGCGGGAGCGCGGCGGGGCCCTGGCATCCCGACCGCCGCCACATCGAGCGCTGCGCCCAGGCCATGCAGGCGATGGCGCAGGAGGTCGGCATCCAGAGCAACGCGGAGGCGGCGAAGACGGCCTGCACCTGGTTGAGCGGCTCGGCCTGAGCGCCGCATAAGCACAGACGAATTTCTCGCTTCGGTCCGCACGGCCGGACGGGAACACTCGGCGCCATCGCGCTAGCCGCGCCCCGAGTGCCCCCGATGACCGCTCCCGTGCTCCGTCGTCCCGACGACCTTCCTCCGACCGCCGCCACCGCCACGACCGCACCCGCCGCGGTTTCGCTCGCCCAGGTGCTGGGTCCGGGCCTGGACCAGGTGGCGCAGCAGCTCGCCGCCACGGCGGTGCGACGCGACCGCGAAGGCGGCCATGCCGCCGAGCAGCGTGAGCTGATCCGCGCCAGCGGCCTGCTCGCGCTGACCATCCCCGAGGCGCACGGCGGCCTGGGCGGCGGCCTTCCCGAGTTCTACGAGGTCGTGCGGCGGCTGGCCCGCGTCGACAGCGCGCTCGCCCATGTGCTGGCCTTCCACCACCTCCAGCTCTACGGCGTGTCGCTGTACGGCGGGCCGGCCGCGACGGCCCACGGCGCGCGCCACCTGCGCGAGACCGCCGAGCAGCGCCTGTTCTGGGGCAACGCGCTGAACCCGGCCGACACCCGACTGACCGCCGCGCGCGAAGGCGGCGGCTGGCGCCTGCAGGGCGCGAAGGGCTTCTGCTCCGGCGCGCTCGGCTCCGATCGCCTGACCGTGTCGGCGACCACCGCCGACGGCGGCTTCCTGATCGGCATCGTGCCGACGCGGCGCGAGGGCGTACGGGTCGAGCAGGACTGGGATGCCTTCGGCCAGCGCCAGACCGACAGCGGCACGGTGCGCTTCGACGCGGTGCGCCTGGACGACGAGGAACTGCTGCAGGTCCCCGGCCAGGGNCCGACGCCGCGCGCCACGCTGCGCTCCCAGATCGCGCAGCTGATCATGGCGCAGCTCTACCTGGGCCTGGCGGAAGGCGCCTTCGACGAGGCGCGCCGCTACACCGCGACGCGCGCCCGGCCGTGGTCCGCCTCCGGCGTGGCTCGCGCGGTCGACGATCCGCTGGTGCAGCACCGCTACGGGGACCTGTGGCTGAAGGTCCGCGCGGCGCAGGCCGTCGCGGCCGATGCGGTCGACCTGCTGCGCCGCGCGCTGGAGCGCGGCGAGGCGCTGACGGCGCAGGAGCGGGGCGAGGTCGCGCTCGCCGTCGCGGAGGCCAAGGTGCTGGCGCATCGCGCCGGCGTCGAGGTGGGCAGCCAGCTGTTCGAGTTGACCGGCGCGCGCAGCACCGCCGCCGAGTTCGGCCTCGACCGCTTCTGGCGCAACGCGCGGGTGCACACGCTGCACGACCCGGTCGACTACAAGCTGCGCGACCTCGGCCGCTTCTTCCTCGACGGCCGGATCCCCGATCCGACGGCCTACTCCTGATCGAGATGCCCATGAGCGAGCCGCTGATCCGCCTCGACGGCGTGTCCAAGTCCTTCGCGTTGCCGGACGGCCGGCGCTTCGAGGCCGTGCGCGAGGCCAGCCTCTCGGTGCACGCCGGCGAGGTCCTCGGCCTGATCGGCCGCAGTGGCGCCGGCAAGTCGACGCTGCTGCGCCTGATCAACCTGCTGGAGCGTCCCGACGCCGGACGGGTGTACCTGGGCAGCCGCGAGCTGACGGCCCTGAAGCCGGCGGAGCTGCGGCGCGAGCGCCAGCGGCTGGGGATGATCTTCCAGCACTTCAACCTGCTGCAGAACGCGACAGCGGCGGAGAACGTCGCCTTCCCGCTGCGGCTGCACGCGGGGCACTCGCGCCGCGAGATCGATGCGCGCGTGGCCGAGAGCCTCGCGCTGGTGGGACTGGCCGACAAGGCCGACCACTACCCGGCGCAGCTGAGCGGCGGGCAGAAGCAGCGGGTCGCGATCGCGCGGGCGCTGGCGCCNCGACCCGACGTGCTGCTGTGCGACGAGCCGACNTCNGCGCTCGACGCGGCGACCACCGGCGAGCTGCTCGCCACGCTGCGCGACATCAACACGCGGCTGGGCGTGACGATCGTGATCGTCACCCACGAGCTGGAGGTGGTGCAGGCGCTGTGCCAGCGCGCCGCGGTGATCGCGGACGGGCGCCTGGTCGAGCAGTTCGACGTGGCCGACGCGTCGCGCCACGCGACATCGCCGCTCGGGCTCGAGCTGGTGCGGCTGCAGCGGCGCGAGACCAGGCTGGCCGCGCTGGACCAGTCGGCGCTCGAGACCTCCGCGGTGATCGCCGCCCTCGGGCGCCGGGAGGTCCGCCATGCTTGAGAACCTCGTCGGCCTGCTGCCGGAGATCGGGATCGCGCTCGGCCAGACCGCGCTGATGCTGGCGATCGGCCTGAGCGCGGCGGTGCTGCTCGGCGGGCCGCTGGGCGTGCTGCTCTTCCTGCTGAGCCCGGGCCAGTCGCTGTCCGGCCATCGCGGCGCGGCGCTGGTGCACCGGATCGTCAACGCGCTGGTGAACACCGTGCGCAGCTTCCCGTTCATCATCCTGCTGGTCGCGCTGGTGCCGATCACGCGCGTCATCGCCGGCACCTCGATCGGACCGCTGGCGGCGGCGGTGCCGCTGTCCTTCGCCGCGATCCCGTACTTCGCGCGCCTGGTCGAGCAGTGCCTGCGCGAGGTGCCGCGCGGCGTCATCGAGGCGGCGCAGGCGATGGGCGCCTCGGAGAGCCAGATCGTGCTGCGCGTGCTGGTGCGCGAGGCCCGCGCCGGCCTGGTGGGCGCGCTGACGGTGCTGGCGATCAGCTTCCTGTCCTACTCGGCGGTGGCCGGCGTGGTCGGCGGCGGNGGCATCGGCGACCTCGCGATCCGCTANGGCTACTACCGCTTCCAGACCGACGTCATGGTGCTGACCGTGGCCATCCTCGTCGCGCTCGTGCAGCTGATCCAGTTCACTGGCCACCGCGTCGCGCGGCGGCTCGACAAGCGCTGAGCGAGCTCGCGCCAGGGCGCGGCCGTCCCCATCCCCATTCCCTTCACGTCCACTTGCAAGGATTCCCGATGACCGTTGCCCGCCGCACGCTGCTGGCCCTCGCGCTGAGCGCCGCCGCGCTGTCCACGCCCCTCGTCCACGCGCAGGACAAGAAGGAACTGACGATCGGCGCCACCGCCGGCTCCAACATCGAGGTGCTGCGCCAGGGCATCAAGCCGCTGCTGGAGAAGCGCGGCTACACCGTCAAGCTGGTCGAGTTCAACGACTACGTGCAGCCCAACATCGCGCTGGCCCAGGGCGCGCTGGATGCCAACTTCTTCCAGCACATCACCTACCTCAACCGCTTCCGCGAAGACCGCGGGCTGGACATCGTGGACGTGGTGCAGGGGCCGATGGCGCCGTTCGGGATCTATTCGAAGAAGCGCAAGAGCCTGGCCGAGGTGAAGCCGGGCGACCGCATCACGCTGGCCAACGACCCGGCCAACCTGGCGCACGGCCTGGCGCTGCTGGCCGAGCAGAAGCTGCTGACGCTGAAGCCGGGCGCCGATCCGATCCGGGTGACCGAGAAGGACATCGCCTCCAACCCGCTGCAGCTGAAGCTGCAGCCCATCGAGGCCGCGCAGATCCCGCGCACGCTGGACGACGCGGAGTACGCGATCGTCAACGGCAACTTCGCGATCTCCAGCGGGCTCAAGCTGAGCGACGCGCTGCTGCTGGAGAAGACGCCCGACCACTACATGCTGGTCGTCGCGGTGAAGGGCAAGGACAAGGGCCAGCCCTGGGCGAAGGCGCTGAACGACGCATTCCGCGCGCCGGAGTTCAAGACGGTGCTGTTGCAGAAGTTCCCGGGTTACGCGCGGCCCGCGTTCCTGCAATGAGCGCGCACGCGAAGGGCGCCGCGCCGGACCCTGGCGCGCCCAAGCCGGTGCGCTTCAACGCCTTTGCGATGAACACGGTCGGGCACCAGTCCCCGGGCCTGTGGACGCATCCGCGCGACGAGTCCCATCGCTACACCGATCCGGACTACTGGCTCGAGCTGGCGCGCCTGCTCGAGCGCGGCGGCTTCGACAGCGTCTTCCTGGCCGATGTGCTGGGCGTCTACGACGTCCATGGCGGCACGCCCGACGCGGCGCTGCGCCATGCGGTACAGGTGCCGCTGAACGATCCGCTGGCGCTGGTGCCGCTGATGGCCTCGGTGACGCGGCGGCTCGGTTTCGGCGTCACGGTCGCGCTCACCTACGAGCCGCCGTACAGCTTCGCGCGGCGCATGTCGACGCTGGACCACCTGACCCGGGGGCGCATCGGCTGGAACATCGTCACCGGCTATCTCGACAGCGCGGCGCGCAACCTGGGGCAGGACGGCCAGCGCGCGCATGACGAGCGCTACGACCTGGCCGACGAGTACCTCGACGTCGTCTACAAGCTCTGGGAACTGAGCTGGGCGGACGACGCGGTGCGGCGCGACAAGACGGGGCGCGTGTACACCGATCCGTCCAAGGTGCGCGCGATTCACCACCACGGCCCGCACTACCGCGTGCCCGGCGTGCATCTGTGCGAGCCGTCGCCGCAGCGCACGCCGGTGCTGTTCCAGGCCGGCACCTCGAGCCGCGGCCGCGCCTTCGCCGGCCGGCATGCGGAGTGCATCTTCGTCAGCGGCCCCAGCCAGGCGGTGGTGAAGGGCTACGTGGACGGCCTGCGCGAGGCCGTCGTGGCCGCCGGCCGTGCGCCGGGCGACGTGCTGATCTACGGACAGGCGCTGATCATCACCGCACCGACGGCCGAAGCGGCGCAGGCCAAGCTCAAGGACCTGGAGCGCCATGTCGACCTCGAAGCCGCGCTGGCCCTGCTGTCGGGCTGGACCGGCGTCGACTTCAGCCGCTATCCGCTGGACGCGACCATCGACTACCTCGACACGCAGGCGGGTCGCACGGCGCTGGCCTCGTTCAGCAGCGCGGACCCGACGCGGCGCTGGACCGTCGGCGAGGCCGCCGCGTTCATCGGGCTGGGCGGGCGGGGACCGGTGTTCGTCGGCGATCCGGCGCAGGTCGCCGATCAACTGCTCGACTGGCAGGCGGCCACCGGCCTCGACGGCTTCAACCTGGCCTATGCGCTGGCGCATGAGACCTTCCGCGATGTCGTCGAGCTGGTGGTGCCCGAGCTGCGCCGGCGTGGGCGCTACCCACCCGAGCACGGGCCCGGTGCCGACGACGCCGACGAGACGGCGCCGACGCTGCGAGCCCGACTCTTTGATCGCGGAGACCGGCTGCCGGCGAATCACGCGGGGCGGCAGGTCCGGATCGGTACGCCGCAGGACGCGCGCTCGACCGCGGGCCACGACGCCGCCCGCCACGCCGCTGCCCCCGCTGTCGATGCGGCCACCGATCTGTCCCTCACTTCCCTGACCATTCCCTTGACGGAGCCTGCCGCATGAGCCGAAGGAACGATTCGAATCAACCGCTGCCGCCGACACGGCGCGACGCCCTGGCGCTGGGCGCAGGCTTGGCCGCCGGCCTCGCCGGGCTCACCAGCGTTGGCGCGCGCGCGCAGGGCACCGCGGCGCCGAAGGAGTTGCGGCTCGACTACGCCTACTACTCGCCCACCAGCCTGGTGCTGCGCCGCTTCGGCTGGCTGGAGGAAGACCTGGCCAAGGACGGCACCGCGGTGCGCTGGGTGCTGAGTGCCGGCAGCAACCGCGCGCTGGAGTACCTGAACGCGGGCAGCCTGGACGTCGGCTCCACCGCCGGCCTGGCCGCGCTGCTGGCGCGCGCGAACGGCAATCCGATCCGCACGCCTTACATCTTCTCGCGGCCGGAATGGACGGCGCTGGTCGTGCGCGGCGACTCCGGCATCCGGTCCCTCGCCGACCTGAAGGGACGCCGGATCGCGGCGACCAAGGGCACCGATCCCTATCTGTTCCTGCTGCGCGCGCTGCACACCGTCGGCCTCAAGCGCGGCGACATCGAGCATGTCGCCCTCCAGCATGCCGACGGCCGCGCGGCGCTGGAGCAGGGGCGCGTCGACGCCTGGGCCGGACTGGATCCGCTGATGGCGGCGAGCGAGCTCGATGCCGGCTCGAAGCTGCTGTACCGCAACGTCGGTTTCAACACCTACGGTTTCCTCAACGTGCGCGAGGAGTTCCTGACCCGGCATCCGCAGACGGTGCGGCGCGTGATCGCCGCGTACGAACGCGCGCGGGCCTGGACGCTGGCGAATCCGTCGGACGCCGCGAAGATCCTGTCGGAGGAGGCCAAGGTCAGCCTGCCGGTGGCGCTGCTGCAGGTGAAGCTGCGCAGCGACTTCTCGCGTCCCCAGCCGTCGGACGAGCATCTGAAGGCGCTGCAGGCGGCGGCGCCGATCCTGACGGCGGAGCAGCTGGTCAAGCCGGGCGTGGACCTGAATCGCACGATCGCCGATCTGGTCGACACGCGCTTCGCCATCGGGCTGGTGAAGGCGTGAGCGGGCGCGAGCGGGCCGCGATGAGCGCCGATCCCGACCTGATCGCGCGGGCCGTGGCCTCGCTCGGACCGGTGTTGCCGGAGCAGCCGGCGGCTGCGGCAGTTGCGGCGAATGCTGCGAATGCGGCGGGCGGGACGGATGCGGCCGCCGGCCGGTGGCCGGCCTGGCTGCTCGGCGCCTTGCCGCCCGTGGCGCTGCTGGTGCTGGCCGAGGCCGCGGTGCGGCTCGGCTGGATCGCGCCGCACCTGCTGCCCGCGCCGAGCGATGTCGGCGCCGCGCTGGCGCAGATGGCGCGCGATGGCCAGCTCGTCCCGCATGTGGTCGCCAGCAGCCTGCGCGTGGCTGGCGGCTTCGCACTGGGCGCGGTCCTCGCGGTGCTGCTGGGCGCGCTGGTGGGCCTGTCGGCCACGGCGGCGGCGGTGCTGACGCCGAGCTTCCAGGCCCTGCGCGCGATCCCGTCGCTGGCCTGGGTGCCGCTGCTGCTGCTCTGGCTGGGCATCGACGAGGCGTCCAAGCTCGCGCTGATCGCGATCGGCGCGTTTTTCCCCGTCTACATGGGCGTGTCCGCGGGTTTTCGCGACGTGGACCGCAAGCTGGTCGAGGTCGCCCGGCTGCGCGGGTTCGGCCGAGCGGCACTGGCGCGGCGCGTGCTGCTGCCCGCGGCGCTGCCGGCGCTGCTGACCGGCCTGCGCAACGGGCTCAGCCTGGCGTGGATGTTCATGGTCGCGGCCGAGCTGATCGCGGCGAGCCGCGGGCTGGGCTACCTGCTGACCGACGGCCGCGAGACCGGACGGGCCGACCTGGTGCTGGCGGCGATCGTGCTGCTGGCCCTGCTGGGCAAGCTCACCGACAGCCTGATGGCCACGGTGGAACAACGCGCGCTGCACTGGCGCGACAGCTTTGGAGGCCCGGCATGAGCGTGCTCGAGGTGCAGGTGAGGGCGAAGCGATTCGCCGGTGCGGCCAGCGTCGTCGGCTCGGCCGGCAAGGTTCGCGGGAATGGCCAAGGTGGCGGGGCACAGGCCTCGCCGCGCGAAACGCCGGTGCTGTCCGACGTCCGCTTCGCGTTGGCGGCGGGGGAGGTGCTGGCGCTGGTCGGCGCGAGCGGCTGCGGCAAGAGCACGCTGTTGCGCATCGTGGCGGGGCTGGATCCCGATTTCAGCGGCGAGGTCCGGCTCGGCGGGCGGCCGCGGCAGGGGCCGGATCGGGACATCGGGGTCGTCTTCCAGGAACCGCGGCTGTTCCCGTGGCTGACCGTGGCGGAGAACGTCGGGTTCGATCTCGGGCAAGGGCATGACGAGGCCTGGGTGAGGCGGCTGCTCGAGGAGGTCGGCCTGGCCGGGTTGGAGGACGCGCTGCCGCGTCAGCTGTCCGGCGGTCAGGCACAGCGGGCGGCGATCGCGAGGGCGCTCTACACGCGGCCGCGGGTGCTGCTGCTGGATGAGCCGTTCTCGGCGCTGGATGCGTTCACGCGGATGAAGCTGCAGGACCTGGTGCGGGCGGTGGCGCGGGCGCATGGCACCAGCCTGCTGCTCGTGACGCATGACATCGAGGAAGCGGTGCTGCTCGCCGATCGGGTGCTGGTGCTCGGGGCGGCGCCGGGGCGCATCGTGCGGGAGATTCCCATCGGGGTGCCGCACCCACGGGGGCGTGGGAGCGCCGAACTGGCGGCGCTGCGGGGGCAGGTGTTGTCGGCGTTGGCACCACCGGGGTGATCGGCCCTCACCCCCACCCCTCTCCCGCAAGCGGGCGAGGGGGGCATGCCGACCAGCGCCTCTCTTACACCCTCTCCCGCGAAGTGGGAGAGGGAGGGGTGAGGGCCAGCGGCGGTGGCAGTGCAGGAGCGCTGGACACGGTTGCTCTCCCGCAAGCGGGCGAGGGGCTTCGGTGCGTTGTGCTGGGCGTTTGGCGATAGCCGTTTTACGCCTATCCATCGGCGTTCTGCTTCGTTCAGGGAATGACGGCCGATTCGCAGAATGACCCGGTCCCTGCTTCATCCCCCGACCGCCATGTCCGTCCTGCTCATCGCCGCCAGTCCCAGTGTCCACTCGCGCTCCGGCGCCTTGCTGGGCGCCGCGGCGCAGCGCCTGCATCACCACGGGCTCGCGACCCGCACCCTCAAGCTGCGCGATCTGCCCGCGCAGGCGCTGCTTCATGCGGACATCGGTGACGCGACCCTGCGCCAGGCGCTCGCCTCGGTCGCCGAGGCGAAGACCATCGTCATCGCGACCCCCATCTACAAGGCGGCCTACAGCGGGCTGCTGAAAGTCTTCCTCGACCTGCTGCCGCAGGACGGCCTGGCCGGCAAGACGGTCTGGACGCTCGCGACAGGCGGCAGCCTCGCCCATCTGCTGGCGCTCGATTACGGCCTGCTGCCGGTGCTGTCCGCCCTCGGCGCGCGCTCGCACATCGATGGCGTCTATGCCAGCGACGCGCAGATCGCCAAGGATGCCGCCGGCGAGTACCGCGTCGGCGATGACATCACTCGTCGCCTGCTGGTGGGCGCCTCGCAGGTGATCGATCGCGTGCCCGCGCCCGAGCGCGCGGCGCCCGTCGCGCGTCCCGCCCTGGTCCTCTGAACGTCGGCCTTGGCCGGCGCTCTCCAACAACCTTCCACTCCGCGACCTCCTCATGAAGCTCTTCCTCGACCGCCGCGCGGCGCTGATCCGCGCCGTCACCTTCTCCGCCGCGCTCGCCGCGACGCTCGGCCTGCATGCAGGCGCGCACGCGCAGGCGCCGGCCAATCCCACCGAGCTCCGCATCGGCTTCCAGAAGTACGGCACGCTGACCGTGCTGAAGGCCAAGGGCGACCTGGAGAAGCGCCTGGCGCCGCTGGGCATCACGGTGAAGTGGACCGAGTTCCCCGCCGGCCCGCAGCTGCTCGAGGGGCTGAACGTCGGTTCCATCGACTTCGGCACCGTCGGCGAGGCGCCGCCGATCTTCGCGCAGGCCGCCGGCGCGGACCTGGTCTACGTCGCCAACCAGCCGCCCGCGCCGGCGGCCGAGGCGCTGATCGTGCCCAAGGACTCGCCGGTGCGCACGCTGGCCGATCTCAAGGGCCGCAAGGTGGTGCTGAACAAGGGCTCCAACGTCCATTACCTGCTGGTCAAGCTGCTGGAGAAGCAGGGCCTGAAGTACAGCGACATCCAGGTCGTCTACCTGCCGCCGGCCGACGCGCGCGCCGCNTTCGANCGCGGCGCCGTCGACGCCTGGGTGATCTGGGATCCCTTCCTCGCCGCGGCCGANCGGCAGCTCGGCGCGCGCGTGATCGCCGACGGCAAGGGCGTGGTCGCGAACCACCAGTTCTACCTGGCCGCGCGCGGCTACGCGGAGAAGCATCCGCAGGTGGTGCAGGCGATCGTCGACGANCTGGCGCGGCTGGACCGCTGGTCCGAGGCCAACACCGCCGCCGTGGCGGCCTTGCTCGCGCCGCAGATCGGCCTGGACGTNGCGACCACCGAGCTCGCCGCCGCGCGCTTCGCCTACGGCATCCAGCCGATCACGCCGGCGATCGCCGCCGAGCAGCAGAAGATCGCCGACGCCTTNCATGCGCTGAAGCTGATCCCCAAGCCCATCCGCATCGCCGACGCGCTGCCGAAGTCGGTCCGCACCGCCGCCAAGTGAGCGGCACGACGAGAGAAGGTCCCCCCATGAAGATCCTCTGGTTCATCCCCACGCACGGCGACTCGCGCTACCTCGGCACCTCCAGGGGCGCCCGCGTCGCGGACTTCGACTACTACCGCCAGGTCGCGATCGCGGCCGACAGCCTCGGCTACGAGGGCGTGTTGCTGCCCACCGGCCGCAGTTGCGAGGACAGCTGGATCGTCGCGGCCAGCCTGATCGAGGCGACGCGTCGGCTGAAGTTCCTCGTCGCGCTGCGGCCGGGGCTGGTGCAGCCGGTGCAGTCCGCGCGCATGGCCGCCACCTTGGACCGGCTCTCCGGTGGGCGACTGCTGGTCAACCTGGTCACCGGCGGCGATCCGGACGAACTGGCCGGTGACGGCCTGTTCCTGCCGCATGAAGAGCGTTACGCGCTGTCCACCGAGTTCCTGACCGTGTGGCGCGAGGTGCTGCGCGCCAGTCACGAAGGCGAGGCCGTCGATTTCGACGGCGACCAGCTGCGGGTGAAGGGCGGCAAGCTGCTGTACCCGCCGGTGAGCCGGCCCTATCCGCCGGTGTTCTTCGGCGGCTCGTCGGGGCCGGCGATCGAGCTGGCGGCCGAGCAGGTCGACACCTACCTGACCTGGGGCGAGCCGCCCGCGGCGGTCGCCGAGAAGCTCGGCGAAGTGCGCCAGCGCGCGCAGGCCAAGGGCCGCCGCCTCGAGTACGGCATCCGCCTGCATGTCATCGTCCGCGAGACCGAGGAGGAGGCCTGGGCCGCCGCCGGCGACCTGGTCAAGCACCTCGACGAGGACGTGATCGCGGCGGCGCAGGCCAAGTTCGCGGCGATGGATTCGGTGGGGCAGCGCCGCATGGCCGAGCTGCACAAGGGTCGGTTCAACAAGGACGACATCCGCAGCGGGCTGGAGATCTCGCCCAACCTGTGGGCCGGCGTAGGTCTGGTGCGTGGCGGCGCGGGCACGGCGCTGGTCGGCAATCCGCAGCAGGTGGCCGATCGACTGCAGGAGTACGCGGCGCTGGGCCTGGAGTACTTCGTGCTCAGCGGCTATCCGCATCTGGAGGAGGCCTACCGCTTCGCCGAGCTGGTGTTCCCGCTGCTGCCGCTGGCGCTGCGCGAGAAGCTCAGCGCGCCCAAGCTGACGGGCCCCTTCGGCGAGATCGTCGCCAACAGCTACGTCCCCGGTCCGGCCAAGCTGGCCGCCGCGAGCTGACATGGGAACGGCCGTGATCGAGGCGCCACGCGCGCCGCGCATCGCGGGGACTGCGACCGGAGGGACCGCCGGCGAGCGGGATGCGCCGCGTCAACCGCAGGCGTGGCGGTCCGCGTCCGCCACGGCGCTCCGGCGATTGGCCCCGTGGCTGGTGCCGCTGGCGGTGCTGGCGCTCTGGCAACTGAGCGCGCAGGCCGGCTGGCTGTCGACGCGGGTGCTGCCGGCGCCTTCGGCGGTAGCGCGGGCGGCGTGGGAGCTGGCGCTGTCGGGCGAGCTCTGGCGGCACCTGGTGGTGAGCACCGGCCGGGCCTTCCTCGGCTTCGCGATCGGTGGCGGCCTGGGGCTGCTGCTGGGCCTGCTGACCGGCTCGCAGCGCTGGGCCGAGACGGCGCTGGACACGACGCTCCAGATGCTGCGCAACATCCCGCCGCTGGCGCTGATCCCGCTGGTGATCCTGTGGTTCGGCATCGACGAGACGGCCAAGCTGTTCCTGGTGGCGCTGGGCGTGTTCTTCCCGGTCTACCTGAACACCTTCCACGGCATCCGCGGCGTGGACCGCGACCTGATCGAGATGGCGCGCTCCTACGGCCTGCGCGGCGGGGCNCTGTACCGGCGGGTGATCCTGCCNGGGGCGACGGCTTCCATCTTGGTGGGCCTGCGCTTCTCGCTCGGGCTGATGTGGGTGCTGCTGATCGTGGCCGAGACCATCTCGGCGCAGAGCGGCATCGGCTACATGACGATGAACGCGCGCGAGTTCCTGCAGACGGACGTGGTGCTGGTCGGCATCCTGATCTACGCGCTGCTGGGCAAGCTGGCCGACGTCGCGGCGCAGGCGCTGGAGCGCGCCTGGCTGCGGTGGCATCCGGGCTATCAGACATGACGGGCGAGACATGATGAGCGTCACCGAGATCGACGTCCTGGCCGATGCGCAGGACTCCCAGCCCGCGGCGCTGCCGGCCGAGGTGGATGCGCCGCCGCCGCCGCTCGCGCGCCGCGGCCTGGCCGGCCCGCGCGACGCCGCGGCCGGTGGCGAGGCGGTGACGCTGGCGGGCCTGGGCAAGTCCTTCGGCGAGCGCCAGGTCTTGCGCGGCGTGGACCTGCGGGTCGAGGCCGGCGAGTTCGTCGCGGTCATCGGCCGCAGCGGCTGCGGCAAGAGCACGCTGCTGCGGCTGCTCGCCGGGCTCGATCTGCCGAGCGCGGGGACGCTCGCGGCCGGCGAGGCGTCGGCCACGCGCTTCATGTTCCAGGAGGCGCGGCTGCTGCCGTGGGCCAAGGTGGTCGACAACGTCGCCCTCGGTCTGGACGGCGAGGACGCCCGCGAGCGCGCGCTGAAGGCGCTCGCGCAGGTGGGCCTGGCCGACCGCGCGGGCGAGTGGCCAGCCCGGCTGTCCGGCGGCCAACGCCAGCGCGTGGCGCTGGCCCGGGCGCTGGTGCATGCGCCGAAGCTGCTGCTGCTGGACGAGCCGCTGGGCGCGCTGGATGCGCTGACCCGCATCGACATGCAGCGGCTGATCGAGTCGCTGTGGACGCGGCACGGCTTCACCGCGCTGCTGGTGACGCACGACGTGGCCGAGGCGGTCGCGCTGGCGGACCGGGTGCTGCTGATCGAGGACGGCCGGCTGGCGCTGGACCTGCGCATCGACCTGCCGCGACCGCGCCGTCGCGACGCGGCCTTCGCGGCGCTGGAGCAGCGGCTGCTCGATCGCGTGCTGAGCGCGCCGGACCGCGAGCCCGAGACACCGCCCGACCACGCGGCGGTGCCGGTGCCCGCGCCGATGCTGCGCTGGGCGGTGTAGGGCGAGGGCGGGGCAGGGCGAGGCGGTCCCTGCGCTGGCGGCTTGAGGCGCGTTCGGTCCTTGGGGTACCCTGGCCCGATGACACTGCCGCTGCCCATCGCCACGCCACTGCCCAACGCGGAGTGGCCCTACCTCGAGATCCTCCTTCGCCTGGCGCTGGCCCTGTCGCTGGGCCTGCTGCTGGGCCTGGAGCGGGAGCGGCGCGGCAAGGAGGCCGGGCTGCGGACCTTCGGCTTCATCGCCTTGCTCGGCGCGCTGGGCGGCTCGCTGGGCGAGCATTACGCGCTGCTGAGCCTGATCCTCGCCGCTGGCCTGGCGATCCCGCTGAACGTGCACACGATGCGCGGCGGCCATGGGCCGGAGCTGACCACCTCCGCCGCGATGCTGGTGACCTGCATGGCGGGCGTGCTGTGCGGGCTCGGCCACACGGTGACGCCGGCGGCGGTGATGGTGAGCACGACCGCGCTGCTGGCCTGGAAGGAGCGACTCTCGGGTCTGTCGATGGGCCTGACCGAGGGCGAGGTGCGCTCGGCCCTGCTGCTCGCGATCCTGGCCATCGTCATCTACCCGGCGCTGCCGGCCGGCGCGGTCGGTCCGTGGCGGCTGATCGAGCCGCGCGCCGCCTGGGTCACCGTGATCCTGATCGCCAGCATCGGCTTCGTGAACTACATCCTGTGGAAGATGTATGGCTCCAAGGGCGCGGAGCTGTCGGCCTTCTTCGGCGGCCTGGTCAACAGCAACTTCACCGTTGTCGAGATGGCCACGCGGGTCCGCGAGACCGCCGGCCGCTTCGCCGAAGGCGCGTACCGCGCGGTGCTGGTGGCGGTGGCCGCGATGGTGCTGCGCAACGCGGTGCTGCTGCTGATCCTCACGCCGCTGGCCTTCGTCAACGCGGCGGCGGCCTTCGGGATGATGGTGCTGTCGGCGGCGGGCTTCGTGGTGCTGAGCCTGNTGCAGCGCAACGGCACGCCGACCGNGGATGTCTCGGACATCAAGCTGGAGCTGCCGTTCTCGCTGCCGGTGGCGCTGCGCTACGGGCTGCTGTTCCTGGCGCTGCACATCGTGGGNCGGCTGATGCAGCGCGANTTCGGCGAGGCCGGCTTCTATGCGGTCACCGTCATCGGCGGGCTGCTGTCCAGCGCCAGCGCGGTGGCCGCCGCGGCGAGCATGGCGGCGCAGGGCGCGATCGGCTTCGACGTCGCGGCCAACGGCGCGGTGCTGGCATCGCTCACCAGCCTGGTGTTCAGCCTGTCCTTCATCGTGCGCACCGGGCACCGGCCCCTGATCGCGCGCCTGGCGATCGCGATGGTGGGCATCGCCCTGGCGGGCGGACTGGGCCTGCTGCTGCGCGAGCTGGCCAAGCCGCTGGTCGAGACGCTGCTGCCCTACGCCAACGGCAACGGGCCCTGAGCAGGGCGGGCCCTGCCGGCCGGCCGCGTCCTCCGTGGACGGGCCTGCCCGGTCTTCAGTTCCCGAAAGCCCGGCGCAGGCGCTCGCCGGCAAAGGCCTGCGCGTTGCGCGCCTTCTCCACGACCGCGGCGGCGCCGAAGAACTCGTGGGTGACGCCTTCGTAGTCGCGGCGCTCGACCAGGACATCGGCCCGCTTGAGCGCGTCTTCCATCTTCGCGCTGTCGGATCGCAGTGGATCCACCCGGGCGCTGATCAGCGTCACCGGCGGCAGGCCAGCGAGCCGAGCGTCGATCAGGTTCAGGCGCCAGTCCTTGAGCTGCGCCTTGTCCTCCAGGAGCTGGTCCAGGAACCACTGGACCATCGCCCGGTTGAGCGGCTGCGCAAGCGCGTTCTCCAGGTAGGACTCGGTGTTGAGGCTGCTCTGCGTCAGCGGATAGATGGCCAGCACATGGGCCGGCTTCTGCAGGCCGGCGTCGCGCGCGGCGATCGCGGTGGCGAGCGCGAGGTTGCCGCCGGCGCTCTCGCCGGCCAGCGCGACGCGGCTGGCGTCGCCCTTGCGATTGGCTGCGTTGGCCAGCGTCCAGCGGTAGGCGGCCAGCGCGTCATCCCAGGCGGCAGGGAACCGGGCCTCCGGCGCGCGGCGGTAGTCGACGGAGACGACCAGCGCCTGGGCCTGCTGCGCGATGGCGCGCGCGCTGGCGTCGTAGACCTGCTTGTCGGCGAGGACCCAGCCACCGCCGTGGAAATAGACGACGACCGGGAAGGGCCCGGGCCCGGCCGGCGTGTAGAAGCGTGCCGGCAGCGGACCGGCCGCGCCCTGTACGGTCGCGTCGACGCTGGTGATGCCGGGCGTCAGCTGCGCGGGATCGGTGCTGCGCTGGTTCTGGCGCAGCAGCGCCTGGACCGCATCCGTCAGGGTCGGATTCGCGCGGGCGGCGCGGACGTCGAGCTTCTCGATCGCCTTGGGCTTCAGCCCTTCATGCGCCTTCAGCAGCGCCAGCATGTCGCCGTCCAGCCGGATCTTGCCCAGGCCCTTGGCGATGGCGGTGCTGACCTTGCCCGGCCGCTCGTTGCCAGTGCCCTTGCCGGCGTCGTCGTCGGCGCGGGCGGGGGACAGCGCCATCAGCAGCAGCGCGATCGCGCCGATGGCCCCGACCCTGACGGTGAAGCGCGAGGTGGCAGACATGACAGGCTCCTGGTCGATGAGGCGGCATCCGCTCGGATGCCTGGACAGAGGCGGCATCGTTCCGGCGACGGTTCAGCGCCGCGCCTTCGCCTCCAGCACGAAATACGCGATCGCCGCGACCGCCAGCGGTGCGAGGTAGTACAGGGCGCGGTAGGCGATCAGCGCCGCCAGCACCTGGCCGTCGCCGAGCGTGGGCCCGAGGAAGGCGACGAAGACGCCTTCCAGCACGCCCAGCCCGGCCGGCACATGGGTGATGACGCCGGCCACCGCCGCGACCAGCAGCACCGCCAGCGTGTGGCCGTAGTCCACGTCCTGCTGCAACAGCACCCACAGCACCGCGCCGATGGTCAGCCAGTTGGCCGAGGCGATCAGCAGCTGCATCAGCGCGATGCGCAGGCTGGGGACGAAGAAGTGATGGCCGCGCAAGCGGAACTCGCGGCGCGGCGAGAAGGCGCACAGGGCCAGGTAGCCCAGCACGACGGCCCACATCAGCGCGCCCAGCCCGCGCAGCGCGGCTGCGCCGATGCGCCAGTCCGCCGGCGGGGCCAGCCAGCCGAAGAGGAACAGGCCGCCCGCCAGCAGGCCATAACCGAGCCAGTTGGAGGCCATGCTGAGCGCCAGGACCTTGGCCGGGATGGGATGCCTCAAGCCCTCGCGGGCATAGAGCCGCAGCCGCATCGCGACGCCGCCGACCAGCGAGCCCAGGTTGAGATTGAACGCATAGCTGATGAAGGTGATCAGCATGACGCGCCGCGCCGGCACCGGGTGCCGCGTCCAGCGCTTGCCGATCAGGTCGTAGCCGCTGTAGATCAGGTGGCTGAGCGCGCACAGCGCGCCGCCCGCGGCCAGCACACCCACCGGCAGCTGCCGCAGCGCGTCGCCGACCTCGTGCCAGTCGATCTGGCGCGCCGCCCAGGCCAGCAGCGCCACGACGGCGATCGCGAAGGCGGCGCTGAGCCAGCGGCCCCAGCCGCGCCAGCCGCGCAGGCCGCGCCAGCGCCGGCGCGCCGGCGCCGCGTGGCCGCGGCCGTTCCGGCTCACTCCGCGGTTTCCTTGCTCAACTGCTTCGTGGCGTGCCATTGCCAGGCCTCGATCGCCGGTGTCTGCGGCGCGCTGACCACCACCGGCGTTTCCGCCACCGGCAACAGCGGCTGCGTCTGTCGCGGCAGCCGCGCCAGCCAGCGCGGGAAATGCCGCATCACGTGAAAGACCAGCGCGCCCATGCCCAGTCGCCACCACCAGCGGTGCGCGTTGGTCTCCTCCAGCTTCAGCAGCCGGCAGTGGCTGCGCATCAGCGGCTGCAGCTTGTCGCGCAGCGCGCGGTTGAACTCTCGGTCCTCGACGATGAGGTTGGCCTCCAGGTTCAGCGACAGGCTCAGCGGGTCCAGGTTGCTGGAGCCCACCGTCGCCCAGGCGCCGTCCACCAGCGCGACCTTGCCGTGCATCGGCCGCTCGCAATACTCGTGGATGTGGACGCCGGCGCGCATCAGCTGGTCGTAGACCATGCGCGCGGCCCAGCGCGCCCAGGGGATGTCGGGCTGCCCCTGCAGGACCAGGTGGACGGCCACGCCGCGCCGCGCCGCGCGCTGCATGCTCCGCAGCAGCAGGAAGCCGGGGAAGAAATAGGCGTTGGCGATGATCACCTCGTGCCGCGCCGCATGCAGGGCCATGCGGTACATGCGCTCGATGTCGTCGCGATGGCGATGGTTGTCGCGGGTGACGACGACCGCCTTGGCCGAGCCCGCGCGCGCGGCGTGGTCCCCGGGCGCGACCGACGCCGTCGCGCGCGGCTCGCGGGCCCGGCCGGGCCACCACCGTCGCTGCGCGGCGGGGCCGGCCGACGGCGCCGTCGTCGCCGTCTCCGCTGTTGCAGTCTTCGTCGTCGTCGTGCCGAGGATCTCGAGCGTCGCGCGGCGCAGCTGCGTCACCACCGGGCCGTGGACGCGCACCGCGTAGTCCTGCTTGGCCTCGGGACCGAAATCGATCAGGTGGTCGGCCGAGAAATTGATGCCGCCGATGAAACCGGTCGTCCCATCGACGACGACGATCTTGCGATGCAGCCGCCGGAACGGCTTCAGGCGGCGCGACAAGCGCGGCGGCGGATCGAAGACGTGCAGCCGCACGCCGGCCTCGGTGAGCCCGCGGACGAAGCCTTCGGACAGCTCCGGCGACCCGAAGCCGTCCACCGTCATGTCCACGCGCACGCCGCGCCGGGCGGCGGCGATCAGCACCTCGCGCAAGGCCAGGCCGACCTTGTCCTCGAACAGGATGAAGGTCTCGATCAGCACCTCCTCGCGGGCCGACTCGATCGCGGCGAAGACGGCGGGGAAGTACTCCTCGCCGTTCTCGAGCAGCTCGATGCGGTTGCCTTCGGTCCAGTCCGGACGCTTCATAGGCGGATCTCCGCGGCCAGCGGCGCATGGTCCGACAGGTGCGACCAGGGCCGGCGCGGCAGCACGATCGGATGCTGCACCGAGGCGCCGCGCACGTAGATCCGGTCCAGCGGCAGCAGCGGGAAGCGCGCCGGGAAGGTGCGCGCGGCCGCGCCGTAGGACTTCACGAAGACCTCGGCCAGCCCCGCGCAGCGGCTCAGCATGCGGTGGGCGCGCTGGCGCCAGTCGTTGAAGTCGCCGGCCACGACCACCGGGTCTTCCGGCGGCAGGCTGTCGATCAGCTGGCACAGGCGCTCGACCTGGCGCTGGCGATGCGACTCGCGCAGGCCCAGGTGGACGCAGATCGCATGCAGCTGGCGGCCCCCCTCGAGCTTGAGCACGCTGTGCAGCAGGCCCCGGCGCTCCGGCCCCTCCACCGACACGTCATGGTTGGTGTGATGGGTGATGGCGAACTTCGACAGCAGGGCATTGCCGTGATGCCCCTGCGGATAGACCGCGTTGCGGCCGTAGGCGAAGTCGCTCCAGAGGCTGTCGGCCAGGAACTCGTAGTGGGGCGCCTGGGGCCAGGTCGGGACACGGGCCGCGTGCAGTTCATGCTCGCCGAGCACTTCCTGCAGGAAGACGACGTCGGCGGACACGGCCCGCACCGCTTCCCGCAACTCGTGCAGGATGAAGCGGCGGTTGAAGAAACCGAAACCCTTGTGGAGATTGACGGTGAGGACGGTGAACTTCATGGCCTGCGCAGCGGCAAGCCCTGTGCCCGTCAGGGATTACTGGTCTTCAGACTTCAGCACCATGGGGCCCACGCACAGGACCCCGAAGGTGAGCGCGAAGGCGCCCACCAGAATCGCGCCGATCAGTTCAAGCATGGGGTGCTCCTGTTGGCGGTTGGCCGCAGCTCGCGGCGGGCTCCCGGCTCGGAGCGCGAGGCTCGCGGAGGCCGGGTGGGAGCGGCCAATACTAGACCCCTCGCGGCCGTCGCCGCAATCGCGCGGCGCGGAGTCCCACCGCTGATTCAGGGGATTCCCCGGGCCCGGTTGCGCAACGCTGCACGCCGTGCTCAGGAACGCGCGGCGCCGATGACGACGCTCGCGCTGGCGAAGTGCCGCTTCAAGTCTTTCGTTCAAATCATTGAACAGGCATGGATTTTGCCGCCGGCCCGGGCAGGTGTCGATGCGACCATGAGCGCGGCGACGCCGTGGCGCGGACGCGCAGGACGGCGGTGCGACGTCTGCCGGCTCACTCGTCCCAAGTCCGCGATGGCGTCGGGGTCATCGCTTGGCGATGGACGGGTCGCCGCGCAAGACCCGGCCTAAACTCGTCGGGCGTTCGGCGACAGGTCACATCAGGGAGACGACAGATGACCGAAGAGACCGCGCAGCCCGTCGTCCTGTTCGTGGACGACGAGCCGTCGATCCTCAGCGCATTGCGCCGGCTGGTCCGGCCCCAGGGCTATCGCGTGCTGCTTGCGTCCGGCGGGGCGGCCGGGCTGGAGATCCTCGCCCAGGAACCCGTCGATGTCGTGGTGTCGGACATGCGCATGCCGGAGATGGACGGCGCGATGTTCCTCGAGCAGGTGCGGGAGCGCTGGCCCTCGGTCGGCCGCATCCTGCTGACCGGTTATGCCGACATCCAGGCCACGGTCGCGGCCGTCAACCGCGGCCAGATCCAGCGCCACATCGCCAAGCCCTGGGACGATCGCGAGCTGCTCCTGGCGATCGACGACGCGCTGGCGCGCCGCCGGCTCGAACTCGAGAATCGCGCGCTGCTGCAGCTGACCAAGACCCAGAACGCCGAGCTGCAGTCGCTCAACGCCGACCTCTCGCAGCGGGTGCGCGCCCGTACGCAGGAGATTGAGCAGGTCAACGCGATGCTGGAGAAATCCTTCGAGCAGGTGAAGGAGAACTTCCTGCTCTCCATCCAGGTGTTCTCGGGCCTGCTGGAGCTGCGCGAGGGCGGGCTGGCGGGCTACTCGCGCCAGGTCGCCGACCTGGCGCGGCGCACGGCGCGCCGCATGGGCCTGGGACCGCGGGTGGAGGAAGACGTCCACAGCGCCGGCCTGCTGCACGAGATCGGCAAGATCGGCTTCCCCGACGCGCTGCTGCGCAAGCCGGTGTCGACGATGAACGCCGAGGAGATCGCGCGCTACCGCCGCCACACGCTCAACGGCGAGGCCGCGCTGCTGCCGCTCGGCCAGCTGCAGCACGTGGCGCGACTGGTGCGCTCGCAGCATGAGCGCATCGACGGCAAGGGCTTCCCCGACGGCCTGTCGGGCAACGCGGTGAGCCTGGCCTCGCAGGCGCTGAGCGTGGCCAGCGACTACTGCGCCGCGCAGTCGGGCCGCATGGCCGAGCAGCACTTCTCCCCGGCGCAGGCGCTGCAGCTGATCCGCGGCGGCGCGGGCACGCGCTACGAGCCGGAGATCGTNGAGGCCTTCGAGCTCGCCCTGACCGACGAGCCCGAGGACAAGCCGCGCGACCGCCAGGTNAGCCCGCAGGACGTGGAGCCCGGCATGGTGCTCGCGCGCGATCTGCTGACGCCCAAGGGCACGCTGCTGCTGGCGGCGGGGCATGTCTTCGACGCGCGCCTGGTGCGTCAGATCCGCGAGTTCGCCGGCCGCGAGGGCGTGCGGCTCGCGCTCTACATCCGGCTGCCGGATGAGGACGCCGGGCCGGTGCGCGCGCGGCCGGCCGCCGCGCCGAGCGCGCCGACCGCACCGAATGCGCCGACAGCGCCGACCGCCCCGACCGTCCCGCAAGGAGCCTCCCATGGCTGAACGCATCCTGATCGTGGACGACGAGCCCGGCATCCTTCATGCGCTGCAGCGACTGCTGCGCCACGGCCTGAGCGCGCCCGACGGCAGCCGCTACCAGGTCGACGAATGCGCCAACGGCGCGCTGGCGCTGGAGCAGGCGCGGCGCCAGGTCTACGCGCTGGCGATCTCCGACTACCGCATGCCGGAGATGAATGGCGTGGACTTCCTGACGGCGCTGCGCACGCTGCAGCCCGAGTGCGAGCGCATCATCCTGTCGGGCTACGCCGACCTGAACGCGCTGGTGCGGGCCGTCAACGAGGCCGCGATCGCGCGCTTCATCGCCAAGCCGTGGGCTGACTTCGAACTGCTCAGCGCGGTGCGGCAGGTGCTGCAGGTCCGCGATCTGGTCATCGAGAACCGCCGCCTGGCCGACCTGGTCCGCACCCAGCAGGGCCAGATCAGCGCGCAGGAGGCGGAGCTGCGCCGGCTCGAGCGCCTGGAGCCCGGCATCACCCATGTCAACTGGGCCGACGACGGATCCTTCATCCTGGAGGATCCGGGCGACGTGAAGCTATGAGCGCCGCCATCCCCGCGTCGATGCCCGCGCCGCTCGCCGAGCCGGCGGTGGCCGGCGAGCTGCCGGCCGACCTCTCTGCCGAGCTGGCCGCCGCCTGGGAAGCGGTGACCACGCCGGTGCTCGTGCATGACCTGGCGGGCATCGTCCACGCCAACGCGGCGATGCTGCGGCTGCTGGGCTATGACGCGGCCGCGATGGCGGCGATGCCGTTCGAGGGCTGGGCCGCGCCCGAGCAGCGCGAGGCGCTGCGCCACTACGGCCTGCAGGCCATCGCGCAGGACGATCCGCCGCCGGCCATCGAGATCGAGGCGCTGACGGCGAGCGGCTCGACGCGGTCGCTGGAGCTCACCGCGCGACCGCTCAGCCTGCGCGGACGCCGGCTCAACGTGATGACGGTGCAGGACCTGAGCGACATGCGCCATGTGCAGACCAGCCTGCTCGACGTGGGGCGCGTGCTGCACCAGATCATCGAGAACAGCCCGGTCGCGAGCTTCGTGCTCGACGCCGAGCACCGGNTCACGCACTGGAACGCCGCCTGCGCCAAGCTCACCGGCCGCGACCGCTTCGACATGCTGGGGCGGCAGGACGCCTGGNCGGCCTTCTATCCGGACGAGCGTCCGCTGCTGGCCGACCTGATCATCGCCGGCACCATCGAGGCNGAGGGCGTCCCGCTGTACGAGGGCCGCTGCCGCCGCTCGGAGACCGTGGACGACGCCTANGAGGTCGAGTCCTTCTTCCCGCAGATGGACGGCGGCGGGCGCTGGCTGTTCTTCACCGCCGCGCCGCTGCGCGACGCGCAGGGCAACGTCATCGGCGCGATCGAGACGCTGCAGGACGTCACCCAGCGGCGCCGCGCCGAGGAGGAACTGCGCCGCCATCGCGCCGAGCTCGAGGAGCTGGTCAGCGAGCGCACCGCCGAGCTGCTGCTCACGCACCATGAGCTGGAGGCCTTCCTGGAGAACGCGTCGGTGGGCATCGTCACCACGCTCAACCAGCGCATCGTGCGCGGCAACCGCAAGTTCAACGAGATGTTCGAGCTCGACGGCGCNTCGCCCAGCGGCATCCCGACGCGTTCCTTCTTCGCCAGCGACGAGGACTTCCAGTCGCTGGCGTCGATNGCGTATCCGGTGCTCACCCGCGGCGAGTCGCTGCAGCACGAGATGCCCATGGTCTCCGCGCGCGGCCGGCCGCTGTGGATCCAGATGATCGCCTACGTGGCCAATCCGCATGACCGCCTGGCCCAGACCTGGTGGCTGCTGCAGGACCGCAGCGAGGTGCGGCGCGTGCAGCGCGAGCTCGAGGAAAACTACCAGCGCATCAAGTCGACCAACACCCGCCTGGANGAGGCGCAGAACCAGCTGCTGCAGTCCGAGAAGATGGCNTCCATCGGCCAGCTCGCGGCCGGCGTGGCGCATGAGATCAACAACCCCATCGGCTTCGTCAGCTCCAACATGAGCACGCTNCGCGGCTACGTGGAGCCGCTGTTCGAGCTGCTCGACACGATGCAGGCGCAGGCGCCCGGCACGCTGCCCGAGGCCGTCGACCGCGCGCTGCGCGAGCTGGACCGGCGCATCGACCTGGCCTTCGTCAAGGAGGACCTGCCGCAGCTGCTCGACGAGAGCGACGACGGGCTGGTGCGGGTCAAGAAGATCGTGCACGACCTCAAGGACTTCTCGCGCGTGGACCATGCCGAGTGGCAGGACGCCGACCTCAACGCGGGCCTCGAGTCGACGCTCAACGTCGTGATGAACGAGGTCAAGTACAAGGCCGACGTGAAGAAGGACTACGGCCAGTTGCCGCCGGTGCGCTGCATCGCGGCGCAGCTGAACCAGGTCTTCATGAACCTGATCGTCAACGCGGCCCATGCCATCCCGCAGCGCGGCGAGATCCGCCTGCGCACGCGGGCCGAGGGCGACTGGGTCCGCGTCGAGGTGCAGGACACCGGCACCGGCATGAGCGAGGAGGTGCGGCGCCGCATCTTCGAGCCCTTCTTCACGACCAAGCCGGTGGGCAAGGGCACCGGGCTGGGGCTGTCGCTGTCCTACTCCATCGTGCAGAAGCATGCGGGGCGGATCGAGGTGCGCAGCGTGCCCGGCGAAGGCACGACCTTCGAGGTCTGGATTCCCGTCAAGCCGCCGGAAGACGGGTCCGCGCCAGGCTGACCGGCGCGCGGAGGGTCCCTGGACATCGCGCGGGCTTGGGCCTCTAATCGTCGCTGTCCGAGAGGGGCGTCGATCCCCCGGGACCTTCGAGACGCAGGGGGGCTGCGATGTCCGATGCAAACAGGATGACTGCGACGGCGGCGTTTTGGCGCCTGGCCGTCGGGGGCCGCATGGTGGGCCGCATGAGGCGGCTCGCCGCGTGCGTCGCGCTTGCCGCGGCGCTGGCGGGCTGCGATCGCGCCGCGGCACCACCGGCTGACGCGCCGGCCGAGGCGCCGGGTGCGCGCCAGGCCGTGGTGCTCGCGGTGACGCCGTATGCCGGCGCGGCGCCCGCCTTCGTGGCCCATGCGCGGGGCTACTTCGAACGCCAGGGGCTGGCCGTGACCGTGCAGCCGCATGGCTCGGGCAAGGAGGCGCTGGACGCGGTGCTCGACGGCCGGGCCGACGTGGCCACCGTCGCCGAGTTGCCGGTCGCTCTGGCGGTGGTCAAGGGCCATCCGGTCACCATCCTGGCCACCCTGTCCACCCAGAGCGACCATGCCATCGTCGCCCGCACCGATCGGGGCATCTGGTCCGCCGACGCGCTGCGCGGCAAGCGCATCGGCGTCAGCGCCGGCACCAGCGGCGATTTCGTCCTGGACGTGCTGCTGGTGCGCGAGCGCCTGTCGCGGGCCGATGTCCAGGTGGTCGACCGCAAGCCGCGCGAGCTGGCCGACGCGCTTGCCAGCGGCGAGGTCGATGCGATCGCGACCTGGGAGCCCTACGTCGCCGACGCGCGCCGGCGCCTGGGGAACCGCGCGTCGGTCTTTCCGAGCGAGGGCGTCTACGACTCCAGCTTCAACCTGGCCTCGCTGCGCGGTTTCGTGCTCCAGCGCGGCGAGACGGCGCGCCGTCTGCTCGCCGCGCTGATGCAGGCCGAGGAGCTGCTCAAGCGCGACCGCGCCGCCTGCGAGCCCATCGTCGCGCAGGCGCTGCGCAAACCGCCGGAGGAGATCCGCGAGCTGCTCGCGCGCAGCCGCTTCTCGATGTCGCTGGAGCAGCACCTGCTGGTGGTGCTGGAGGACGAGGGGCGCTGGGCGATGAAGCAGCGCATGGTGGACGCCGGGCGCGCGCCCAACTTCCTCGATGCCGTCTACCTGGACGGCCTGGTCGCGGTCAAGCCGCGCGCGGTCACGATCATCCACTAGGCCATGAAGATCTCGACCCGCCTCGCGATCGTCGGCTCGACCTGCGTGCTGGTGGCGCTGGCCATCGCGGTGTCGCTGGGGCTGTCCGGCCAGCAGGTCGCCGAGGGCGTGCGCAAGAACCGCGCCGCCGCCGATCTGGTCGAGTCGGTGGCCGGCCTGCGCCACCTGACGCTGGAATACGCGCGCCAGCCCGAGGCGCGTGTCGAGGTCCAGTGGCACAGCGCCTACCGCACGCTGGGCGCCGCGCTGGAGCGCGCCCAGGGCTTCGACGCGCGCGACGAGCAGGAGGGCATCGCGCAGATCCGCGCCGCCTACGACAAGTCGCCGGCCGTCTTCGCGGAACTGGTGCGGGCCCAGCGGGCGCGGCAGGCCGGCGACGGCGACCGGCAGGTGCTGGACGAGTGGGCCGGGCGACTGGCCGCCGCCATGGCGCGCAAGACGCTGCTCATGATGAGCGAAGCCTTCCGGCTGCAGGACCTCAGCCGCGAGGAGGTCGCCGCGGCGCAGCGGCGCGCGTTCGCCATCGTGCTGGCGCTGTCGGCGACGCTGGCCGTGGTGGTGGCGGGCAGCATGGTGCTGGTCTTCCGCGACATCGCCCGGCCGCTGGCCCGGCTGCGCGAGGGCATGCTGCGCGTCGGCGCGGGCGACCTGGAGCACGCCGTGGGCGGCACGGGATCGGACGAGATCGCCGAGCTGGCGCGCGAGTTCGACGGCATGAGCGCGCTGCTGCGGACCACCACTGTCTCGCGCGACCGGCTCGCGGAGAGCGAGGCCCGCACGCGGCTCATCCTCGACGCGGCGCTGGACGCGGTCGTCGGCATCGATGGCGAGGGACGCATCACGCATTGGAATCCGCAGGCGGAAGCGGTGTTCGGCTGGCCCGCGGCCGAGGCGACCGGCCAGTCGCTGGCCGACCTGATCGTGCCCGAGCGCTTCCGGGAGGCGCACCGGGCGGGGCTGCGGCGCTACCTCGACACCGGCGTGGCGACGGTGCTGGACCGGCGCGTGGAGCTGCGCGCGGTGCGCCGCGATGGCGGGGAGTTCCCGATCGAGCTGGCGATCACCGCGATCCGCGCCAACGGCGTGGTGAGCTTCAACGCCTTCCTGCGCGACATCACCAGCCGCAAGCTCGGCGAGATGCGGCTCAAGGAGCAGCTGGCGCGGCTGAACCTGCTCCACCAGATCACGCGGGCGGTGGGGGAGCGCCAGGACCTGCGCAGCATTTTCCAGGCGGTGATCCGCGGGCTGGAGGACGATGCGCCGGTCGACTTCAGCTGCATTTGCCTGCGCGACGCCGCCAGCGACACGCTGCGGGTGACCGGCGTCGGCGTGAAGAGCGCGCCGCTGGCGCTGTCGCTCGCGCTGTCCGAGCAGGCCGACCTGTCGATCGACGGCAACGGCCTGTCGCAGTGCCTGGCCGGCCGGCTGGTCCACGAGCCCGATGCGGCGCAGGTGCCGTTTCCCTTCCCGCAACGGCTGGCGCGGGGCGGGCTGCGCTCGCTGGTGATCGCGCCGCTGCAGTCGGAGAACCGCGTGTTCGGTGTCCTCGTGGCGGCGCGGCGGGACCCGCAGGCCTTCAGCAGCAGCGATTGCGAGTTCCTGCAGCAGCTCAGCGAGCACGTCAGCCTGGCCAGCCACCAGGCGCAGCTCCATGGCGCGCTGCAGCAGGCCTACGAGGACCTGCGCCAGACGCAGCAGGCGATCCTGCAGCAGGAGCGGCTGCAGGTGCCGGGGCAGGGCGCCTGCGTGTCGCTGCGCTTCGCGGCGCTGGCGCCGGAGGAGGGCCTCGCCGCGCCGCAGGCCGATCCGGACGAGAAGCCGCCGCCGCTGCGGATCCTGCTGGTCGACGACGACCCGCTGCTGCTGCGCTCGCTGCAGGAGACGCTGGAGGCGGAGGGTCACGCGGTGACGGCGGCCCATGCGGGGCGGGAGGGCATCGAGGCGTTCGAGGCGGCGTTCCACGCGGAGCGGGCAATGGCGCAGGGCGATGCGGTCGATGCCGACGAGGCGGGGGAAGGCGGTCCATCGGGCCGCGGCTTCCAGGTCGTCGTGACCGACCTGGGCATGCCGCATGTCGACGGCCGCCAGGTCGCGGCGGCGGTGAAGGCCTTGTCGCCGGACACGCCGGTGATCCTGCTCACCGGCTGGGGTCAGCGACTGGTGGACGACGGCGAGAAGCCGCGGCATGTCGACCAGGTGCTCGGCAAGCCGCCGAAGCTGAGCGAGGTCCGGGCCGCGCTGGCGAGGCTGGTCGAGCGCCCCACCCGTGTTTCAACTGGTAATACCGAAACTTCTTATTGAAGTATTGGTTAGACCAATTCAGACTTGCCGACTGACGCGAGCCAAGGTCGTTCCGCGTCGAGCGGGCGCGCCGGTCCGGGCGCTCATCCGTGCAGAAATCCAAAAGGGGACAACATGGCAACTGGAAAGGGACTGCTGCTGGCAGCGGTCATCGTCGGCGCGCCCGCCTGGGCGCAGAACTGTCAACCGAGCGCGGTCACGCCGTATCTCAACGTCAACGGCACGACGTCCTGGGTGGCAAAGGCCTCCGCCTCGCTGAACGCGGGGGCGAAGGTCGTGCTCGGACCTCAACCGGTGTCCGGCAACTGGTCGTGGAGCGGCTGCGGCGCCTCGGGCACGGCTCGCGAGCAGACGCTCAAGCTCACCGCGACCTGCACCGCCACGGCGACCTACACCAACAGCTGCGGGGCCAAGACCACGCAGGCCTTCAACTTCACGGTGTGGCCAGCCCTGGCCGCCAATGCCGGCAAGTTCATCATGGTCGACCAGTTCGGCTATCTGCCCGGCATGAAGAAGGTGGCCGTGCTGCGCCTGCCCAAGGTCGGCTTCGACAGCAACCAGAGCTACTGGCCCCAGCAGCTGCAGGTGGTCAACTCGGCGACCGGCGCCGTCGTGTACACCGCGTGGCCCCAGGACTGGAACGGGCTCAAGACCGACGAGTCCTCGGGCGACCAGGTGTGGCACTTCGACTTCAGCCAGGTCACCGCGCCCGGCACCTATGAGATCGTCGATCCCACCGCCAACCAGCGCTCGGCGCGTTTCGAGATCGGCGACAACGTCTACCGCCACGTGCTGATCCAGGCGGTACGGATGTTCTATTACCAACGCGCCGGTCAGGAGAAGACCGTGGCCAACGCCGGCGTGGGCTGGGCCGACGGAGCCAGCCATCTCAAGGGCGGACAGGACCCGCAGGCGCGGCGCTTCCTCGATCCCAACAACGCCGGCACGGCGCGCGACCTGCGCGGCGGCTGGTTCGATGCGGGCGATCCCAACAAGTACACCAGCTGGGCGGCCGCGTACATCCAGGACCTGCTGGACGCCTACATCCAGAATCCCTCGGTCTGGACCGACGACTTCAACCTGCCCGAGTCCTACAACGGCATTCCCGACCTGCTCGACGAAGTGAAGTGGGGCACGGACTGGCTGGCGCGCATGCAGAACAGCGATGGCTCGGTGCTGTCGATCGTGGGGCTGGCCGATGGCAGCCCGCCGTCGGCGTCCACGGGTCCGAGCTACTACGGCGATGCCAGCACGACCGCCACGCTCGCGGCGGCCGCGGCCTACGCGGAGGCGGCCAAGGTCTTCGGCGGCCTCAACAACACGGCGATGAAGACGTACGCCGCGGACCTGCTCGCGCGCGCCAAGCGGGCCTGGGCCTGGGCGCAGGCGAATCCCAACGTCCTCTTCTACAACAACGATTCCACCCGCGGCACCGGCGGCCTGGGCGCGGGCCAGCAGGAGACCGACGACGCGGGCCGGGCGGAGCTGCGCCTGTTCGCGGCGATCAAGCTGTTCGCCGCCACCGGCGACGCCACCTACCGCAGCTACGTCGACACGCATTACACCGAGGCGCCGATGTTCTCGCAGTGGTACGTGTCGGCCTTCAATGCCGGCAACGCGCGCAACCTGCTGTACTACGCCTCGCTGCCCGGCGCGACGGCGGACGTCGCCACGGCGATCCGCACCCGCTTCCTCGACCTGTGGGGCCGCAGCGATTACGGCGGCTGGGGCGCCATCGACGCGCAGACCGATCCCTACCGCGCGTACATCTCGTCCTACACCTGGGGCAGCAACGGGGTGAAGGCCAACGCCGGCACGCTGTTCACGGAGGAGGGCTACTACGGCATCAGCCGCCACACGCCCGAGCAGGTGGCCACCGCCGCGGCCGACTACCTGCATTACCTGCATGGCGTGAACCCGCTGGGCAAGGCCTACCTGACCAACATGACCAGCTTTGGCGCCGAGAACTCGGTGAACCAGATCTTCCACATGTGGTTCTTCGACGGCAGCGCGAAGTGGGATGACGCCAGGACCTCGACCTACGGGCCGGCGCCCGGCTACCTCGTGGGCGGGCCCAACTACAACCAGTGGGACTGGGACTCGCGCTGCCCCGGGATCTCGTCGGCTTGCGGGTCGAGCCGGCCGACACCGCCCTACGGTCAACCGCCGCAGAAGTCCTACCTGGACTTCAATGCCGGCTGGCCATTGAACTCCTGGCCCATCAGCGAGCCTTCCAATGGCTACCAGACCGCCTACATCCGGCTGCTGGCCCGCTTCGTGAAGTAGGGCGCCCGAGCGCCGCTCGCGGCCACGTGCCCTCGGGCCGTGGCCGCGTGCCTCGTCGTGGCGAGGCGCTCGAGCGCCCTCGGGCGCTCAGGGCTTCTGTTTCCAGAGTTGGTTGCTGGCGCCCTGGTAGCGGCTGGTCTTGAGGGCGCTGCCCGCCGTGCCGGCGCCATCCACCGCCTGGTCGGGCGCGGTGCGCAGCATGAAGCGGCCGCTCGCGGCATCGAAGCTGAAGCGCTGGTTGGCGCTGCCGGTGCACTGCGCCACCACGAGGGCGGCGCCGTCGGCATAGCCGCCGCCGTTGTCCAGGCAGAAGTGCGGGTCGAGCATGCTGCGCACCAGGCCCGTGGTGGCGTCGTAGTTCCAGGTCTGGCTGACGCTGGCGCTGCAGCTGGCCTGCAGCACGGCGTTGCCGTCCGCGGCCCGCGACTGGTTCAGGTCCATGCACAGGCCCGACTGGACGTTCACCAGGCGCGTGGCCACGGCCTTGGCGCCGGTGTTCGAGGCCACCGGCGCGTATACCGCGCCCAGCTTGTCCACCTCATCGCCATCGCGACCGTGGAAACCGACGATGGCCCAGCCCGACGGCGCGGTGAAGGTGGTGCAGCTGCCGCTCGTGCTGCCGCCGGCCAGCGTGCGGTGCGCGCTGGTGGTGAAGGCGGCCGAGAAGATGCGGGTCTGGCCCTTGTACTGGTCGGCGCACAGGCTGGCCGAGGTCAGCACCTCGCCATCGGCCAGCGTGAGCGCCTGCTCGTTGCCGCCGGTGCCGCCGTGTCCCAGCGGGAAGCCGTTGGACAGCACCACCTCGACCCGGTCCACGCGGCTGCCGCTGCGGATCTTGAGCTGGCGCACCGCCGGGCTGGCGGGCAGCAGGTTCACGTCGTTGAAGCTGGTGCCGTGCGGGCCGCCGACGGTGTCGCTCAGGCGGCGGTTGTCGGCGGTGCTCCACTTCCACAGCGTGGAGACCGGACGATGGTCCGACAGCTCGGTGCCGTTCGCGTCCACGGCATCGGTGCGTACCGCATAGCCGGACGGCGTGAGCGTGATCAGGCCATTGCCGCGGAACAGCACCTTGTCCACGACCTCGCAGTTGGCGCTGGTGACGGCCGGCTCGCACAGGAGCGCGTCGCCCACCGGCGGCACGCCGCCACCACGCACGCCCTGGATCCAGGCGTCGGTGAAGCCATGGCGCAGGAACTGGCCCATGTTGTCGCCACCGCGCGTGTAACGGGTGTTGGTGTCGCCGAACACGATCACCGCGTTGCCGGCCGATTCCGACTCGATGTAGGCGAGCATCTGCTCGACGTTCTTGCGGCGCGCGGCCAGGTCCGCGGTCTCCACCTGGGCCTGCGCGTGCAGGTTGTAGATGTCGACATAGACGCCTTCGGCGAGGCGCGTGCGCGCCATCGTGAAGCCCTTGGGCGTGAGGCAGTCCACGCCGTTGCAATCGCTCCAGCGCACGCGCGCCAGGTCGTCGAACGGGAAGCGGCTCATTGTGTTGAGACCACTGCCGATACCGGCGCCACCGCTGGTCGGGGTGCGGAAGGCGTGGTCGTCGCAGGCGTCGTACAGATCGGCGTGGTAGTTGAAGTCCTCTTCCACGTTGACGATGTCGAAGGCCTTGACGTAGCAGCTGATCTTCCTGGTCGCGGTGGCGCGGTCGCCCGCCGCGCTGGAGGCGCCCTGGGGCAGGCCCGCGACGTTGTAGGCGAGGGTGCTGAAGCTGCCGCTGGCGGCGACGGCGCCGCCGCAGGCGAGCAGCGAGGCGAGGGCGAGGGGAAGCAGACGAAGGTGCATGGGGAGTCCTTGGTGGATGCTCGGAAAGCCGGCGCATCTTCTTCACGCCAGGTGACGCCCCAGTGGCGGAATCCTTTCCAGGACATCACCGATGCCCGCCGCGTCGCCATGTGGGCAGAGTGGCGGGTCTTCGGCTCATCGGTCCAGGCGCGAGGCCTTGGCCAACCTGTTCGCCAAGCTCGGGATGGATTCGCTGGCGCAGCTGATACGGCGGTTCACGTCCATCGCGCAAGCCTGGTCCGCGCCTGGGCCGGCGGCTCCGTCGGCTCGCCAGCGCCGGATCCTGACGACATCATGTCCAAGGCATCACCAATGAATCACGCACGATCGGCCGTCGCTGAATGGCCGACAACGATGCCAAGTTCAGGCGCAGGATTGAAGGTTTTCGCGCTTCTTCGTCCATGCGACCCCCGGATTCCTGCAGCCGTTCCGTCAGCCCGGACCCGTCCAAGGCCCCCGCGATGCGCAGGCGCATCGCGGGGTGGGCCCGTGCCGCCCTGGCCGCGGGGCTCGTGCTGGCCGGCGCGGGCGCGCGGGCCGAGCGCATCGTGCTCGAGTCCTACCAGGAAGACCAGGGCCTGACCAACCTCACTTCGCAGTGCCTGGTGCAGGACGCGCGGGCGAGGTTGTGGATCTGCACCGCCAACGGGCTGTTCAGGTTCGACGGTTTCCGCATCCATGCGGAACCGCTGCCGAAGGAGGCGGGAGGGTATTCATACGGCGCTCGCGTGGACGTCAGCGGCCGCCTCTGGCTCCTGACGGAAGGGGGCGTGTTCGTGCGCGACGACGGGCGCGAGGACGGGCGCGATGGCCCCACCTGGACGGAGCTGCTCAAGCCCGACGGCAAGCACCTGCACGTCACCTCCGGCCAGCAGCTGGAACTGGACCGGCAGGGCAGGGTCTACGCCATCGATGAAGACCGGCTCCTCTGGACCGCCACCGCCGCGGGTGCGCTGGGCAGCTCGCTGGTGGTTCAGCGGATGGCCATTCCCCAGCTGCAGTCCCGCCCCGAGCAACTGCTTCCGATACGGCAACGCGGCGAGGCGCTCTGGTTCGGCTGCGGCGCGCAGCTGTGCGAGTGGCGCGATGGCCGCGTCCAGCATTGGGGGCCGGCGCAGGGTCTGCCGCAAGACGTGTGGGGCCAGCTCCTCGTGTCGCGCGATGGCAGTCTCTGGACGCGCAGCAGCCGGCGCCTGGCTCGGCTGGCGCCGGGCTCGACGCGCTTCGCCGTCGTGGCGGCGCCGCCGCGGCAGTGGGTGTATGGCGACAACGGCCTGGCCGAGGACGAGCACGGTCGCATCCTCGTCCTGACGACCCGCGGCCTTGCCGCCTGGAACGGCGAACGCTGGCGCGAGTGGACCCAGGACGACGGCCTGCCGGAGACACCGCTGCGCGGGCTGATGTTCGACGCGGAAGGGTCGTTGTGGCTGGGCACCAATGCGCGCGGCGTCCATCGCTGGGTCGGCTACGGCCGGGCGGAGCATTGGACCGGTGCCTCGGGCCTCCCCGCGCCGGCCGTGCTCGACGTGGCGCGCGACGGAAAGGGCCGGCTCTGGGCGGCGACCGCGAACGGCGTGGCCTGGTTCGACGCTGCGGCCCGCAGGTTCCGCAAGGTGAAGCTGCCGACGACCCGGCCGTCCGGCCTGGTCCATCGCCTGGCGGTGGACCAGGCGGGGGACCTGTGGTGGGTGGATGCCGGCCAGGTGATCCGCGTGAAGGCCGGAGAGGACCAGGGGCGCGTCGTTGCCAGCGATACCGGACTGCAGACGATCTCGCAGGGGGCCGGCCGGGTCTACGCGTCCGGCAGCGACGGCCTCGAGCTGATCGAGCTGTCCGAGGGGCGCCTGCGCCGCCACAAGATCGGCGCCGGACGCTTCGATCCGCGTTATGACATCCGCGTCCTGTCGGACGGGGCGCGGGAGGACTTCGTCGTCAGCGGACGGGATCTCTGGCGGCACCAGCCGGAGGGCTGGACCCCCGTGGCGGACGAGAAGGGCGATTGGATCGACGCGCTGCAGGCGATGGTGCTGGACCACACGGTGTGGGCGGGAGGCACGTCGGGACTGGGCATCCACGCGCTCTCGGGGGCCACGGCGCGCCAGTTGCAGTTCCTGCCCAAGTCCGCCTTCGGGGGCGCGGCCGCGGCCAGTCTCCACGCCGACCTCGACGGGCGGCTGTGGATGGGCACCGACCAGGGGGTCTTCATCCGCTCAACCGGGGGCGACTGGTCGCGGTTGGATCGTCGCACCGGCCTGGTCTGGAACGATGTGACGCCGGCCTTCCTGGCCGACGCCGACGGCAGCATCTGGATCGGCACCGGCGCCGGGTTGACGCACCTGCTGCCGGGGAACACGCAAGCGCCATTGCCCGCGCTGCGGCTGGAGGACATGGTGTTCGGCAGCACGAGCACCCGGGTGCCGCCGTTGGAGCCGGTGCCGTGGCGGGACCGCACGCTGCGCATCGCGGTGGGGACGGCTGGCTTCTCCCGGGCGCGTTCGCTGCGGATCGAATACCGCCTTGGCGCGGAGTCGCCCTGGCGGACCTCGCAGAGCGCCGTGATCGACCTGGGCGCGCTCGAGTCCGGCGAGCACATGCTGGAGGTGCGCGCCGGCGGGCTGACGAGCGTGGAAGCACCGGGGCCGGTGATGCGCCTTGCGTTCGACGTGCTTCCTCCCTGGTGGAACTCGCGCGAGGCCCGCGCCGCGGCCGCCGTGTCCTTGATGCTGCTGTGGTGGCTGTCCATCCGATGGTCGCGCCGGCGCGACCGCGAGCGGCAACGGCAGCTGGAAGCCGCCGTCGCGGAACGCACCGCGGCCCTGGCGGACTCGGAGGCGGCGCTGCTCCGTCTGGGCGAGTACAACGCGCATGCCCTGGAGGAGGAGCGATTGCGCGTCTCCCGCGAGCTGCATGACGAGCTGGGCCAGCAACTGGCCGCGCTGAAGATGGAAGTGTCGGTGGCGAAGATGCGGCAGAACTCTGGCGGCTCAGCGCATTCCCTGGATCCGGACCTGTTGCTGGGTCGTGTCGACCGGCTGGTGAGCACGGTGCGCGGTCTGGTGTCGCAGTTGCGGCCTTCAGCGCTGGATGGCGGTCTCGAAGCGGCGCTGCAATGGCTGGCGGCTGAGTTCACGTCCAACACCGCGTTGCCCTGCAGCCTGCAGGTGGACCCGGACACGCGCGAGATCCCGTTGCCGATGGCCACGATGGTGTTCCGCATCGCCCAGGAGTCGCGCACCAACGTGCGACGCCATGCCCAGGCCAGCCGCGCCTCCCTGCGCCTGGCGCGCGAAGGCGCCGGCTGGCTGTTGAGCATCGGCGACGACGGCATCGGCTTCGATCCGCTCGCCCGCCGGGACGGCTTCGGAGTGCTGGGCATGCAGGAGCGCGCTCGGCTGCTCGGTGGCAGCCTTCAGGTGCAGAGTGAGCCGGGAATGGGGACGCGGGTGGTGCTGGGCTTTGCGGCGGTGGCCTGAAAGCGCAGGGGCGTCGCGTCCTCGCGGAAACGCGCCACCGCTTCCCAGAAAACAAAAAGCTGCCATGTAGGCAGCTTGATGAAGCGAGGCCCCAGAGGTTTCCCTCTGAGGCCTGGATGTGTTGGTGGAGAGGAGGAGGATCGAACTCCCGACCTTCGCATTGCGAACGCGACGCTCTCCCAGCTGAGCTACCCCCCCAACGAAGACTCGGACTATAGCAGAGATTCTTGCGCCGACGGCAAGTGGGCGGGGACTGGCGCGGCATTCGCACCGCGGTCGTCCGCAGAGATCACCAGCGGCACCCCTTGTCGCGCGCGGCGTCGCGGACCAGCGGGACGACTGCCAGCAGCCCCTTGTCCGCGTAAGCCTTGCGGCAGTCCTGCTGCCCGGCCTTGCGCATCTCCTCGGCCAGCGGGTCCTTGTCCTCGGGCGGCTTGGGCAGCGCCTGGATCACGCCGGACGGCGACCCGCGCGGCCGCATCGGGCCGCGCGAAGGATTCATGTCGAGGTTGAGCTTGGGAGCGTTCGGCGGCGTCGAGGCGGGCGTCGCCACGTCGTGGCCGACGCGCGCGCCAGCGTCTGGCGCGCCGACGCTGGGCTGCGTCGTCGTCGCTGTGGTCGAGCCGTCCAGCGAGACGCGGTTGGCGGGCGTAGGCGAGGGCGTCGTCGCCGCTCTTGGCTGTGGGGGCGTCGTCTGGGCCGACGGCGTGGCGGTTGCCGCGGGCGCTGGGGTCGGCGTGGGCGTGGGCGTGGGCGGGGCCGTTGGCGCAGTAGTCGGCGGTGCGGTCGCCGTGGGCGTTGCCGCGGCGGCCGGCGCTGGCGTCGGCGGCGGTGTGGGCGCAGGGCTGGGTGCCGGTCGGGGGACCGGCGCTGGCGCGGCGGTCAAGGGCGGCAGTTCGGCAGGTGCCTTCAGTTCTGGCGGGAGCGGCGCGGGCGTCGAGCGTTCGATCGGCGCCCGCTCGATCCGCCGCACCGTGGTCGGCGTCTCGCTGAGGATCGGGGCCGGCCGCTCCGGCAGCTGCAAGGTCGGCGAGGGCGCCTGGAGCGCGTCCGTCGGTGCCGCGGGGCGCAATGGCGCGGCTTCGCGGGCCGGCGCGATCGGCGTCGGTGCCGCGGTCATCGCCTCGCCGGGCGTCGTGAGCGTGGTGATCGACGGGGCCGGCTCGGGCGATGGTGCTGGCGCCGGGGCCGGAGAGGGGGCCGGAGCGGGCGGCGGGGCCGGTGTGGGCGTGGGCGTCGGCACCCGCGCTGGAGCCGGTGCGGGCGTCGTGAGCGTGGGCGTCGGTGGCGCCGGTGTCGGGGCGGGCTTTGGTGTCGGCGTCGGCGTCGGCGTCGGCGCTGCGGGCGGTGCGCTGCGATCCGCGGGGGCGTCCCCCGTCAATTCATCGCCGGGCTGTTGCCGCCACTGGCCCTGGCGAGCGGCGCCTGGGGCTTTCCGCTGCTCGGGCGTCGGCGGCGTCTCCCGGACCGCGCCGCCGGAGCGCGGCTGCTTCGCATCGCCGACCGGGCCCCGCTCGGGCAGCACGACGGCGGGCGCGCCGGAGCCCGGCTCGTAGCGGTCGCCCTGCAGCCGCACGTTCAGCGGGCCCCAGACGCCTTCGCCGGGCTTGGCGGTGCCGCCCGGCGCATTGCCCACGACCAGCAGCAGCAGCACGTGCAGCAGCACGGCCAGCAGCAGGGCCTGCCCCATCTGGTCGGGTGCTCGCAGCAGCGGTGTCGAGGCGGGATCGAGGACGGCGGACAAGGTGGATCGCGGCGGTCGGCGCTGGGGCGCAGCATAGCCGGGATCCCAAAGGCGCCGTGTCAGGGCTTGCCTTCGGAGAGGTGTCGTCGGGAGGGACGCGGCGCGAAGACCGCCGTGACCACGGCGGCTGCGGCGCGAGCGGGCTCAGGTGCCTGCGTTGGCCTGGTTCAGGTCGGCGCGACGGGCGCCGGTGAAGCGCTTGGCCCAGTAGGCCTCGCGCATGTCCTCGACGCGGACNGCGCCGCCGACGCGCGGCGAGTGGATGAACTTGCCTTCGCCGACATAGATGCCGACATGCGAGAANGTCGCGCGCATCGTGTTGAAGAAGACCAGGTCGCCCGGCTTCAGGTCTTCCTTCTTGATCGGGACCAGGCTGGACAGCTTGGCCTGCTCGTCGGCGCGGCGCGGCAGCACCAGGCCCACGCTCATCTCGAAGATGTGGCGGGTGAAGCCGCTGCAATCGAAGCCGTTGCTGACCGAGTTGCCGCCACGCTTGTACGGCACGCCCAGGAAGTTCATCGCCGACAGGACCAGGTCGGAGGCCTTGTCGCGCACCTGGTTCAGCAGCCCCGGTGCGGCCGGATCGGCGCTCGGCGACAGCTGCTGCGCCTGCGCGACGATGCCGCGCTGCTGCAGGAAGCGGGCGACCGAGTCGCTGGCATTGGCATTGGCGTTGCCGACCGCGGCGCCCATCAGGGCGGTGGGCGGCAGCGCGGATGCGTTGGTGGTGGCGACGGGGGCAGGCGTTGCCGGTGCGGTGGCGACCAGCGCCGCGGTCGCGCCGGCGACAGCGGTCGTGGCGGCGGCGGTGCCTGCCGGCGTGCGCATCAGGCTCTGGCCGTAGGCGCCCATCATCGTGCCGGCCGGCGGCGCGGCTTCGGCGCGGGCCTCGGCCTTGGCATCCGGCGCCTTCGCCTCGGACCTGGCCGGCGCGGTTTTCTCCGAAGTCTTCTCTGCGGCTTTGTCTACGGTCCTTTCCGCGACCTTCGCCTCCGGCTTGGCCGCGACGGCCTTGTCCGTGACGGCTTCAGCGGTGGTCGACGCCTTGTCGTCGTCAGCCTTGGCCTTGGAATCCTTGGCGCCGTTCTTCGACGCGACCGGCTTGGCGGCCTTCGTGTCCTTCGAGGCCTTGGCGGCGGTCTTCGCGCTCTTCGCTTCGGGCTTCTTCTTCGCGGCCGGCTTGGCCGGCGCGGCCTTGGCTTGCGCCTTGGGCTTGTCGGTGGTGGACGAGGTCGACTGTTGCGCCCAGCAACTTCCGCTCGCCAGGACGCAGATCAGCCCCAGTGCGGCCATGGCGCGCTGGAGCGAATTGCGAGTGGGAGCCGAGCGGGAAGGACGAACAGTTCTCATCGTTGTTGGGCGCGGAGACTAGGCACCATCTCCGCACCGGTCAAGCGCGAATGCCCGTGGGGCGGCGCCTGGCTAGGGAAAGTCCGGGCGTGGCCACGAGACCCTTCCCAGGAAAAACCCGGATTGGACCACAGGCCCTTCGCCAAACGTTGTGAACGAAAGTTTCAGCAAAGCTCGCGGTGCGAGGATCCGTGCGGAAGTCGCGCATTCGACATGAGGAGACCCCGATGACCGACAGCTATGCGGCGATGTACCGGCGCTCGATCGACGATCCGGACAGCTTCTGGACCGAGCAGGCCAGGCGCATCGACTGGGAACGCCCGTTTGACCAGGTCTGCGACACCAGCCACCCGCCCTTCGCGCGCTGGTTCGTCGGCGGGCGGACCAACCTGTGCCACAACGCGGTCGATCGCCATGCCGCCNCGCGGCCGGGCGACGCGGCGCTGATCTGGGTCTCCAGCGAGGTCGGTCAGGAGCGGGTCTACACCTTCTCCGAGCTCCAGGCCGAAGTCGAGGTGATGGCCGCGATGCTGGCCGGGCAGGGCGTGCGCACCGGCGATCGGGTGCTGATCTACCTGCCGATGATTCCCGAGGCGGCGTTCGCGATGCTGGCCTGCGCCCGCCTCGGCGCGGTCCATTCGGTGGTGTTCGGCGGCTTCGCGAGTCATGCGCTGGCCAACCGCATCGACGACGCCGAGCCGGTGCTCGTCGTCAGCGCCGACGCCGGCAGCCGCAACGGGCGCATCGTGCCCTACAAGCCGCTGCTGGACGAGGCGATCCGCTTGGCCGCGCACAAGCCGGCGAAGGTACTGATGATCGACCGCGGCCTGAGCCCGTTCGAGCGCGTCGCGGACCGTGACCTGGATCACGCCGCGCTGCGGCAGCGCCTGTGGGGCACGCGCGTGCCCTGCGAATGGCTGCCGTCGGACGCGATCAGCTACACGCTCTACACCAGCGGCACGACCGGGCGGCCCAAGGGCGTGCAGCGCGATGTCGGCGGCCATGCGGTCGCGCTGGCCACCAGCATGGCGCTGATCTACGACGGACGCGCGGGCGAGACCTTCTTCTCGACCAGCGACATCGGCTGGGTCGTCGGCCACAGCTACATCGTCTACGGACCGCTGATCGCCGGCATGGCGACGCTGATGTACGAGGGCACGCCGGTCAGCCCCGACGCGGCGGTGTGGTGGCGGCTGGTCGAGCAATACCGGGTGACGGTGATGTTCAGCGCGCCCACCGCGGTGCGGGTGCTCAAGAAGCAGGACCCGGCCTGCCTGACGCGGCACGACCTGTCCTCGCTGCGGGCGCTGTTCCTGGCCGGCGAGCCGCTGGACGAGCCCACCGCGCGCTGGATCGCCGACGCCATCGGCAAGCCCGTCATCGACAACTACTGGCAGACCGAGACCGGCTGGCCCATCCTGACGCTGGCGCGCGGCGTCGAGCCGGCGGCGCCGAAGTTCGGCTCGCCGGGCGTGCCGATGCCGGGCTACCGCGTGCAGCTGCTGGACGAGCAGACCGGCGCGGTGCTGGAGGCGCCGCATCAGAAGGGCCTGCTCGCGATCGCGTATCCGCTGCCGCCGGGCTGCATGCAGACCGTCTGGCGCGACGACGAGCGCTTCGTGCGCACCTACTGGTCGAGCGTGCCCGGCCGCCAGGTCTACTCGACCTTCGACTGGGCGCTGCGCGACGAGGACGGCTACTACTTCATCCTCGGCCGCAGCGACGACGTGATCAATGTCGCGGGCCATCGCCTGGGCACGCGCGAGATCGAGGAGTGCATCGCCGGCCATCCGGCGGTGGCCGAGGTCGCGGTGGTCGGGGTGGCCGATGCGCTCAAGGGCCAGGTCGCGATGGCCTTCGCGGTGCTGAAGGATCCGGCGCGCGCTGCGACGCCGCAGGAGGCGCTGGCCCTGGAGGGCGAGATCCTCAAGCGCGTCGACCAGCAGCTCGGCGCGGTGGCGCGGCCGTCGCGGGTGCGCTTCGTCCAGCTGCTGCCCAAGACCCGCTCGGGCAAGCTGCTGCGGCGCGCGATCCAGGCGGTGTGCGAGCACCGCGATCCGGGCGACCTCATCACGCTGGACGATCCAGCCGCCCTGCAGCAGATCCGCGAGCTGGTCGCGGGCGCCGGCTGACCGCGTCAGCGGCCCAGCAGGGCGCGCCAGTCCTCGCGGATGAAATGCACCACGGCGTCCTCGTGATGCGCGCCGATGATGCGGTGGGCGGCCAGCTTCACGTCGTCGCTGGCATTCGAGACCGCGATCGCATGGTGTGCCGATCGCAGCATCGTTAGGTCGTTGACCTGGTCGCCGAAGACCACCAGTTCGCGCTCATGCAGCGCGTAGCGCTGCGCCAGCGACGCGATCGCCTGGTCCTTGCTGGCGCGGCGGTCGTGCACGTTCAGCCAGGGCCAGCCCGGCATGTAGATGTCCTCGGCCAGGTGCGTCGTCACCAGGTCGCCGCAGGTGGCGAGGATCTCGGCCTGCAGCGCCTCCAGCGGCTCCGCGCGGCCGACGACGAGCAGCGTCACCAGCGGGTCCGCCAGCTGGTCCTGCAGCCGGTCCACATGGCGCAGCCGCGGATCGGCGTTGCGCTGGCGCTCGGTGACGAAGCGCTGCTGGCCCTCGTTCTGNACCTCCTGCCAGAACAGCTGGTCGCCCTTGGCGCCATGCGTCGCGATGAANGGCATCAGGCCGTGGCGGCGNACCAGCGCGAAGATCGCCTGGCCGAGCGCCGGCTCCATCGCGTTGACCAGCTCATGGCGGCCGGTGCGCAGGTCGCTGATGTAGGCGCCGTTGGACGAGACCACCGGCAGCGAGATCGGCAGCCCCTCGAGGATGCGGGCGATCGAGACCACGTGCCGCGCGCTGGCGACGGTGAAGGCCAGGCCTTCGGCCAGCAGCTCGGTCAGGCCGGCCCGGGTGGNGTCGGAGAGCCGGGCCTGCGGGTCGAGCAGGGTGCCGTCGAGATCGGAAACGTAGAAGCGCATGGGTCGTGNGCGGCCGGATGAGCGCCGCGATAGGCGCACATCCTACGCTGGCCCGGTTCGATACTTGCCGGATGCCGCCCATGCCTCCCACCTCGACGACACCGCTGGACGCGCTCGGCCGACCGGTCCTTGACGACGCCACGCGCCGCTGGCTGCCGTGGGTCGTCGCGCTCGCGTTCTTCATGCAGACGCTGGACACGACCATCCTCAACACCGCGTTGCCCGGCATGGCCCGCGACCTCGGCGAGGACCCGCTGCGGATGCAATCCGCCGTCGTGGCCTACCTGCTGACGGTGGCCCTGCTGATCCCCGCCTCGGGGTGGCTGGCGGACCGCTTCGGGACGAGGACGGTGTTCCTGTGGGCGATCGGGCTGTTCAGCCTGGGCTCGCTGGCCTGCGCGGTGTCGCCCAGCCTGCACGTGCTGGTCGCGGCGCGGGTGGTGCAGGGCATCGGCGGCGCGCTGCTGGTGCCGGTGGGGCGGCTGGTGGTGCTGCGGGCCTTCCCCAAAGGCGAGTTCCTCGCGGTGATGACCTTCATCAGCCTGCCGGGGCTGGTGGGGCCGCTGCTGGGGCCGACGCTGGGCGGCGTGCTGACCCAGTACGCCAGCTGGCACTGGATCTTCCTGATCAACCTGCCGGTCGGCGTGGCGGGCGCCTGGGCCTGCCGGCGCTACATGCCGCAGATCAAGGGGCCGCTGGGCCGGCGCTTCGACTGGGGCGGCTACGGGCTGTTCAGCGTGGGGCTGATGCTGCTGTCGCTGGCGCTGCAGGGCTTCGGCGAGCACGTGGTCAGCGTGGCCGTGTGCTTCGTGATGCTGGTGGCAGGCGTGGCCTGCATGATGGCCTACTGGCTGCATGCGACGCGCGCCGACGAGCCGCTGTTCTCGCCCGCGCTCTTCGCCGTGCCGACCTTCCGCATCGGGCTGCTGGGCAATGTGTTCGCGCGGCTGGGCAGTGGCGCGACGCCCTTCCTGACGCCGCTGTTCCTGCAGGTGGGGCTGGGCTTCTCGCCCAGCGAGGCCGGCTTGTCGATGATCCCGTCGGTGCTGGGCGCGATGTTCACCAAGACGCTGGCCATCCGCCTGATCAAGCGCGCCGGCTACCGCCGCGTGCTGATCGTCAACACGCTGCTGCTGGGCGTGCTGATCGCCAGCTTCGCGCTGATTCCGCGCGGCGTGGGGCATGTCTGGCTGGCGATCCACCTGGGCTTGTTCGGCATGGTCAACAGCATGCAGTTCACCGCGATGAACACGCTGACGCTGGGTGACCTCGACGAGCGCACCGCCAGCGCGGGCAACAGCCTGCTGGCGGTGGTGATGCAGCTGTCGATGAGCCTGGGCGTGGCGACCTCCAGCGCCTTCCTGCTGCTGTTCTCTCACGGCCTGGCGCGCACCGAGGGGGCCGCCATCGTGCCGGCCTTCCACGGCACCTACCTGGCGCTGGGCGCGATGGCCGCGATGGCGGCGTTCATCTTCCACCAGCTGCGCAGCGACGAGGGCGCGGCCGAGGAGACCGCGCGGTCCAAGCTCACGCCCGAGGACTGATCGCCATCCCTCCACTCCCTTAATCGCGCGCAAGAAAAAAGCCACCCCGAAGGGTGGCTTTGTCGTCATGGGGCGGGGAAGGGCTCAGAGCACCTCGGACGCGAAGTCCGCGAGTCTGGAGCGCTCGCCGCGGGCCAGCGTCACATGGCCGCTGTGGGCCCAGCCCTTGAACTTGTCGACCGCGAAGGTCAAACCGGAGCTGCCTTCGGTGAGGTAGGGCGTGTCGATCTGCGCCAGGTTGCCCAGGCAGACGATCTTGGTCCCCGGACCCGCGCGCGTGATCAGCGTCTTCATCTGCTTGGGCGTCAGGTTCTGGGCCTCGTCGATGATCACGTACTTGTTGAGGAAGGTGCGCCCGCGCATGAAGTTCAGGCTCTTGATCTTGATCTTGCTGCGCACCAGGTCGTTGGTGGCTGCGCGACCCCACTCGCCGGCAGTGCTGTCGCCGCGCGCCAGCACTTCCAGGTTGTCGTCGAGCGCGCCCATCCACGGGCCCATCTTTTCCTCTTCCGTGCCCGGCAGGAAGCCGATGTCCTCACCGACCGGCACGGTCACGCGGGTGACGATGATCTCGCTGTAGCGGCGTTCGTCGAGCACCTGCGACAGCCCGGCGGCCAGCGTCATCAGCGTCTTGCCGGTGCCGGCCGAGCCGGTCAGCGTGACGAAGTCGCAGTCCGGGTCCATCAGCAGGTTGAGCGCGAAGTTCTGCTCGCGATTGCGCGCGGTCACGCCCCACACCGAATGCTTCTGGTGGCCGTAGTCCTTCAGCGTGCGCAGCACCGCGGTCTTGCCGGTGATCTCCTGCACCTTGGCGTACAGCGGCGCGGCGCCGGGCGCCTCCAGGTAGATGAGCTGGTTCACCAGCAGCGTCGGCACCAGCGGGCCGCTGATCCGGTAGAAGGTGGTGCCGCCTTGCTGCCAGCTCTCCATCGTCTTGCCGTGGCGCTCCCAGAAGTCCGCTGGCAGCGCCTGCACGCCGGTGTAGAGGAGGTCGGAGTCCTCGAGCGTCTTGTCGTTGCGGTAGTCCTCCGCCGGCAGGCCCAGCGCGCGGGCCTTGATGCGCATGTTGATGTCCTTGGACACCAGCACCACCTCGCGGCCAGGTTGCTGCGCCTTGAGCGCCTGCACCACGCCCAGGATCTGGTTGTCCGCCTTGCCTTGCGGCAGGCCCTGGGGCAGCGGGGTGTCGAACAGCGTGGTCTGGAAGAAGAGCTTGCCGCCGGCCTCGCGATGGCCGGTCTGGTCCAGCGGCAGGCCCTTGGACATCTCCTCGATCGAGCTCGACTTGAGCGAGGCGGCCAGCGCGTCCAGATCGCGGCTGACCTGGCGCACGTTGCGGGCGACCTCGGTCATGCCCTTCTTGTGGCCGTCCAGTTCCTCGAGCGTGATCATCGGCAGGTAGATGTCGTGCTCCTCGAAACGGAACAGCGACATCGGGTCGTGCATCAGCACATTGGTGTCGAGCACGAAGAGCTTGGCCTCGCCCGCCGGCTTGCGCGCCTTGGCGCGGCCGGTGGCGGTCTTCCTGGCGGGAGCCTTGGCCGGCGCCGGCGGCACCAGCGCCAGCGACGGCGATCCGCCGCCGCGGGCCTCGACCGGCTCGGCGCGCGAGCGCGCGGCGGCGGCGGGCGGCAGGGCCGGGGCGGTGGCCGGCAGGGCGGTCTCGGCGACGTTCGCCGAGTGGGCGCCGATGGTGGCGGACGGTTTGGCCTCGAGCGCGGGAGGGCGTTTGCTGGGCGACAGGTCGGTCGCGTAGGCGTCGGAATCTAGGCGGCTGGCGCGCTTGGTCGGAGGCTTGGGCAGTGGCATGTGCGGGGGTGGCGGGCTGGCGTGATGAGCCTGGGTCCACGCGGACCAGGGGTCATGCCCCAGGCCTGACGGGCGGTGGCGATGCCGGAGGTATCGGCGGCATCGGGGGCCTCGAACTCGCCAGCGGGCCCCAGAAGACAAAAAGCCGCACCGGGGGCGGTGCGGCTCGTCCTTGGGGATTCAATCGCTGCGATCAGGCACAGGGGCATGCGGCCGATTATGCACAACTCGCCGCGCGTGCCCATGACGGACAGATGGCGGCGTTGCTGTCAGACGGCGCCTCGCGCGAGTCAGCGCAAACCCGGGATGCGAGGCAGCGGAATCAGTGGTCCGATGCGAGATTCCGCGCCCCTGGCCGGATCGCGGCGTCGATCAGGCGGCTTCCTTCTTCAGCGCCTTGACGGCCTTGAGCACTTCGTCGACGTGGCCGGCGACCTTGATGCCGCGCCATTCCTCGCGCAGGATGCCCTGGGCATCGATCAGGAAGGTCGAGCGCTCGATGCCCTTGACCTTCTTGCCGTACATGATCTTGTTCTTCACCACACCGAACATGTGGCAGAGCTTTTCCTCGGTGTCGGCGATCAGTTCGAAGGGCAGTTCCAGGTTCTGCTTGAACTTGTCGTGCGAGGCCATGTTGTCGCGGGACACCCCCAGCACGACGGCGCCGGCCTTCACGAAGTCCTTGTGATGGTCGCGGAACTGCATCGCTTCGGTGGTGCAGCCCGGGGTGTTGTCCTTCGGGTAGAAGTACAGCACCACGACCTTGCCCAGAAAGGCTTGGGGTGTGAACTTCACGCCTCCCGTGGCAAGAGCTTCAATGTCCGGGAGGGGTTTGTTGAGCGCTGGCGTCATGTGGCGTTCTTCAGAGAGATGTGCCCGGGCGGGCATAGCCAGCGATTATACGTTGAATGGGTCGTCTCTCTCCCCGGCTGACCTGGACGAGCCAATGCGCTCCCAGAGAGAGGGAGGCCGGACGGGGCGCCGCGGCCGGTCGCGGCCGGCGCGCGCTCAGGGCTCGATGAGCAGCGCGGCCAACACGGCGCGGCCTTCGCTCGCCAGCACGTTGTAGGTGCGGCAGGCGGCGCCGATGTCCATGGTCTCCATGCCGATGCGGGCGTCGATCAGCGCACGATACAGCGCCGGCCGCGCGAAACGGATCTTCGATCCGCTGCCGAAGATCACCAGCTCGGGCTTGCGTTTGAGGATGCGCTCGAAGTGCGCTTCGGTCAGGTCCTCGAAGCGGGTGACGTCCCAGTCCTCGGGCTGCCCTTGCCAGGGCACGAGCACGCTGTGCGCCTGCTCGACACCGTTGACCCACACGTGGTGCAGGTCGTGCTTGGAGATCATGTTGCCGCCCAGCGGCTGGTCGGGTTGAAATTTCATTGAGGCTGATTCTGGCAGCGACGGAGGGTGGCGCCGCGCGGCCGTGCGATTACCCGCGATAACCCTGTGTTTAAATCGACGGTCCCGATTTTCCCCTGTGTATTCCAGGAGCCATCTTGAGAACCGTCACCAAGTCCAGCAAATTGGCCAATGTCTGTTATGACATCCGCGGACCCGTGCTGGACAAGGCCCGGCAGATGGAGGAAGAGGGCCAGAAGATCATCAAGCTGAACATCGGCAATATCGCCGCCTTCGGCCTGATGCCGCCGGACGAAATTGTCCAGGACATGATCCGCAACCTGCCCGACGCGGCCGGCTACACGGATTCCAAGGGCCTGTTCGCGCCGCGCAAGGCGGTGGTCCATTACTGCCAGGAAAAGGGGATTCGCGGCGTCGCGGTCGACGACGTGTACCTGGGCAACGGCGCGTCCGAGCTGATCGTGATGGCGCTCAACGCGATGCTGGACAACGGCGACGAGGTGCTGCTGCCGGCGCCGGACTACCCGCTGTACACGGCAGCGGTCGCGCTCTCGGGCGGCAATCCGGTGCATTACGTCTGCGACGAATCCAGCGACTGGTTCCCGGACATTGCCGACATCAGATCCAAGATCACGCCGCGCACGAAGGCGATCGTCGTGATCAACCCGAACAACCCGACCGGCGCGCTCTATCCGGAGCCGCTGCTGCGCGAGATCGTCGAGATCGCGCGCCAGCACCAGCTGATCATCCTGGCCGACGAGATCTACGACAAGACGCTGTACGACGGCAACCTGCACACCAGCATCGCGGCGCTGTCCGATGACGTGCTGACGCTGACCTTCAACGGCCTGTCCAAGAACTACCGCAGCTGCGGCTACCGCGCCGGCTGGATGGTGGTCTCCGGCGACAAGCGCCATGCGCTGGACTACATCACCGGCCTGAACATGCTGGCCTCGATGCGGCTGTGCGCCAACACGCCGGGCCAGCTCGCGATCCAGACCGCGCTGGGCGGCTACCAGTCGATCAAGGACCTGGTGGCNCCGGGCGGCCGNCTGGCGCGCCAGCGCGANCTCGCCTACGAGCTGCTGNCGCAGATCCCGGGCGTGAGCGTCGTCAAGCCCAAGGCCGCGCTGTACATGTTCCCCCGCCTCGACCCCAAGATCTANCCGATCGAGGACGACCAGCAGTTCGCCTACGAGCTGCTGGCCGAGGAGAAGGTGCTGATCGTCCAGGGGACGGGCTTCAACTGGAAGTCTCCCGATCATTTCCGGCTCGTGTTCCTGCCCAACACCGACGACCTGCGTGAAGCCGTCGGCCGCATCGAGCGCTTCCTGGGCACCTATCGCAAACGCCACGGCCGCTGACCCCTCGACCTCCTGAAAGACACATGACGATGAACCCGATCAAAGTTGGCCTGCTGGGCATTGGTACCGTCGGCGGCGGCACGTTCCAGGTGCTGCGCCGCAACCAGGAAGAGATCCGCGGCCGCGCGGGTCGTGGCATCGAGATCGCGATGGTGGCCGACCTGGACGTCGAGCGCGCCAGGAGCATCGTCGGCGACGCCTGCACCGTGGTGGCGGACGCGCGCGAGGTGATCGCGAATCCGGAGATCGACATCGTCGTCGAGCTGATCGGCGGCTATGGCATCGCGCGCACGCTGGTGCTGGACGCGATCAAGGCCGGCAAGCACGTGGTGACGGCCAACAAGGCGTTGCTGGCGGTGCATGGCAGCGAGATCTTCGCCGCCGCGCGGGAGCAGGGCGTGATGGTCGCCTTCGAGGCCGCGGTGGCCGGCGGCATTCCCATCATCAAGGCGCTGCGCGAGGGCCTGACCGCCAACCGCATCGAGTGGATCGCCGGCATCATCAACGGCACGACCAACTTCATCCTGTCGGAGATGCGCTCCAAGGGGCTGGACTTCGCGACGGTGCTGAAGGAGGCGCAGCGGCTGGGTTATGCCGAGGCCGATCCGACCTTCGACATCGAGGGCGTGGACGCCGCGCACAAGGCCACGATCATGAGCGCGATCGCGTTCGGCATTCCGGTGCAGTTCGAGCAGGCCCATGTCGAAGGCATCACCGCGCTGCAGGCCACCGACATCAAGTACGCCGAGCAGCTCGGCTACCGCATCAAGCTGCTGGGCATCGCGCGCCGGCGTGACCGGGGCATCGAACTGCGCGTGCATCCGACGCTGATCCCGGCGAACCGCCTGATCGCCAACGTCGAGGGCGCGATGAACGCGGTGCTGGTGCAGGCCGACGCGGTCGGCACGACGCTGTACTACGGCAAGGGCGCGGGCGCGGAGCCGACCGCCTCGGCCGTGATCGCCGACCTGGTCGACATCACGCGCCTGGCCACGGCCGATCCGGACCACCGCGTGCCGCACCTGGCCTTCCAGCCGGACGCGATGAACGACACGCCGATCCTGCCGATGGAGCAGGTGCAGACCGCGTTCTACCTGCGCCTGCGCGTGGCGGACCAGGCGGGCGTGCTGTCGCGCATCACGACCATCCTGGCCGAGCACGAGATCAGCATCGATGCGGTGCTGCAGCGCGAATCGGCCGAGGGCGAGAGCCAGACCGACCTGATCATCCTGACCCACGACACGCAGGAAGGCCGCATGAGCGAGGCGCTGGCCAAGATGCAGGCGCTGGAGACGGTGCTGGCGCCGATCGTGAAGCTGCGCAAGGAAGAGCTGGCGTGAAGTACCTGAGCACCCGCGGCGACAAGACCGAGCGCCACTTCTGCGACATCCTGCTGGAGGGCTTGGCGCCCGATGGCGGGCTGTACCTGCCGACCGCCTATCCGCGGGTCGATGCCGCGACGCTCGCGCGCTGGCGCGGGCTGCCGTACGCCGACCTGGCCTTCGAGATCCTGTCGCTCTACATCGACGACATCCCGGCCGCGGACCTGAAGGCGATCGTGCATCGCACCTACACCGAGGCGGTCTTCGGCACGCCGCAGATCACGCCGCTCAAGCCGCTGGAGCCGGGGCTGGCGCTGGTGGCGCTGTCCAACGGGCCGACGCTGGCCTTCAAGGACATGGCGATGCAACTGCTCGGACAGCTGTTCGAGTACGAGCTGCAGCGCCGGGGCGAGACGCTGAACATCCTGGGCGCGACCTCGGGCGACACCGGCAGCGCCGCCGAGTACGCGATGCGCGGCAAGGCCGGCATCCAGGTCTTCATGCTGAGCCCGCATGGACGCATGAGCCCGTTCCAGCAGGCGCAGATGTTCAGCCTGCAGGAAGCCAACATCCACAACATCGCCGTGCAGGGCGTGTTCGACGACTGCCAGGACATCGTCAAGGCGGTCTCGAACGACCTCGCGTTCAAGCGCGGCCATCGCATCGGCACGGTCAACTCGATCAACTGGGCGCGGCTGCTGGCGCAGGTCGTCTACTACTTCGCGGCCTACTTCCAGGCGACGAAGACCGACGCGGAGCGGGTCAGCTTCACCGTGCCCTCGGGCAACTTCGGCAACGTCTGCGCGGGCCATGTGGCTCGCATGATGGGCCTGCCGATCGAGCAACTGGTCGTCGCGACCAACGAGAACGACGTGCTCGACGAGTTCTTCCGTACCGGCGTCTATCGTCCGCGCGGCGCCGAGCACACGCTGGAGACCTCCAGCCCGTCGATGGACATCTCCAAGGCCAGCAACTTCGAGCGCTTCGTCTTCGATCTGCTGGACCGTGACGCCGCGCGCGTGAAGCGCCTGTTCGGCGAGGAGCTGGCCTCCAAGGGCTTCTTCGAGATCAGCGCCGAGGAGCGCGCGCGCATCGGCGAGCGCTATGGCTTCGTCTCGGGCCGCAGCACCCATGAAGACCGCGTCGCGACGATCCGCCAGTGCCATGCGCAATACGGCGTGATCATCGACACGCACACCGCCGACGGCTTGAAGGTGGCGCTCGACAAGCGTCAGCCCGGTGTGCCGATGCTGGTGCTGGAGACGGCGCTGCCGGCCAAGTTCGCCGCGACCATCGAGGAAGCGCTGGGCCTGGTGCCGCCGCGGCCCGCCGCGCTGGACGACCTGGAGTCGCGCCCCAAGCGCGTGACCGTGCTGCCGGTCTCCGTCGACCAGGTCAAGCAGTTCATCGTCGACCATGTCTGACGCCAAGCCCGCTCCGACCGCTGGCGCCGCGGCGCCGCGCGCGCCGATGCTGCCGATGGAGGACGCGCTGCAGCGTCTGCTGTCGCAGGTGACGCCGCTGGGGCGGAGCGAATCGGTGGCTACGCCGCTGGCGCGCGGGCGCGTGCTGGCGCAGGACCTGGTGTCGCCGCTGGACGTGCCGCCCTACGACAACAGCGCGATGGACGGCTACGCGATGCGCGCGGCCGACGTGGCGGCGCTGGGCGGCGAAGGCGCGGTGCTGCCGGTGTCGCAGCGCGTGGCGGCGGGCTCGGTGCCGTCACCGCTGCAGCCCGGCACGGCGGCGCGGATCTTCACCGGCGCGACAGTGCCGGAAGGCGCCGACGCGGTGCTGATGCAGGAGATGTGCGAGGCCTTGCCCGAGAGCGGCACCGGCCTCGGCCAGGTGCGCATCAACGCGCCGCTCGTGGCGGGCCTGCACATCCGCCGTCGTGGCGAGGACCTGCGCGTCGGCCAGCCGGTGCTGGGCGCCGGCATGCGGCTGAATGCCGCCTCGCTGGGCCTGGCCGCGACCGCCGGCGCGGCGGCGCTGACGGTGGCGTCCCGGCCGCGCGTCGCGCTGTTCTCCACCGGCGACGAGCTGGTGCTGCCCGGCGAGCCGCTCGGCCCCGGCCAGATCTACAACTCCAACCGCACGACGCTGCATGCGCTGCTGCTGGCGATGGGCTGCGAGGTGCGCGACCTGGGCATCGTGCCCGATTCGCTCGAGGCGACCCGCGCGGCGCTGCGCGACGCGGCCCGGGACGCCGACCTCATCCTCAGCTCGGGCGGCGTCTCCGTCGGCGAGGAAGACCACCTCAAGCCCGCGCTGGAGCGCGAAGGCCGGCTGGACCTCTGGCAGATCGCGATCAAGCCGGGCAAGCCGCTGGCCTTCGGCGAGGTGACCAGC